>Ga0156526_1026_pt1 | contig 39813 bp, 34 predicted proteins | sample RifOxyB3_FD_111921 | JGI IMG/M metagenome (GOLD analysis project Ga0156526, IMG submission 111921) | Omnitrophica bacterium RIFOXYB12_FULL_50_7
AACGGGTTGGGGCTCGAGTAATTTTATGAGCCGCCGCCCTTGTCGCGCTTATTCTTTTCCTGGATGGTCGACAAGGACAGCACTGATTTCCAGTTTTTAAATTAATGATAATCAGGCGCAAAACATCAACGATTGCGATTTCGTGAGCATCGAGTCGTCCGGTCAACTTCCTCTCCAGATTTTTCAGCTCTTCGGCAAGCCCCTTGTCGCTTGATAATGCAGCTCGCATCTTCACAAAAGCGCGGACTACGAATACGCTCATCTCGACGGCCCGTTCACTGTTAAGGATGTTCGCGGCCATGATCGCCCCATGTTCGGTGAAAGCGTGAGGCAGATAACGCCTTCCTCCCCGCGTCTTTTTTGAGGTTTCAATTTGAAACCTCAAAGTCTTGTTTTCTTCCGGGGTCAAATGGAACATAAAATCGGCGGGGAATTTCGCACCGTTACGCTTGACCGCCAGGTTTAAAGATTTGGTTTTAACGCCGTAAATTTTCGCTAGGTCCGTGTCCAGGATCACGCGCTGTCCGCGGATGAAGTAGATGGCATCGACGATCTGTTCGGGTTTGGTTAGCTCGGTTTTCTTTTTCATGATGCAAGCGTATCACATTGTTTAATATAAATCAATCAAAATATGATTTTAAGGTAAATATAGAAATGCTATAAAAAGATCAAAGGAGATCGGCGCATAGCAGAGAGCGAAAAACGTGAGGTCGGCAGCAGTGGAGCGGTTACAGCTCAAGATATTGATGGGCACAACCAAATTCCAGCGAAGAGCCGATCCGAGGAAAAATTTCTTGAAACTCCTCTCGAAGGGTTTAGAGTACGGCAGAGGATGGAACCGTTCCTTTTGCAGCGAAACGGCAGGTTAGTGTGCCGGTTACCATTCGGTGCCATTCGATTAACGGAGACTCATGCGTAAGATCGTTGGTTGTTTAGCTGTTCTGCTTATTGTTTTCTCCTATCCTTCTAGCTGTTTACAAGCCACGCAAACAGCCACTGACGAGCAGGTTTATTTTTCCCCTAAGGGCGGCTGCACGGAAGCCATCGTCAAGAATCTCGACCAGGCTGAGAGATCAATTCTGGTTCAGGCGTATTCGTTCACGTCAAAGCCTATCGCGGAGGCATTGATCGCCGCGCATAAACGTGGCGTGAAGGTAAAAGTCCTTTTAGACAAGAGCCAGCTGCATGGAAAAGGAAGCAAGCTCGACTTGCTGGCAGATGCCGGCATTCCCGCTATGATCGATACGAAGCACTCGATCGCTCACAACAAGGTCATGATCATTGATGGCATCACCGTATTGACGGGTTCCTTCAACTTCACCAATGCCGCGGAAGACAAGAATGCCGAAAATCTTTTAGTGGTCAGGGATAAAACCATCGCCAGGAAATACCGCAACAACTGGGATAAACATCAGAAGCACTCCGAGCGGTATCCGATATAAAAGCGGCAGCGAGAGAAAATAGGAGGGGGTTGTGGGGATGAATATTCGCAGAACGGTACCGGGTACGTTGGGGACACGTTGACTGCGTCAGAAATAGCCGTTTACCCATGAGCACTTTGTGGCGGGTGGGGGAATAGATAGAATTAAGTAATGTCCCCGGAATTTTGGAATTGTGGGTGGCGGTAGGCAGGGACAGGCAAGGCATTGGTGGGTAGGTACATAAGCTGAGCCAAAAGTAGCCGTCCCCGTGGTACGTGGTATCATTCAGTAAACCGTAAACCGGACGCCGTCCAACGGGGAGGGGTAAGCCCGGTGAACGGACCCCATTCGAATTACAAGGAAGAAAGTGAGTCCATGCGCACTGAAGAAGAGCTTTATGTGGAAACGGGATATAAGATTCTTCACGAGGACGATTTTTTTCTCGTGGTGGATAAGCCGGCGCCGCTTCCGGTCCATGCTGTGGGGCGCTTCAAGGAAAAGAACCTGCTCAGTCTTTTGATCAAGGACTTGGGGCCGAGTCCGGAGGGACTTCGGATTGTGAACCGACTTGATTCGGAGACGAGCGGGCTTGTGCTTGTTGCGAAATCAAGCCAGATGGCCGGGAAGCTGGGGATCCTTTTTGAAAACAGGCAGGTAGCGAAAGAATATCACGCGGTGGTGATCGGAACGCCCAAAGCTTCCGAAGGAACGATCTCGGATTCTCTGGGACTGAATGTCGAAAGCGGTCATAATATTCGCGCATCCGACCCTGCAGGTGAAAAGGCGCAAACGGATTATCAGGTTTTAAGCAGCGCTGGTGGATACTCTCTTCTCAAGGTGATGCCGCGAACAGGTCGTACGCATCAGATCCGCGCGCATCTTTCTTTTTTAGGACATCCCATCGTGGGAGACAAGATCTATATTGATCCACGGATTTTTGAGCGGTACATTCACGAGGGATGGCTTGAGGAGATGCGGCCTGTCGTGAAGGCCGAACGCCTTCTTTTGCACGCGTCCCGGTTAGAATTCCGCCATCCCGTGACCGGAGAGCTTGTGAAATTCACCTCCGAGATCCCGCCCTGTTTCGATTCATTCTTAAATGAGGAGACAAAATGACCGAGGCGATAAAAAAAACGGGCACCGCTTGCTGGGACTGTGGTTTTCGCAGAGATTTCGATAATACTTTTTTGGGCATTTGCACCTGGTTTGAGGTCCATGGGAAAGGTTCGAATAAGGATATTCCCCCAGCTCTGGTGGAAAAAGGCTGCAAGTATTGGAAGAAGAAACAAAAATAATCAGGAGGCAGAGCGTATGTTCGATAAACTGATCGGGTATTTAGTGACGAGAGCGGGCAAGGAATACTCCGCGAGTTATCGCGCGGTGGCAACGGTGCTTGGCGCGACGCTTTTTATCGCGGGTTGGCCGGTGCTTGTCTGGGTTTTGGGGCTCGGGGGACAGGGAGCTGTCTTCCCGGATATGGCTGCGGTCCTTTTGAGCGCTCTTTTTTTTGTGGCCGGTATTCCGTGGGTGGCTTGGGCCGTTCTGTGGCAGCTTTGGAAGGGGAAGGGTACGCCTGTGCCTGTGGTGCCCACCAAGGAATTCCTGCCCTCGGGTCCTTACCGGTATTGCCGCAACCCTATGATGCTCGGGTTTTTTCTTTATCTGGCGGGTTGGGCCTCGCTTTTCAACCGGGTGGGTTCCTGGGTCGCAGCCGTCGTCTTGCTGGTCCTTTTGATCCTCGAGATCAAGCTGATCGAGGAAAAGGAGCTTGAAGCGCGCTTCGGAGAGGCCTACCGCGAGTACAAAAAAAAGACGCCATTTTTCGTCCCAAAATTTTGACCTTAAGGATTGCTTTCAGAAAAGCAATCTAGAAAAAAACAACGGTTTCTGTTTTTCTTGCAATGAGTATAATGTTGTCGTTCGTTCACCGATCGACCAACAAAGGAATCTAAAATGGAAAAGAATAAGCCTGTGCTGGAAAGACGCCAAAGCGTGCGATTCCGCATTCTTTCGCTTGTTAAATATGCGCCTGAGTCCAGGGGTGCTGCTTTTCAAGTGGCGAACATCCAGAATGTCAGTCGAGGGGGGCTCACTTTTTTTACAGAGCAGGAGATCAAAGAAGATGCGATCCTGCAGTTTTATTTTTTGCCCCCGAACCGCAAAAAACCGGTTGAAGTACGAGGAAAGATTGTGCGGCGTCTTCGGTCCCCAAAAAATGCAAAAGCTTTTGAAATGGGGGTCCAGTTTTTGGATGTTTCTGAAGATGCGAAACTTGCGATCCGGGAGCTTGAAACCTCTTTTCTTGAGAAGCAAAAAAAGACACGGCCCTAAAAGCATTCGCACAACCCCTTTCTCGTTTCCCAGAAGTTTTTAAAACAAAACAGCAGTTTCCGTTTTTCCCGCAATGAGTATAATACCGGCATTTGTTCACCGATCAGCCCACTTAGGAATTTTAAAATGAAAAAAACAAGCCTATACAGGAAAGACGGCAAAGCGTGCGATTCCGTATTTTTTCGCTTGTGAAGCATGCGACCGAGCCCAATGTTGTCACTTTTCAGGTGGAGAATATCCGAAATATCAGCCGCGGAGGGCTTGCTTTCTTCACAGAGCAAGAGATCGAAGAAGGGGCGGTCCTGCGACTTTATTTTTTGCCTCCGAATTGTGAAAAGCCAGTCACAGCACGGGGAAAGGTTGTTCGATGTCCCCAAGTCATAAAAAACGGAAAAATTTTCGAGCTGGGAGTCCAGTTTCTGGATGTCTCGGAAGATGCGAAGCTCGCGATCCAGGAGCTCGAAGATTTTTTTCTTAAGAAGCAAAAAAAGATTCAACTCTGAAATTATCCTCCCCCCTTTTTTCAGAGAAGGATTTTTTGGCGATTGATAAATGTTCCTGAAAAGTTCTTGGGTATAGCGCCATCGTTTTGCGGGATTTCTTTAAAGAAGATGAAAAAATATACCGAACATGAAAAAAGAACCCTCGAGCGCGCCCAAACTGATCAAGGGACTGGAAGGGGTCGTGGCTGCCCAGACATCCTTAAGCGATGTGGACGGTGAGAATGGCCGGCTTCTTTATCGCGGTATTCCGATTGGTGAATTGGTCGAGAAGTCTCACTTTGAGGAAGTGACATATCATCTCTGGTATGCGAAACTTCCCAACGCTGAGGAGCTCAGAATTTTCAAGGAGACTTTGAAAGCGCAAAGGACTTTATCTGAGCGTGCGCTAGAGGTCTTGAGGTTTATTCCCACCACCACACATCCCATGAGCGCTCTTCGAACCATGTGTTCGCTCATGGGGAGCCTGGACCCACGGGCGCATATCGTGAACCCCGAAGAATCCCTGCGCAAAGCCTATCATCTGACGGGTGTTTTTCCGACCATTATCGCGGCTTTTTACAGACTTCGTGAAGACAAGGAGCCTATCCAGCCCGACATGAGCCTTTCCCACGCGGCCAACTTCCTCTATATGATGAGCGGCAAGAAACCAACACAGGAAATGGAGAAGGCGCTTGATGCGTATCTGATCCTTTTGGCGGATCACGGGCTCAATGCTTCGACTTTTGCGGCGCGTGTGACGACCGGGACGCTTTCGAACCTTTATTCGGCGGTCACTTCCGCGGTCGGGACCTTAGCCGGAGAACTCCATGGAGCGGCGAACCAGTATGCGATGGAGATGATCCTTGAAATTGGAGCGCCCGCGAACGCCATCCCGTATGTGAACAAACTTTTGGATGAGAAAAAGAAAGTCATGGGTTTCGGGCACCGGATCTATAAGACCCGCGATCCGCGCGCCGAGGCATTCCGTCAAATCGCCCACGACCTGTGCGTCAAAGCCGGGAAAACGGAATGGATGGAGATCGCCGCACAAGTCGAGAAAGTCATGATGGATCGGAAAAAGATCCCCTGCAACGTGGACTTTTTCTCGGCTCCGGTGCTTTACGTGCTCGGGTTCCCGCCGGATTTTTTTACGACTGTTTTTGCGGCAAGTCGTGTTGCCGGTTGGAGCGGACATATCATTGAGCAGCAACTGGACAATCGCCTTGTCCGCCCGCTCGCGGAATACATCGGTCCGGCGGAGCAGTATTACATCCCGCACGAAGACCGGAAGTGAGTTGGAAGGGGAAAGGCTGAATTATTTTATAATTCCGCCTGTCCCCTTTATTTTCAAATCAGGTTGCGTTTCTTAAAGCGCCTCATTATCATGATGAACCATGACCGCGAATCTTGATTACGCATACGATCAATACCTGAAGGCCAAAGAATCCCAGGCCGTTTCTGCCATCTTCAAGTTCAGGGAAAAACTCAAAACTCCCGCGTTCGCGTACGGGCGTTTCACGGTCCCGGCTTTCTACAAAGCTTATTTTGTCACGTCCAAGCAGCAGCATCTCCTGAAACGCGCGGCCTCTTCTTTTTCCCAGATCCTTAACAAGACAGCGCGTCTTTACTTCGAGGAAGCTCAGATGAGGTCCCACTTTCGCCTCTCTTCCGAAGCCGAAGAGCTCGTGAAGATCGATCCGGGCTATTCGCAGCATGTCGTCTTCAGCCGTTTCGACGCGCTTCTGGAGGGGGAGAGTCTGAAGCTTTTGGAGTTCAATTGCGATGCCCCGGCCGGCGCCGCTTACACCGACCAACTGGAGTCTGCGTTTCTTTCCGAAGAGCTGGTCTGGCCCTTTGCCGAGGAACATCATTTGGTTGCCAGTGAGCGCGTTCAAAGTATTCTTTCAACGCTGCTTTCGGTCTATGAAGAGTTTGGTGGCTATGAAACACCTCAGATCGCGATCGTGGACTGGCGGCATGCGAGGACCGCCCCGGAATTTGAGCACATGAAAAACCACTTCGAGTCCAAGGGTTACAAGACCACGATCGCTGATCCACGCGAACTTCAGTACAAGGGCGGCAAACTTTATCACAAAGGTTTTCGCGTGCACCTGGTCTACCGGCGCGTAATCTTTGATGAGCTGTTAGAACGGCTTGATGAAGTTCAGGACCTGCTGCGTGCTTACAAGGACAAGGCCGTCTGTGTGGTCAACCCTTTGCGTTCGAGGCTCGCCTCAAGCAAGTCGATCTTCTCGTTTTTGACCACCCCGGAGTTCGACCGTTTTTTCACAGAGAACGAAAACGAGATGAAGCGTCAACACCTTCCGTGGACGCGTTGTCTTTCTGATGCTGAGGATTTCTATGGCCACCGGAAGGTCTTTCTGATCGATTTTCTTAAAGATGAGAAAGACACTCTTGTTCTGAAACCTTCGGGATCAAGCCACGGCGCTCGCCAGGTTCACATCGGACGGGAGACGCCGGACGGCGACTGGAACGCGGTGGTGGACAAAGCACTTAAGGAAGGGGATTGGGTGATCCAGGAGCAGGTTTCGGTTCCGGTGATGACCGTCCCTGACGTTGTGAACCAGAAGCTGGACTACATTTACAAAAAATATAATTTCAACATGCTAGCCTTTGGGGGAAAATACGCCGGAGGTTTTGTTCGTTTGAGCGATGAGAGCGTAATCAATGTGGCGACAGGAGGGGGCCTTATGCCGGCTATTTGGACGGATACTCCCCCGGAAGGAAACGCATAAAAAGGCGAAGCCTTTTTATGAACAGCCAAATTACAAGATCCAAGAACCAGATAGGCTCCAATCACCTAAAGAAAAAAGGACGTTTTTTCTTTTGTTTGAGATTTTTAAATTGATTATTGGAAATTGTTTGGAGCTGGGTTCTTGGAAATTGGATCTTGGCGTTTGATTTTAAGCAGAAGAGGGAGTATTCTCATTCGGTAAGGAGAATGAATCTGTGACCAGAAAAAAAAGAAGGATTTTTACTCTCCAGGAAGCCGACGCTTTATTGCCGGAGCTTGAAAAACGCCTGAAACTTCTCCGGACCAAAAAAGAGGCCTACAGCCGTACCCACGATCTTCTTTTCATGCATGAGCTTGTTTGCACGGCCGAGCGAACGAACGGAGTCTTGGAAGAGAAAGATGATCTGGAGGACGGTATTCACGCGCTCGAAGGAGCAATCGAAGACCTGGCCAAAGATGTTGAAACGATCTTTGCGATGGGCTGCCTTCTTCGGAACATCGAAAAGGGCCGCGTCGAATTCTTCGGCAAGCATGAGGGCCGGGAGGTTTATTTTTCCTGGCAACTTGGCGAACCCCACATTTCTCATTACCGCCCGTTTGAGGGGAAAGTCCATGAACGCGTTCCTCTGTCCGGGAAGCCCGCAACGAAAAGCCAGAAGTAAAAACCTCCGGGAAGCACTTGCTGGGAAGCCCTCACTTATAATTCTTTGTGAGAAAAATATTCGGAAAGAATCAAGCGGGAAAGAAAACGGAAAAGCGGGAGCCCTGGCCGGGGGTGCTTTGGCAGGAGGCGTGGCCGTCATGCGCTTCCATGATGTGCTTAACGATGGCCAGACCCAGCCCCGTTCCTCCAAGCTCCTTTGAACGCGCTTTATCCACACGAAAGAACCGTTCAAAAATACGGCCTTGGGTTCCTTCGGGAATGCCGATCCCTGTATCCTCGACTGTGATCGTGATACCCTCCGGTTTTTGATCTGCTGACAGAACGATCTTGCCTTCCGGTTTGTTGAATTTGATTGCGTTGTCGAAGAGGTTCACAAAGACCTGATGGACCTTGTCCTTGTCGCCTGGGACGAGCAGAGGTTTCCCGGGAATGCGGTTCTCGACTATGAGTTTATTCTTTTCGACCCGGCCCTTGAATTGTTCCAGGACAAAGGACAGTTCGGAGGCAAGATCGATCCGGTCTTTTTTCATGAAATCTATTTTTTGCTCGATTTCGCCGATCGTTAAAATGTCTTCCACCAAACGGCCCAGCCGATCGGTTTCTTCCGCGATGATTTTCAGGAACCGCTCGCCTGCGGGAGGGTCTTTAAAAGCGCCGCCTAAAAGAGTTTCGACAAATCCTTTAATTGCGGTCAGCGGCGTGCGAAGCTCATGGGAAACATGGGTCACGAATTCCTTGCGGACATTTTCGAGACGGCGGAGTTCCGTCATATCATGAAAGACCAGGATGCCTTGGATGTCACGGGCGTGTTCCTTCAGGATCACCACACTTAAGCGGAGAGTCTTTCTTATTTCTCCAGAGATCTGGATCTCCTCAGAGGTGGTCTTCTGCTCCTTGAAAGCGTGATCCACAATCCTTTCGATTTGAGGATGCCTTGTGACCTCGATCAGGCTTTTGCCATGGATATCGGAAGCAAGATATCCAAAAATCTTTTCTGCCATGGGGTTCATAATGACGATCTGTTTATGACGGTCAACGGCGATCACCCCTTCGTTCATATGATTCAAAATGACAGAGATCTTACCTTTTTCGCTTTCAAGGTCTTTGATCCTCGAACGAAGGGTTGCGGCCATTTGGTTCATGGTGTCCGCGAGCATTTTGAGTTCGTCACGGCCGTCCATCAAGATCTTCTCGGACCAGTCTTCCCGGGCGTAGCGTTCGGCCACAGAGGTAATACGGCGGATACGCTTGGTGAGATGGTTGCTGAAGAACATGCCGGCCATGAGGACGATCAGGATGCCGAGGAGTGCCGTGAACATAATGGGTCGGCGGACCGAGGCTAGGATCTCATCAACCCGCGTGATCGGCATCGCTGTGCGCACAACGCCAAGGACCTTTACGCGTTCCAGGATTGGGACCGCAATATAAAGCATCCGGGTTTCTAAGGTCATACTGTAGCGGATGCTCATGCCCGCTTCTTTTTTCAGGGCTGCCGCAACCTCGGGTCGCAACGCGTGATTTTCCATTTTGGAAAGTTGCTCCAGGTTTTCGCTCGAATCGGCGAGTACCGCGCCCTCGGGGTCAACGATCGTGACACGAACATCTGTTCCGGCGGCAATGGTTTTAATCTCTTTTTGGAGGCGTTTGTGATCACCTAAAAGGGGGATTGCCAGTTCGCGGATAAGGACGGATTGGCGGGTCAGGGACCTCTGGAGCTCTTGGAGGTCCCGCTTTTGAAGGAAATGGGAAAGTGTCCAATCAGTCACAAGCAGGACAAGGATGAAAGTGATGCTGTACAGCACGAGGAGACGTTTGGCAAAACCGAACTTTGGAAATTCCATTTTACTCTCCGTCGAAACGGTAGCCAACACTTTTGACCGTGACGATCCGTTCGGCTTCCTTTCCGAGCTTTTTCCGTAATTGTCCGATGTGCATGTCGACGGTGCGTGTTTCGATATTCATGAAATTCTCATAACCCCAGACCTTTGATAAAAGAACCTCGCGGGTGAGCACTCTTCTCTTGGAATTCATGAGGAGGCCCAAGAGTTCAAACTCTTTAGCGGTGATCTCCACGGGTTTCCCCTTTAAACGCAGCTCGTGCTTTGTCACATCCAGCTCAATCGTTCCGGACTTCAAGATCTCTTCCGCGGGCTTTCCTTGAGAGCGCCTAAGGACGGCTTTGATGCGGGCTACGAGCTCCCGGGGGCTGAAGGGTTTCGTGATGTAATCATCGGCGCCGAGTTCGAGACCCACAACCTTGTCAGATTCTGTGCCTTTGGCTGTAAGCATGATGATGGGGATTAGGCGTGTTTTTTCGTTCTGCTTGAGGGTTTGGCAAATCTCAAGGCCGCTCATTTCGGGAAGCATGAGGTCGAGGAGCACAAGCGCCGGTCTTTCTTTAAGGGCCATTTCAAGACCTGCGGGGCCTTTGCTTGCGATGAGGACGCGAAAACCTTCCTGCTCGAGGTTGTATTTTACAAGCTCGGCAATGTTCTTTTCGTCTTCAATGAAGAGGATCGTTTGATTTGCCATAAAGTCTCAGCGGCGGCATTCTACCATAACAAGATGGGGCGCAGAAGTTCCAAAGGTAATCTTTACACACTCTTTACATTTCCATCACGAGGACCTGACAAGAGTTTTCTATACTTCCAGCATGATAACAAAACGAATTCCATTCAACTGGAGGAGAAACAAGCTTATGAAACACTACCCTTTCACAAAATTGGCGAGCATTTTTGTCGTATGCTTTTTGACTTTCACGTCCTCGGTGTTCGCGAGTGATGCTGAACTCATGGCCTTGGTCCAGAACATGCAGAAGCAGATGAACGAGCTGCAGACGATTGTCATGGCGCAGAAAGCCGAGCTCCAGGCGCTCAAAACGAGCGGTGGTGGAAAGATAGCCATGGTTCCTAGCAGTGTGGAAGCCATTCCTCCGATGAGTGAAGCGGAATTTACCCAGCGTTTGAGTGATTCGACCGGCGGCGCCAACAAATGGCTCAAGGATCTCAAGCTCAGCGGTGACATCCGTCTGAGGTACGAAGCATTTGGTTTACATGGAAATCCTAATTCTAATCCTACGTCGACTACGGCTGGTTATCAGGACGCCAGGAATCGCTTTCGGATCCGTCTGCGTTATGGATTTGAAAAAACGTTCAATCCTGAAATGAAGGTCGGTTTTTCAATGGCCACCGGTGACAAAACCACCAATGGTTATAACACGGACCCTATTTCCACTAATCAGAGCATGACCAATGATTTCAACTTTAAGAATATCTGGGTTGAGAAGGCCTACGCGACTTACACGCCTGAATGGGCGAAGGTAGGTCTTGGCGCAGGTATGGAAATCTCGGGGTTCGAGGTCACTGCCGGGAAATTCAACAATCCTTTTGAAAAAGGATCCACCGATATGATTTGGGACCGGGATCTGAAACCGGAAGGGGTCTATGAAAAGGTCGATCTCAAGCTTCTGGATACCGAGAACTTCGATCTGAAGGCCTACCTTCTTTCGATGCAGTCCGTTCTTATGGAAACGGGCAATTCCTCCACGGCTACGTCCAACAAAGATGCAAACCTTTTCGCGTATCAGGCCGGTTTGAATCCTGTTTTTTATATTCCGGGGATGGAGAGACCGGTGGATGCACTTTCAGCGATTTCAGTCTACAACTACCAAAATTATGATAATAACAGCAATTGGCAAATTGCTAGCGTGAGCCAGGCTAATGGCAACCCTTCCTACAATACGAACCAATTGTCGGCAAAGGGTTTTAATATTCTGAGTTTCTATCAGGAGGTTAATTTTTATCCTCACGGGATTCCCGTGAAGCCGTTCGCGGAATTCGCGCGTAACATGAGCAATACGTCCGGGTTTTCATCCGCAACTCAAAATAACTCGATGCAAGGCGGCGCGGATGCCTGGTCGTTGGGCCTTACGCTCGGGAAACTCGTAAAAAAGAGAGATTGGCAGGGGAGCTATCAATACAAGTATATCGGCGCGAACTCCGTGGTTGGCGCTTTTAACGATAGCGACTTTGGAGGTTATAACTACGGTGGCACCGATAAGGCCGGGAGCGTCATCAAGTTGGGGTATAACCTTACGGATTATCTGACTTTGAACGGCGCGTGCTTCCTGGTGCGGCCGATCACTCAGAGGGATACCACGGCCAACGGTATGCAGGTGGACCAGTCGGTTCGCCGGTTTCAAATCGATATGACGTACAAGTTTTAAGATTTTACATCGACTTTACATCCACCGGAACCGGGCCCTTGTAGAATAGAGCCCATTATAAAAGAGGGGGTTTGAGATGCAGACCAAGCGGTTGTTTAAAGGGATGATGATGGCATTCGGCATCTTTTGCGTCGGGATCTTGCCAGTCCATGCGAAGGAAAAGATGATCCAGATCAAAGGGTCGGACACGATCGTGAATTTGAGTCAGGCGTGGGCTGAGGAATTTATGACGGAAAAACCTAATGTCAGTATTGCGGTGACGGGCGGTGGTTCCGGTACCGGGATCGCGGCGTTGATCAATGGGACTACCGATATCGCCAATTCGAGCCGCAAGATCAAGAAGAAGGAGCTCGATGACGCGCAGAAGGGCGGGTACTATCCGGAAGAATTCAAAGTGGCAGTCGACGCGCTCGCGGTGATTGTGAACCCGGCGAACTCCGTCAAGGAACTGACGATCGACCAACTCTCCGGTATTTTTACTGGCAAAATCACAAACTGGAACGAAGTCGGTGGAAAGAACGAGAAGATCCTGGTTCTCTCTCGCGACCGGAATTCCGGAACGCACATGTATTTCCTGGAGCAAGTGTTGAGGAAAGGAAATGAAAAGGGTCCGGAGCAGTTCGCGCCGTCGGTCTTGATGTTGCCGTCCTCGGAGGCGATCATTAATGAAACCTCGACAAGCGAAAGCGCCATTGGTTACGACGGCCTTGGTTACGTGTCCGCGAAGGTCAAAACCCTCGCGGTCGCGAAGAAAAACGGAGACGCCTTCGTACTGCCTTCCAAAGAGACTGCGATGAATAAGAGCTATCCGATCTGGCGTTTCCTCTACATGTATACTGGCTTCAAACCCAGGGGAGAGATCAAGGCGTTCATTGATTTTGTGTTGAGCGGAAAAGGCCAGAAGATCGTGGACGCGATGGACTTTGTCCCGTTGGGCGAGAAGTAGCCCTTAATAAGGATGTGCTAGTTTCAATTATTTTCCTTCTCTCCAGGGGAGAAGGTTAGGATGAGGGGACGAAGTAATTCTACCCCCTCACCCTGGCCCTCTCCCGAAGGGCGAGGGAAACGGCGTTGAAGTCAGGCAATTTACGGGATGACAAGGACCAATTTGTGAGAAAAATCATGGAATTTTTCATTGAAAAAGCCATTCTCCTGAATGGTTTTGCGTGTATCCTCTTTGTCATTCTGATCTTTTTCTTTTTGGCCAAAGACGGGCTTGCGCTTTTCAAATTCGTTACGATCCAAGACTTTCTCTTCGGAACTTTATGGAACCCGCTCGCCGAGCCGCCCCAATTTGGGATATTGCCTCTTTTCCTCGGGTCCCTGATCGTGACGCTCGGAGCGACGATCATTTCTGTACCACTTGGAATGGCCTGCGCGATCTTCATCGGGGAGATCGCGCCTCGCTGGATGCGCGAAACTTTGAAAGCGGGCGTCGAACTTCTTGCCGCAATTCCGAGCATTGTGATCGGTTTTATCGGAATGACCATGCTGGGACCCGTTGTAAAAAACCTGTTTCATCTCCCGACAGGTCTCACCGCGCTCACGGGGGCTCTTGCGCTCGCGTTTATGGCCATTCCCACGATTGTAAGCATTATGGAAGATGCGATCAGTTCGGTTCCACGGATCTACAAGGAAGGCTCCCTGGCGCTGGGGGCCACTCATTGGCAAACGATCTATCGGGTTATTATTCCGGCGGCTTCCTCAGGGATCGTGGCTGCAGTTATGCTTGGGATCGGGCGCGTCATTGGTGAGACTATGGCTGTCATGATGTTGACAGGCAATGCTTCGGTTATTCCCAAAACGATCCTAGCGCCCGTGAGAACAATGACTGCCACCATCGCTGCCGAAATGGGCGAGACGGTGCGCGGGAGCGAACACTATTTCGCGCTTTTCGCGCTAGGACTGGTTCTTTTTGTGATCACTTTTTTCATTAACCTTGTCGCGGATGCGGCCCTTCACCGGAAACAAAAATGAAAATCCGCGCGAAGTCGCACTTAAAAATATCCACACAAACCCAACAAAAGATCGCCTTCACGTTCCTCGGGATCGCATCGATCCTTGTGATCGTCCCCGTGATCGTGATTTTTGTGATTCTGATCCAGAAGGGTCTTCCCGCGATCAACTGGCAATTTCTAACGGCTATGCCGCGCATGGGGATGCGCGCCGGAGGGATTTTTCCGGCTATTATGGGGACTCTGTATCTGGTGTCTGGCACCATCGTGGTGGCGTTGCCTCTGGGCGTTTTGGCCGCGATCTATCTTGTAGAATATGCACGTCAGAATTTTCTGACCCGCATGATCGAAGTCGCCATCGTCAATCTCGCCGGCGTGCCCTCGGTTGTTTACGGGCTTTTCGGAATGGGACTTTTTGTGATCTATCTTAAGCTTGGCGTCTCGATCATCGCGGGGGCACTCACGCTTGCCATCATGATCCTCCCGGTTATCATCACTTCTTCGAAGGAGGCACTTCAAAGCGTGCCACGCTCGTTCCGTGAAGCGAGTCTCGCACTGGGTGTCAGTAAATGGCAAACCATTTGCTGCGTGGTCCTACCCAATGCGCTTCCCGGGATCCTGACGGGGACCATTCTTGGGATCAGCCGCGCGGCGGGGGAAACAGCCCCCATTCTTTTCACGGTCGCGGCGTTTTATCTGCCGAGGCTTCCGAAATCAATTTTTGATCAGTGTATGGCACTGCCTTATCATCTTTATGTGCTCTCTACGCAAGTACCGAACGTAAATCCCAAGATCCAATACGGGACGGCACTAGTGCTCGTAGGTATAGTCTTTTTACTAAACCTTGTTGCCATTATTGTCCGTTCTCATATCCGGAGCAAAAAACAATGGTAGAGAAGATCATTATTGAAAATCTCTGTATCGATTATGGGGGTGTTCACGCTCTCAAGAACGTGAGCCTTTCCGTCAAAGAGCATGAGATTCTTGGCATCATCGGACCCGCCAACAGCGGCAAAACTTCTTTTCTTAGGGCTCTCAACCGCTTGAACGATCTGGATCTGTCTTCGCATCTGAGCGGTTCGATCTACTTGAACGGGAAGGAGATCAACCGCGAAATGGACGCTGAAGAAGTTCGCAAGAAAGTGACCATGGTTTTTGCGCTCCCGATCCCGCTGCCTATGTCGATCTTTGATAATGTTGCTTATGGTCCAAGGCGCCACGGCACCAAGGATAGGAAAAGGCTTGCGGAGATCGTGGAAAAAAGTCTCAAGGCAGGTTTTTTATGGGACGAGGTCAAAGACCGGCTGTCCTCTTCAGCCATGAAACTTTCCGGAGGTCAACAGCAGCGTCTGTGTATCGCCCGTACGCTGGCGGTGGAACCGGAAGTTATTTTGTATGACGAACCCTGCTCGGGGCTGGATCCTATTTCTACCGCGAAGGTCGAAGATGCTATGCGTGAACTTAAAAGTCGTTACACCCAGATCCTTGTGACCAATAACGTAAAGCAAGCCGCGCGGGTGGGAGACCGGGTCGCTTTTTTTCTGATGGGTGAACTCGTCGAGATCGATGAAGCTAACCGGATTTTTACCGCGCCCAAAGATAAACGGACCAATGATTATCTGACGGGAAGGTTTGGGTGATACGATGAGCAAGATCGAGACAAGAGGACTCAGCCTTTTTTATGGAAATTTTCAGGCCTTGATCGATGTCAATGTCCAGATCAAAGAAAAAATGATCACAGCTTTGATTGGACCCTCGGGATGCGGGAAATCCACGTTTCTCAGAACACTGAATCGCATGAACGACCTAATCGATGGGATCCGGATCACCGGAGAAGTCCTGATCGACGGCGAGAACATTTATGGGAACCGGACGGATCTTGTCCTGCTACGGAAAAAGGTCGGGATGGTGTTCCAGCGCCCCAATTCTTTTCCCCTCTCAGTTTTTGACAATGTTGCGTATGGACCCCGGATACACGGAAGCAAAAATAAGGCCGAGCTCGAAGATATCGTTGAAGAATCCCTGCGCCATGTCGAGTTGTGGGATATCCTTAAGGACAAACTAGACCATTCCGCGCTCAATCTCTCCCTGGAACAGCAGCAGCGCCTCTGCATTGCGAGGCTTGTGGCTGTGACGCCTGAGGTTGTACTGATGGACGAACCTTGCTCGGCCCTGGATCCTGTCGCGACTTCGAAGGTCGAAGAGCTCATGGCGGAGCTTAAAAAACAATATACGATCTTGATCGTGACTCATAATATGCAACAGGCGGCGCGCGTTTCTGACCGGACGGGTTTCATGCTGCTTGGAAAGTTGTTGGAATATGGTGAGACTCGCCAGGTTTTTACAAATCCAAAAGAAAAGAAGACAGAAGAATATATTACCGGAAGATACGGCTAAAAAACGATTAGGGCATAGGGTTTAGGGTATAGAAAAGTTTCTTGTTTTGAAACAGGTTTTTCTATCCCCTATGGCCTATCCCCTAAACCCTAGGAGGATTCATGGAAAGACATTTTGCCGAGGAATTAAAGACGCTCAAACAAAAATTGTTCCAGATGGGGTTGTTGGTCGAAGGAGCGATCGAAAAATCATTTGAGGCTCTTTCAGAACGCTCTGAGGATCGCGTCAAATCCGTCTTCGAGGATGAAGAGACCATCAACTCACTTGAGATCGAGATCGATGAAAAAGGTCATACTCTGTTTGCATTAGTCCAACCCATGGCCGGGGATCTCCGACTTCTGACGATGATCCTCAAGATCAATACGGATCTTGAGCGGATGGGAGATCATGCGGTCAATATTGCGGAAAAAAGCCAATATCTTTTCGGTCAGCCGCCGCTCAAGCTGGATATTCCGATGGCGGACATGGCGCGAGCCACGCAGAAGATGGTCCGGGATGCGCTTGATTGTTTCATGAACGAAAATGTGGAGCTTGCGCGGAAGGTCCTGCAAAGCGACGACAAGATCGATGACTACAATGATAGAATCTATCAGGACATGGCTGCGCTTATGGAAAAGGAGCCTTCGTCCGTTCACCGCGCTCTATGCTATGTGATGATCAGTCGTAACCTCGAACGTATCGCCGATCTCGCGAACAACATTGCCGAAGACACGATCTACCTGAAGCAGGGCAAGGAAGTCCGCCACCACTTCGAGACAACTTGATCCCGCGCCCGAGGGCGTTCCCTGCGGGCGTTCTTTTTTCGCTTTACGAGTAAGGCATGACTCGGTACTATGATCCCGTTTCCTGGGCGCTGTCCATAGCCTACCTGCGGAGCCGGTGAGCACGGTTTCCGATGTCCTTGTAAAATTGTTGAGCCAATAAAGGAGAAAATTATGCCCTTTGGATTCCTTCTTCCGAAAGAAACCAGTTTCTTCGATTATTTTGACAAACAGGCGGATTATGCTGTCCAGGCTGCCACTCATTTTGTAAAAATGGTGGCCGATTACAAGGTCGATGAAGTTGAGGTCGGGATCATGAAAGAGATCGAACATCTCGGAGATGAAGTGATCCGTCAGATTTTAGACCATCTTAACAGTACTTTTATTACGCCCTTCGACCGGGAGGATATTCACGACTTGGCCAAAAAGATGGATGATATTGTCGATATGCTTTACACCATCACTAAACGCCTCCGCGTCTATAAGATTCTGAGCATGGAGCGAAATCTCACGGAATTTGCCCGAGTGATCGAAATGTCCGTCAAAGGTGTTTCTCAAGCTGTCAAAGGTCTTCGGGACATGAAGAACAGCAAGAACGTCCTTAAGGCCTGTATCGAAGTGAACAACCTTGAGAATCTCGGGGACAGGATGCGTGACGACATGCTCGGGGAACTTTTTGAAAAATACGCCAAAGATCCCGTTGCGATGATCAAGTGGAAGGATATCTATCAGGACGCGGAAACGGTTCTGGACGTGTGCGAGGACGTCGTCCATGTGGTCGAATCTATTCTTGTGAAACACGCCTGATTTTTTTGTAAAGGAGCATCATGACCGCTTGGATCCTTTTTCTTGTCCTGCTGGCGCTTACATTTGACTTTCTGAACGGGTTCCACGATTCCGCGAATTCGATTGCGACGGTTGTTTCCACCCGCGTTCTTTCCCCGCAGCATGCGGTGCTCTGGGCCGCTTTCTTCAACTTTATCGCGTTCCTCTTTTTTGGCCTTCATGTGGCCAACACGATCGGGAAGGGAATCATTGATATCAACATTGTGGATAGCCAAATCATCTTTGGGGCGTTGATGGGTGCTTGTGCGTGGAATATCATTACCTGGTATTTTGGACTCCCAACCAGTTCTTCTCACGCGCTGATTGGTGGGTTGGTCGGGTCGGCGCTTGTGAAAGCCGGTACAGGATCTCTGGTGTGGAGCGGGATCATCAAAACAATTGCTTTCATTCTGATCTCACCCGTGGTTGGACTTTTTCTGGGCGTCATTTATGGCGTGATCGTCCACTGGCTGGCCCGGAAGAGTTCGCCGGCCGGAGTCGATCACTGGTTCAGAAAAGGCCAGCTTGTTTCCGCAGCCCTCTACAGCTTGGGCCATGGCGGGAATGACGCCCAAAAGACCATGGGGATTATCGCAAGCCTTCTTTTCAGCGCTGGGCTCCTTGGTAAAGAATTCCACATCCCTTTTTGGATCGTGATCACGTGCCATAGTGCGATTGCTCTTGGGACGATGTCCGGAGGGTGGCGTATCGTGAAAACCATGGGTCAAAAAGTCGCGAAGCTCCGTCCTGTGGACGGTTTTTGCGCGGAATCGGGAGCTGCCACAAGCTTGTTTATAGCTTCGGCTTTTGGTATCCCGGTCAGTACGACGCATACGATCACCGGCGCCATCATGGGGGTGGGTTCCTTGAAACGCATGAGCGCGGTGCGGTGGGGTGTTGCGGGGAATATCGTGTGGGCGTGGATCATTACGATCCCGTGTTCTGCAGCGATCTCGGCCATCTCTTATGCCGTGGCGAAATATTTTTTAAAATAGCGGCTTCATCCGCTCGCTCTTTTTTCCTCAATCCGCGATCCGAATCAGATTCGGGATACGCTCGAAGTTTCCCGTTGTTTTTGTAGCGGAAGAATAGTGTAGACCCTGCTCGTTCCGCCCAACACGGATGTGAAAAACATTTCCCGCGTTCTATGGTTTTCCCATTTCCAGCGAAGCGTCTACGGAAGGGTCGAGGGTGGTTTGAGCGTCTAATGCGGAAGATGAGGCGGACGGAGGTTTATCATCTATGGCGAGATCTGCATCCGCGCTATCAAGCGTGGCTGTCTTAGTTGAAGTTTTCGCTGGTATGTCCTGAGGGCTTTCTGGCGCTGATTTCACTTCCGGCGAAGGTTTTGGTGAAGCGGCTTTTTCCGGAACTTTATTTTTTATAGCTGGAGGATGTTCCGCCTCGTAGGGCAGGTTTAAACCTGCCCTACGACCAGCGTTCGAGTCCTTTTCAGAATTTGTTGAAGGGGAAACGAATTTTTCTCCAAGTTTGAGCCGGCGCGTGTTAAATCGCGGGTCTTTTTCATCCAGGAAAACTTCTTTGGTTCCAGGCGGGACTCTCAGGATAAATTCCAGCGGATCGATCGTGTCCAGGGCTTTCACCCGGGTGAAAAAAATCGCACTGCCTTTTTGTGTCTCGGGAGACGTGATCGTGATCTTCTTTGGAAAAACAATAGATTTGTAGGAACCGACTTGACCCCGAAACTCACGAAAATCATAGCGCTGGATCTCCGTGACCGGTTGTTCTTTAGAGTTATAAAAGAGCTCCCCGCGTACATCGCCCTCAGGTGTCAGGTATAACTTTCTTTCCAAGATTCTTTCGTTGTCATTCCGGCCATAAACGTCCAGGCTTGTGATCGCGGAATTGGTCCGTTCGACCCTGGTACGACGGGGGTCTACGGCCATCGGCTTGAGCGCCCGGTAAAGATCGCGGGCCTTGAGATGGCTTTCAATGTCCGGAGAATCCTCCAGATCAAAAATGGATCCGTGATAGACCGTGTTTTGAGCTGGGAGATAAAGGTCAAAGCGGCGGTCAAGCGTGCGGAACACGAACATTAGCTCCTGCCGGGCGTCCACGCAGGTGAGGAACATGCGCTCATCGAGACGTTGGTACAAAAGTTCGCCGCCGCACAAGGCGTTTGGGTCGCCGGCTTTTGCGAAAAAGAGAAGTACGTCCGCGCGGATTGCAATCCAGCGGTAATGACGAGATTCGATCTTTTGGAGAATACTTTCCAGTTCTGTGTTCGGGGCTGTTTCTGCCCAAACGAAAGAACTGAAACCTAAAAGGGAGAAGAGGAGGACGGCCCAAAAAATGGAACGCGTCGGGCGGTCCCAATAACTATCAATTGACGCAAAGCGGCACCTGATTCTCTTTAATCTAAAAACAAAGATAATCAGTGCCGTCCAAGCCACCATGAATAAAAAGAAAAAAAGATTTGGACGGCAATTAAGACCTGGGCGGTCCATTTAATCTCGCGAAGTTTCAGCGAGGATTTTTTTCGTGTGGAGGATTCGCTGAATGGCCGTTGCGTGCGTGCCGACAAGCAGAACCAGGAGGACGAATTTCAGAAGCGGCGAAACAAGAGTCCCTGCGATCAAAAGGAGGATCCTTTCCGATCTTCCGAATATGCCGACACCGCAATTCTTAATGAAGTTTTCGGCTCGCGCCTTAGTGTAACTGATCACAACAGAACCGAGGAGGATGCCAAGCGTAACAAAGAACCAGAAGATATCACCGCTTCGGATGAAATAGGTCGCCAACCCCGCGAACACGAAAAAATCCGAGTAGCGGTCTACGACCGAATCGAGAAAAGCCCCGAAGGAGCTTGTTTTTCCGGTCGTGCGTGCCAGAAGCCCATCCAGCAGATCGGCTGCTCCGGCGACGAAAAGCATGATACCTCCCAGGAAAAGATATCCCTTCGCATAGAGGATCCCAGTTAGGAAGCTCAAGGCAGCTCCCGCGAGCGTCAGCTGAGTCGGGGAAATGCCTTGCGCCTTTAGGGAAGAGACGATGGCGTTTGCAATCGGTTCGACTTTGGGATAGAGAGTTTCGCGTAGGGACATGGCCGTTTACTCCTGTTTAAAAAATATACAGCGAATCGTTTCCTTCTTGGAGGACAGGCATTAAGTGATGGTCTGTCCCTTAAGAATATAACGGGATTACCGGGGGCAGGTGCCCTGGATGAATTTTCGGACAAGTTCCTTGGCTTCGTAATCCACGATTTGTTTAGGTGGATGCTTCATGGTGTAAGCCGACATGGAGATGAGTGGTCCACCAATCTTGCGGTCCCGAGCGATCTTGCAGGCCCGGATCGCGTCGATCGAACAGCCTGCGCTATTGGGCGAGTCCTCGACAGAGAGACGCATTTCAGCCGTGACGGGAAAACCGCCGAAACCGCGGCCTTCAATGCGCATGTAGCAAACCTTGTTATCATTCTGCCAGGGAACATAATCCGAAGGACCGATGTGGATATTATCCTCATCGAGAGGCACATCGAGTTGGCTCTGGACCGCCGAGGTCTTGGAAATCTTTTTTGATTCCAGACGCGCACGATTGAGCATGTTGAGGAAGTCGGTGTTTCCGCCGGTGTTCAGCTGGTACGTGCGGTCGATCTTGACGCCGCGGTCCATAAAAAGTTTTGCAAGCGTGCGGTGCGTAACGGTGGCGCCGATCTGTGCCTTGATATCATCACCGACGCAGGGGATACGCTTCGCCTCAAAGCGTTTCGCCCAGGCCGGATTGGAGACGATAAAAACTGGCATGCAATTGATGAGGCTTATGCCCGTTTTAAGGCAGGCTTCGGCGTAGAACTCTGTGGCCTTTTGGGAGCCGACCGGGAGGTAATTGATGAGAATCTCCGCGCCGCTCTCCTTAAGGACCTTTTCCACATTACAGGGTTTCTTATCGGAGGGGAGGAAGGTGCGGTCATCTTTATAGCCGGCCATATGTTCGGAAAACCCGTCCAGGATATTACCCATTTCGACCTTGATCTTGCTTTTAGCGATCGGGCCGATGGACCAGACGCAGTTGGGCTTTGCAGCAAGCGCCACATCCAGACGTTCGCCCACTTTTCGCTTGTCGATGTCAAAAGCCGCCACGACCTCGATCTCATGGGGGAGATAGCCGCCCATGTCATAGTTCATGAGGCCGAGATACTCAGTGGGCTTGTTTTTGCCAGGCTTTTGGTTGGCGATCACTCGATAGTATTCAAGGCCTTGGACAAGCGACGCCGCACAATTTCCGACACCCACGATAGCGATCTTGATCTTACCCATTGATTCCTCCCGTTTGATTTGCATGAAGACGATGGGATTTTTTAGACGGCAGAACATGATAGCAGCAAGCTCTCGAAAATCAAGCGAAACAAGGTGTTTCTAAGCGTTATTGGCAGCAAAGGTTACGCCTCATACGTCCGATAACCCCAAGATTCGTTTGCCCTTTGTCTAAAATTATTTTATGTTAGAATATCGCCAGATTTTTCTTTCTTTTCAAAAAAGGTAGTTGGCCTTGGCTTTCTATTGATTTTTTGATCAGGAAACCAGGACAGCCCCAATCTCATTTGTTTTGATTGATAGTGAGACCGCCCGTTTATGCATCACAAACTGTCGAATCTCTTTAAAGAAAGGTAATCTCAATGGCTTCGTATGAGGATTTTCAGAAATTAGATATCAAGGTGGCTGAAATCGAAAGCGTGACCCCGCATCCGAATGCGGACCGGCTTTATGTTCTGGGGATTAAGGTGGGTGAGGTGCACAAGCAGATCGTGGCCGGGATCCGGGCCCACTATACCGAAGAGCAACTGAAGGGGAAGAAGATCGTCGTGATCGATAATCTGGATCCCGTCGTGATTCGCGGCGTGGAATCCCAGGGAATGCTTCTTGCCGCCTCCGATGACACAATCCTCACCCTCGTTGTTCCTGAGCGTCTCATTTCCGATGGAGCGAAAGTGAAATAGACCAAAAACCGGGGACCGGCTAACGGGGAACGCTGAACGTCTGCCTGTCGGTAGGAAGATAAAAACTCTTCGTTTCCCGTTCCCCGTTTCCCGAGGGGTTTTTTTGATATTCTTGTCAAAGAACATGCGCTATGTTAATATCCCGTTCCTATGAACGACTCTCGTGGTTCCAGCAATTTAACAAAGCAGCTCAACTTTCAGCCGTTTAAGGCCTGGCGCTATAACGCCGAGCGCGTCAAAATTTCTAAAGTCCTGGCGCCGCCCTATGATGTGATCTCTCCGGAGAAGCAACAGAAGCTTTATGAGAATTCACCGTTTAATAGCATCCGTCTTATCCTGAATAAAAAAGATCCCGCGGATACAGACCAGAACAACGCCTACACACGAGCTCGCGACACATTCCAGGAGTGGCAGAAGCAAGGCGTTCTGATGCAAGACCCGGAGCCCTGTTTTTATGTGTACCGGCAGACCTTCAAAGATCCCGTAACTCAATCTACAAAAAACCGGTTCGCGCTGCTTGGCCGTGTCCAGCTTGAGCCGTTCGAAAAAGGTATTATCGTTCCTCATGAGAAGACGCTTCGCGGCCCCAAAGAGGATCGTATGAGACTTCTCCGGACCGTGCGGACAAATTTCTCTCCCGTGTTCGGTCTTTATAAGGACAAAGGGTTCGAGATCCGGAGCATTATTCAGGATCCCATGAATTCCCGTCCCGCATTCGAGGCTGAGGATGATGACAGGATCGTGCACACGCTTTGGGCGATCGAGGATCCGGACATTCTCGCCAGGCTCCACAAGGCCTTGCAGTCCAAGAAAGTCTATATTGCGGACGGACATCACCGTTATGAGACCGCGCTGGAATATGCCAGACAGCAAAGAGAAGAACAGCACTCGTCAGACCTTGTGCTCTTTCCTTTCGATTACATGTACATGGCGCTCGTGAGTTTTGATGACCCGGGGTTCATCGTTCTGCCGACGCACCGGATTGTGACCAAGCTTGGCATGAGCGGCGGTGAGGCCATTCGCAAGCTTGGAGAATATTTCAAAGTGGAAGAAGTCTTGTTTGCCCAATTAAAAGAGATGACGGCTTCTTACGATCAGGAAGGAAGGATCTTCGGGATGGTTCTCGAGGAAGGGTGTTTTCTTCTGACGATGATCGACAAAGAGAAGGCGAAAAAGCGGATGATCCAGGACAAACCCGACATTTGGTACGACTTGAATGTGAACGTACTTGCGCATCTGATTTTTGCTGAACTGCTCGGGCTTACGGAAGATCGATGGGAAGCGGTTTTGAAGTTCGAACACACGGTTGACGGAGCCGTAGCCCCGCTCCAAAAGGGCGAGGCGCAGGCTGTTTTTCTCCTGCAGCCCCCCAAGGTTGAAATGCTCGAAAAGATGGGCGCTGTCAATGAGCGCATGCCTCAGAAGTCGACCTATTTCTATCCCAAGCTCGCTACCGGGCTTGTTTTTTATTCGCATAAAGAATAACGTTTACAAAAGGGGACAAGCAATCCCTCCAAGCCTGTCCCCTTTCTCCATTGTGAAAAGATAAAATGCGTTCGTATCTCGAAACCTTCCATTCCTCCAAAACTCCCTGGGAGGTTTTTCAAGCAGTCCACGCAAGCTCCCCGGCTTGTTTTTTCCTGGATTCCCCCCAGTACGCTCCCCCGGATCAAGTTTACTCTTACATTGGGATGGATCCTGAGATAGAAGTTTCTCTTGAGAAGGGCCGGTTGACCATTTCCGGTGAAGAGAAGGGGAATTATCCCGCTGCCCAACTTTTCCCGCAGTTACGCCGGCTTTTGAAACAAAAAGGGGACAGGCATCTTTTAAAGAACAAAAGGAGCCAGTCCCAAGCTCCATTCTTTACTGGGGGGCTTGTCGGATATCTTGGGTATGAAACGGCGTCTCTTTGCGACAAAGTAAGTTTCCGTCCTAAAAAAGAACTTGGAATCCTGGAGGCGTACTTCGGTCTTTTCCGAAATGTGATCGTTTATGACCATAAAGAGCGGATTTATTACTTAGCAATAAATCCGCGGGACTCGTCCCTCGGGACTCGAGACTCGCAAAAACTAAAATCCTGTTTCGAAAAGTCCATGAAAGCAGAGCCACGTTTCCATCTTAAAAAGATTGAGCCGGAAATATCGCGCGGGCATTTTGAAAAAATAGTAAGACGCGCGAAGGAATATATCGCAGCCGGAGATATCTACCAGGCAAATCTGTCCCAGCGGTTCAATTTCGGATTCCGGGGCTCCGCGCTTGCGCTTTACGACAGGCTCCGCTCAATTAACCCCTCTCCGTTCTCTTCTTTTTTCAAGATCCGGGACCTTCAGCTCGTGAGCTCATCTCCAGAACGGTTGATCCGTAAGATCGGGAATCTTTGTGAAACGCGGCCGATTGCAGGTACCTGCCCTGCGTATGGGCCTGAGAAAAAACTTCAGGAGTGGAAGAAAAAGCTTCTCCAGAATCCCAAGGAACGCGCGGAGCACCTCATGCTGGTAGACCTTGAGCGGAACGATCTCGGGCGGGTTTGTGATTTCCGCTCGGTCAAGGTCGACGAATTCATGACGCTTGAAAAATATTCTTATGTGGTTCACATTGTTTCCAAGATCGTGGGGCGGCTTAAAAAAGGGAAAGATTGTTTTGACCTGATCAAGGCAATGTTCCCGGGCGGGACGATTACGGGGTGTCCCAAGATCCGTTGTATGGAGATCATTGATGAGCTCGAGCCTGTGCGGCGCGGTATTTATACCGGTTCCCTTGGCTACATCGATTTGCGCGGTGATATGGACTTGAACATCGTGATCCGGACAATCGTTTTGAAGAACGGAAGGGGACATCTTCAGGTGGGCGCGGGGATTGTGTATGATTCGGATCCTAAAAAAGAGTATGAAGAGACATTGCATAAGGCTGAGGCGTTGATGAGAGCGTTAACAGAAGCGTCAGCATGACACCAAGACACAAAGGCACCAGGATGAAACGGGTGACGTGGCAACGCTGTGACAGGTGACCTAAAGATGAGTTATGCAATTTATCAGAACGGTAAAAAAGTTAGCGGGGAACTTCCGTTCGATCTTGTGCGAACGGAGGCCATCGGCATTTTCGAAAGTATGCGCGCCTATCGCGGGCAGATTCTTCATGAAGAGGAGCATCTCTCCAGGTTTTTGGAGTCGGCGAAGACCGTGGGATACAAACCTTTCCCAAAATTGGCGAGGCTCCAGTGGGAGCTAAAGTTAGCGCTCAGGGATTTTGGTGAAAAAGAATGTTTTGTCCGCTTGACCTTGTGGGAAGGCCATTCCTTTTTGATCCTGGGTTCCCGGGAACATTCGAAAGAGCTTTATGAGAAGGGCGTGGTGCTTAAAACGGCCTCTTTTCCTCGCGGGGGACCGAACACTTTCCCCTGGCAAGTTAAAGCTTCAGCCTACCAGCAGGCGATATTGGCCAGCACGGAGCCCCATCCGGACAAGATCTATGAGTGGGTGTTTCTGGATCCGAGAGGATTTCTCACCGAAACACGCGTCGGAAATTTTTTTATCGTGAAATGCCCCTGTCCACACCGGGTGTGTCACCCTGGACACACCCGGTGTGGACAGGGTGAGGAACCAACGCTACTGACGCCGCCGGAGCACCTAATCTTGAATGGAGTGACCCGGAGGTTTGTGATAAAATGCGCCTCCGAAATCGGGATCAAGGTTCGAGAAACCCCGTTGATCCGGCATGAATTTTTCAACGCGGATGAAGCTTTTCTTTGCAATACTTCCTGGGAAATCCTGCCGGTCCGTGAACTGGATGGTCGCTTTATCGGTGCGGGAAAACCCGGTCCCATTACTTTAAAACTGCACCGCTATTTTAAAAGGAGGGTTCAACAAGATGTCACGTCACACCGTTCGTCGCGCGCTTATTAGCGTTTCTGATAAAACAGGCCTTATTCCTTTCGCCAAAACGCTACACAAGCACGGTGTGGAAATTCTCTCCACCGGAGGTACTTTAAAAGCCCTCAAGCAGGCTGTAGTCCCTGCAATGGCGGTAGAGGATTACACAGGATTTCCCGAGATGCTGGACGGCCGGGTGAAGACCCTTCATCCGAAGATCCATGGCGGCCTTCTTTTTCTCCGTCACAAGAAAAGCCATCAAAAACAGGTCAAGGCGCATGGCATTAAACCCATCGACCTTGTGGTCGTGAATCTCTATCCTTTTGAGGAAGCGACAAGCAAAGGAAATCTAAGCATGGACGATGCCAAAGAGTTCATTGATATCGGGGGCCCTTCGATGCTCCGTTCCGCGGCGAAGAATTATCAATCGGTGACCGTGATCACAGACGTTCAGGATTATGATCGCGTTGCCCAAGAGCTCGACGAGCATAGAGGAAGCGTAACCGATGAAACGCGTTTCGCGCTTTCCCAAAAGGTTTTCGAGAAAACCTCCGCCTACGATGCCGTGATCAGTCAATTCATGGCCATGCACAAGAAAAAAACAGGGGAAGAATCCGCGCTGCCGCCGCAATTCGTTTTCCATTTTAAAAAGGCCCAGGATCTCCGGTACGGCGAGAACCCGCATCAAAAGGCTGCCTTTTATATCCCAACGACCCACAAGGCCTCGGCTTCCTGGACCCAGCTCCATGGTAAAGAGCTTTCTTTTAACAATCTTATGGATGTCGACGCAACGCTGGATGTCCTTGCCGAATTCAATGCGCCGGCGGCTTGTGTGGTCAAACACAACAATCCCTGTGGCATTGCTCAGGACACGCAGGCCCTTGTTGCGGTCGACAAAGCGATCGATGGCGATATTCTGTCAGCCTTTGGCGGGATCGTGGGCGTCAACCGCTGCTGTGACCGCAAGATCGCGGAAAAAGTCCTCGAGAAGCTCGCGTTCTTTGAAGTGCTGGTGGCGCCATCTTTCAAGCCGGGAGCGCTGAAACTTCTTAAGTCCCGGAAGAATCTCCGGTTGATCGAGGTTCATCAGTTTCGTGATGAGAATCTCTACGACGTGAAATTCCTTCGCGCAGGGATCCTGGTTCAGGAAAAGAATCGTCCCATCAAGGATCACATGGCGGAACTGAAAAAGAAACTCAACTTTGTCACGAAGGCCAAGCTTTCCGAAGCGGAGACCGAGGAGTTGATTTTTGCGTTCCAATGTTCCAAGGTTGTGAAATCGAACGCTATTGTGCTGACCCAGGGGAAGCACACGGTCGGGATCGGGGCGGGGCAGATGTCACGCGTGGATTCGGTACAGATCGCGATGCAGAAGGCGGGTTATCTGGCCGAAGGTGCAATGCTTGGCAGTGACGCTTTTTTCCCCATGCCGGATTCCATCGAAATGGCGGCCAAGCACAAGATCAAGGCCATCATTCAGCCCGGTGGTTCGATCCGCGATGCGGACGTGATCGCGGCTTGCGATCAAGCCGGCTTGGCGATGGCCTTTATCGGCGAGCGGCATTTTAAACACTAAAAGGCGTGGAACGGGTAGCGGCAAACGGGGAACGATTCGTTAACCGTTCAGCGTTCCCCGTTCCCCGAGCCCATGAACTACTCCCAAGCCCTTCGCTATTTGAATTCTTTTACCAATCTCGAAAAGCTCGCCCAGTGGCCCCAAAACTCCTTCTTCAATCTTAAACGGATGGAGCATTTGCTTAAAGCGGCAGGTCATTTGGAGAAGAGTTTTTTCCCCATCTTGATCGCGGGGACCACAGGAAAAGGGTCGACAGGCTTTTTTCTCGAATCTATTCTGAAGGCCAATGGCATCCGGACGGGTTACTATCACTCCCCGCACGTCGAAGATCCGCGCGAGAGGATCCGGGTTCAGGGAGACATGGTTTCCAAAAGACTTTGGGCCGAAGGGCTTTCCGCGACGCAAAAACTTCTCCGCCAAAAACCTCTTCCGAAAGCATGGGGCGTTCTGACCTATTTCGAGACCCTGACATTTCTGGCCATTTGGATTTTTGTGAAAAGGGGCATCAAAGTCGGCATTTTTGAGATCGGGCTTGGCGGCCGGCTTGATGCGACCAATGTCCTGAAAGCGCCGCTTGTGATCCTTACGCCCATTCATCTCGACCACGAAGCATTCTTGGGCAACACTATTTCAAAAATAGCTGCTGAAAAAGCCGCGATCATCAAGACGCGAGGACACGCCGTGATCGGAAAACAATGCCCGGAAGCGCTTCGGGTGATCTGCGGTGCCGTGAAAAGGAATAAGGGAATTTTATGGAAGGCGAAGCCTATCGTCGGGATTTCGCTCGGGCTTGCCGGGGATTTTCAAAAGAGGAATGCCGGTGTTGTGCTGAAAGCCGCCGAGATCTTGCGGAAGTATTTTAATTTTTCAATAACACCTCAACGATCGAAGGAAGGATTGCGATCCCGGAACTGGAAAGGACGCATGGAAAGTTTTTACCGAGGTGGCCGGCGATTTATCCTGGACGGTGCGCATAATCCAATCTCGACAACAGAGCTGGTCCGGTCTTTGCGGAAAATGGAACCGGCCGCTCGCAAAGGGGACAGACCCCTTAAAAATTTAGGGGGTCTGTCCCCTTCATGGCTGGTGTTTGGCGCGATGAATGATAAGAACAGCCGGGAGATGCTCCGGGTGCTGAGCGGATTTTTTTCAAAAATAATCCTGACCGGCATTACGGGAAATCGTGCCAAGCCGGTGGCGATGCTTATCGAAGAGGCGAAAGGGCTTTTCAAATGCGTTCTTACGGCCCAGAATGTTGGAGAATCGTTGGAGTTGGCGGGGAGAGCATCAAACTCCGGAGCTACTATTACGGTGACAGGGTCGTTTTATTTAGTCGGTGAGGCAAGAAAAATCTTAAAAAACCCGGGGAACGGGAAACGGTGAACGGGGAACGGAAAAACGGCTTGCGTTCGGCGTTCCCCTTTCCTCGTTACCCAATCTTTTAATATGCCAAAACTAGATCTCGACGATACGATTGCAGCCATTGCAACTCCTAATGGTGAGGGAGGCATTGCGGTGATCCGCGTAAGCGGCTCCGGGGCGTTTGAGGCGGTCGAGCCGTTCTTTGTTTCCCAGGATCATGAAAAGTTGAGCGATGCGCCCGCCAATACGATCCGCTGGGGGAAATTCGTGGATCCCGCGCAGCTTCTCGTGGACCAAGTGCTTGTCAGCTGTTTTCGGGTCCCACGCTCCTATACCGGGCAAGACGTAATCGAGATCAGCTGTCACGGGGGTTTTGCAATTACGAGAAAGATCCTGGGGGTTTTGCTTTCGAAAGGCGTTCGCCATGCCGAGCCCGGGGAATTTACACGCCGGGCTTTTTTGAACGGGAAACTCGATCTCACGCAAGCCGAGGCCGTGCTCGATCTGATCCATGCCAAGAGCGATCGCTCACTCGATATCGCGATCCGTCAACTTTCCGGATCTCTTTCCCGTACGCTCAAAGAGTTAAAAGATGCGCTCATGCGACTTTTGGCTCACATGGAAGCCTACCTTGATTTTCCGGAAGAAAACCTGGAAGTGAATGTCCAAAGTGGCATGCAAGATCAATTCACAAACGTTCAGGAAAAGATCTGCTCCCTGATCGCGGGCTTTGAGCGCAACCAGTTGATCCGTGAAGGCCTCCTCGTGACCCTCGTGGGAAAACCCAATGTCGGGAAATCCTCGCTTTTTAACGCGCTTCTTGAACGCGACCGGGCGCTTGTTTCCGATCTGCCGCATACCACGCGCGATCCTTTGGAAGAAGCTCTCGAGATCCGGGGGTTCTATGTCCGATTGCGGGACACCGCGGGATTGATTTCCGAGCCGGAACATCCCCTGGACAAGATGGGTATGGATCGGGCGCTTGGAACATTACGGGAAAGTCATGTGGTGTTGTATGTGGTGGATGGTTCTGTGCCGTTTGAGGAAGCCGACCGCCATGTTTTTCAACTGATTCCTGAAGACAAGAAGGTGATCGCGCTTGTGAACAAATCCGATCTCTCTTCTCGGATTGAAACGAAGGAGTTCGAAGCGTTTTTAGGCGATAAGTTCCCGATCCGGCTTAACGCGAAGACGCGTGAGGGATTTGGAGAGCTCGAAGAAAGGATTGCGGGTTGTTTAGAGCAAGGGACTTCCGAGGCGGGGGAGCAAATCACCAGGCTGCGACATAAAAAGGCGCTGGAGGCTGCGCTCGAAGCGTTGCGGCGTGCGCAGCAGTCTTTTCAAATGAAAATGTCGCTTGAATTTGTGACGCCGGACCTTCGCGCGGCCCTGGAGGCCATGAAAGAACTGACCGGTGAGATCTATTCCGAGGATCTTCTGGATGTGATTTTTGCGGAATTCTGCATCGGGAAATAATTTTAAAAAAATTCCTAAAAATATTTTTTAATTGCGTTGACATCAGAAGTTTCTTTGTTATCCTTGTCAGCGATTTATTTTTAATGGTTAACAAGGATGGCCCCAATTTCAGATACTCTGAAATTGATAAGAGGTGGGACTAAAATTCCACTCGCTAAACGAATGAGCAAAGGAAATTTTACGCGCGAGTGTTTAGCGAATGGAAATTTTCGAAAAACCAGCTGGATTTTTATAAAACATAACCGATTCAGAAACTCGTGGTGCGTTTCTTGAATTTAGGAACTCCAAGGTACAAGTCTTAACATCCAAGGCATTCCATAGGTAAAAACGGTTCGTAGAAAAAATTCGAATGAGATACTATATATAGTGGTGCTGTTTTAATCTGGCACCCATATATAGTAATATTTAATAAGCTTTTAAAAAGTTTAGGGAGAAAAGACGTTTTATGAAGACAGAAAAATTGCCATCTATTCAAGACGGGCAGAGCTTGGGACGGGGGCTTGTATTCAAGAGATTTTTTACAAAGCCGGACGTGCATCCGCTGGATGAAGTCAAATACGTCAAGCGCAGTTCCGTTATCACGAATCCCGACGGCTCGGTTGTTTTCAAGATGGAGAACGTGGAAGTTCCCGAGAGCTGGAGCCAGCTCGCGACCGATATTATTGTTTCAAAATATTTCCGGAAGGCGGGAGTTCCTGAAACAGGTTCTGAGGTGAGCGCGCGGCAGGTGGTGTACCGCATTGCCCATTCGATCCGGATTGCGGGTGAAAAACTTGGCGGCTATTTTAAAACGGCGGGAGATGCGCAGGTCTTTGAAGAAGAATTGCTGCATTTATTGATCCATCAGAAATGCGCCTTTAATTCCCCCGTGTGGTTTAATTGTGGGATGGATCTTTACGGGATTAAGGGGAGCGGCGGTAATTTTTATTGGGATCCGGCAACCGACGCGATCCGTCAAGCCACGGATTCTTATTCCAGCCCGCAATGCTCTGCCTGTTTCATTCAGTCCGTGGACGATAACCTAATGTCTATTTTCGATCTGATCAAGAATGAAGCCCGGCTTTTTAAATATGGCTCCGGGACCGGGACGAACTTTTCGAAGCTCCGCGGTCGCCAGGAAAAGTTATCAAGCGGCGGGACCTCCTCAGGGCTTATGTCGTTTTTAGAAGTGCTGGACCGGGGCGCGGGTGCGACGAAATCCGGAGGGACCACGCGGCGTGCGGCAAAGATGGTGTGTCTGGATCTCGATCATCCCGAAATTATGGATTTCATCAACTGGAAGGTTCGCGAGGAAAAGAAGGTTGCCGCGCTGATCGCGGCCGGGTATTCCTCGGACTTCAATGGAGAAGCCTACAAAACAGTCGCGGGACAGAACTCGAATAATTCGGTGAGGATCACCGATGAGTTCATGCGTGCTTATTTGAATGACGGAAAATGGCAGACGCGTTTTCGCACCACCGGTGATATTTGCGAAACTTTTCAGGCCAAGGATCTGATGGATCAGATCGCTTTTGCCGCCTGGGCATGTGCCGATCCAGGCGTTCAGTTCGACACTACGATCAATGATTGGCATACCTGCGCCAATACCGACCGCATTCACGCTTCCAACCCCTGCTCGGAATACATGTTTCTGGATAATTCGGCGTGCAACCTGTCTTCCATCAATGTCATGAAATATCTGCGGCCGGACGGGACTTTTGATGTCGAGGGGTTTCGTCACACCACGCGTGTTTTCATTACGGCGATGGATATTCTGGTGGATTACGCATCGTACCCGACCGAACAGATCGCCCGGAATAGTCACGTCTATCGGCCGCTCGGGATTGGTTATGCCAATCTTGGAAGCCTTCTCATGGTTAGCGGCATTCCCTACGATAGCCCGCAAGCGTCCGCGATTTGTAGCGCGCTCACTGGCGTCTTGACGGGGCATGCCTATCGAACTTCCGCGGAGATCGCATCCTCCAAGAGCCCATTCGCCGATTACAAAAAAAATGAAAGTTCGATGGTGCGTGTAATCGAAAAACATCGTGCGGCAGCGCACAAAATCCCGGCCGAATACTGCTGGCAAGATATCCTGGTGGCGGCGCATGAAGATTGGGAAGATGCCTTCGAGATCGGAAAGCTTTATGGCTATCGCAACGCACAGGTCTCCGTGATCGCTCCCACCGGCACGATTGGGCTTCTCATGGACTGTGATACGACCGGGATCGAGCCGGATTTCGCGCTCGTGAAGTTCAAGAAACTTGCCGGCGGCGGCTATTTCAAGATTATCAATCAAGGTGTTCCCGCGGCTCTTCAAAGACTCGGATACTCCGAAAGTGAAACGCAGAATATCATCGAATATATTCAAGGCACTTCCCGTCTCGAAGGGACTCCATGGATCAATCGAACGACTTTAGCGGCGAAAGGTTTTACGAGCGCCGAACTGGATAAGATTGACTCCCTGTTGCCGTCAGTTTTTGATCTCAGCTTTGCTTTCACGAAATGGACGCTTGGGGAAGATGCCCTGAAGCGGCTGGGGTTCAAGCCTGAAGATTACAACCATCTCCGGTTCAATGTGCTTGAAGCACTTGGCTTTTCAAAGATGGAGATCGAAGAGGCCAACGACGTGGTTTGTGGCAGGATGACAATCGAAGGCGCGCCGCTTCTCAAGCCCGAGCACTTACCGGTTTTTGATTGTGCGAACCGGTGCGGGAAACACGGGAGACGGTTTATTGAACCCATGACGCATGTGCGGATGATGGCCGCGGCACAGCCGTTCATTTCCGGGGCCATTTCCAAGACCGTTAATCTTCCGCATGAGAGTACGGTCGAAGAGATCGAAAAAATCTACGTGGAAGCCTGGAAAATGGGGCTTAAAGCCGTGGCGCTTTACCGGGACGGTTCTAAATTGTCGCAACCGCTTAATACCAAGTCCGGTGATTCGGCCTCCGATAAAAAATCCGAAAAAAAGAACGAACTCCAAGCTGCACATCCTCCGGTTTTGCAGCGCAAGCGCTTGCCCAAAAAACGCGCGGGGATTACAGTCGAATCCCGTGTGGGGGGCCAAAAGATCTATCTCCGGACAGGAGAATATCCGGACGGAACGATCGGCGAGATCTTTGTCGATATGCACAAAGAAGGTGCCGCGTTTCGCTCCATGATGAACTGTTTTGCGATTGCTGTGTCACTCGGGCTTCAGTACGGCGTGCCGCTTGAGGAGTTTGTGAATGTTTTTACGTTCACGCGTTTTGAGCCGCAGGGACTTGTCGATCATCCGAATATCAAGCTCTCCACCTCAATCGTGGATTATCTTTTCCGCGTGCTTGGCATGGAGTATCTTGGAATGACGGAATTTGTGCAGATCCCTCCCAAGCCCGAGGACCTTCAGATCAATAAAAAAACAGTTTCGGCCGCTCTTCAGGCACCCATGATCGAAATTGCTACTCCTGCCCAAGACATGGTTCCGCCGGTGAGTACTGTCAAAAAGAACACGTCTCTTGCTGCTGCCGGAGCGAACGAACATCTCTCGAATATGATGGGGGATGCGCCTTTTTGCACGAACTGCGGCCACGTGACCGTGCGAAGCGGCTCCTGCTATAAATGTCTCAACTGCGGCAATAGCATGGGATGTTCTTGAAGCAGTAGGTAGTAGGTGGTATGTAGGATGTCGCTTAAGTTTTTCTACCTATCACCTTCCACATACTCCATACGTTATCTACGTTTTCTGGCTCTTTGAAGAAAAATGCAGTAGAATTTCCGCCTATGAAGTACTTCCTTGAAAGACATCATCGTTTTTCTGTGAGATTCTCCATCCTCCCATGACTTCCCACGAACCCATTGAAGCGACCGAAAAACTTTTTACGCGTACCCGCCGCTCGCGGTTTTATCGGGATTGGATCCGTGGTGGGTCTTACTTCCTGATCCTCAGCATTTTCACATTTCTTTTGGGAACGCACAAGCTGGATCGTTTCGAGGATCTCGTCCGCGACAGTTTCCTCAAACATGTGACCTGGGGGCAAGCCCATCCGGCTATTGTTCTGATCGAGATCTCCGAAGCAGCTTTAGAGGAGGTGGGTCCCTGGCCGTGGCCACGGAGCTATCACGCGATCATGGCGCGTCTTTTGAGCGAATGGAAGGCGGCTGCGGTCGTTTTTGATCTTGACCTGTCCGAGCCGACCGATCCCAAAAACGATCAGGATTTGGCTCAATCCCTGGCGAAGGTTGAAATCCCCTTCTATCTCCCGGTGGATCTGAAACCTCAAAAAGAGAAAAAATTCTGGGTTCATGGGATGCCTGTCGTGCTGGAGACTGGCGAGGGCAAGAGGAGTTGGATCCACGCGATGCAGGAGTTTGAAAAAAAAGCACGAGCGGCCGGCCACAGTTATCTTGTCCCCGACACGGACGGCACTCTGAGGAGGTTTGATCCTTTCATCACGGAGGGAAAAGAGGGACATCTTTTTCTTCCGCTTTGCGTGGCGTTCGACCAAATGGGAAAAACCATCCCGTCGCCTCAAGAAAGGAAGCGACTCGAAGATCCTCAGGGAAAGATTCTTATTCCCTGGAGCGGGGCATGGGATCGCGGGTTTACGCGTTACAGTTACGCGGATCTGGTCCACAGTTTTTATGCGATCCAGAAAGGGACGCGACCGGTCATCGATCCCGCACGGATCGCCGGGAAGATCTGTCTTGTTGGGCCCACGACGTCGGGCGCGACGGAACTGAAGGTCACGCCCCTTAATATTGCATACGCAAGGATCGGTGTTTACGCACAAGTTCTGAATGCGGCATTGACCGGGAACTGGGTGCGTCCGGTTTCATTCCTTGGAAATGTCATTTGTCTTTTAGGGAGCGGCTGTTTAGCCACGGTCTTATTTGTCACGCTGAGCGGCGCGTGGTCGCTCGTTGCGGGGCTTTTGCTTGTCGTGGGATGGTTTGCGTTTTGCTTCGGAGTTTTTGCAACGTGGCATTTATGGTTCTATGCGGTCTATCCAATCCTGCTCATGCTTTGCTTGTTTATTTTTTCAGCGATCTATGTCCAGGTCATCGCGACGCGGGAAAAATCTCATCTCTTTCATCTCGCCACGCGAGACGGCCTGACCGAGCTTTATGTGATCCGTCATTTTCGATTGATCATGAACCAGATCGTGCGCGAAGCAAGCATTCGTAAACAGTCCTTGTCGGTCATTTTGCTCGACATCGATAACTTTAAAAAGATCAACGACACCTACGGTCATCCCGCAGGGGATATGGTTCTCAAAAGAACGGCCGCGCTGATTCTCTCTTTCATCCGGAAACGCCGGCCTTTTCGGGAGATCGATTTTGCAGCTCGCTACGGAGGTGAAGAATTCATTGTCATGCTTCGGAAGGTCGGTCTTCAAGAGGCGGCAGAGATCGTGGCCGAGCGTATCAGGAAAAAAATCGAAGAAACAAAGTTTGAATGGGAAGGAAAGCCAATCCCGATCACGGTCAGTCTCGGCGTTTCAGTTCTTCATCCGGGGGAGAATGTCCCCGATCCCATGGTCCATCGTGCCGATGCAGCCCTTTATAAAGCCAAGGAAGCCGGGAAAAATCGCGTTTGTGCGGAAGGCGGATAATCTGTCCCGTTTCTTTTTTCTCCCCGGTTTATTAATCCGTAATGGAATTTTTTTGCCAAAGGAATCCTGAGGGGATCTGATGAAGAAGGCGATTTGTGAAAAGATAGCTCAAGAGGTGTTCTCTTAATGCGAAAAATCAACCTTCTTTATGTGGTTACCCAGTTGGAGCTAGGCGGCGCACAGAAGCAGCTTCTCAGTTTGATCAGACGGATCGATAGAGACCGTTATAACCTTTTTCTATTTACCGCTCAGGAAGGATTGCTTATGGAAGAGGCTCTGTCCCTAAGGGATCTGACCCTCTACAAATCCAGACATTTAAAGCGACCGATTAACTTTCCGGAAGATCTTCTGGCGATGATTGAGATGGTGAGGGTTATTAAAAAGAACAAGATTGATATCGTCCATACGCATAGCTCCAAGGCCGGCATTTTGGGCCGGTGGGCTGGGGCCTTGGCTAAAGCAAAAATCATTATTCACACTGTCCACGGATGGTCTTTCAACGATTTTCAAAGGCCGCTTGTTCGGAAATTCTATGTTGGACTCGAAAGGATGAGCTCGAAAGTCACAAACAGGTTCATCGTTGTATCAAACCATGACAGGCAAAAAGGGTTGGATTACAAGATAGGGGCAGAAGGTCAATATTCCTTGGTGCGCTACGGTATCGATAGAATCCAATTCAGCATGAGGGATTCCTCAATCCGAAAAGAGCTTGGGATTAGCGATGACGCGCGGGTGGTTGGAACGATCGCCTGCTTTAAGCCTCAAAAGGCGCTAGAAGATTTTGTGCAGCTTGCTTTTTTGACGAGTCAGGTTTTTCCTCAAGCCAGATTTTTGGTGGTAGGGGATGGTGTTCTTCGCAAGAAGATCGAGAAATTGATCGAAAAATTTAATTTAGGCTTCCAATTCATTTTGACGGGGTGGCGGAGAGATATCCCCAGAGTTTTGTCTTCGATGGATGTTTTTGTGCTGACATCTCTCTGGGAAGGCTTGCCGATTGCAGTCTTGGAAGCGATGGTAAGCCAGGTGCCGGTTGTGGCAACCAACACGGGAGGCATTTCTGAAATAATCACGGAAGGGGAGACGGGATTTCTTGTGCCTTGCCACGACATGCCGTCTATGCTAGAAAAGATACTCGCTCTTTTGCGAAACACTTCATTTAAAAATCGTATCATCCAAAATGCGAAGCAACGCGTTGATGAAAAATTCGACACGGAAACCATGGTAAAAGCCCACGAAGAGTTATATCAAGAATTAGCCGAAGCCAAAGGATTGGCGTATGCTGGCTAGCTTCGTCGGGGTTCTGGGAGTCATTTTTTTATTATCCGTGCTGTTTTTATTGCTGATCAAAGAAGCTTCTCACCGGTGGCATTTTTTGACTTCCAAAGGTGTTCCTTCGATCGGGGGGATCAGCATGGGGCTGGCTTTCTTTGCGGGTTTTCTGTTGATCGGGCCCTCGGTTGTCAGTCTTCCCCGGGAGATCCAAGGGATCTTGATCGCTTCGGTCGTCATGCTTATCGCCGGTATTTTTGATGACCAGAGGGATTTGTCCGTGATCCAGAAATTTGTAGTGCAGTTGGTCGCCGCGTCTATTCTGGTAGGGTTTGGCGTGAGGACAAACTTTGTTTATGTGGGTGATTTGCTGAATCTTGTCGTGTCCCTCTTGTGGATCATCGGGATTACAAATGCCGTGAATCTGCTGGATGTGATGGATGGGTTGGCGGGTGGGACGTCGCTCGTGGTTCTCTCCGGATTCGTTGTTATTTCTGCCATGAACGGGGACAGTTTAACCTTGACCCTTTCCTGCGTTTTGGGTGGAACTGTTTTGGGTTTTTGGGTCTTCAATGTTCCTTCGGCGAAAGTTTACATGGGGAACAGCGGGAGTCACTTTTTAGGACTCGTGCTGGCGGCGATCGCCCTTACGGCGCGCTACGCGACGCTTGAAAGGACCGTGGCGCTTCTTGCCCCCATGCTTCTATTGGGATTCCCAATTCTCGATACGCTGTTCCTCATCTTGATGCGTATTCGAAAAGGAAGGTCGGCATTCAATAAAAGCGAGGATCACATGGCGTTGAGATTTTTAAAAAAAGGATATTCGAAACAGAGAACCCTGGTTTTGATGATGGGGTGGACCCTTTTTTTTGTTATCGGCGGGATCCTTTTGAGCCAGGTTTCCAATCTTTCTGCGATCATAACGCTTGTCTCGATGGGGCTGGGGAGTCTCATTTTAACTAGAAAAATGAGCCGGGTGCAAATTTGAGACCTCAAAAGAGGATCCTTATTTTAGGGGCCGGGATCGCGGGGCTAAGCGCGGCATGGCATTTACGGCAGAAAGGTGTTCCTTGTCTCGTTTTTGAAAAGGAAGAGGAGGTGGGGGGCCTTTGTCGTTCCAAGAGGATCCGTGGTTTTACTTTTGATTACAGTGGCCACCTGCTGCATTTTAAGAACCCTTATGTTTTTAACCTTGTGAGGAGGTTGCTGGGGGAACGGTTCGTCAAACACGAGAGGAGCGCGTGGGTCTCCGTTTGCGGCCGCTACACGCGTTATCCTTTTCAAGCGAATCTTTTTGGTCTCCCGCCTCGGGTCATCAAGGAATGTCTCGAGGGATTTATTCGTGCTCAAAAAAGAAGACGCGAAGGATCTATAAAAAAGCCCATGAATTTTTCGCAATGGACCCGCCAAACTTTTGGTGTGGGCATTGCGCGTTATTTCATGGACCCTTACAACACCAAGTTTTGGACCGTTTCGCCTAACGAGCTGACGTGCGAATGGCTGGACGGGATGGTCCCCGTTCCTTCCTTGCGGCAGGTTGTTGAGGGTGCGAAAAAAGAAAGCACGCGGCTGTTAGGTTATAACGCCAGTTTTTGGTATCCCAGGAGGGGCGGGATCGAACAGCTTCCCAGGGTATTTTCGAAATCACTGGAGAATATCTACACCGGGAGCAAAATATCCCGGATCGATCTCGACAAGAAAGAGATCAGAATGTCTTCCGGAAGAAGAGAGAAGTATGACGTGCTGATCTCAACGATCCCCCTCCCTGAAATGTCTCATTTGGCGCGGGATTTGCCCCAAGAGGTTTACGCGGCCTTTCAGAAATTGCGCTGGAATTCCATTTTTAATCTGAATTTAGGTATAAGCCCGAGCCGCGACGCTTTGAAGCGGCACTGGATTTATTTTCCTCAAC
>Ga0156526_1056_pt3 | contig 34425 bp, 17 predicted proteins | sample RifOxyB3_FD_111921 | JGI IMG/M metagenome (GOLD analysis project Ga0156526, IMG submission 111921) | Omnitrophica bacterium RIFOXYB12_FULL_50_7
GGATGGTCGTGCGTTGTCCCGTCAGCCAGATCCGCACGTCCGGACGTAATGCCGTGGGCGTTCATGTCATGCGCCTTAAGGACAAAGACAAGATCGCTTCCGCCACGCGCGTGGTCGCCAAAGAAGAAGAGGCCAATGCGGACCCGCTCGAGCTTTTGGACGACAAAGCCGTAGCGAAGAAAAGTTCCAAATAGGAGCCCGCGGCCCGTGCTCGATCTCAAATTCATCCGCGAAAATCCCGACCAGGTTGCCAAAGGCCTTGCTGCCAAGGGTGTTGCTCTCGACCTCGAATCTCTGCTCTCCTTGGACGGCGAACGGCGAACTCTGTTAAAAGAGGTTGAAATCCTGAAGGCCAAAAGGAATGCCGCAAATGACGATATCGCCCGCCTCAAGAAGCAAGGCCAACCAACGGATGCCATAATATCCGAAATGAAGCTATCGTCCCAAAAAATAGCCGATTTTGACTCTAAAGTGGGTGAGATTTCTGGAAAAATAGTAGAAATAGCGCTCTTAATCCCTAATATGCCACTGCCAGAGGTCCCTGTTTGCAAGGGAGCCGAGGGCAATAAAGTGGTCAGGACATGGGGTGAGCCGCGAAAACTTGGCTTTAAAGCTAAAGATCATCTCGATCTAGCCTCTGAGCTGGGTCTTTTCTCGATGGAAAAGGGGAGCAAGATCACGGGGGCGGGTTTTCCTGTCTACTTTGGAGAGGGCGCCAGGCTCGAGAGGGTGCTGATAAGCTTCATGATCGACCTTCACGTTAAAAAGCACGGCTATACCGAAGTCTGGGCCCCGGCCATCGTGAACCGCGCGTCGATGCGGGGCACAGGGCAGATCCCTAAAATGGAAGAGGACATGTACGCGCTGGCGGCGGGGGAAGGCGAAGAAAAGGGTTCTTATTTTCTTATCCCGACCGCGGAGGTTCCGATCACGAACCTGATGCGCGACGAAACGATCGAAGAGAAAGACCTGCCTGTTAAATACACGGGCTACACGCCGTGTTTCCGGAAGGAAGCGGGCTCTTATGGGAAAGACACCCGAGGACTTTCGCGCGTCCACCAGTTCGACAAGGTCGAAATGGTGAAGTTCGTCAAACCGGAAGGTTCAGGGCAGGAGCTGGAAGCTCTCGTCAAAGACGCCGAAGAGGTCCTGCAGGAGCTGGAACTTCCTTATCGCGTTGTGTTGCTCGGAAGCGGGGACATGAGTTTTGCGGCAGCGAAATGTTACGATCTCGAGGTCTGGGCCCCGGCGACGCAGAAATGGTTTGAGGTCTCAAGCTGCAGCCTCTTCACAGATTTTCAGGCAAGGAGGATGAATATCCGCTACCGGAACGCTACGACCAAAAAACTCGAATTCGTGCACACGCTCAATGGCTCCGGCCTGGCCTTTGCCAGGATCGTTCTTTGCCTTCTCGAAAACTTTCAGGATTCAAACGGAAAAATCCTTTTCCCGAAAGCCCTGCAGACGTATTTCACGTAAGCGTAGCGTTTTGATTCCTTGACCGTTTTGTCTGAAATAAATAAACTCTAGCGCGCTTTGCGCGCGGGGAACGATGAACGGGAAACGGCGAACGAAAAGCGTTAACCGTTCCCCGACGTTTGCCGGTAATTTGCGGAGAGGTCGCATAGTCATTTAAAGCGTAGCAAAAAACGATCTCGAGACGCGAAGCGTCGAGAGGCCTTAAAGAAAGATCTCTCACACTGCAGAAGCGTTCGAGATCCAAAACTTCAGAAAACAAAATTTTGGAGAGGTCGCATAGCCTGGTTTAGTGCGCTCGCCTGGAAAGCGGGTAGGCCAAAAGCCTCGCGAGTTCGAATCTCGCCCTCTCCGCCATAATTTTTTCAGTTTTGTCTGTGGTCTATACGTATAGTCTCTGGTCTGCTGTCTAGTTCGTGGAGAGGTCGCATAGTCATTCGCTTCTTGGCGAATGACCTCGAGGCGCATGGCGCCGAGAGGCCTTTGAAATGCTGAAAGATTGGTTTCTCTACATCGTCGAATGTCGCACGAAAGATCTGTATGTCGGCATCGCTCAAGACGTAGAAAAACGGGTAGCCTTGCATAACAAGGGGCGCGCGTGCCGCTATACGAAGTTTAGGAGGCCCGCGGCGCCGGTCTATGAAGAGCTTTGCGGCACCTATGCGGCGGCCCGAAAGAGGGAAAAAGACGTTAAAGAGTTTTCCAGAGACAAGAAGTTGGCACTGAGAGATCTCTCGTCACAGAAAGCGTGACTCGAGGTCCAAAAATTTGCTCTATAAATTTTTGGAGAGGTCGCATAGCCCGGTTTAGTGCGGCGGTTTGCTAAACCGCTGTGGCGCGAAAGCGTCACCGGGGGTTCAAATCCCCCCCTCTCCGTTTTTATTTTTACCACCAAAACTGTTAGTTTTTACTTCATTCAGTTTTTCTCAAGCACGACGTTAACAGTGTCCCACGTCAGACTGAAGCCCACAGACTGCAGCCTGCAGGGAAACATCCGAAAAAGATAAGAACAATTCGCGCGCCGTAACTGCCGCCAATGACGGAGTCTCGTCGAAAGGCGGAAAAAGCCGCAATAAAAAAAGGAGTCCCGCCATGGAAAACCAAACTAACGACAAATTGAATTTTCTCAAGAACACTCAGATCATTATTCTCGGGCTTTGTATCGCCGGGGCCACGATCGCATCAAGCATCATTTTTTCAAAAGGCTTTTTATCAGTGACGAAATTTATGCGGGAACAGATCACCGTGACAGGCTCGGCGCAAAAAAACATCAAAAGCGATTATGCTGTGTGGGCCGGATCTTTCTCAAGGCGTGAGGTTGATATGGCGACAGCTTTTAAAGGTCTCGGTGGAGATCTTGCGAAAGTAAAACAATACCTCACAACCCAGGGGAGCGGGGACAACGAGATTGTCGTTCGGCAGATTGAGACCGAGACAATTTATAAAAAGAACGAGAAAGGTAATGCTACCAACGATATCGAGGGATACCGTCTTAAGCAGAATGTGGAGCTACATTCCAAGGACGTTTATAAAATCGCCAGAATCTCTCGGGAAGCCACGGGGCTGATCAACGAGGGAATAGAATTTTATTCCGGGAGCCCGGAGTATTTCTATGCAAAGCTCGATGAACTCAAGGTCGAAATGCTTGCCAAGGCCACCGAAAACGCCAAGCTTCGGGCGGAGAACATGGTCAAAGCCACAGGCAACAAGATCGGGTTCATGCGCTCCGCCCGGATGGGAGTCTTCCAGATCACGCCGGTCAACTCCACCGAAATCGCGGACTGGGGCATGAACGACACGAGCTCGCTGGACAAGAAAGTCACCGCGGTCGTTAACGCCAGTTTCTCGATCGAATAATAAAAAGGGATCTTTTTGCAATCCCCTCAGAAATGCGTATAATGCACCCCTCTGTTCTTTCCGGATGGACGCCTATTTGACGCGGGGACTTTTCTGGAGAAAATGTCGAAAGAGGGCGTTTTCGTAAGTCGTTTAAAACAAAATGGTTACGACTAATGTGCTCTGAACCACAATAGGTTCAGGGCAGCAGTGAGTAGAAGAAAAATTAATGTGGTTTGCGCCCGTAGCTCAATTGGATAGAGCACCACACTACGGATGTGGGGGTTGCAGGTTCAACTCCTGCCGGGCGCGATTTAAAACGGGTACAGCCTTTCTTAGGGTTGTACCCGTTTTATTTATGCTGTTGCAGGAGTTTCTGCCACAAAGCGTTGGCGGATCCGTCCTCTGGTGGAGAAGGGAGCCTCCGCCAAACAAGGAGTTTTTCTTTTTGTGATGACCGCCTTCCAAAAACTCTTATAATAAGCCCCGCTTATGGAAAAACCTCATCATGATCATTTCATGAAAGAAGCCGTTAAACAGGCCGTGATCGCGCTTGAAAAAGGCGAGGTGCCGGTGGGCGCGGTGGTGGTCTGGAAACAAAAGATCATTGCCCGCGCGTACAACCAAATGGAAATGCTCCGGGACCCGACAGCACACGCGGAGATGATCGCCCTGACGCAAGCGTCCGAAACCCTGAGTCAGATGCCGGAGGCGCAGCCCAGGGGGAAAGATCATCGCGGGTCGCTCGAGGGGGCGACTCTTTATGTAACGCTGGAGCCTTGTCCGATGTGTGCCGGAGCGCTCGTGATGACCAAGTGTACGAATTTGGTGTATGGCGCCCGCGATGCGAAAGCCGGAGCGTGCCACAGCCTTTTCAGGATTACGGAAGACGATCGGCTGAACCACCGCTTGAAGGTGACGGGCGGCGTGATGGCGGATGACGCAAAGTTCTTATTGTCCGAGTTTTTTAAGAATCTCAGAAAAGAGAAACGTTAAAAAAACAAGCGAACAGGAGATGCTTCGATGGAAAAAACAGTTCTTTTAGTGGGCGACGCTCAGTTTTTGGCCGAGATGTACGGGGTTCTTTCTCCCCTAACTGGCGTTGTGGAATCGCTGGGCGACGAAAAGGATGCTTTGAAGAAGATGCGGGGCGAGCACATCAGAACAATGGTTGTGGATGATGATGTCTGTTCGCGGAAAACTTTTGGGCGGCTACTCGCGCACGCAAAGCGCGTCGGAAAGGACGTGATTGTTCTTTCTTCAGACGCGAGGCATGAAAAGATCCTTGCGGCTCAAAAGGCCGGCGCAAGCGACTACATTTTGAAGCCGCACCATGTTCGTGAATTCATAGCTCGCTTTAACGCTGTCCGGTACAAAAAAACGAGAATCGTCTGCCTCGGAGGAGGCACCGGTCTTTTTAACCTTCTCATAGGACTGAAAGACATTCGCAACACGCTTCTCTTTTCTATCGTGAGCACAACCGACGACGGGGGGTCCTCGGGCCGACTGCGCGCCTCTTTCGGGATTCTTCCCCCGGGTGATATCCGGAGAAGTCTTGTGGCTCTTTCGGATGCTCCGGAGCTTATGAACCAGCTTATGCAATATCGTTTCACGAAAGGCGGACATTTTGTCGGGCACAACTTCGGGAATCTTTTTCTTACAGCGCTCGCTGAGTTGAGAGGATCCATGACCGCAGCGGTCCGTGATATCAGCGACCTCCTTTATCTCCAGGGGATCGTTCTCCCGGCGGTAGAGAACCAGGCAACGCTTTGCGCGCGCTTTAAGAACGGCAAGGTCATTAAGGGGGAAAGCGCAATCGATCTTTGCAAGGGACGTGATCCGGAGCTTCTTATCACGAAGGTCTGGCACGAACCCGAGGCGATCTGCAACAAGAACCTTTTTCCCGTCCTTATCAACGCCGATCTGGTCCTCATCGGCCCGGGAGATCTTTACACGAGCGTTGTCACGAACCTGCTGGTGAAGGATATCCGGAGAGCGTTGGCGATAACCAAAGCGAAAAAAGTTTTTATCTGCAATCTCATGAACAAGCCGGGCGAAACATCCGGGTATGATGCCGCGACACATACTAAAGAGATCGTCCGCTACATGGGCGGGGATTATCTAGATTATGCGATCTATTCCAGCACCTATCTTTCGTTTTCCGCGATACAGCGGTATGCGGAGAATAAGCAGACCCTCGTGAGCGTCGGGAATGTGGATGCCTTGAGGCGTATTACCAAAGCCAAGATCATTCTTGACGATGTGAGTCACGAAACCGAGCTTGTTCGGCATGATAGCGCGAAGATAAGGCGCGAAATAGAAAAGGTCATAGCCGGGAAGACCAACAAGCACGCGCGAAACCTGCCTTTGCAAGGGAGCTAAAAACGGCGATTTTTCCGCCTCCGGCGGAGAAGGCAAGCGGCAGTCTTGCCACCGCCTGCTCCGCCAAAAAACTTGGGACGGATCCGCCCTTCGGCGGAGAAGAGGCGGGGTCCCGCCTCAGTTGGGCGGGAAAAATCTTGTACTTTTGTTTATGCGTGGAGAGGTGGCAGAGCGGTTGAATGCGGCAGTCTTGAAAAACGCCCTATCATCTTTCTGTAACCCATTGAAACTACTACTAAATCGTTCAGCGCCTTCAACTTGTCGCTTTCTTGTTACTTCTTGTCAGCACGTCTGAATCGATGTGATTTTGTATCAGAGTAGTCACCCCGTGGTCACCAGGACGAATTTAAATCATTTGCTTTGTGCTGATATTTTGTCGACCAGAACTAATGATTTATCCCCATGCTTCAACGCGAAATATTTTTGAGAGTGGAATGCGGGTCCTGAAAGGGAGTTTTTGTTTGACGGGCAATCTCCTTAGGTCTAGTCTGTCCCTCGAACCGTTTTTGCATTTATAACCATTGACCCGCAAGGAGGTTGTGACGATGGCTACGCAAACATTTGTAGAAGGATTATCTGACACTATTGGTAAGTCATTGGCGGATTTTGTAGATTCCACAAAGAAAGCTTTTGGTGATGATCTGCGGTCGATTATTTTGTATGGTAGTGGGGCGGAGGGCAAATTACGGGCTACTTCGGACGTCAACCTTATCGTGGTTCTCTCCGCATTCGACCGATCGAAATCAGACCTGTTGCGTGAACCATTCAGGACGGCTCACGCGGCTATCAATCTTAAAGTTATGCTGCTTCTTGAAAGCGAGATCAAGTCGGCCATCGAAGCTTTCTCTGTTAAATTTTTTGACATCATCCACCGGTACCGGATTTTATATGGTGCGGATGTCTTTACCAACATCACTATCCCGCGAGAAGCAACCATCGCGCGTCTTAAACAGGTTCTTTTGAATCTCTCGCTTCGTTTGCGCGAGCAATATATGTTGTCTAGCTTGCGCGAAGAGCAGTTAGCGATAATTATCGCCGATTCAACTGGCCCGCTACGCGCATGTGCCGCGACTATTTTGGAACTAAAAGAGAAGATCCAAAAGGCCCCCAAAGAGGCTCTGCAGCATTTGGTTCACGGTTTTTCCGACACAAAGAATTGGGACGAGGTCCTAATGCATCTATCAGAGGCCAGGGAAACGCGGGCGCTGCCTCAGGGTGTCGCGGGGCCCACTTTGTTTAAGCTGATAGAACTGGCGAACAGGATGCGGTCACAAATTGAACAGTTGTCTTAGGAGGACCGCCCAATGAACCCGTTTAATTTCTACGGCTCTCAATTCCTTGCTTTTTATGCGGCTCTTTTAGTGATTCTCAGCATCGGGATCATTTATTGGCGGAATATCAAGGAATCCTCTTCAGAATCATCACAGAATAATCTTACCGATCCCTATCTTATAGCTTATCTTCGTGGCCGCTGCAACGAGGCGTTGCGCGTGGCGGTTATTGCTCTCATTGACCGAGGGCTTTTGAAGGTTGACGAAAAAGCCAAGGGGTTGTTTAAAAAGGAATACAAATTAGAAGTGACGAAACAATCCGCGGGTAATTTTGTCAATCGACCCATTGAAAAGGCGATTATCAAAAAATTCGAGAAATCAGACAAGGCGACAGCTGTCTTTAATGATTCCGAACTTGTTTCGGCCTGCGAGGATTACGAAAACGAATTAACGCGCCTGGGGCTGCTCCCGGATGAGGATGTTAAATGGATAAGAATGAACGGCTTTGTTTTTTCGCTTCTTATCGCCTGGGGATTCGCGCTCACAAAGATTGTGATCGCTTTGAGCCGGGGGCGGCACAATATTATTTTTCTAATCATACTGGCCGTAGCCTACTCTTTTCTGGCTTACCGGATCGCCAACCCTTTCAGGACAAAAAAAGGAGATCGCGCGGTAAGAGATCTGAAGCAGTCATTTTCGGGGCTGAAAGAGAGGGCGAAATCGATTCGTCCGGGTGGCGTTACCAATGAAGCCGCTCTGCTTGCAGCGGTTTTTGGACTGTCGCTGCTTCCGGCCACAGCTTATCCTTACGTGAAAAAGATGTATCCCAAGGCTTATTACTCTCAATCAAATTGGTCATCGAGCTGCGGCAGTTCCGGATGTGGTTTTGGTACTGCCTGTGGTTCGGGGACTTCATGCGGGAGCGGCGGAAGTTGCGGCGGAGGTGGATGCGGGGGCGGCTGTGGCGGTTGCGGAGGGGAGCCGATGAAAAACCATGTCATTCTTTGCGGTCTTGGGCATATCGGTTTTCGGATTGCCGAACTTCTTTTGCGCCTTAATGAGCAGGTATCCATCATTACCGACAAGACCAAAGGCGAGTGGAAAGATCAAATAGAATCTAAGGGAATCCAGATTATTATCGGAGATGCGTCCGATGACCGACGGCTTATCGAGGCCGGCATTCGGGAGGCTAAAGCCCTTATTGCTGCCACAGACAATGACCTCATTAATGTTTCGGTAGCTTTGGATGCCAAACGCTTAAATCCCAAGATCAACGTTGTAGTCCGGTTGTTTGATCAGCTGTTAGCTCAGCGTCTGGAGCAACACCTTGATGTCCGGAAGGTATTCAGCACCTCTCTTTTAGCTGCACCGGAATTTGCCGCGGCTGCTCTCGGCGATGAAATCTTGAGTTCTTTCCAGGAGGGTGATTCCCGTTTCACGCTTGGTCGTTTTCATGTCGATTCCATAGCCGCCTCTAAATATGCGACGGTAGAAGAGCTCGAAGTGAAAGAAAACGTTGTGGTCATCACACGCCAAGGTAAAGAGCCGACGATAGGCCAGGTTCAAAAGAAGGATCATGTAGCTGCGGGAGATGATCTTTTAGTTTTAGATACAGCTACGGCGCGTTTTTTGAAACCGACCGACGCTCAAAAGCAAAGAATGCGAAGGTCCCGTGCCCTGAATATTGGGGAATCTTTTTTCAAAACGTTTTCCTTCTCTACCTGGATTATTTTCACAACGCTTGTTTTGATCGTTTTGATCAGCACCGCGCTTTTTGGGCGCGTTTTGCAGCTGGATCCCGTTACCGCTTTGTATTATGTCATCACAACCATTACAACGACGGGGTATGGCGACATCAATTTACTGAACGCCGGCCCCTTTGTTAAACTTTACGGGTGCTTCCTAATGCTTTGCGGCGCCGCCTTTCTTGCGGCCCTTTTTGGCACGATCACAAACTTTTTCGTTCAAAAACGTCTCGAGCAATTCTTTGGAAAGCATACGGTCCCAAAATCGGGGCATATTGTTGTCATAGGCTCGGGAAATATCGGCTACAGGGTGATCCAGGAGCTGATCGTGGCTGGTCAGGAAGTCGTCCTGGTCAACCAGGAAGAGAAAGACGAATCGGTCCAGTCCTGCCGTGAGCTATGTGCCGTTGTTTTGGGAAGCGTTAAGACTCAGGATGTGCTTCTGAAAGCGAACATTACTACTGCGAAAACGATCCTTGCGATTACCGAAGACGATGTTGCTAATTTAAGTGTGGGGCTCACGGCGAAGGAAATTAATGCGAAGGCCAGGGTCGTGCTCCGGGTTTTTAACCCCGCCCTCGCTGCTAAAGCCCGCGGCATTTTGAATGTTGATGCAATCCTGAGCACCTCTATGATCTCGGCGCCCGCTTTTGTAGGGGCAGCGCTGTATCCCGATGTGAAAAGCGCAGTTGTGTCGGGTAATAGTTTGATCCTTTGCCATCACCATGTAATTTCGGAGGGTTCATCGGGGGCGGGGAAAACCTTGTTCGAAATCGGCCAGGGCGAAGATCAAAGATGTCTTTTGATTAAAAAAGCCGGGGGAAAATTTGAGCGCGTGAGCCATGATTCGAGAATCAGCGCTGGGCAGGAATGGATCTCCGTCCGGATCAAACCGCTTACTCCTGTTAAATAACTTTTTTCCTTCAGAAATTCGCCAAAACTTCTTCGCGTTCAGCCATAAAGCAGTGCGGGTCTTTGTCTTTAAACACATCAGATCCTTGGCCGTAAGAGACAGCCAGGCACCCCCCGCATTTTTTTCTTACCGGACACCCCTTGCACGCCTGACACCCCTGCCGATACTGCCTTGCGGCTTTGGACTCGTAAATGCTATTCATATCATTTTCCAGGATATTGCCGATCCGGGATGGAAATTTCCGGCAAGCGTGAACCTCGCCGTCAGGAAGGAGCGCAAAGAAATTGAACGCGGCACCGCAGCCGAAGTGGGTGCAACCTCCGAAAAGGGGACGGTGATAATGATGACGGAAAATATTGAAGAGGTTGTCCTTAAAGCCAAGAATCTTACTTGTGCGGGAAGCAACGAGATATTGCTTCATAAACGAAATGAGCCGGTTTTTAGTGGGGATCTCAAGAGAAGCGCCTTCCCCGACTTGAGATAGCCGGTTGAAGGTTAGCCGCTCCACGGAACCTGTCAGGCTTTCGGCAAGAGGAATCACCTGATCCATATTATCGCGACTGAGTGTCAACATGACATGTCTTCTGACACCATGCCTGCCTAGGATTTGAAGAAAATGGATTGTCCGGTCAAAATGATCAACGCCACGAATGTAATCGTTATGATCCTTGAGGCCCTCAAGACTCACTTGAAAGTAAGCGGGTTTTTGGATCGAAACGATTTTCTCTACCAAATCGTCAGAGATGGGGTTCCCGTAGATGGAAATAGGAATGCCTTTTTTAGAGATTTCCTCATAAAGTTTTATGAGCCCAGCATAGAGGAACGGATTACCGCCGGTGAGAGAGATGTGTCCTTTGATACGGCGTTTCTTGCAAAACAGGACAAAACCGTTAAGGATTCGGATTGCTTCGGGAAGATCCAAAGCTGAGGTATTGGAACGATCGTAGCAGTGACGGCAATGTAACTCGCAAGCATTGGTTAGATGCCATTGGAGAGTAAAAGCGTTCGTCTTTCTTCCGAAAAGCCAGCGATCGCGTAACATGGGCTAGATTCTAACGTTGATTGGTCCGAATTCAATATAACTTTCCCTCTTGAGATCAGCGATATTAACTTCGCTGAGGATAAGAAGCCGGCTCGGTAATCTCTCCGGAATATAGATTGTGTAAAAATGAGGCGTTGTTCTATAATTCCCAGCAGCAACGGACAATTAGACTTCCGCAAATGTGTTTGGTGTTCACGTTTCTCTATACGACCGAATGAACTTAAAAAAGTTTTCCAGAGTTTTTAGCGCGCTAATGGACACCCTTTGGGCACCGAAGGCTGGTGGTATAGAAAAATCTTATGCGGTGTAATGAAACCCAACCCGTTAATGCGCAAGTAGTTGTAGCATCGTGGAGAGGTGGCAGAGCGGTTGAATGCGGCAGTCTTGAAAACTGCTAAGTCCGCAAGGGCTTCGGGGGTTCGAATCCCTCCCTCTCCGTCTTACCTGTGTAAAACGATGTCGCCGACGAGGTTCAAGGAATACTTCGTACGGTAAACGCCGCCACCTTCGGGGAGGGGATTTTCCGCCACACAGCGTGGGCGGATCCGTCCGAGCATTTTGGCGGAGAAGGGAGCCCCGAAGGCGCTTATGACAGGCGTCATAAGTGCGGGGCGGAGGGCCGACCCGGAATGAAATGGAGGGCGCCGAATCCCTCCCTCTCCGTTTTACCTTTGTAAAACGACGTTGTCGTCGAGGTCTAGGGAAAACCTCGTACGACAGACGCCGCCATTTTTTTCAATAAAAAATGACGGCACCGTGACGATTTAGTGAAATCGTCATGGTGGCAATAAAGGGATTCGAAGCCGACCTGAGCGCCACGGGTTCAAGCGAAGGCGGCCGGCTTCGGAGGAGGCTTGCGACAGCAGGCCGGAGGAGAAGGAAACCCTCTCTCCGTTTTATTGGTATAAAACGACGTCAAGCGTTTTGGAAAAGTCCCTCCTTTTGATCCAGAAGCCTGTATTGCTATTTCAAAAAACATGTGTTATCTTCCCGGCACCTGCGCGCTTCTGATTTTTTGCGGGAATCTCTCAAGAAGGAAAATAAACCCAATGTCTTTTCCAATAGTTCACTCGATGGTCGGCTATTCCGTTTACCGGATGGGAAAGTCCGGAAACAGAAGCTGGAAGGAAGCCGCCTTTTTCGCTTTTGCCGCAACGGCTGCCGACATCGATTACCTCCCAGGAATTTTAGTGGGGAGCCCCATCCTCTTTCATCAATCCATCACGCATAGCATCGCCTTCGCTTTTGTTTTCGGGTTGGCGATTGCAGCGGCGGCGAAGGTCTTCAGGAAAAATTCTTTTTTAAAGTCGTTTCTTCTTTCATCCGCCGTCTACGCGACGCATCCTCTTCTGGATCTGTTCACGTCGCCGGTGGTGTCTCTTTTGTGGCCTTTTCACCCCGTGGATCTTGCTCAGCAATTCGCAACATTTCGGTCCTTGCCGCTATGTCGGGACGGGGTGAAGGATTTCGCGTGCCAACTGTTCTTGAACTTCTCATGCGTTCAGCGATTCTGGAGGGAGATCTTTCTTTTGGGCTCCGCTCTGACCTTTTTCTTCTTTCGAGCCGCGCTCCGTCGTCTTTTCGCGTCCACAAAACGTCGCACGATTCTTACAGACGCTCCCGCGCCATGTGCGGATTAGGTGAGAGAAGGAATGTGAAAGAACGTTTTTTCCTGGCGGTGAGTTTTCGGCATTCCCCTCCGAAGCTGTTTTAAAAAGGTAAGATCTCTATGAACCTTCTGCTTCTGATCCTGTGTTCCGTGGTCGTGTTGTTCCTGGGTTACCGGCTTTACGGGAATTTTTTAAGCCGGATCCTTCGACTGCGGGATGAAGTTCCGACCCCGGCGTGCGCGCTCCAGGACGATGTGGATTTTGTTCCGGCGGGGAAATGGTACTTACTGGGGCAACATTTCTCTGCAATCGCCGCGGCGGGGCCGATTGTGGGGCCCATTCTTGCCGGCATGTGGTTCGGATGGGTGCCGACGCTTCTCTGGATCCTCTTGGGCGGTATTTTCATCGGCGGTGTTCACGACATGCTTACTGTGGCGGCCTCAGTCCGTCATCAAGGCAAGTCCATCGCGGAAGTTCTCCGGGAATATATGAGCAAGCGCGGCTATATTCTCTTCCTGCTTTTTCTCTGGTTCTCGCTTGTTTATATCATAACGACATTCATGGATATCACGGCCGGAACCTTTACCGATCCTGTAAGAGGTGCAGGCGTTGCGTCCTCCTCCATGATGTACCTTGGGCTTGCCGTCGTGATGGGACTCATTCTCAGGAAATTCAACCCGCCACTTGGAATCACGACGCTTGTTTTTCTGCCCCTGGTTTTTGTAGCGATCTTCCTTGGTCCGCATTTTCCACTCATCTTGCCTGCTTTGGGGAAGGTGGATCCGCGGGTGATGTGGAATGGAGCGCTTTTAGTCTATTGTTTTATCGCGGCGGTGATCCCGATGTGGCTTTTGCTCCAGCCGCGCGGCTATCTGGGTGGTTTTTTCCTTACTCTGATGGTGGGGGTGAGCCTGCTTGGGATTCTTGTGGGGAATTTTATTCAACCCTTTGTGATTCAATACCCGGCATTTACCGGATGGATCAGTCCGGCCGGTTTCCCGCTTCTGCCGCTCCTTTTCACAACGGTCGCGTGCGGCGCCTGTTCGGGATTTCACGCCATGGTTTCTTCCGGCACGACCTCCAAACAGATTGCCAGGGAGTCCGACATCAAGTTGGTCGGATATGGAGGACTTCTTCTCGAGAGCTTTGTGGCCGTGATCGCTCTTGCGACCGTTTTGATCCTCACCGTCTCAAAAGCCAACGCACTGCAAGATCCTAACCAGATCTTTGCCAATGGCGTCAGCGCATTCCTGAGCCGTCTGGGGATTCCCACGGAGTTGGCGCTTAATTTCGCTCTTCTCGCGTTTGCTACTTTTGTCTACGATACCCTGGATGTAGCAACGCGTCTCGGACGCTATATTTTTGAGGAGCTGACAGGATGGCGAGGGAAATGGAGCCCTTACGCGGCGGCTTTGATCACGTTGATCCTGCCCGCGATCTTTGTAACGACTCGGATAACGGACGCTTCCGGGAACGTGATCCCGGCGTGGAAAATGTTCTGGTCGGTTTTCGGCTCAAGCAACCAGCTGCTTGCTGCGCTGGTGCTCCTGACCGTAAGCCTCTGGCTCTTTAAGAACAAAATGCGCTACGGGGCAGCCTTTTGGCCGGCGATCTTCATGATGCTTGTGGCGATGTGCTCGCTTTTCTTCATCCTGAAACCGTGGGTCCAGGAAATGTTTTCACTCGGGAGATTCATTTTTAATCCCATGGGAATCACGGGCGCTCTGTTGGCGGGGCTCGCCCTCTCACTTTTATTCGAAGGAGTGAGTATTTTTGTAAAGACACGGACCCTAAAGGCCGAAACAGTTATGGACAAACCCCTCGGGAGTTTTGATGACAAAAAAAATTAAAGAGTTCAAAGAACGCAGGAAGTTTGCTCGCGCAGACGTTTATGCCGTGGCACGTTATTTTTGCTCTCTTCGCGATAGAGAGGTGGGGCTCCAGGCCCGGATCTCCGATATTTCCGAAGGCGGGGCATCGCTTGTGACTTTTATGGAGGGAATTCCCATGGAGGCCTCAGTTAAAATTAGCTTTGTAATCCCCGGGGAGACAGGGCCCCTTGTGGCTGTAGAGGGCAAGGTCAAGCATACCGGGATCCTCGAAAGAGATCTGTACCGGTCAGGCGTTGAATTCCTCAAGGTGAAGAAAAAAGATTTGCAAGCCATTCGCGGATACGTGACTTCGCATAAAAGGAAGTAAAAAGCCAGAGACTTCGGACAAAAAGACGATAAGCGAAGATTTCTCGCTGTTGCCACTGTGGCACGGACCCGAAGCTTCTTTTTTTAGTATGGGGTCTCCGGTCTCAAGTCCGCGGTCTTTTCAGGGCGCTCCGATCATGTCCCGTACGAACTGATCCAACAAAGTTTCCAGGTTGATCGGTTTGGTCAGATACTCTGAAGCGCCAAGTTCGACCATTTTTTTGACGGTTTCCGTGTCCCGGTGACCGGTGAGGACGATCACGGGCAGGGCGGGGAATAGTTCGTGGATGAGACGCATGACCTCAATCCCGTCCATGCCGGGCATGCCAATATCCAGGAGGACCAGCGACGGAAGATCCCTTTTGATCATGGCAAGGCCGTCGGGACCGTTCAAAGCAAAGGAAGCAGAGTAGCCCGCATCAAAGAGAAACTCTGTTACCATCTTGCAAATCTCAGGCTCGTCATCGATGATCAGGATTTTTTTTGGCATCTTGTCCTCCCTCGCTATTCCCTCTTATTATAAAACAAGACCGCTTTTCTCAGGAACAATAATTTCACGGTGAAAACAAAAACCGGACGGAGGAAGGCGGATGACAAAAGACAAAGAACCAAGAGCGTGACGCTATCTGCCCTCCCCCCTCCATTATCCGGAAAGTGATTTTTTGTGTCGCCAATCCGCGAGGGGATTGGTAAGATAACCACTGTTCGAACACAACGGAGTCTACAATGATCACAAGTTTTTTTTATAAAAAAGGCGGAGAAATCGAAACGAATCTTTCCCGGGCACGGCTTCTTTCCGCGTTGAGCGAAAAAGGGGGGCTTCTCTGGGTTGATCTGGAGGAACCCAGCGAATTTGAGAGCGATTCCTTAGTCGAGATCTTCAACTTTCACCCTCTGGCGGTCGAAGACTGCATGACCGACCAATCTCAACCCAAGCTCGACGACTACGACGAGTATCTTTTTATGGTCGTTCACGCGATCGCCATGCACGACAAAGGCTCGAAAAGAGAGCTTCGAACCGTAGAGCTTGATATATTTATCGGTGAGAATTTCGTCGTTACCTTCCACAAGGAGCCTCTGGCGAGCGTGACCCAGGTACGCGAGCTTGTGCAAAAAAAGACCTCAGCGTTGATGGGGAGCGGTCCTGGCCTGCTCGTGCACTCCCTTCTGGATCATTTGGTCGACCGGTACCTTCCGGTTCTGAATGAATATGACGAGAAGATAGACTCTCTTGAAAAAGAAATGTTTCGTCACACCACGAAAGATTTTCTGAAGACGTTGCTTCAGGTCAAACAAGACGTTTTTCATCTGCGGCGGATCGTGGGGCCTCAGAGGGACACTCTTTATTCTCTGACGCGCGATTCCAGCGCTTTTATCCGGACGGAACATTTGATGTATTTTCGCGACGTCTACGATCACCTTTTCAGGATCTACGGTATGGCCGAGGCATATCACGAGAACCTGAACAACATCCTGCAGGTCTATTTTTCGTATTCCTCTTTCCGGCTCAATGAAGTCCTGAAACATTTGACCGTTTTGGCGACTGTCACCATGCCGCCCGTCATTATCGCGAGCATTTACGGCATGAACTTCAAACATTTTCCGGAGCTGGAATGGGCGCTGGGCTATCCGTTCGCCATCGGTCTTTGCGTGCTCTCCTCCCTTGTCACGCTTGTCTGGATGAAGTTCAAGAAATGGATCTAGCGACGCACAACGAGCAACGAACAACACGCATCATGCGACGCAAAGACAAGGCGTTGCGCGTTGACCGTTGAGTAAAAAATCCCCCATGAAAGCTTTATACGGTTCAACTTCCGACGAAATAGAAACTTTTGTCATAGCCCAAGGCCTTCCCAAATACCGCGCAGCCCAGATCCTGGATTGGATCTACCAGAAGAATGTCCTCGCCTGGGACGAGATCAAGAACCTCCCGAAAGACGCCCTCCAAAAACTTTCCGGAGAAATCCGCCTTACCGCCCTTGAACCCGGAGAGGAAAAAAAAGCGGTGGCCGGAGGGCCGACAAAGTTTCTTTTCAAAACCCCGGATGGACATTTTCTTGAAAGTGTTTTGATCTCGCAAAAGGACGCCCCCGATTCCCGGGAAGGCGAGGAGACAATTCCTCAGGGGAGGCGGGAGACCGTGTGCGTTTCAACGCAGCTGGGATGCAAGATTCAATGCGCGTTTTGCGCGAGCGGTCAGGGGAAGTTCACCCGCAACCTCACGGCCGGCGAGATCGTCGAACAGGTCGCAAGAATCAGTCGGATGACAGGAAAAAAGATCACGAATGTTGTTTTTATGGGGATGGGGGAACCGCTCGATAATTATGAGGCCACGCTCAAGGCGGTCCGTATCTTGATCGAGCCCTGGGGGTTCGCTTTCGGAGCGCGAAGAGTCACGGTCTCGACCTCCGGGATTACCCCGAAGATCCTGGAATTTGTAAAAGCCGTGGACGGGCGCGTCCGGCTTTCCGTGTCACTCCATTCCTCGATCGACGAAGTTCGCAGCTCTCTTGTTCCGATCAATCAACGTTACCCTCTCAAGGAGCTTGTGAGTGCTTTGAGGAGGATCAATCAGGACCTGAAGCGCGAGATCACGTTCGAATACACGCTAATCGCTGGCGTGAACGATTCCGACGAAGAGGCTGAGGGAATTGCCATGATCGCAAAACCCCTTCGTGCCAAGATCAATGTTATTCCTTATAACCCGATCGCGGAATTCCCGCACAAAGCGCCTACACCCGAAGCAACAGAGCGTTTTTGCGACCAGCTTGAGAGGCGCGGCCTTCGCGTGACGCTCAGGCAGACGGTGGGCCGCGACATTGATGCCGCGTGCGGGCAGCTCCGGTTGGACAGAATGTCCGCCCGGTAGCGCAACGCGCAACGGTCAACGCTCAACGGTCTACCTTTTTGTTTAAACTGATGACCATCCGCGTTAAATGGTCGACCTCTTCCAGCAAAAAAGACTTGTTTTCATTGGCAAAATAATTTAACTCACTCGAAACAATGATTTGAGTCTCGAGTTCTCCCAAAGAACCCAGGGCGATATTTAAGAACTGCTGAAATTCCTTAGCGTGCCTGCGGCGATACCCTTCCGCGATGTTCGAAGGAATTGAAACAGCGGCCCGTCTCATTTGCGCTACAAGGCCATAAATCTCCTCCCTCGGAAAGGCGCTCGTTTTTTGATAGATCATTTTTACCAGAGAAATACCCTTTTGCCATATTGCAAGATCTCGGAACGACTTTACCACTTTTTGCGACAAATGTTGTTTTTCGGCGCCGCTTTCTTTGGGAGACAGATTTTTTTGTTGGTTTTCGATGAAGCTCGTCTTTTCTTCGTTCCATCGTCGGGGCTTATCGTATGGAGAAGGGTTGTTGCGGTGAGTGTTGGGCGTTGCCCGTTGTCCTGAAGTGTTGTTTTCCATCTTTTGTTTCTCCTTTTTCAGTTCGTTGCGCGTTGTGCGTTGAACGTTGCGCCGTTTTCTTCATCCGAGGATTGATAAAACCATAACTTATTAAACAAGGGCCTTTTCTCATAAATCCGTTCCAGCCTTTTCGAAAAAAACCCATCCGTTATTGCGTCTAAAAGAGATGTGAGTTCGTCCATGCGCAAAAGATTTTCAAGGTGCTCCTGTTCGGAGACGGGCGGCGTGAAGACGAGGTCGATCTGAAGGCGCCGGCGCTCGTAATAGATGCGTGTGGCTTCAGAGAGGAGGTCATTGCGGAGCTCCACCATGAGTTTCTCGCGTGAGTCGATCGAGGTTTGATCAGAACTGTAAACCATGTCGCCAAAGTCCCAGCTGACGTCCGCGTCCCAACCTTTGCCCACATCTTCAGGTCCCGTGATGTACTTGCCGCTGTAAGTGCTGATGGAGGTGCTACGATCCAGGTTTTTACCGAACGAAAAGGTCGGCAAAAATCCTGCGAGCCTTGATTCGGCATGCCAGCGGCGGATCTTGCCGTTCGCGACATCAGCGTATTGAATGACGCATTTGTGAACTTCTCGAGCCGACGGTTCAAGCGCGAGGAGTTCTTTAAAAAGCGCGAGAGTTTCTTCGGGGGGTTGATAAAGTGTTACACTCGGGCCGGCTTCCGGCACAAACGCGTCAAGGGGGTACTGCACAAAACCCTCTTCGGTGATCGCAATCAGTTTTTCTTCGTTCAGCACGGCAATGCCTTGCGTGCGGTCTTTGGCTAATCCTTCAAAGAGACCCGTCCATTTTTGCGTACGAGCCTCGTAAGCATAAACACCGCGAGGGGTTGCCGCATAAAGAAGCCCTTTTTTTTCTGAATAAGCGAGTTGATAAATAACAGGACTTTGCAAACCGCTTCTGGAAAGGGGTTCCCAGCGATGCCCGCCGTCGAGGCTTTGAAAGACACCGTTTGTGGTTGCAAGGAACAGTTCCTGCGGGTTGCGTTTCGAGACGAGCAGATCGTGGATCTTCAGATCAAAAGAGAGCGATTCTTCGGGGGGTTCCGAGTTCTCCTTGTCTGTGGCAGGGGTCTCCGTGCTGGTTTTTGAAAGATCGAGGACAGGATGCGCGGAACCCTCAGGCAGCGCGAAATAAAGAGTTTTTTCATCCGCCAAGAAAATCCGGTCATGGTCGAAGAGCAAAAGGGGGATGGGACCTGATGCGTGGAAGATAGCGGAGGGAGCCCAGGTACCTCCGGCGTTCTGTGTTTCCCAAAGGCCCTTTTGGGTTCCCAGGAACCAGCGGTTGGGATCTTTGGGGTGGACCGCGAAAGCGAGAGGATTTTTTTGGGTGTCTTTGTAGACCACGCGCCAGGAACGGTCTTTCAGGTTTCCCATAAAAACGCTTCGGCTCGTGATCGCGAAAACAATGTCCGGCAGAACACCGAAAGAAAAGAGTCGCTTGATCGGCGCGGCCGCGTCGGTTTGGGACCAAAGAGGCTGCCACAAACTCCCCCTTCCGTTTTCAAAAATTTTATGTCCCGATGCGAGGAGAAATTTCGTCGGATCGAGAGGATGGATAGCGAGGCAGGTGAGGGCGCCGCCAGTCATGGACGGCTGAAGGGGCTTCTGCCATTCAGCCGGGGCCGGCATTTGAAATCCCAAGAAGCAGAGAAGCGATAGTGTGGCGCCCCAGACGATTGTTTTCTTGTTTATTTTCAACACGGTTAGGCCTCCTTTTATTCATTATTATCATATAATATATTCATATTTCGTAAAAATGTCAATGTTTTCTCGTGTTTTATTTAAAATACGTCCTATAAATGAGCCTTCTCCCTTGTAAAAGTCCAACAAGGAGGTTATATTTTCGGAATTATGAGATTTTAGTTTTGGAGAGGTTTCTATTCTGTAAAACTAAAAATATTCATTTAAAAAGAAGCAAGACTGCAATTTAACGCTTTGCAAAAGATAGTTGTTTGAGAGCAAGCCATTCTTCTCTCCCGCTCGGATCATGAGGAAGCAAACGCCCAGAAACAAAAAAAGGAACCATAAAGAAAAAATGAGGGAGATTTCTAGTTTCAAGCGAACCATCAGCCTGATCATCGCTGTTTGTTTTCTGACAACGAATGCGATGGCTATGCCTGGTCAGGAAGCGTGGCTCGGGGAACGTGGAACGGGGAACGTATTCGGATCGAAAGATATTCTCTCGCTTTCTATGCCCTCGTCTCTTGGAACCGTTGTTGAAACTTATCGTGTGGAACAAAAAAACAGGCGTGGCACCCGTTTCCCGTTCACCGTTTCCCGGCACGACCCCATGGTCGTGTACATTCAAGACGCGCACGACTCCCTCGAAGCCCAGGAAAATATTGCTGGGATGGTCAAGTATCTTACGGAGCAGAAAGGCGTGCGGACAGTCTATGAGGAAGGCTATGAAGGCCCGGTCCCCTCTGACCAACTCTTTGGAAACATCCAAGACACGACGCTTAAAGAAAAACTCTCCTATTACCTCATGGACAAACTCCGCGTCAGCGGTGCTGAGTATGCGCACATTAACCGACTAGCGGATAGGGTACAGGGTATAGGGTATAGGAAAAACAAAAACAGTGAAGACCTATCCCTTAAACCCTATCCCCTAAACCCTGATTGGCAATTAATCGGTGCGGACTCGATCGCACTCCATCTCGAAAACATCCGGGCCTACGAACAAAGCGCCAAGAAACGCGGGGATATTACCAAGGACATCCAGCGGATCCGCAAAGAACTTCAAAGGATCATGGACCGGAATTTTCCGAAAGAAATCAAACGGTGGATGGAGTTGCAGAGACGTTATCAGAATGGCCAATTACCGCTGATGGAATATTTACGCAGAACTTATTTGCTGTGGGAAACGGGAAACGGGAAACGGGCAACGAAAACGTTCAGCGTTCCCCGTTCCCCGTTCCCCGGGATCGGGGCCCTCTTTTCCGGCGATGAAAAAAAAATCAAACAGATCGATCTTGTGAAGCTGATGAGCGAGATTCGCCAGCTCGAGGAAGAGGTGGTCGGAAAAGGACTTCCCGGGGATAGCGACCGGAAAACTTACGGGTATTATCAAAGCGTCCTACTTCTCGAAAAACTCAACGCGATCCAATTGAGTGCTGAGGAATATGCGGCACTCAAGGAATCACTTGAAAACCTCAAGACAGAAGATCTCGCTCAATTCATTGCCCGTGAAACGGGTCGGTCGATCGTGCTGTTCCGCTCCTGGGAAGATCTCATTACGGATTCGATCAATTTTTATGAGCTCGCGAAGAAACGTGACGAGGCTCTCGGGAAAATTTTAGGGGATAGCGTAGAGGGTATAGGGTATAGGAAAAACAAAAACAGTGAAGATCTGCCTCCTAAACCCTATCCCCTAAACCTTAATGCTTCCATTTTGGTTTTTGGGGGTTTCCACAAAGAAGCCATCAAAAAGATCCTGAAAGAAAAAGGAATCTCGTACGTCATCCTTTCCCCATCCATTACCTCACCGAGCAAGCGGCATGAGGATTATTATCAGATGCTGATGAGCGGTGGAAAACACGCTTTCGAAACGCCTTCGGGCTTTTCGAAAAGACCACAGTCCCAATTCCAATCAATTGAAGCGAATCGGAAATTGGGGCAGCCCCGACTACCATTCATTAAAAGAAATCAAAAGTTGGGACAGACCAGAGACTATAGACTAAAGACCAAAAGCCTCCTCTCCCCGCGGGAGAGGGAAGGGGTGAGGGGGAAAAGTCTCCAGTCTCCAGTCTCTAGTCTCCAGTCTGGCGGGAAGAGCGGTAGCGATTCACGACAAAGCATCGCCCGCGAAAGCACCTGCCCGCAGCGTGCTGTTGCAATGGATTACGCGCCCGTGATGGACCATCTCGCCGAAACCGGCGCGCCATTCCGTTCCGAAACCCGGGCGAATTTTATTTTGAAAATGGACCACGCCCTGTCGGACGAGCACCAGATTGCACCCTACAAACACCCGGGATTTGTAGGGTCAAACGAGAGCGCCCGCGCGGAGGTGCGGTCTGAAGTTCGATTGGGATTTCCGCCACTTGCAAAAAAATATCAACGATACATTGCCAAGCATGATTTAGATGCGCGGCCGGTACAAGCACAGCTGATTCATCCTGCTTTAGTCGGTCACGATATGGCCCAGAAGGACGTCATCAATCCCAATGACAAAGAACTTGCGGCGCTTGTTGCGGGTCCTAATGTTGATATTTCGAAAGTTTTACTCATGAGCAACGCGACGAAAGCTTTCTTTGTGGGGCATCGTCTGGGATTTCTTAAAGCTGATCGATTGCGGGATCGCCTCACGGCAACGGATTGGGAAAAACCTATTGAGCTGGAAGAGTATCGAGATCACAAATTCCGTACAGGCAGGGCACCGCTATACGAAGGCGTTATTAAGGATGCTGAAACTGCCATTCTTATGGAATTACAAGCAATGCAAGTTGAGAAATCCAGCATTCAAATCTTTGATGATGCTGGAGCTAATGACGGCAAACTCGCTGTAAGGATTCGCTTTCAATGGGCTTATCACAATCGCAAAGAGCGGGAATATGAATTTACGTTCTTTGATCATGATATTGAGCAAGGAAACTACCCGCCGCTTTTAGAACAAGCGCTTAAAGAGAAAATAGACGTTTATCTTCAGTGGGCGCCTGGAACTCTGAGCGAAGCGTACCGCTATTTTCTGAGGCGCATTTTGCCTGCGCTGCGGGAGGGTGGGCATATGGTTACGGATGATCGATATTACCATTCGTTTCTGAATGATGTGATTCATTACAGTATTTGTCCTTTTCTTGAGGATGATGATTCTAATTGGCAAGCGCGAGGTGTGAAAACGCAACCTTTCCAAAATGACTTTTTTATATTCGCGGCGCAAAAGGGAAACGACGGCACTTGGTTTGAACGCATCAGAACCATTTTAAAGTGGACCCTTTTGGAACCCTTCGCAGCGCCATTGCTTAAAGCTATTCAAGCGATTCAGGAAGCCTGGAATCAATGCTTAAGCAATTATTATCATCGGAATGCACATTCTGGTGATCCGCGCCAAAGGCAAAGAGCTCGATGGTCTCTGAAATTGCCCCTCCATTTCAACTGGATAAGACATTTTGATCTCAGTCGAAATTTTCATTTATATGGGTGGAATGTCCAAATCAGTCAAAAACAAGGGCCCAAGAGTGTGCGCTATCGTAAGCTGCCACGCGCAGGATACAAAGATCTAAAAGCGCTCAATCTTCATTTCGGAAAAAATCCTCGAAAAACTATGGAAAAAAGCACCTTGTGGGCAGGGGGCGCAGCCATTTTATTTTCTGCGGCTATGTATTTTGCAAATGCTGTTTCTGATAATGTAAGCTTTCTTTTCTGCGTGCCATTTTTATCTTCAATCGAATTTTTATTTTTAGCTCTAACATATATTTTCACGCTTCATTTTCTCCCTCAAGTTATTTATTGTTTTGATACGGAACGACGATATGACGCGTTCTCGCCCGGAACGCACAGCCGAATTTATCATCCTGAAAACTACAACAATCTTGAATGGCTCCAACACAAATTTGGCGTGGCCCCGCAGGACCTTCGTGAGGCCTACCATGCCATGATAGAAGATGTTTATGAGCGGTTAGTCAATCGCTCGATCACGACCGAGGTATTAACACTAGGTTTCTATGAAGATACGAAGGATTATTTGGAACAAGAAAAAAAACCTCCCTTCGCTCAAGCGGATATTGATATAGCAAGAAAGCGTTTGTCTATCTATATCAAGGAGAAAGATCCCATAAGACGCAAGCTAAGTTTTGACCCGGATCATTTGGAGGCAATGAAAGTCATTGGCCGTAAAGAAGATGGCTCGCAAACACTAGATATTATTCCCTTTATCGCAGGGCAAACAGGAGTTCCCCTTACTCAGACGTTTAAAGAGTTGCTTCATTCAGCCGAGGCGGGGGGCATGGCTCTTCGCAGACAAGGGAAAGAAAAAATCGTTCTTCTTAAAGAGGCTGATGATATTTCGATCTTGACCATTGATAAAAAAGGCAAAGTCTTCGTCTCGGGCGTCAGCCGTGGCGGGACTATTTTGGACTATGCTGACGACAAAGTATTTTTGGAAGAAGGTGCGAAGCCTGTATTTTGTTATCACTCACATCCATGGGCCTCTCCCTTGACTGAAGAGAGAAGTCTTCCGCAAATACTTGCTCCCAGCGATGCTGATGAACGGGGGATCGCAAAGATATCAAAAAAATTCCATAGAGCAATCCCTGAGATTATATGGGCTTATGATAGAGAAAAACACAGGCTGGTCGGATGGTTTTATGAGCTAACGGGCGATGATTATGAAAAATTAAACAATCCAACAGAACTTACCGTCACTTTAGCAAAACAGCAGCAATTAGATTTCCAACAAACACAACAACCGGATAGCGTCCTCACGGGAGGGGTCAGGACGGAAGCCCGCTCGGAAACGAGGGGAGGGAGTCTAAGGGGTTTTGCCGGTGGGGATATTGAGAAGGACGCTCGTAAGTTGGCGGCGGGGGATACGGCGGCTGGCGTCAAGGATCTCGATGCCGAACACCCGGCCGTTCTTGGCGATATCCATCATAATGCCGTCGGACACCTTGCGGGCGTGTTTGATCTTGCCCGTCTGGAACTGGATGTACAACGCATCCGCTTCCCGATCGAACGATATTTTCATAAGGAATTTTTAACGGGCGGAGAGGAAATCTTCCCAGGACGTCTCGATGTCCTTGAGAATAGAATTCAAAAGCCCTTTTCCGAGATCTTCGCCTTTGTGAAAAGGAACTACCGTCGCGCGGCCGTCGGGATGGCGAAAATAAATATGACTGCCTTTCTGGCGGAGGCGTTCAAAACCGAGGCGGGTAAGAATGCGGATGACTTCGGAAGAGCGGAGAGGAATGAGGCGGGCCATCAGTTGACTTCGATCTCCTGGAGTCCGACAAAATCCATGGGCTTGAAGGAAGACCCCTCGACTTCAAGACATAACTGGATGGCCTCTTTCATGCGGGGGATAAGAGTGGTAAGGGATTTTGCCTGCGTGTGGCATCCCCGCAGACTGGGGCACGATCCCACAAAGACACCGTCTTCGTCTTTTTCAATGATGACCATGAAATTTTTCTTGCGCATTTTTTCACCTCTTTCTGTCCCGGATGATATCCCGTCTCTTTTAGGAAGTCAAGGTTTCGCCATGGCAGGAGGCGTTGGTACACCGATGGTTTCTCTATTATTAGCTCGTTCGGAAGCGCGTACCGATCAACCTGTCCCCTTGATGCCTGGTACCATTTCTAAGACCCGGCTTTCCACCCTGGACACACCGGGTGTGGACAAGGGGGAGAAGCGTTCCGAGATGCGTGTGCCGAATGTTATGGGTAAGGAGCCGAGAGAGATTGTGATCCGATGGAGCTCTGAAACGGAAAGTACAGATGAAAAAAAACAACATGTCATTGCAGAAGTATGGGATCCGGCTCTGAAAGAACAATTCGGCGTTGGAGTGTTTTATGTTGAGGACCAAAAGATCAGGATATCGGCTTATTTTCCCATCGGTAAGATAGATGATCCTTCCGGAAAATGGTTCAGAAACAGAGGGAAAGGAATCTCTTCCACTTTTTTATTTTGGTTGAGCCATTTTGCCATGGCCAATGGCATACGGGAAATCTACATCCAAAGCGACAAGGCGATTAACATTCCGCTTTTTCGGAAATATTTTGCCGGTCAGTTTTGCCGTCACCCTCATGGAATGACGGAAGCAGAGGTTTGGCAGGATATGGAAAAGGTCGAAGACCCTGCAACCGGCGAGGGGCTTTATTCGGAAGCAGTGTTAGGTGAAATAGGAATCGCCGATCTTGCGACCATGGAGATTACGGCTTATGTACGGCTTTCACGGCTTCCGGAGCCGGGCGGGCAGTATCGAGTGGATGGGGTGGAGGACAATGTAGAAAGGCTCAAGCAGTACGCTCGTGAAGACGGATTGAAAGAAAGCTCGGTAGTGGTGACCTTCCCGAAAGCTTTAAGGCCTGGAGCTTGGCTGGAAATCACCGAGAGAGGCATTGTGAAAATTGAAGGAAAAACCATAGGAATTATCAAAGTCGCAGCAGGGCCGCACTTTGCCGTGAAAGGGGTGCCACGTTTTCCGGAAGAATTGCGATCACTTTCCGAGAGCTTTTACCAAAAAGAAAACCTTCTATTACCAATCTCCCAACCAGAAGACTCTAAAGTTCGCTCCGAGGCAAGGGCGGAACTGCGTTCGAAGGATTTCGAAGAATTTATCACCGGCATCGAAAAATTTGTTAAACATAAAATTTCAAGGCCGGCCCAGCGGGTATTTTGGAAAACGATTGGCTGGATGCATCGCTACCGTTATTACATCACTCCTGCAGTCGTGGCGATAACCGCTCTCGCTTATTACATTTTTCTAAAAGTACAAAATTTTCACGAAAAGAACATCCAAAAACCTCTTCGCATTCAAGAGCAAAAGGATGTCCCGGATTCTTTTCCATCGAGTGGTGCAACGACTACCGAAAAAAAGTCCAGCCGTTCGGAAGCAAGAAACAATATCGCGCAACCACTTTCAACCTACGCGGTTGAAAGCGGTTCCCATCCTCGCTCGGAAGAGAGGCGGGACAATATTGAAATAGAAAAACTTTTTCCCGATGATGTTGAGGAGCTTCTAAAGTTTAGAGACAAATATTTTGTTCCCAGGATTGCCTTGGGACTTGAGAAAGCCAAATGGAAGGAAGTTTTTTACAATATCGCCTATGGAGTTCACACGGATCCGACCATGATTTATCTTGCCAATGATAAAGAAAAAATTGTGGGCTACGTCACGGCGACGGATTTTTCTTCCTGGGAGAAAAGAAAGGGTGAAGGATGGGTGGGCGAGTTTGCCGTGCATCCCGAGTATGAAGATCAAGGACTCGGAACAAACCTTTTTGAAAAGGCGCTGGATTGGCTTAAGGAAAGGGAAGGAGTTCGCGTGATTAAACTGACGGATGCCTCCGTCCCAGTAGAGATTGACGGCCAAATGGAGAGCCGGGTTGCCAAAATAGCTCAAAAGTTTGGGTTTGAACTTCCCCCAGGGGAGATAAACGAATGGCAATTAGATTTGGGGAAGAGTTCTCAGGTGGACGAATCCGACGAAGACCGGATTTTTTTTGGTGATTGGGGCGATGAAGACGATGATAACGATGAGCGTTCCGAATTGCGCCGGCCTGTCGGTCAGACAGGGGCCCCCTCAAAATCAGGCGAGACAGCGGTCACAGAGTTGTTTAATGGAATACCTGACAACGAGCGCAAGCTGATCGGGCCTCAGATGAGGGACGTTATTTTTGGGGACTATAGCGACTTTCAGAGGCAGCTTTTCCGTTCGCAATCCCTTCTGCATATTTATCAAGAAAACCTTGTTGATTTTTTCCGCCTCCACAAAAAAGACTTTCCCGTTTTGCATCGATATCTCCAGACAATTATCAATAACACCACATACGAAAACTGCTTACCAACCAACGGCCTCGAGCTTTTGTTTTACCGTGTGGTGCGTGCCCGCTACAGCAAAATAGAGAAGCTTACGGACGCGAGTTTAAAGGCCTTTGACGAGATTTTGCCAGAATTTGTAAAAACAGTTTCGCTGATATTAGCGAACGCCTATGCAGGTAAAATTAAAACCTCGCCCGCGTTCCGGGAAGCCCTCTTTTTGAGGGAAGAGATTTTGTACCAAACAAATCCCGAAAAAATCCGGGACATCGGCCGCAGAGTGAAAGAAATTTCAACGAGTCCCTCATGGGATGACGATGGTGAAGCAAAAAAGCGGGCGGAATTGCGGGAAGAAGATAGAGCAACGGGCACTTCACTCGCCACAACGCGTTGGACGAATCCGCCAACCCTCGAACAGATCCAGACATTGCGGCAGTTGCAGGAACAGGCGGACATGACTCAGCGGGCATTTGCGAATGCAATCAGAACGCATGAGGCGACTCTCTCTAGGATAAAAGCCGGAAAAGAATCTGCTCGTTGGGCGGCAGTGCTTATCCAGAGGGCGAAAGAGATTCTCAGGGATAAATTGCAACAGGCGCAGATGCCGGCAACACCGGAACAAATCAGGGAATTTCGATCCATTCGGGAGCGTCTGAAGCTTTCTCCGGAGCGGTTCCGGGAGCTTCTTGGGCTTTTGGAGCCCGGAGAGCTATCTTTCAAGAGAATGGAGGAGCTATTACTAAAAGCAAGGCGGTTGGTTCCGTCTTCTGAAAAAGTTCAAGAATTAATCCGTATCCGGGAAGAAAAAGGATTGAGTCGGCAGGAGCTGGCTGCCCTGCTAAAAATCCCGGCAGAAACGCTTCTTGCCGCGGAACGAGGAGAAATGATCGCTTCCCAGGTTAAAACTTTGCTCTTGAAACTTAAACGGAAAAAAGCGTTGCCCAAAGATCCCGATCCGGAAGCGCTGGAAGCCGGAAGACGGTTAAAAACAATACGGGAACAGCATTTCCCGGGTTTGACCCAGGCGCGATTTGGAAACATGATCAATCCGGACATGAAAAATCCACAGTCCAGCATTTCTATGGCGGAGCGAGGGTTCACCAGCAAGGAAAGGTTCGAGCGGTTTATTCGATTAGCCCAAGCCCATATAACCGCTCAACCGTCGACTGAAACCGGTCGCGAAATTCGCTCACCCGACAAAGACCCGGTCCTAGGACCGGGTCTTAGGAAGGGTGAAGGCCGTTCGGAAATTCGTTTTTCAAATTTCCGCACTGAGAGTGGCAAAGCCACCGTGCGTGCGGAGGTGCGTCGCCCCAAGAAGGGGGGCGGAAAACGGAGGGCAAAAGCTGTGACGCAAAGGAAATCCCAAAAGGCACTTTCTTTATATTCTTTCTTCGGACTTCTGGCAGCCGGAGGTCTTTTTCTGGTTGCAGAAAGATTTTTAAACACACCCCTTGAATCTGGCGAGAAAAAACCCGCACCGATCGGTTTAGTTTCCAAAACCGAACGAGCACCGCCTCAAAGCACGGAGTCTTCATCTGCTGAAAAAGTTGATCCCGTACCTTTTTTCACTCCGGAATCCTTACGAGAAATTTCTCTTGAAAAACTTATCCCGTTGTCCGCTTTACAGAACTCCTACTTTTGGTTCGATCTTCATTCCGGGGAAAAAGCCGGTGAGCGATTAGCTTCTTTTATCGAACGGATAGCGAAAGAAAAACAAGGAGCCGATATTTTCCGTATCCGGGTCGTTCGGGAAAATGGCTTTTCTCTTTTAGAAGTTAGAAAAAGAGTCCAAGTGTTGTTTGAAAGAGGAGAGATTTCCGAGGGTGATTTTAAATGGATAATGAATCTACGCGCTGAAGATTTTAACGATGGAGGAAAGAGAAAAAAAATCGAACGAATCGTTGCCCAGTGTGTGGAACAAGCCAACGGGGAATGGCCTAGCGAATACCCCTTGGAAAACAAAACTATCTCAGGTGCTACTTTAGAATTTGACCGGGAGCTCCTTGAAAGATTAATAACGAATGAAGCGTTGGGAAAGAAAATAGTTTTTGTTAATGAAACGGTTCATCTTGAGCCGACGCTTCTCCAGATGGAATATGAACTGCTCAGAGAACAGGCCGTCAAGGCGCTACTATTCGAAGTGGACGAGAGCCAGGTCTTTGTGGCCTATTTTTCGTTGATCAAGCGATCCATGCAGGCCAAGTACGAGTCACAGGAAATTCGGGAAATGAACTATATCCGGGAAAAAATCCTGCCGTTGTTAAAAGATCCCCGACAGGACCAGGATGTTCATGTTTTTCCAAGAGGGACGCAACATTTCTTTTTACTCGAACATCTTTTCCCTCAGTTGATCGGGGCGCTTTCTTTGCAGCAGCTCTATTTGGTGGAACATGCTTGGGAATATTCCATGGCGGATGTGGAAAGGATCGGGTTAACGCGGTGGAGAGAAAAACGGTTGGCCGAGGACTTCAGCGAATCCGAGAAAGAAACGCTTCTCAAAGATGCTCTTCATCAACTACTTCTGATGGTCATGAAGCCGCTTTTTGCCAGCCCGAAGCAGTATGATCCCGAATTGTTTTCGAAAGCGAGCAACTCAGTGCTGAGAAATTTATCAGCCGAGCAGGTAAAGGAAATTCTAGAAGAGATCCGGTTGCTGAGCCAGCAGATGAAACCTTTACCGGAACCAGAGCAATTCTTTGGTATTTTGGGGTGTGTGACATGGGCAAGAATTCAAGATTTGTTGCCGGGTGAATATCGCGATCAATTTATAAAAGTCATCATTGACCGCGAACCGGAACGGCTGAGGATCATTAAGGACCATAAAACGGAAGTGAAACCTATTCTTTATTCCGTCCCGCTTGTCCCGCGCTCGGAATTGCGCCTGCCCGCCCAGGAGTCAGTGGCGGGGGCTGCCATTTCGCCGAAAGCAGAAGGCGATTCGCGCCTCTCAAAAGAAATTCTTAAATATCTTTTAAATTTAGAAAATGCGGCTAAGCGTCCCAATAGCGCTATTCGTCAAACCGCTTTTACTATGCGCAGTACGATTCTTGCCGCCTTGGCCGATCAAGGGCGCCGGCTTCCATTGAAGAACAGAGTTTTTGAAACAACCGACGATTTTAGTATCCGTAACCGCCTGGCGGATTTTGCCGCGTCCATTGATCTTGCGATCACTCTCATCGAACAAGGCCAAACCCCCGACCTTGTTTTTGTTAAAAAGAAACTTACTGACCGTGATCCGCGTATTCGCCAAGCCGCTTTTAAGGCCTCGGTTTCTCTTGCGGCGGCCTTGTTCAAAAAAAGTAAAAAACCCAATCTTTCTTTTTTGAAAAATGCATTACTTGATACGGATCCTTATGTTCGCGCCGATGGCCTTATCGCCTTTAGCATGATTACCGCCACTCTCATTGACCAGAAAAGAATCAAACTCCCCGATCCTTACCTGGATGCTGTCGAAGCCGCTAAAGCTGTTGCGCGCACGGTTACAAATTCCTTCACGGATTATGGGCAACCCTCCGAGCCCTCTCTCTTTGATTTAGCACTTTTCGATAAAGCGACACCCATTTCTCAAGCGATTATTATTGCCCTTGGGAACATCGCGGCCGCTTTGATCAGACATGGCAGGATTTCCAGCCTTGTTTTTTTTATAGGGAGACTTACCGACCATGATCCGCGTATTCGCCAGGCCGCTGTTACGGCTTTTGGTACTATTACCTGCGCCCGTATTGACCAGGGTAAACCTCCTCAATTTTCTTTCTTTAATACAGTTCTCAAAGATCCTGATTCGGAAGTTCGCCAAGCCGCTGTCACGGCTTTAGGCGATGTTGACACGGCTCTCGGCAAACGAGGCCCAATCCCCAATCTATCTTCTTTTGATACAGCTTTTAATGATTCCAACTCAAGGGTTCGAACGGCGGCCGTTACTGCTTTCGGCGCTGTTGCGGCAGCTTCGATCAAGCATCAATACCGGATCCCTGAATTGTCTCTTTTTCATAAGGCCTTTGCTGACACTAATCCTGATGTTCGCAAAGCCGCTTTCACAGCTTTCAGCACTGTCGCCATTCGCTGCATTAACCAGGGGCAGACTCTTCCTGACCTTTCTCCCTTTAATAATGTTGAAAACGATCCAGATGAAAGCGTTTACACGACAGCTCTTATCGCTTTTGATGCCATTGCCGCCGCTTCTATTAGGCGAGGCCAAAATCCTGATCTATCTCCTCTTAATAAAGCCCTTTCTGATTTCAGCGGAGATGTTCGGGCTACCGCCCTTATCGCCTTCGGCGCTGTCAGTGCCAGCCGTATCGATCAAGGTCAAACTCCCGACTTGTCTCTTTTTCAAAGGAAGCCCAAAGATACCGACCCGCGTATTCAGCAAGCCCTGCTCATTGCCTTGGGTGCTGTAACAGCGGCGGAGATCCGGCAAGGTAAATTTTCGGACGAAGATTACGAGAGATATGAACTTTGGCTTCAGGAGCAGTTCCCGAGTTACGAGCCGATCGCGGTCGAGTATTTGGAGGCCAAAGATCCACGGGCTTATATTGATTCCATCCGTCTCATTGCTAAGGACAGTATTGCCGGGGGTCCAATATTATTCAAACACCTGGAGCGGCATCACTCCGCGGAAGAATGGAAAGCGATTCAATCTTTCCATCATATTGTTCATGATAATCTGGGAATGGTTTTACAGGCGCTCACGGTCACCGGTTATCCCCTCAGCCGTTTTGAAGATTTAAGAAAAGTCCTTCCCTTTAATAATCCACTGACCCGTATTCTCCGGCTGTTGGGGGAGCCGTCGGATATCATTGGCGGCTACGTGGATGTTACCAAGAAATTAATTCTTGCCGGTCAATTCAGCTCCTTCTACAGAATTATTCTGGATGTCGCGGAGAAAAGAGGGCGCCTCGCTCCCCAGGAGATTTCCGCTATGCTGGAACTCTTGCGTGCTACTTCCTTTGAAAGGTGGACCGAAAAGGACTGGAATAAGTTCTACGGAGATATTAGCCGTTACCACGCCGCAGGTTTCAAGGCCCTGACTCCCGAGCTCTTTAATTTTTTTATCCAAAACGAAAACAAGCCTGCCGTTATTACCCAATTTCATAAAGACGTTACCAGGGAACTCGGCGTTTCAATTGCCTGGGGTTCTTTCGCGGGTCTTACTCCCGCATTCAGGAGAAAATACAGCGTCTCATCTGCGGGCGAACTCGCCCTTCTTGCCAAATATATTCCTATCGCCAATCTCTCGAGCCGGGATTACGAGGGGAAATATCTGGAGATCCAGTCCGCTTTAAACGAAAGACGGGGCTGGAAAGAAGAAGTCCCTCCTGCTCTCCGGTCTCTTTATTCCATTACCGGAACCCGTGGCAGTGTGTCTTATGAAATCCCGCCTGAAACCGCCTCCAAAGACGAGGCAAACCATCGCGATGAACTTCACCGCCGGCTTCAGAGCTATACCCAGACTCCTCTCAGAACTTTTGAAGAGCTGATCGGTCTTATGGGTACTTCCGAGTATTCGACTCTCCCAGATCTTGAGAAAAAGCGCGCTGTCCTTCAATGGTCTTTTCGAACGGCGAAGCTTGATCCCCGACCCTATTCCCAAATACCAAACTCTGATGCCGAGCTCTTAGGATGGTTGAATCAGTGGACTTCTTTTTTTCGGGACACCTGGAAACATGACCAGCCCCCGGCCGCGAAAGAGCTTGTCCGTCAGAAAATTCTTTCACTTAAAGGGCCTCCTCTTGAAACCCTGAAGCAGGAGATGAGGTTGGATCGCTACCAGATGATTCGTCTCCAGGACCCCAAGCGCTTCCTTCCGAGAACGAGTGAACTTTATGACATTCTGACGAATCCTTCACTTGCCCCGGGCGACAGAGAACAAAGACTGGCGAGGGAATTCCAAAGCCGGCTTTCTCAGGTTTCCTCAGAGGACCTTGGCAACGAATCTTTCATGAAAGACTTTTTTGAAAAAACCAAAACCAAAGCCCTGGAAGCGGTTACGCGTCACGCGCTTGACAAGGCAAAAAAACCTCTTAGTTTCGAAGAGCTTGACTCTTTTGGCAGCTTGATCGCTTCTGCTCTAGGCGGGAGTTATCAAGCCGTACAAAAGCAGATAAATGGTCAATCGGACGAGGACCGTAAACTCGTTATTCTCGCTGATCGTGTCGCCCAGCAGTATCTCACTCTTTTTAGCGAGGATATTCAGGCGACCAGCGAAGAGATTCCCCGATACAAGCGGACCGAAACAGCTTCCGAGACAGAATTCCGTGTTGGTTTTTTTGATGACCTGTTGCATCTGATGAGTTTTATGATGACAGGGGTCTGTACCTGGGTTGAAAGAGACAGACAAGTTTCGGACCGACGTTATCATTTCGGAAAAATAGCACTTAAAGATACCGAGGGCCGCGTCTTAGGCGCAAGTCAGGTCCAGTTGGCCAAAGTCCACATCAAGGGCGCCGCTCCCAAAACCTCTCCTCAGGGGTGGTCGGTCATGGCGCTTCCGGGGAATAATCTTTTTCAGGGGGAGATCGGCATTAGTAATGAAAAAGCAATGTTGGCCATTTTAGAATATGCCCAGCGGTCGGCCGAAGAGGCAGGCCTTGAAGGCGCCGTTATCCCTACCGATGCTGCTATTCACACAAATCAGGAAGGAACCGTCGGTAAAATCATTCAATCTCTTCATGCCAAAGGATGGTTAAGATCCGTTTCTCTTACAGGGTCCATTGTTCTTTCTGCGGAGTATGCTTACTCGAACGTCTGGCTCATCCAGATCCCGGAAACCGCATTCCAGTTGACTTCCCCCTCTCAGAAAAGACCTCTTTCCGAAAATGAGATCGCGGAAAAGGAAATAAAAGCTCAAAAAGAAGGGAAGGTTGTTGCCGGAGGTTTTATAGAAATTGTTCCTCCCCAGGGCGCGCGGGCGGAGGTGCGGGCAGGACAAGAGATCCAGGCGCTTACCGAGGAAGTCCTCGATACCATGCCGCAACAGGTTGTCCGGCATATTCGTAACTATATCCAGGAATATGATATCGAGGTCCGCGTTGTTCCCAATCCG
>Ga0156526_1121_pt2 | contig 24008 bp, 24 predicted proteins | sample RifOxyB3_FD_111921 | JGI IMG/M metagenome (GOLD analysis project Ga0156526, IMG submission 111921) | Omnitrophica bacterium RIFOXYB12_FULL_50_7
AACAGGAAAAAGCCAAACAAGCCCTGAAGATTGCCCACGAGATCCAGCAGAATTTTCTTCCGGACCTCACAAGTCGTCGGTACGGGATCGATCTCTGCGCCCTTACGCTTCCGGCATTCGACGTAGGCGGCGACCTTTACGATGTGATCTCACTCGACAGAGACCGGGTGGGTATCGTTTTGGGTGATGTTTCGGGCAAGGGCGTTCCGGCCGCGCTTTACATGGTTCGCGCGATGTCCGAATACCGGTTCCTTGCGCCCCAGGCCAAAGACCCGGCAGAACTTCTGGCCGCCCTCAATCAGCGCCTCTCGGTGAACAGCCCTTTCGGAATGTTTTTGACAATGATCTGCCTTCTGATCGACAGGCATACGAACACGATCCAGTATTCCTCCGCCGGTCACCTTCCAATCCTTTTAAGAAAATCCACGGGGGGCACCGCCGAGACCCTCCAGGGCGCGCAAAGTCCGCCGCTGGGGCTCATGCCGGAAACTTCTTTTTTCCTCAACACGATCCATCTGGAAGCAGGTGACGCCCTTTTCCTTTATACGGATGGCGTCGTGGAAGCGCGCGACAAGCACGGGAAGGAATACACGATTGAACGTCTCACGGAATGCGTGAAAAAGGAAGCCGATTCGGCGGCTGGATACTCTGAGAGGATCTTCGAAGATGTCCGGAAGTTCACGACCGGCGCCGACCAACACGATGACATTACGGCCCTCACGCTCGTCATTCCCTAATGGATCTCAAATTTGAGATTTCAGATTTGAAATGGGGAATTAAGGGACCCGAGGGAAAAAACGCCGAAGCGTCAAAATGAATTTTGTACCCACTCCGGGCTGGCTTTCGACATTCACAGAACCTTGATGCATTTTCGCGGTACGCGCAACAACCATGAGCCCTAATCCCGTCCCGCGCTTTCCTTTGGTGGAAAAAAACGCCTCAAAAAGTTTCGCCTTCACTTCTTCGCTCATCCCGGAAGCATTATCCTCCACGGTCAGCTCATAGCGCTCGTCATCCTTGACCCGAGCCCGGATCTTGACGCAAGCGCCTTGTTTTCCCTGAAAAGCCTCAAAGGCGTTCTTCACGAGATTAAGAAGCGCGCGATAAAGGGAGCGCCCGTCCCCCTCCACCGCCGGAAAATCCGGATCCGTCTTAAAATCGATTTTGATGTGATAGCCTTCCGCCCGCTCCGCGAGATCACTTTGCAACTCGGTCAGGATCGCCGCAAGGTCCACTTTTTCGGGCTCCAGCTGATAATCTTTCGTCAAACTCAACATCTCCCAGATGAACCCATCCATTTCCTTCAACGTCTTGGCCATTTTTATAAGCCCGGTCGTAAGGAATTTCTCATTCTTCTCCTTGATTCCCATGCGAGTCATCTCGTCCGAGAAACGTGCGAGCTGCATGATGTTCTTGATCTCGTGGACCACCATCCCCATCGCTTGCCCGACCGCGGCCAAACGTTCCATCTTGATGTTCTCTTCGAAAAGCAGGATGTTCTTGAGCGCGCCGGAAAATTCCGAAGCCAGATCGAACCCGGTCTCAATTTCCTGGGGAGTAAAAACTGGCGCACCGGCCGTCCTTTCAAGACACGCGATACCCATGACACTATTCCGGGCGATCAGAGGAAGGAACATCCGGCCTTTCAAGACGCGGGGTTTTCCGTCTTCAAATATTTTTTGCGCCTCGACCGCAAGGTCCGGCGGGACCTCTCCAACAAAAGGGGCTGAAGCCTCAAGCAAAAGAGTTTTGTTCCGGGCTGCGAGAAAAAGATAGCTTTGCCGAGCGGGGATGAATCGGGACACCGTGGCCAGGAAAAATTCAGTGAGAACTTTGCTGTCGGTAATCGAATCGTAGACGCGGCCGAGCTCATGCGTCGCCTGATGCTGTTTTTCGGGGGTGTTCATGGCAAGATATTAATCAATCTTTGGAAAGGTTGCAAGCATCTCAGCAGAAAAAACAGTACTTGGCACATGGTACTTGGAAAAATCCGGGGGTATGCCGGTGGTTCGCTATGTACTATGTACCAAGTACTATATTGGGCTTTTTCCAGCGCTTTAAAACGTCAGGTCGATCAGAAAAAGAGCTCCCAGGAGAACGCCTTTTTCCACGGTGTCCGAGGCGAACGGAAACACGATCCCGAAGTGATCGTTCCGTGAAACCTCCTCTTCCGGGATCCGGGTCGGCCGCCTGCTGATCTTTCCCACCGTAGCATCGCCCTTCCGGATAAGAAGAGTCTCAGGATTCGCGGACGGACCTTCAATATCGTAAAGAACCCGCCCTCCGACGTCCAGAACCTGAAAACGCGTTTTTGAAGACCCTTGTTTTTGAATAGATCCGAGCAGATCCTCGGACGCGTCAAAGATCTCTAACTTATTCGTGAAAAGTCCGGAGCGTTTCTTAAAACAAAGGACCTGCTCCCCCCTCTTGTTGAAGAGATAAAGCGTGAACGCATGATACTTGTGAAAAACGGCCAGCGACGAACCTGCTCCGTCCTCCGAGGCCGCGTAATAGACCTCCTCGTCTGAGCTGTTCGAAAGACAACAAACGGGTTTCAGCTTCCAACTCTCCGGGATACTGGAGTATTTTTTTTTCTCGCGCAGATTGAGCGAATCCAAAGATCTTAATTGTTCCATAAATAATTATGCTAACGGCGAGACTCGCGGAAAATCGATCGCCGTATCCGCCACATGGTTGACATAATTGGTGAAGAGGTTGAGCGCCACCGCTGTGATGATCTCAAGAATCTCCTCGTCCGAACAACCCGCCTTGCGAATTTCCGCCAATTCCGGATCCGTGATGTTTCCACGATTCGCCGAAAGCCGTTTGGCAAACTTGAGAATCGCGTCCGTTTTAGGATCCAAAGACTTCGCCAGGCGACCCGCTTCGATCTCCTCAGGCGTAAGCCCCGCGTGCTTTCCGATCGCCGAATGCGCCGCGACGCAATAATGGCATTGATTGTCCTCACCTACCGCAAGCGCGATCTGTTCCCGGACCTTGAGAGGCAACTTTGCGTCAGCCAAAGCCCCCGAGAGTCCTAAATAAGCTTGAAGCGCCACAGAAGAATGGGCCATGGTTTTGATAATATTGGAAACGCGTCCTGACTTGGCTTTAATGACAGCCAAAAGTTCTTGGGTCTTGCCTTGCGTTTTTTCAGGATCCAAAGGTTGAATACGGCTCATAGATTTCTCCTTCAGGCGTTGTGTAATTTATCGGGTCCTGAGATAGTGACGGGTCAGGGCGATCAGAAAAAGGGGTGTGAACAAAATGCCCGAAAGAGCTTCGAACGCCGCGACGCCGCGGACCCAGCCCATCGGAAGATAATCACCATAACCCACCGTCGTGTAAGTGATGATGCTCAGGTAGAACGATTCGAAAAGATCGATCTTCTGGACGAACCCGCCGGTCAGGATCGTACCGGAAATGTAGTAACAGAAAGCACTTAAAGTAATAACCCCGCAAGCGATCCCGAACGTGCGAAAGGGCATTTCTCCGTATCCCCAGATCAATCGATTCAACGAACCGAAAAACCAACTGATGAAAATCGACACTCGTTCCTTCCACGAAACCAACCGAAGCCCAACCGCTTGGGAACCCTGCCCCTGCATTTGCGTGAAGATCTTCCACAAACGCGAAAGCTGGGTATCCTTGGCGCGCCGGTAACAATAGGAAAATTTTGTAAAATCCCCTTCTTTTTCATAAAGAAGCGCGGCTTCGCCGAAGAGCGTTTCCGCATAAGCATAGTCCTGGGCCTCGAAAGCCTGAAGTGCGGCGAATTCATTGCGCGTGGCGGCGTTACGGAGCGGTTGCCGACCGGTGTGGATATTCCAGCACGTCGCGGCAGAAGAAAAGCAGACCGCGGATTTAAGAGGCTCGCCCGCCTCCTGAAAAAGCTTGGCGGCCTGGTCAAAGGACTGGAATGCCTGGTCAATCTTGCCCTCACCTCGAAGACGATGGGCCTCACGCTCCAAGGTGATCGCCCGCTCGATCTTGGTTTTGAACTCGGCCGGTGGCCCGTTGAAATGGGGTATCTTCGGATTCATGAAGGATATTCTACTCGCTTTCACACAACGCGCAACGGTCAACGCGCAACAGGGTGCATCCCACTTGATACAGTTGTTGTTTGGCTTGGTCTCCCCCTTTCGTAAAGAGGGATGAAGGGGAATTTCGAAATCTCCCTGCCTGCCGGCAGGCAGGCCCTTGCCCCTCTTTTCGAAAGAGGGGGAATGTGAACTGTATGAAGTGGGATGCACCCCGCGCAACACTCCCGGCTTTTATTGATTTTCGTTGCGCTTTGCGCGTTGCGCCTACTGTCCAATTCCCTGTATTCTTTTCCAAATGGTGAATTGGACTGCCCTGATTACCTTTATTTCTAAATTAATGAGAATCAGGACTGCCAAGTCTCGCGACGGAGAATGGCTTTTTTGTAAACGTCTTAGATAACTACCAGCTCTGGAAAAGGTTCTTTCTTCGGAAGCGCATATCCACGATACTGTTTGGGCACATACGTTTGGCTCTCATTACCCCAAACAGACCAGTCTTGCCGTGGCACTCTTGCAAAAAGTTCCAGAAAAGGCCCCGGACTGCATGCCTCGATAAGATCATACAATTCATCTGGCTTGCGAGAATGTTCGCGTTTTCTTGTTCGAATCACATTCACTTGGCTTCTCCCCGGGTCCAAGGTTCGCATCCTTCCACGAATGCCAAACAAAACAAGCTCAGTCACATTCCTGAAATAAAATCCTACACCCCTTCCGTCAGGGCCCCCATCTTTTCGAACCTTGCACCAAACTATATTAGTTTTATATTCAAATCCCCAATATCTCATTACCTCAAGCCCTTCCTTGATGAGAGCATTGGGCACCCAAAGATATAAGTGAGCTTTTTCCTGGACTATGTCCGATACCGGCAATTGTTTAATTTCTTCCAAAGACATTGTGGGATATCTCAATAAGCGCTTATGTTCCGGCGCCACCTTACCAGTTCTATTTGAAAATTGCCAAGGCGGATCTGCTAAAATGGTTGCATGTTTTTGATGCCATTCCTTATGCTGGAGAAGATCTTCCCTTGCAGACATAAACCGCCTTTTGCGTTGCGTTGGTTTTCCAAAACTATAACTTTTTGTATTATGCATAAAATTATTCAATTTTCAACATATAATTTCTTGGTAATCCCAAACACCAAGATAGGGCATCCTCCAGCTCCACCGCCCTCAATCCTAGGCAAAAGCTTGCTCATGTGGGTCGTTGAAGCTCCATATGAATCCCCCTTTTCAAGCTGGTCAAAAATATCCTGAAGATCGTCACAGCGCGTAATGATAACTCCCACGCTAATTGCGCCAAGGTCAAACAAAATTCGAAAATTGTTGAGATCTCGATCAAAAAATGGATCTTTGTTGTTCCACTCAATCTCCAAGGCTATTCGGTTTTTATAACAATCGATTTTGTGGGTTGGATTTTCCTTTTCCCGATTATCAATCACCACTTTTGTGTCGAACCCCTTTTCTTCCCAGCCACGCTTTGCAAACAATTTATCAACCAATTCGGCTATAGGTGATTTGCGTCCTCCGGGTTTTATGATGTCACTCTTCTGCAATCGAAATTCACCCAAAACCTGGAGAATGTCTTCCCACTCTTGAGGAAAATCGTTCTTCAAAATAGCACAAGCGTGATTCCATTCGTGAGTTTCATATAACTTTCTTATGCGCGCAGGAAGTTCACTGATGGTCATTTTTCCCTCTATCAGTTTTACACCATTTCAATTTCAATCTTATAAAAACTTGATTTCCAACGGCAAAGTTAACACGGAGCCCCTGCAGTGTCAAATGACATAAATTACTGCCAAGTCTCGCGGCGGAGAAGGGCTTTTTGGTAAACGTCTTCGTACTGTTTGGCGGCGTCGAGCCAGGAGAAATGCTGGAGCATAGCGCGTTTACGCATCAGTTCCATGTGCTCAGGCCGGTCATAATACGTACTCACCGCCCAACCGACCGTATCGTAGATCGCGGCCGTCGTTCCCTGATAGTAAAGGAACCCGGTCCCGAAACCGCTTTTTTCTTCGTAGGGAATGATCGTGTCCTTCAACCCGCCGGTCGCGCGCGCGATCGGAAGTGTCCCGTATTTCAAACTGTAGATCTGATTGAGCCCACACGGCTCATAAAGTGACGGCATCAAAAAAAAATCGGCTCCCGCTTCGATCAGGTGCGCCTTGCGTTCGTTGTAGCCGATCCAGGCACCTACCTTTCCGGGATAAAGCGCGGGAAGCCCCCCAAAAAAATCCTCCTGTCCCTTGTCCCCACTTCCAATAATGGCGAACTGCACGTCCATATCGCGCAGGATGCGGTGCATAACGAGCATCAAATACTGAAAACCTTTCTGCTCCACGAACCGTGAGACAATACCTACGATTGGAACTCTCTCCTTGGGATCTAGCAAGAATTCTTTTCGTAGCGCTTCTTTGCAAAGTTTTTTTCCGGATAGATCCCTGGAATAATAATTCGCCGGAATAAGCTGGTCAACCTCAGGATCCCAATGGTCGTAGTCCGCGCCATTGAGGATCCCAAAGAGATCCTCCTTGCGCCGCTGAATATAGATTGAAAGCCCATTCGCTCCGGGCTCGCCGAGGATCTCTTTGGCATACGTGGGACTGACAGTCGTGATGGCATCAGCGTAAAAGATCGAGCCCTTCATGAAATTGATGCCTCCGAAATTCTCGAACTTGGCGTCCGTGAAATTGTCGCGCCCGAGACCGAGAAAACCGTAGGCGTCGGCCGTGAAAGTCCCTTGATAGGCAATATTATGGATCGAAAAAACGCTCGCAGTCCCCGCAAAAAAGGGATTACGCTGCTCCCAGATCTTCAGATACGGCGCGACAAGCGCCGTCTGCCAGTCGTGGCAATGGATGATATCGGGCTGGAACTTCAGGTCCTGACAAAGCTGGAGGCAGGCACGCGAAAAAAATCCGAACCGCTCGGGATTGTCCCCGAATTCCCAATTACCATCGTCATAAAGCCCGGCCCGTCCGAAATAACTTTCATGCTCGATAAAATAGACCGGGAATCCGTCCGACTTCCCTTCAAAGACCTGGCACCAAACGATGCCGTTGCCAGTCGAAACACCCATCGGCCCCAGAACGGGTTTCAAGCCGTACTTTTCCTTACTGATGGACCAATAACGCGGCAGGACAAGCCGGACATCATGCCCGAGTTTCTTCAGGATCTTGGGCAAAGCCCCGCACACGTCTCCGAGGCCGCCGGTTTTGATGAACGGCACCGCCTCCGAAGCCGCGAACAAGATCTTGAGTTTTTTTCCGTTCTTTTTTTTCATTTTTCCGAGCTTTCCGTTTCAGACATTCATTCGGGCATTCAGCTTCACCCGGCAGGCAGAGTGAAAAAGAAAGTCGAGCCTTCCCCGACCGTTGATTCGACCCAAATGCGCCCGCCGTAACGTTCCACAATCTTCTGGCAGGTCGCAAGACCGATCCCGGATCCCGGATATTTCTGCCGTGTTGCCAATTTTTCAAACATAATGAAAACGCGCTCCAGGGATTCTTCCGGGATACCGATCCCGTTGTCTTGAATCGAAAAAAACCATGCTTTCTTTTTGAGAACAGCCGAGATATGAATCCGCGGCTCCTTTTCGCAATACTTCAGCGCATTGCCGATCAAGTTCTGAAAAAGCAGTCCCGCGAGACCGGGATTGATTGATAAAACAGGCAAAGGACTGCAGGTCACTTCCGCTTTCTTTTGAAGAATCAAAGAATGGAAGTCGCCCATCACCTCCTCGACAATCTTCTCCAGCTCCACGGGAGGCGTCGAGGCCTCAGGTTTTTTCACATTAGCATAATTCAAAAGCGCTTTGATAAAAGCACTCATCCGTTTCACATTGTTGATAATACGCTTTGTAAAATCCTTCGCCGTCTCATCTCCTGAATTTTTAAGTTTATCTCCCAGAAGCTCCGCGAAACCTAAAATAGCCGCCAAAGGAGACTGAAGATCGTGAGCCGCACTTCCAGCAAAAATTTCGAGCTCGAAATTCGACCGGGCAAGCTCTTGGGACATTTCTTCAAGCTGTATTGCTTTTTTCCGTAACCGCTGCGTCATGCCGCAAACCAGACTAAAGATGATGAAATGAACCACTCCATCCAAATAGAAAATATCCTTCCCTCCCCAGGCCTCCACGTCTTCCTGGGCGATAAACCACATGGTCGCGGTCAAAACCGTCATTAAAACGCCGGCTCTTCCGCCCAAATACCATGTCATGAGCATGATGGATGGAAAATAGAAGATATCGAACGCGACCATACTATGGGTAATGATATCCAGATAAAAAATGACCCCGGTAAGAAGGACGAGGAAAAGGCCGCAGAGTGACCTTATAGTTTTGCTGCTGTCGAAAAAAAGAAGTTTAGGGAACATGGCGAGGAATAGTATAAACTCCGATCATTGACTGTCAATGAACAACTCGAGCCAACGCTTCGATGTAATCCCAAACTGGCCACTCTAGGCATCAAAAAGCTATGTTACAATTCCCCATGCCAAGCGTCAGCGTCGTCATCCCCACATACAACCGTAAAACAGTTCTGCCGCGCGCAATCGACTCCGTCCTCGCGCAAAAAGGTGCGGATTTTGAACTCATCATCGTCGATGACGGATCGACGGATAACACCCATCATCTTATCGAATCCCGTTCCCCGTTCTCCGTTCCCCGGGTTTTCCGTCAGGAAAACAAAGGCCCCGCCGCCGCCCGGAACCTCGGAATCAGGGAAGCGAAGGGCAAATGGATCGCGTTCCTGGATTCGGATGATGAGTGGAAGCCCGGCAAGCTAAAAGCCCAGCTGGAATTTTTTGCAGCTCACACGAAGTATTTAATTTGTCAGACCGAAGAGATCTGGGTGCGGAACGGCACGCGCGTAAACCCGATGAAGAAACATCAAAAATTCGGGGGGCAGATCTTTGAAAAATGTCTGCCGCTTTGCATCGTGAGCCCGTCCGCGGTCATGATGCACCGAAAACTCTTTGACGAGATCGGACTTTTCGACGAGTCGCTTCCTGCCTGTGAGGATTATGACCTGTGGCTTAGGATCGCCGCAAAACATCCGATCGGCCTTATTGAAAAACCTTACATCATGAAGTACGGCGGTCACGCCGACCAGCGCTCCCGCGAATTTCCGGCCATGGACCAATTCCGCATTCGCTCCCTTGCCAAGATCCTCTCGCAAAATATCCTCACCCCCGAACAATCCGTCGCCGTACGGAAAACGCTAGAAGAAAAAGCGAAGATCTATATCGAAGGAGCTCTCAAGCGAGGGAAAAAGGAAGAAGCGGAAGAAATTCAACGAATCGTGAAACGGGGAACGGCTAACGAGAAGCCTGGCGTTCCCCGTTTACCGTTCCCCTAGAAGAATTTATTGAGTGTTTCGTTCGACAACACTAACCCTTGTTTATGTTTCAACCCCTCTCCAGATAAAGGCAGAACGCGGCAACAAGAAGCAATAGCAATGAAGCTAGGTGAAAACATTCCTCATGTTGAACCGCTTTTGTTGCTCGGCTCCAATCGACCTGGTCAAACCCGTCTTTTTTCCCGCGCTCAAGATAATACTTATAGGCCAATGCTTTGATTTTTTCTTCTGTCCCTTTTGACGCCATGGGAATAACCCTCCTTTGAAATTTGGGCAGCATCATAACTCGAATTAAAATTTAGTGCAAAATAAAAAAAATGTTTTTTCTGAAAAATCCGTTCCTTGTTGATCCGTTGTCCCCAATGAAGCGATTCATTCCCGGGATTATGAAATCTTTTTTGATAATGTGAGAAAATAAACCGCGCAGGCCAGATCGATCATCAACCAGATCAATCCGGTCAGATAAACGGGAATCAAAGGATTAAACAAAACCGCCACGATCCATAACGGAATGAAGTGGCCGCTCAGTGAAGGGCGATCCTTCAACTTAAATGCCGCATAAGCCGCGGCAGCGCAAACCACCCATCGAAGCAGTATAAAATAGATATACGGTAGCGCGGGAATAACGGCAAAACACAGCATCAACGCCGCGACCAGAAGTGCCACTCTTAACCTCTTTGGTTCATCGCCCATCCCCACAACCCCTCCCGTTTTCTTTCTGTCTAAAATTAAGCGATATGCCTGCCCCGTAGACTTGTCGTGCTGAGTCCCCGGGATTATAGAACGGCGAACGAAAAAGCTTAAACGTTCCCCGTTAACCGTTTCCCCCTTTTAGAGCTTATTGAAAATCCACCCCAGCAGCACCACCTGCGGCAAGCTGATCGCAAGCATCCAAAGCGCGGTTCGGGGCCCCAGATTTTTCCAGACAAGACCGATCTCGGTCACATCCGTCACCACACCACCCATCAGAAACGCAAAGGCATTGCCGAACGCGCCGGTCTGTTGGTAGATCGTGAATGCGAGGGGCGAAGTTCCCTCGGAACAAACTTCCAGAAGCGTGGCCACCCCCATCGTCACGAGCAGTCCCAAAAGCGTCGGCCCGAAATACTGGTGGAAGATGTGGCCCGGCACCAACGTTGAAACAAGCCCGGCAAGAAGGACTCCGATGAGCACCCAAGGCAACACCATGGCGGCAAGCGAGGTCATTCCCTTCCAGATTCCGCGAACCGCGTGCCGAAAACTTTCATGGGTCCAGTCATGATCACGCAATCTTGATGCAACGTCGCTACGGATCGAAAAACCGGGATCGACCACCACCGAGTGAGGATTTTTCTCGATCCATCCGAGGCTATCCAGACCTTGCAGGGAAAATCCTGTGACAAGCGCGACAAGAAGCGCGCCCGAGACGATCAGGAACGCTTTGACCCCGAAGAACCCGAAGAGAAGTATCGTGATAGGAAGATTGGCCCAGGGACTCGCGAGAAGAAAACTCACCACCGCAGGACCTGAAGCGCCTTTTTTGTGGATCTCCATCGAGATCGCGAGGATTCCGTGACAACAAGCGCTCATCAAGAATCCAAATCCTACCGAATAAAAGATCGTCCGTTTTTTCGGGACCGCCAGGTGCTTGGAGATATATTCCTTCGGCACGTAATGATCGATCAACCCGCCCACAAAAAATCCGGCAAGAATGGGCCAGAACATGATCCGGACATATTCCCAAAAGATCCGGCGAAAGCCTTCCATCGCGGGAAAAAGAAAAGAAGCAGCCAGCGACACGAGCGTCAGGCAAACAATAAAAAAAAGCCCGGTCCGATACCACGGTTTTTTCTTGTCACTTTCCCCGCAGCAGACATCCTCACCGTGTTCTTCCATCCAAAATCCCCTTTCCTTTAGTGATTGTACCGACCGTTGCGGGACTGTCACTATTTTTGCTTTCTCCTCGAGATTCTTTGGTGACAGCCACCTTTTTACTTTTCATCAAACATCTTGTGCGTTGCTCCGGTCATTTCCCCCTTTGTCAAAGGGGGACTGATGGGGATTAAAAAATCTCCCCCGGCCCCTCTTTGGAAAAGAGGGAGAATTGGTCTATTGAAAAACTGGAGCAACACATATCTTGTTTCGGATCGCTTACTGTTTCTTGCCTGACTCTTCAGGAGGGGCCGGAGGTTGGAGAACGGCGGGCATTACCATCGCAGCCGGAGCTGCAACTTTTTCCTTCGCTTCCATCCGAGCAATGTATTTTCCGGGATTTTTCAGAAAAGACTTCTTGCACATCGGACAGCAAAGGTCGTAGCGCTTGCCTTTATAAACGACAAAATCCTTTCCTGAAACCGGATCACCCGTGACAGGGCACATCTTGTTGCCAACATTCACAATGCCCGCATCAGCTTTCTTCGCCGCGAACGCGGGCGAAGCCACCCCAGGAACCATCAGTGCCAGAACGACGAACAGCACAATCATTTTTTTCATCGTCTTCCTCCTTCTCGATTGGATCATTTTTTATGGCAGTTTATTCAAAAATGGAACTATAAGATTAAAAGCGAGCAGACAGTAGAGCTCCGCTCTCATCGGGACCCCCATCGCATTCAATAAAAACACTCCAGCCGCGACACCGGCGCCAAAAAGAAGTTTGCCAGTTTTCCTGATAGGTGTTGTTTTAGGTTCGATCAATATGATAAAAATAAAAAAGAAGTTCTGATCTCCCAAGAAGGATAACGACGGAGATTCTCTTTTCAGAAACGCCTCGGCTACAGACAACAGTCCCCCTACCAGAAAATACACACCCGCCATCTCCAGCTTGCGGACCTTCCAAGTGAAATAAATTCCGAAAGGAACGAGAACATACCAAAGATCGGCACCGTTCCAGGCGATGTATGCCTTGAAGATAATGACCGTGAGAAAAATGCCAAAAGCCGCCGGATTCAAGAGATGCTTATGGTTCCAGCAAAGGATATGTTTGGAGGCAATAGTAAAAAAAACCGCGGCCGAAAAAATCCACCAAGGCTGAGCACTCGAAAGAACGAACCCGATAATAAGCCCGGAGATCAAGGCGCTTTCGCTGAACTTGACCTTTTGGGTCTTGAAGAATACCGCCACAGCATCGAAGAAGAGCGCCGAACCCACTGCGATCAGAAGCGCAATAAGGAGTGATGCCTCCCAAAACACCAAAGAAAGACCCACCGCAAACACCACCAAAAAACCAGCGAGTTGCATTTTGAACGACGGCATTTTCATAGCCGGATTCCTTTCAACATCCACCCAAGATAAAGTCGGACTTTATCTCGGGTCCTGCGCCTTAAGTGTAACAGCCCAGCATCCCCTTCTTTACATCTCGTGGTGAGAATGCTCGGTTTCCCGCATGGGCTCCTGTGTAGACACTGATTTCTGCACCAACGCCGCTTCCTGGGCGTTCATCTTCGCAAGGTATTTCTCAGGCTCTGCGAGAAACATCTTGTCACATCCCGAACAGCAAAGGCCATAACGCTTGCCCTGGTATTCGACAAAGCTTGTCCCCGACACAGGCTCGCCCGAGATCGGACACAGCTTGTTCCCCACGTCCACGATCCCCGACTGAGCCTTTTCCTCCGCAGCAAAAACCGGCTGAGCCACAACCGACATCACGCATACCAACAACAACGCTAATACAACGCTTTTCTTCATTTTAATGCTTCTCCTTTTTTATTTATTATTTTTCACTCCGGGGCCACACAGGCATCCTTTTAGCGCATTGGACACACGTGCAAAAAACGCAACAGAGGACATGCTAAAAGCCCCCACGCCAGCGCCAAACCAGCGAGATGAATTGCTATCCATAAAATAACTTTTTTATACCGTTTTTTGACGCCGCCAATAACATTTTTTAAAAACGCCTGTTTCGTAAGGCGGGGCTCTCGAACATTTTTTTCGCCTTCCTTGAGATTCTCTTGATCCATCACGAAAACCTTCTGTGTTTAATCGTGTTGCGCCACTACCCAATCTGATTTTCCCTGTTTCATTTCAAACCGCCATTTCCAGATGAAATAGATGACGGGGTACACTAGTAACTCCAGAATAAAGGAAGTTGCCAACCCGCCGATCATCGGCGCTGCGATCCGCTTCATGGCGTCCGAACCCGCTCCTGAAGCCCACATGATCGGCAGAAGGCCCATGAACGCCGCCATGACGGTCATCATCTTCGGCCGCACACGCTTGACCGCGCCATGGATGATCGCTTCTTCGAGGTCTTTTTCCGTACGCATCTTTCCCTTGTCGACAGCTTCATGATAGGCAAGGTCCAAAAAGAGAAGCATGAAGACACCCGTCTCGGCGTCGAGCCCCATGAGTGCGATCATCCCGACCCAAACCGCGATTGAAACGTGATAGCCCAAGGCCCACAAGAACCAGACGGCCCCGACCAGTGAAAAAGGAACGGCCAATAGCACGATCCCGGTCTTCACTGCGGACTTGGTATTCATATAAAGAAGCAGGCAGATCAGAAAGAGCGTGAGCGGCAGAACTACTTTGAGCCGTTCCTTCACGCGAATCATGTTCTCGTACTGCCCGCTCCAGACGAGCGCATATCCTTGCGGTAATTTGAGCTCCTTCGCCACGATCTTTTTGGCATCGTCGACGTAGCTCCCGATGTCACGACCGGTCATGTCCACGTACACGTAACCTGCGAGCAGGCCGTTCTCGTTTCGGATCATCGCGGGGCCAGAAACTTTTTTGATGTCCGCGAGTTGCGCGATCGGGATCTGCTGGCCCGTAGCTGTGGGAACAAGCACTCGCTTCAGTTTTTCGATATCGTCACGGAATTCCCTGGAATAGCGGACGTTCACGGGATACCGCTCACGGCCTTCGATCGTGGTCGTGATATTTTCCCCGCCGATGGCCGAAGTGATGACCGCCTGGACATCCGCAACAGAAAGCCCGTACCGCGCCAGGGCCTCACGATTGATATCGAAATCCAGGAAATACCCGCCCGCAACCCGTTCCGCGTAGATGCTCCGGGTCCCTTGGACGTCCTTCAGGATCATTTCAATGTGCGTCCCTATCTCTTCGATCTTTTTGATATCCGCGCCCAGCACCTTGATGCCGATCGGCGTACGGACGCCGGTCGAAAGCATGTCGATCCGGTTCTTGATCGGCATGGTCCAGGCATTCGTTGTTCCGGGGATCTTCAGAGCTTCATCCAGTTTCTGGATCAGTTCTTCGCGCGAAATATGTTCCGGCCAGATCCACTGGAAAAGCCCTTTGAACCATCCCGGGACCCATTTGGAATACCACTGTTCTTTTTTAGACCACTGATTTTCCGGCTTCAAAAGAATGACCGTTTCCATCATGGAAAAAGGCGCGGGATCCGTGGAGCTTTCCATCCGGCCCGATTTTCCGAACACCCGTTCGACCTCCGGGAACGACTTCAGGATCTTGTCCTGTTTCTGTAAAAGAAATTGCGCCTCAGTCACCGAGATCCCCGGCAATGTCGTCGGCATATAAAGGAGATTCTGTTCCCAAAGCGGCGGCATAAACTCCGACCCTAATTTGAAATAAACGGGAATGGTGGTCAGAACAAGCACAAGAGCTGTGACGAGTGTCGCGTTCCGGTACTTCAGGACAAAACGGCAGGCCGGCTCATAGATCCTGAAGAGAACTTTGCTGACCGGATGTTTCTCTTCCGGATAATAAGTCCCGACCGTAAGCGTCGTCGCCACTTTGGAGATCCCGTCCTCGACCTTTTTCGGGAAAAACGGAAGTCTAAACTTAATCGGATCCATCCTCGAGAAAAGCATGCGCAAAGCCGGATCCAAAGTGATTGCCAGGATCGCCGCCGCAGCCATTGCAAAGGTCTTGGCCCAAGCGAGCGGTTTGAAGAGACGGCCTTCCTGGTCCAAAAGCGTAAAGACCGGAAGAAACGACACCGCGATCACAAGGAGAGAAAAGAACACGGCAGGTCCGACCTCTTTTAAGGCCTGCAGCCGGATCAGATGAAAATCCCCTTTGCGACCGCCTTCGATCCATTGTTCGAGACGTTTGTAGGCGTTCTCCACTTCCACGATCGCTCCGTCGACGAGCACGCCTATCGAGATCGCAATGCCGGAAAGTGACATGATGTTCGACGTGAGATGCATCTGATGAAGAAAAATAAATGAAAGCAGGACGGAGATCGGGATCGTAACGATCGGCACGATCGCGGAAGGAAAATGCCAAAGAAAAAGCAGGATCACAAAGCTCACGATCAACATTTCCTCGGCCAACTGATGTTTGAGCGTATCCATGGCATGAAGGATCAATTCGGAGCGGTCGTAGGTGACCTCAAGCTCCACGCCCGACGGAAAAGAAGGTTTCAGTTCTTCGATCCGCGCTTTCACACGATTGATCACGTTCAACGCGTTCTCGCCCGAGCGCATCACCACGGTTCCCGACACCACGTCCCCTTCCCCATCCAGGTCCGCGAGACCGCGGCGAATATCTGGCCCGATCGCTACGGTGCCAACATTTTTAATGAGGACCGGCGTTCCTTTGGGATCCACACTCACTACAATATCCTCGAAATCCTTGACGGACTTCGCATAACCCCGACCGCGTACCATATATTCAGCGCCGGAGAATTCGAGGACCCTGCCTCCCGTTTCCTGATTGCCGCTTCGAACCGCGTCCATGACCTTGGTGATCGGGATGTTGTAAGTGAGGAGTTTGTTCGGGTCGATCGTGATTTGGTACTGTTTGACAAAACCTCCGAGCGAAGCGACTTCTGCAACGCCGGGAACGCTTTGCAGGTAATAACGCAAATACCAGTCCTGAAAACTCCGCAGTTCCTGAAGGTCATGTTTGCCGGTCTTATCCACCAGCGCATATTGATAGACCCAGCCCACTCCGGTGGCATCGGGGCCAAGCTCGGTCTGAACACCCTGGGGAAGTCGCGGGATGATCTTGCTCAGGTATTCGAGCGTGCGACTCCTCGCCCAATAAAGATCGGTCCCGTCCTTAAAGATCACGTAAACATAGGAATATCCAAAGTCCGAGAACCCACGGACCGCCTTCACATTCGGAGCGCCGAGCATGGCTGTCACAATCGGATACGTCACCTGGTCTTCGATGACGTCAGGACTCCTGTCCCACTTGGAATAAATAATGACCTGCGTGTCGGAAAGATCGGGAATGGCGTCGAGCGGGATGTTCTTCAGGGACCAGAACGCCGCAGCGATGGCGACTGCGGTCAAAACAAAAATCAGAAGTTTGTTATGGGCCGAAAACTCAATGATCTTCTCGACCCACCCGCCCTGCCGCAACTTGGGAGACGCTTTTTGTTCATCCATCATGCTACCTCTTGATTGATCCCATTAGGGGACAGGCATTAAGTGACTGCCTGTCCCCTAATTTGTTGTAGCGCGGGTTTAAACCTGCGCTACGATGAATCTTTTGCTTTCCTTTATGAATTACCATGCTTGTGCCCTCCGCCGCCAGCGCCCTCGAGCGCGGATTTAAGCCGGCTTTCGGAATCGATCAGGAAATTACCGCTTGTGACGACGATCTCATTTTCCTGAAGCCCGCTTTTGATCTCATAGAAACGATCGACCTTCGCGCCAAGGACCACTTCGCGGGGATCAAAAACATTGTTCTCCTTAACTACGAAAACGATATTCTTTTCCCCGGTCGCGAAAACCGCTTCCTCCGGGACCGCGAGTTGCTCCCCGAGGTCCGCTTTCAGCACCGCGTTCACGTACATTTCGGGTTTTAGAGTCCCGTCAGGATTGTCCAGTTGCGCGCGGATCCTGAGAGAACGCGTCACCGGGTCCACCACAGAATCAATAGAACGAATGATTCCCTGGAATTTTTTATCGGAAACCCCGGGCACCTCGACCTCCACCGCATCTCCCACGTGTACAAGCGGCGTTTCATATTCATAAATGGGCGCGTAAAGCCAGACTTTGCCGCCCGCATCAGAATAGAGGAGCGAACGGTCCGATTTACCTGCCTTTTCGATCTCTTGAACGATTCCCTCGCTCAGACCCAGGAGCCGCAATTTGATCTTTGAGGAATCCACGAGCTTCGCGGCCTGTTCCCTGATCTCCGGATCCGCGATCCCGGCTTTCTTCAAAGCTTGCGCGGCCTGGAGGTATTCTTCCTCAGCTTGATAAAGCTCAGGATCGTATGCAATGCGGCCGCTGGCACGAATGGTCTTCGTTAGTGCCATTTTTCGGACCGGTGCGGTCTTGACTCCGATCGCCTGCTGCTTTGAGGCACCAAGTTGCACGGACGTATAACCTTGGGGAAAGGCTTCTTTAATGATTACTCCGAGATCCTCTCCGCAATGCGGGCATTTCCCGAGTTTCGCGAGTTCCGGCGTCATCGCGATCATGCAGGTCCCCATTTTGCATTTATGAAGAAGGCAGATCTCACCCGGTTTCATCGCCACAAGTTGCGCGACCGTGAACACCCTTGGTTGGTCCACAGTCGACGGTCCATGGTCCATAGATTTTTTGTCTGTGGTTTGTTCTTCCTTTTTCACGAGCGACATATTGCAGATCGGGCATGTGCCCGGCCTGTCCGAGGTGTAATTCGGATGCATGGGACAGTAATAAACCGCTTTTTCGGCATGTTTGCCCGAGTGAACTGAAAGATGCCCCATCGATCGTAACGCAATGGCGCCCGTTACGATTACAATCACTAAAAGAACGCCGATGGATAAAAAACGATTCATTTTGATCATTTCTTTTGCTCCTTTTCTGCTACGCTATTTCTACAATTCATATTCGAACAGCCGGAAATCCATTTCCCCCTTTCGCAAAGGGGGACTCAGGGGGATTTTCCATGGTGACAGGAAAAAATCTCCCTGCCTGCCGGCAGGCAGGCCCTATCCCCTCTTTACAAAAGAGGGGGATTATTTTTATCAAGATCCAACCCCGTTGCCCAGGATAGATGAGCGTAAGCCTTGAGCGCTTCCGCCAAAAATTGAACTTCCGAAAGTTTCGCGTTGAGATAGACACGTTCGCTGTCCAGAAGATCAAGGAAACTCGACTTGCCGGATTCATAACCCGCTTGGTCCGCAGAAAGCGTCAGTTTTGCCTGCGGAACGATTGCGACTTCATAAAGATCCGCGATCTTGGAGGCTGTTTTAAAACGATAATACGCGTCTTTCACTTCAAAAAAGGTTTGGTTCTTCACGGCGAGCAGCTTGGATTTTTGCGCCTCCTCAAGCTTCTTGGCTTCCTGGATCTCCGGAATGATCCGGTTCTGCCAAGCCGGAAGATTGACTCTGAGCGGGAACATCCACGCGTCCTTGCCGTCGTTCGCTGCCATGGTCGAGCCATCACCGATCCGGATATATTCGAACCCAACATTCACGTCCGGAAAATACGCTAACTGCGCCAACCGTTTCGAATAACGGGTCTTGGAGACCGTCGCCTCCGCCTCCTTGATCTCCTGCCGATTCTGAACAGCCAGATTAATCAATTCAACGAGAGGACGATCCAGAGCAGGTTTGGGCGGGAGCATCGCTTTTCCGATCGCGATCATAGGATCCTGATCCAGGAGCGCGTTCATCTGAGCCACCACACTCTCGCGTTGCTGCTCGAGCGTGTAAAGTTTTTCAAGATTTAGTGAAAATTCCGTTTGTGCCTTGGCAACATCCCGTTGAGCTCCTGACAGATTGGAATAACGCGCCTGTGCAACTCCCTCGATCTTCTTCAGAAGTTCTTTGACTTCCGCGAGAGTATCCAGTGAAGCATCGATGTAATAAAGCTCGAAATAGAGCTGGGTGAGTTTGTTCGTGATGTCCCGCTCAAGAGCGCGAAACCGCGCATGGACGCTTTCAGCTTCGGCTTTGGCAGCTTTTCTTTTTTCCCAGAGTTTCGCGGGAAAAGGGATTTCCTGGGAAATCATAAAGCGATTCTTCTCAGGACCCGTCATGGTTTCCACCATGGGCCCCATGATGTCATATTCCCCCATCGGGTCCGGAAGCGCCCAGGACGCAAGGATTCTTTTTTTCGAAGCAAACCATTCGGCTTTGGCCGCAGCAATCTCGGGGTTTTTCTCAAGAGCCTGTTGAATGAGATCCGGCAAGCGCAAAGTGGGACTCGCCTGAGATTTTTCTTCCGCTTGGATGGATGGGATTGTGGAAAAGAATAGGATTGAAAGGATTAGCATTGCTACGAGCATTTTTTTCATCGCGTGGCCCTCTTTTGAGATTGGCGCACTCATTCTACTCCTCCTCATATTCATTAAGAATTCATTTCTTAATACGCTCGAGCAGCTCATAGATCTCCTGGATCTTGCGGTTTTTTTCCGCCACAGACTTCCCATTAAAAGCGGTCTTCACGCAGGCGTTCATATGGTCCTTGAGGATCCTGGATTCCACGTTCCTGAGAGCTCCGATCGCGGCGCTAATCGCGTAAAGAATATCGACGCAGTAGCGACGGTCCTCGATCATCTTGTGGATCCCGCGGATCTGGCCCTCGATCCTTCGAAGCGATATCAATTTGTCCTGATGGTCCATTCCCTTCTTCATCCCCCAAGCGTAGCATACCCTATGGGGGTATGTCAACATCGCGGCGACGGCCGCGATGCGATCCGCGGGGAACGGCTAACGGGCAGCGAAAAAGCATTTCCGCTCACCGTCTCCCGTTCCCCGTTTCCCGCGCCATTAGGCGCGCTGTTTCCCGTTTCCCTTTTTTCGCTTTTTGAATACAATACCGTCCACTATGAACTTACTCGCCATTGAAACTTCCAGTCCGGTCCTGAGCGTTGCGATCAAAAAAAGCGGGGGTAGGCTCCGCCACGCCATGGTTCAAGGCTATATGAAACACGCGGAAAATCTCATCCCCGTGATTGACCGACTCCTCAAAAAAGAAAAAATGGAGATCGGGAATATCGACGCCTTCCTGATCAGCCGCGGACCAGGCTCCTTCACGGGATTACGTATCGGTTTTGCTACGCTCAAAGGCTTCCTCGCGATCCACCCCAAACCTTGCTATGGCGCCTCTTCCCTCGATGTGATCGCCGCAGGAATAAAGGGCTATCAAAATCTTGCGGTGTGCCTCGACGCACGTCGTGGTAAACTTTACACTCGTTCGTACTGTTCTCATGGAAAAAGGTGGTTGCCGTCCGGACCACCTCGTGTCGTTTCCATCGATGAGATGATCTCCGGACTTCCCGCGGGAAGTTGGATCACCGGTGACGGGGTCACCAAACTCGCTGCCAAAGATCTTGCGGTAGTGCCTGAGAAGAACTGGAGTCCCCGGGCCGCCACATTGATCAGATTATTTGAAATGCAAGATCCGCTTTTGAAAAAGCTCACGCGACCGAAGGAATTCTTGCCGGTTTATTTGCGCAGCTCCGAAGCGGAAGAAAAACTCAAAGGGGACCGGCACTAATGCTTGCCTGTCCCCTATCCAAAAAGGAAATATGACCGACCTCACTCAAAACAGATCCGCAATCCAGCACAACTCATGGATTGAACTTCGCGCGGATCGTCTTCTCAAAAATCTCCAGACCCTTCAGGAACGATCCGGACAAACCGATGTTCTCGCGGTCATCAAAGCGAATGCCTACGGTCACGGACTCGAAGAAATCGCGAGCATTCTTGCCGGCAAGGTCACCTACTTCGGCGTTGCCACTCTGCGGGAAGCGCTGGAGCTGAAAGAGCATCATCCCAAGACACCCGTCTTCCTTTTCGGACATTTGTTTTCGCACGAGCTCCCGGCGGCGCTCTTGGGCGGCATTACTTTGAGCGTTTCGAGTCTCGAAAAGGCTCGCGAGATCTCGAATCTGTCAGAAAGCCTTGGCCGAAAAACTTCGATCCATGTGAAGATCGACACGGGGATGGGCCGCATGGGAATTCCTCTCCGTGTAGCCGCTCTTTCTATAGAGGAAATGGCCGGGCTCAAGGGCATTATGCTGGACGGCATTTACACACATTTCCCAACCGCGGAAAAAGATGACGCGTTCCGCGAAAAGCAGGTCCGAAAATTCGGGATCCTGCTTCAAATGCTCGAAGAAAAAAATATCGTGTTCCGGTTCCGTCATGCCACCAATAGCGCCGCAACCTTGACTTTGAAGACCCCGCTCTTCAATATGATCCGGCCGGGCCTCACGCTTTATGGCATCTATCCTGATCCCGGATTGAAAAACGCGGCTTATTTTGAACCGGTGCTTTCACTCAAAAGCCGCATCGTCCTTGTCAAGAAAGTCCGGGCCGGCGAATCGGTCGGATATGGCCGGGAATTTATCTCCCAACAAGATACCACGATCGCGGTGATACCTTTCGGGTACAGCCACGGTTATCCTTATGCCGCGTGGAAAAATGCTTCCGTACTTTTCCGAGGAAAACGCTATCTCCTCGCAGGCAAGGTTTCGATGGATTATATCGCTGTGAACCTCGGAAATACCGAAGCCCAAGCGGGCGATACGGTCACGCTTATAGGCGAGGATCAGAATGAACGCATCACGGCTGAAGATATCGCCGGGTGGGCCGGGACTATCCCCTATGAGATCGTCACGCGCCTGAGTTCTCATTTACCAAGAATTGTCACTTGAAAATGAGCTCCAAGAATCAAGATCCAATGACCCAACAAGAACCAAGCGCCAAAATTCAAGCATTAAAACGGGATCTGTTTTTAAATTTTGAAAATTGGAATTTATTTGGTTCTTGTTTCTTGGTTATTGGAAATTTTGGAGCATGATTCGCTTCCAGGTCGAAAAACTCACCGAGGTCACATCGACAAACACGCTCCTTCTGGAACGCGCCAGACAAGGTGCCTCTGAGGGGCTTGTCATCCTCTCGGATCATCAAACCGCAGGACGCGGCAAACCCGGACGGCAGTGGCTTTCTCCTCGGGGGAAAAACCTTCTTTGTTCAATCCTCCTCAGACCGCCACTCAGCCCGGCCCAAGCCCCCATGCTCACTCAGGTCGCTTGCCGTGCGGTTGCCAAGGTCTTGAAAGAGAAGTATGATATCGTCTCAGAATTCAAACGGCCCAACGACGTCATGGTCGGTTCGCAAAAGATCTGTGGCATATTGACCGAAGCCTTGTCTTCGTCAGCCAAGCTGGAAGCTGTGGTTGTAGGCATCGGCTTGAACGTGAACGCAGAAGCCTCGGAACTCCCTCCCGAGGGGGTATCCATGATGGTTTTGAAGAAAAGGAACTATTCAACAGAAGATGTTCTGGACCATATCCTCGAAGAGTTTTCCGTAAAGCTTGAAGAGCTCTACAGAACAAAAACCATAAAATAACCCAAGATCACCTCGTAGGTGCACCTACGAGGTGATCTTGGGTAACAGGGACACGAAAATGATCAAAAGGATATTCGCAATCGACATTGGGAACACGGCAGCCACGGTCGGATTTTATGAAGGGGGTCGGTTGCTGAACTTTGGATCTATGCATTATAGCGATATCCCAAAATATGCTTCCAAATTGGCTGCATGTGGTAAAAAAAGTCATTTAGATGTTGTTATTAGCTCTGTATTCCCTAAAATTACAGCCTTTCTGAAGTATAAATTACAAAGCATCAAAGGCCTGAGTATCTGGGTTGTTGGGAGCAATTTGCCTGTAAAAATACGCCATAACTATAAGAATTTCAATGGGTTAGGATGTGACAGGAAGGTCAATATCTATGGCGCTACGAAGATGTATCGCCTCCCGATGCTTGTTATTGACTACGGAACAGCCATTACTTTCGACTACATTGACTCCAAGGGAGTCTTCCAGGGCGGGATGATCATTCCGGGGCCTGAAACAGCTTATAGAGCACTGGGCCAGAGAGCCGCCCTGCTTCCCAAGAAACTCCCTATGCCAAAAAAATCAAAATCCTTTCTCGGAAGGAACACCCGGGAATGCATGGAGTCGGGGATCCTCGAGGGCTATGGCGCCATGACCGATGAGCTGATTTTGAGATTCCGAAAGCGATATGGACAGAATCTTCGGGTTCTGGCCACGGGGGGATTCGCCGAGGTGATCCGCCCTTATGCCAAGCATATCGACACCGTTGACCCTAAGCATTCCACCAAGTCCCTCCTCGCTCTTTGGAGGAATTACCAGCGGTAATCCCTCCCGGGCAGCAGAGGGTGGATGGCGGAGGGCGTTCCTGGATTGAGTTCTTTGTCATCCAACGTTCCGTTTTAATCGCCCTCCTCCATCCGATATCTACCATTCCGTTTTTTCCAATTTTTGCTATTTTTTTCTCTTGCTTTTTTGAGCCCACTGAATACAATAACGCCTCACTTGGCACTCAAAATTGCTGAGTGCCAGCGCCGCGTCACTTTAATTTACGGATACACGGCACTGCCTGCATCGCATTACATCCAACAACATCGATTAACAAAAGGAGAAGACAACATGGCAAAGCAACTTCTGTTCAGTGAAGAAGCACGCCGAGCGATCCTGCATGGCGTGGATCAGCTCGCAAACGCAGTCAAGGTCACCCTCGGTCCCAAGGGCCGCAACGTAGTTCTTGAAAAGAAATTCGGCTCCCCGACCGTCACCAAGGACGGCGTCTCGGTAGCTAAAGAAATCGAACTTGAAGACCCTTATGAAAATATGGGCGCCCAGATGGTCAAGGAAGTCGCTTCCAAAACTTCCGACGTGGCTGGCGACGGTACCACGACTGCAACCATTCTCGCGCAAGCG
>Ga0156526_1132_pt1 | contig 22326 bp, 18 predicted proteins | sample RifOxyB3_FD_111921 | JGI IMG/M metagenome (GOLD analysis project Ga0156526, IMG submission 111921) | Omnitrophica bacterium RIFOXYB12_FULL_50_7
CCGTCTTTTCGTATGTTTTATGAGGATCTGGACCTTGCATGGAGGGCTCATAATCGTGGGTGGAAAGCTTATTATGTCCCGGCCGCATTAGCGTACCATGTGCGGGGGGGGTCGGTCCGTAGTGAATCTGGACAAGGGAAAGCTTGGGCGCGCTGGCATTTACGTGATGAATTTCACAGCGATCTGATCAAAAATCGCTATCGTGCCATTTCAAAGAACGAAGCCCTCGGGGCATTCTATCTTCATTTGATCCCCATCGTTTTTTATGACTTAGGCGCTTGGGGCTATGTTTTATTTTTCAGGCCAAAGGTCCTAAAGATATTTTTTTCGGGCTTGAAAGGGTTGTCCAGGACGATTAAGAAAGAAGCCTGATGAAAGCGGTCGCGCGACATGAAGGGCCGAGCTGTGGGGGGGGCGGGCTCTCAGCGGGATAAGGTGCTGTTCAATAATACTGTTCAAGAATATAATCTCACCCTCATCACCGAACGTAACGGATCCGAGGGAACGATGAACCCCATAGCAACATTTTTTACAAAGAAAGAGATCCTTTTCAAGCTTGTCAGCAAGAACCTAAAAGGTAAATACGCCGGTTCTTCGCTGGGGATACTTTGGGCGTTCATCAACCCGCTCTTGCTTGCGTTGATCGTCGGGTTTGTATTCACGAAGATCCTGAAAATGAATATCGAGAATTTTTATCTTTTTATCATCGCGGGTCTACTTCCCTGGACGTTTTTAGCGACTTCTTTACAGGAGGCGGCAGTTTCCATTCCGGCCCATGCCAGCGTTTTAAAGCAATTCTCATTTCCAAGAGAATTTATCCCCCTTTCGTGTGTCTTGGCTAATTTTATTTTGCTTTTATTGGGGCTTTTGACCGTCCTACCGGTTTTCATACTGATCAACGCCAAGATAGTTCTTTTGTTGCCATGTTTGGTGCCGGTACTTTTGATTCATCTGATGTTTGCGGCCGGTTTATCACTCGTCTTTTCAGCGACTTACGTTTACTTCAGGGACATCGGGCAACTTTTGAATACGTTGCTTATTTTCTGGTTATGGCTTACGCCGGTTTTTTATTCCATGGAAATGATTCCCCAAGGGTACAGAATTCTTTTTGCTTGCAATCCCATGACTCTTTATATCGGTTTGTACCGCGCTGTTTTGTTAGGGACGGGAAATGGAACCCTGGTTTCTTTTTTGACAGCGGCCGTGCTAGCGCTCATCCTTTTTATCATCGGCTATAAGATCTTTTGTGGTTGCGAAAAAGATTTTTTGAAACGGCTATAAAAATGACGAACGATATTGCTATCGAGTTCAAGAATGTATTTGAAAAATACGATATTGAGATCCTGCTTGACGGAAAATCCTCGAGGGAAAGCTTTGAAGCCTTGCGGGATATTTCTTTCGCTGTCCGTAAGGGCGAGTCCGTTGCGATCATTGGACCCAACGGAGCCGGGAAATCGACCATTTTAAGGTTGATTGCCGGGCTGCTCCGACCTGAAAAAGGGGAGGTCCGGGTCCATGGGCGTGTGGGCAGTCTTTTGGATCTTGGCGCAGGTTTCCACCCAGAATTGACCGGACGGGACAATCTGCTTCTCAATGCAAGTCTTTATAATTTTAGTCGTGAAGAGCTGGATTCAAAATATAATCAAATTCTTGAATTTGCGGATATCGGGAAGTTCATTAACGCGCCTGTCCGTTGCTATTCTCAAGGGATGTATGTGCGCTTGGCATTCAGTCTCGCGATCCACGTGGACCCGGACATTTTGCTGATCGATGATTGCCTTTCCGTGGGGGACGATAACTTCCGGGCCAAAAGTCTCGATAAGGCGTTGGAGCTCAAGGCGAAAAATAAGACCATTGTATTTGTCACCCATGATTTTACCTTGGCCCGGCTGATGTGTAAAAGAGGCATCTACGTCAGAGAAAGCAGGATGATCGTAGATACAGATATCGATACGGCGGTATCGCGCTATTTGGAACCTCTCGAGGCGGATAGAGATCACTTCAAGTATTTAAGTGCAAAAATTTCAGAAGAAGAAAAAAAAGAGCAGAAGTGCGTTTTATTTTGCGGGCCTTTCTTGAAATTCATTATTAGCCCCGCAAAAGTGCAAATATTTCATCGTGATTGCGAACTCACCTCCCATAACGGCGTACGCGCTCATTTTACAATGGGAGGACAGGACATCTCTTCGGACAGTGCGGTCTGGAGGGTTAAGAAAATCTCTGACGAGGAGGTGGTATGCTTTTTGAGATGGACGCAACCCCAGGCTTTGTTTCAGGCTTGGTATTTTAAATCACTCGGTGACGGAACCGTGGAGCTTGAGATCATGATGCGGCCGCGGGCATTTTTGCCGACAGAAAACGCGATGATGGAATTTTGTCTGAAAACTCCTTGTGAGATATTGGATGGGAAACGATGGGGAAACAAAGCGAAGGTTTTTTCCTGCGATTCCGGGGCGGGATTAAGGATAGAGACCCTGCAGGAAGATCAGATCTGCGGGATCTCGACGGAAGGGAAGGAATTTTTCAGGCCCTATTTTTTGAGAGTTCCGGAGGGACCTTCCGGCAGAGAGATCAAGACGCGGAGCGTTTATTTCAAAGGGAGATTTTCTTCCGGATCGAAAACGGTTGCTATCGAAGACCCTGTTTTGGCATCTCACAAATTGGAAGCTGGCAGAACAAAAGTCGACTTTCGAGAAGGAAGCTGCCAGCTTTCCTGGGATGGAAAGCTATTGACCACAGGATTGGGGATCTATACGTCCCTTTATTCAAAAGGTACCTGGTATGACTCAGCGCAAGCAAGGTGGAAAGTCAAAGAATCTTCTCCGGACCGGCTTAAGGTGGAAGGATTTTGGCCCTGGATCCCGGTGGCTCAGGTCTGGGAGATTCTCTTGAAGGATGAGAAGACAGTTTTTCTAAGTGCAAAAATGAAGGTGTGGAAAGAGATGCCAATCCACATGCAGGAAACCGTTATGATGTTGAGTGCGGAATATGAGAAATGGAGTGCGGGCAAAGAAGTCAAAGAATTCCCCGAGGGTTTCACAAGCGATGATTTTTTTAGATTTTGTCTTTGGGCTAATGAGGCGGATGGTGCTTCTGGCCTATCTTCCCATTCGGACCATTTGCCTACGGTGACATTCAAGCCAGCCGCCATGCAGGGGTACCGGGTTATTGTTGAGAATTCAGCGCACATTTATGATGTGCGGGCCCGTCTTTTCCATTGTCTTTGCGTGAACAAGAACGAAGAGACTTATTTTGCGCCCGGTGAATATGAGTATTTTAAAGGGATGATCTATATCAAGGAGGGGTCGGTATGAGAACAGCTCAAATTGTAAAACTTTTCACACACAGCGTGATCGCTCTGGGGGTGTTTTTTGCCCTCAAGTTTTTTAGTCCCGTTTCGATCGAATTTTGGGCGGTGATCTTACTAAGTTTTTTGTTATGGTTGACCTTCAGGCTTTTTGCCATCGTGGGACAACTTGTTTTCGAAATAAGGAACGATTCCGCAAGGATGCTGACGAATATTGAGAGGGCACTTTATTATTCAAATTCCCTGACAAAGGAGATCCGGGATTTGGTGGAGTTGGAAAAGGTTGAGAAGAAGGCGCATGAAAATACTTCTGGCTAATTTGCCCTGGAAGAAAGGAGGCTTGTGGGGTGTGCGGGCCGGCTCCCGTTGGCCGCACATTAAAACCGTTCAGGAAAAAGGGTATTTGCCTTTCCCGTTCTTTCTTGCCTACGCCGGTTCCCTTTTAAAACGAGAAGGTTTTGAAGTGAAGTTGATCGATGCCCTGGCGCAGGAGTTGCCTGAGGGCGCTTTTCTCAAAGTTGTTCAGCGAGAAAAACCAGACCTCTTTGTTGCTGAAACATCCACACCGTCTTTATGGAACGATTTGGCCATCTTGAAAAAGATTCCGGAAGATCTTCCGGTGGCTTTATGTGGCCCGGAGGCAAACATTCGCGATCCGGAGTTCCTTTCCCAACACAAGTTTATCCATTATGTTTTTACGGGAGAATATGAATTCGCTTTGCTGGAATTGGTCCAACGGCTGGAATCAAAAAAAGGCCTTTCGGGTTTGCGGGGTCTGATCTACCGGGACCATGGAAACTTTAAGATGAATCCTGAGAGGCCTCTCCTGGACGATCTGGACGATCTCCCGTGGCCTTTGCGGGACGGCCTTCCGATGGAAAAATATAACGATACTCCAGGAGGCATTCCTTTGCCGAGTGTTCAGATGTGGTCTTCCCGGGGCTGTCCTTACCAATGCTTGTTTTGCATCTGGCCGCAGCTCATGTATCACAAGAATAGATACAGAATCAGAAATATCGTCAAGGTTGTGGATGAGATGGAATATCTCGTCAAAAAGAAGGGGTTCAGATCCATTTATTTTGATGATGATACGACCAATATCGGGAAATTAAGAATGATGGAATTTGCCGAGGAGATAAAACGCAGAGATCTCAATATTCCCTGGGCGATGATGGCGCGCGCGGATCTCATGGAAGAAGATATTTTGGAAAACCTGCGTTCTGCGGGCTTGTTTGCCGTGAAATATGGGGTGGAGTCCTCTAGCCAGGAGTTATTGGATCGTATCTGTAAAAATATGGATTTGCGCAAAACGGAACGAATGATCCGGTTCACCCAGTCGCTTGGCATCAAGACCCATCTTACGTTCTCTTTCGGGTTGCCCGGAGAAACACAGGAGACCATTCAAAAGACCCTTGATTTCGCCAAGGCACTGGATCCGGACTCTTTGCAATTTTCCATTGCGACGGCATTCCCCGGAACAAGTTATTATCAGGCCTTGGAGCAAAAAGGGCATATTGTTTCCCGGGATTTTTCCGATTATGACGGGAACTTTAAAAGCATGCTTCGCACCGAGAGTCTCAGCCCTCAGGACCTTGAAAAGGCCAAGCGCCGGGCGGACGAGGTCTGGCAAACGCATGTCTGGAAGACAAGGCACCCTCATTTTCAGCCAGGTGATTATTTTCAAAGCTTCAAGAAGCATCTAAAAGCTTACGGCCCGTATCGGGCGTTCTCAAAGGCATTTTCCTTCATGCGAACTAAAGTCGTTGCCCGAGGCTCCCGCTTTAATCTCAAAGTTCATAGTGTTTTTTCTTTCTGGGGGAACCTGCACAGAACGTTGAGAAGCAAGATAAAAAAAACGAAAAAATATTTCCTGAATGCTTTAGGCATTCCAAATAGCCCCTGTGCGTCCAAAGGACCGGAGGCTCTTATCATCGCTTGTCCGATGTGCGGTACTTGTATGCCTCCCTTGGGTCCGGCCTACATCGCAGCTTATTTAGAAAAGAAAGGGACCCCTTGCGAGGTTCTCGATCTGAATACTACGCTTTATGACGCCGCCAGCCTCGAAGATAAGCCCCTGTGGAAGATGGAAAATCTTTATGCGTGGACGAGGGAGGATGCGTTTAAAATCCTCCGTCAAACTTTTTCCAAAGAAATAAAGCGGTGGGCGAAATATATTGTGGATAAAGGGTTCAAGACGGTAGGTTTTTCCATCAATGGTGCCAACATTCTCTTCTCCGTCGAAATGGCAAAGATGCTAAGGAAAAAAAATCCCGACATCTGCGTAGTGTTTGGCGGTCCTTCTTGCAATTTTCTGCAGGATGATCCGCGCATGCCATTCCGGTTTTTTTCAGCCGGCATCAACGGAAAGGTGCTGCTCAAAGATGGTTTGGTAGACTTTATTGTCTTAGGAGAAGGCGAGGAGTCTTTCTTTGAGATCGTTTCTGCTAACCGATCGGGGATTTCCGTGAAGAGACCCGGCGTTGTTTCGGGTTCGGTCCGCGACCGCGCCATGATCCAGAAGCCGGTTCTTATCAAAGATCTGGATTTTCTGCCATTTCCAGCGTGGGAAAAACTACCTCTTAAAAAGTACGACGTGCAGGACGAGCTCCCAATTTTGTTTAACCGGGGCTGTGTTAACAAGTGCGCATTTTGCAATGATTGGAGCCTATGGGGCGGACGGTTTCGAAGTCGCTCCGCTAGAAATATTTTTGAGGAAATGAAGTTTGTGAAAGATCGGTTCGGGAAGAATAGTTTTCGATGCAGTGATCTTTTATTTAACGGGGATCTGAGGGTCTTGGATGAATTAGCCGATTTGATCATTGATTCGGGGATGAGTTTCAATTGGGGCGCCCAGGGCGTTGTTAGGATCGATATGAAACTGGAGCTGCTCCAGAAATTAAAGAGAGCTGGCATGACCTCGATCGTTTATGGCGTGGAAAGTTTGGCGGATCATGTGCTTAAAAAGATGAGAAAGCCCTTCACTTTTGATGAAATTCATACGGTCCTGAAACGTACCAAAGCAGCCGGCATTGATGTCTGGATCAATTTGATCATGGGTTTTCCCGGTGAGAGCGATGAGGATTTCAGGATAACCAAAGAACACCTGAAAGAAATTCGCGATTGTGTGGACTCCGTTTCGAGTTTGAATCCATGCAATATTACGGCGGACACAGAACTCGAAATGTTTCCAGAGCGATTCGGCATTGTTTTTCCTGAGGGCCAGGATGCGTGTGAGTGTTGGGAATCCGCGGACGGTACGAATACGTTCGAGGTCAGAAAACGCAGGGCGTGTGAGATGTATGAATTCATGAAGCAGTTAGGGATCAAGGTGAGCTTTATGGGTATTTATGACGGTGATAGTCCCTTGCAAAAGGTGTCCGCCGTTGAGAAGCCGAAAGTTGTTTCCAAACGTCTCCGTTCAAATTGGAAAGTCTTTCGAGAAATTTTGGATAACAAGATCAATCAAACCATACAGCACTTCCGGAAAATGAAAAGACATTATTTGAACATGATGGGGATCTGTCACGGGTCCTATGCTTTTAAAGGGCCGGATTGTGTGCAGATCGATCTCACCAGCAATTGTAATAACAATTGTGTGAGCTGTTGGTGTAATTCGCCTCTGTTGGGGGATAAAGCCTACAAAGGTTCTAAAAAGCATAAAACCCTGCCGCCACAACTAGTCAAGACCGTCATTGATGAACTTGCGGGAATGGGAACGAGCGAACTTTACTTCTCCGGTGGCGGGGAACCTTTTATGCATCCGGATATTCTTGCGATCATCGAACACGCTAAGATGCGTGGACCACACTGCTGTATCAATACGAACTTTACGCTCGTGGACGACATGACGGTGAAGAGGCTTATAGAGCTATCCGTGGATGCTTTGACGGTTAGCGTTTGGGCTGCTACGCCCGAGACCTATGTTTTGACCCATCCCAATAAAGATGAAGCGACGTTTTATAAGATCAAAAGCACTTTAACCATGTTGAACAGTCTGAAAAAAAACGGGCGTCCTTTTATCAAGATCTACAATGTGATCTCAAACCTTAACTGCAACGAACTCGAAAAAATGGTGGAATTCGCGAAGGAGACGGGCTCTGAGGCCGTGGAGTTCGCCGTGGTAGATACGATCCCAGGAGCGACCGATCAGTTGGTACTTACTCAGCAGGAACGCAAGGCTGTACTCGAACAGTGCGAAAAGATCCAAAAGAAGGGTGGAAGGGTGCAGGTGCAGAACTTGGAACATTTTATGAGGCGTCTATCGGATGCTTGTGCGGATCAGGCCCAATACGACAGCGGATTTATCGGTCAAACGCCCTGTTATGTGGGATGGGTCTTCAGCCGCATCATGTCGGATGGGGACGTTAATTTTTGTTTGAAGGCTCACCGGATCCCGGTAGGAAATCTGTATAAAAACTCATTCCAAGAAATATGGAATTCCAGGACGCAGAGGGAGTTCAGGGAAAAGGCGTTGAAATTTGATAAAAATGACAGCTTCTTTCAATCCATAGGCAACGATAAGGATTGCAAAGTAGGATGTTATAAAAGTTGTGATGATATCGGACGGAATATGAATGTTCAGCGTCATCTGGATAGGTTGTCCCCTGTCCAAAAAGCTCTTTTGGGATTTATTTCTAAGAAAATAAATAAAGGCGGATAGTTCCGGTTCTAAAGAATTTTTTGAGGGCAAGCATCCAAAATGGGATTTGATATGTTTAAAAACAATCTCGCAGGGAAGGACCTTCTTCTTGTAGTTCCCCCGCCTTTTTTTACACGAATGCCGCCCTTGGGGCCCGCGTATCTTGTAACCTATCTTAAATGTAAGGGATACAAGCCTGAATTGTTAGATTTGAGCGTGCGGCTGTACAATCAGGCCTCAGAGGAAATGAGACGTTTTTGGCAGCCCGACTACATCAATTCTTTTTTTGCCACAGAAATAGCCGAAAAACTTTTCGATGGTTTTCGCGGTGAGATGAATAATTTTGTGGAGTGGGTGATAAACTCGGACATTCCTATCGTGGCGTTCTCCGTGAATCAGGCCAGTCTTTTTTTGGCCAACAAACTTGCTCAGGCCATTAAATCAAAAGACAGAACCCGTACAATTATTTTTGGGGGTCCGGCAACGTTCTTCAAACATCCGCGCGAGCTGATCCAGCCGGGTTTTGTCGATTACTTTGCCATTGGCGAGGGGGAGGTTTTGCTTGCGTCGCTAGTGGAACGTCTCAAGAAAGGTGAAAAAATAGGTCGTGAGCCGGGCGTTCTTCCCGGAGAAGACTTGGGGCGATATGTCCCGAGTCCTTCTGTCCCCATTGCCGATCTTGATCTTCTGCCGTTCCCGACTTACGAAGAATTCGACTTGCCAGCCTATAATTTTGGATCGGGCTATAAGCCGCTTCCGTTGCTCTTGAGCCGGGGATGCATCAAAAGGTGTTCTTACTGTATTGATCACATTATGTGGCCCCAATACAGGACTCGTTCTGCCCCTCATGCTTTTCGAGAGATCGAATATCACTGCCGTGTTAATAAGGCTAAAGCTTTTGAGTTCAATGATCTTTTGTGTAATGGGAATTTACGAGAGCTCGCCTCGCTGTGCGATCTTATCATTGCGTCCGGATTAACATTTAATTGGGTGAGTTATGCGATTATCCGTTCGGATATGACCCCCGAGTTGCTTTCGAAAATGAAATGCGCGGGGTGCCACACGATTATTTACGGCATGGAGCATGCTTCGGCAAAGATTTTGAAAGGCATGAATAAGGGGTATAGCGCCGAGGAAGCCGAGAGGGTGATCCGGCTGACACATGAGTCCGGGATCTGTACGAATGTAAATGTTATCGTGGGCTTTCCTGGCGAGACAGAGAAGGATCTTAATGAGGTGGCAATATTTCTTCGGCGAAATAAGGATTACATTGATGAGGTGACCAATATTTCGGGGTTTACACTGTTTCCCGAAGCGCCACTGGGCCGAGACACGCGCCGTTTTGGTGTTACCTGGAAAGAGGGAACGGATCCGATGTTGTTTCGAGATGCTGCGAACCTTGACCGTAAAGCACGCGATGAACGGGTCGTGCGTTTTTCAAAAACTGTTGAGGACATAGGATTGCGCAAGAACATCGTCAATCGTCCCAAGCTCAATCCCTTGGTAAAAGAATGAGCATTTTTCTGTTTTCCCTCGGAGGGATCTTCTTAAATGGGCGGAGTTGCGCATAAAAACAATGAATATGTTCCGGAAAAGAGTTATTAAGTCTCCCATTTTATTTTCACTTCTTTTTTTTCACTTCTTTTTTGTCTTTTATCTACAGCTTGTCAAGGCGCTTCGTAAAACCAATATGTTCCCAGGAGGATGAACATGAAGATCCTCATGGTTCACCCTCATGATCTCTATTCTCCAATGGAACCCTGGACGATCCGTATCGTTAAATTTGCCGAGGAGTTGGCCAGGAAAAAACATGAGGTCAGGATCGCCTATTTTCCGATGACCCGGTGCGAAGAAAGTTCTTTCCGGGGGATCCGCGTCATTCCACTCGATAGGACTATTTCGGTTTGGACCTCGATTGGAAATGCGGCTTTGCTGTGTAAATTGTCACGCTGGGCGGATGTAATTCATGTACAAAAAAGCCAGTTTTATGCTGTCCTTCCCGCGGTGTTGGCCGCGTATTGGACCCGTAAACCTCTCCACTATGATTGGGATGACTGGGAAGAGAAGATATTTTATGCGTCTGTTCGCAGGATGAGGGTGACGGCTATCTTGACGGGGATTTCGTTTCGTTTGATAGAAGGGTATCTTCCTTTTCTTGCGGACAGCGTCAGCGTGGCAAGCGAAGCGTTGAGGGTCTTGGCCGTTCAGAGGGGCGCAAGTAAAGAGAAGGTCATGTTGGTCCCGGTGGGTGCGGACTTGCAGCAGTTCCGTCCGGACAGATCCCCCGACGAGGTCAGGAAAAAATACGATATCAAAGATGCGCTTCTTGTGCTTTACCACGGACAACTGCATTCTTGTCAGTACGTCAGATTGTTCCTTGAAGCCATTAAACTTATCTTGAAAACGCAGGACCCTGAACGTTTAAGATTCATGATCATGGGGAGCGGGTCAGAGCTTGGAGCTCTTAAAATGTTTGCTCGTGAACTGGGGATAGGAGGCGAAGTTATCTTTACAGACTTTGTACCGCATGCGGATATCCCGCGATATATCGCGGCTGCGGATATCTGTGTTGCGCCCTTCGATGACAATGAGGTAACGCGTTGCAAAAGCCCGTTAAAAATAGTCGAATACATGGCCTCCGGTAAACCGGTGGTTGCCAGCGACGTCGGTGAAGTCAGGAACATGCTTGAGGGGGCAGGACTTCTCGTTGAACCGGGCAATCCCGAGGCTTTCGCCAAGGGCATTTTGAAATTGGTCGGCGATGAGGCGCTTCGAAAGACCATGGCGACTGCCGCCAGGCAAAGGGCTGCAACTAAATATAACTGGCGGTGCTCGGTCGAAAATCTTGAGAGAGCCTATGAAAAATCGATCGGTGGATAATCCTTCCAAAAGATTTTCGATAAAAGACAAACTCTTTTGCATCTTGTTCGGAGTTTTTTTGGCGCTTGTCGTTGTGGAGCTTTTTTTGAGGCTTCTGGGGTTTGGATATAACTTGATCCATAAAGCCCCCGTGGATACCGGGGCTGATTACAGGATTTATTGCGTGGGAGAGTCCACGACGTGGGGGATCGGGGCAAGTGATCCGATACGAAAAGGCTACCCCCGCCAGCTTGAAAATATGCTCAATGAGCGACATAAAGGAATAAAGACCCAGTGTTTCTTTGAACAGGCGATCGGGCAAAACACCTCCGAGATCTTGTTAAAACTCCCCAGGTATATTAGAAAATACAGACCCCAGCTGGTTATCCTTATGGCGGGGACAAATAACTGGTGGAATATGGACGGGAGCAACATTCTGTTGGTCAATCAATCCCAGATATCGCAATCCACTCTGCGAACTTTGATTTTTCTTGATCAATTCAGAACTTGGACGCTGTTTAAGAATGCCATGTTCACCTTAGGATTTTATGAGGAGCGTTGGGATCATTGGTTTCCTCGCGGCGAGACGGGGAGGAGAAGTCTTCAAGCAGGCGATGATGATAATCGGTTGATTTTTGCCAAGCTGGCGGAACACGACATAAGTGAAATGATCAGAATATGTCAGGCGAACAAGATTAAGGTGATCCTCTGCAATTATCCGATGGCTTCGGGGGTCCATTTGAGGAATGTGCAGAATGCTCTAGCGAAAAAATACCAGATACCCCTTGTCGACAACTACAGTATTTTTCAAAAACTTTCTGACTTGGAAAAATATCTTTGGCCGAAAGATCATTGGCATCCCAATGACCGTGGTTATGCGGTTGTGGCCCGAAATATTTACGATTGCATCGTGAAAAACGGATTTATCCAAGAAAGAAAAGTCGATTTTCAGTGAAAATTACATAAGTGCCATGGAAAAATAACGGTTTCCAGACGGGAAAGTGCGCAAGGAGTAAGAAAGGCATGATCATGAAACGATGGAAAAACGAGATGCTTGTTCGTGTCGTAATGCCTTTTGTGTCCGTTTTTTTATTTTTTGCAACGGTCGAATTATTTTTAAGGGTAATACATTTTGAGGAGGTGACATTTTCACCTTCTGGAGTTTTTCAGGCCTTTTTAGGGAAGCCCACTGATAGTCAGATGGTCAATGGAGATGTTTTGCGTGATGCAGAATTATTTTGGAGGATGAATCCAAAAAGGGATGACGATGGAATTTGGAGCCAAGGGTTTCGGGAAATCAAGACATATCCTATCGAAAAGCCCGTTGACATACTCAGGATTGTTTGCTTAGGGGATTCCGTCCCTTATGGTATTGGCGTTTCCGTTTATGAGTCATATCCCAAAATTCTCGAAAAAATTCTAAACTACATGTTTTGGCAGAAGATAGAAGTTGTAAATGCTGGAATGCCTGGCTATAGCTCGTTCCAGTGCTTACGCTATCTTAAAAGAGACCTTTTGAAATATCAGCCTGATCTGTTGCTTGTTCACGTTGGCCCAAATGATAGGGCGGCGGCTGTTTATTTTGCTGATAAAGAACAGCCGCGTTCTCCTCAATGGATTGTTGATATGCAAAATACGTTAGGACGATTTCAAACCTATTCGCTGTTAAGCCGGATAATCTTTTATTTCAGATACAAATTTTGGACAAAACCTCTCATGAAACCAAGGGTGTCTTTTGAGGATTATCGAAAAAATTTAGCGGATATTGTCGAATTGGGAAGAAATAATGGTTTTCAAATAATTTTTCTGCCGTCATTGCGCAAGGATAAGAAAGGCCTTTATCAATTGCTTCCATTACCGGAGAAGTCTATGGCGGTCGATAGTTTGAGGGTTTTTCAAGAAAACCAAAAAAATGCGCCGCTTTTTCTTGATGAGTGTCATTTAACCGTTTCCGGAAATCAATTGATGGCTAATACAATAGCGGAGTTCTTATTGAAGAATAATCTTTTAACGAAGAAACGGTATTCATGAAAGCTGTATTCATTACGCGGGAGGGCTATGCGCTTTCAGGCGCGAGGGTGCGTTGTTACAACTTCGCCCGGGAGCTGTGCCGTCACGGGGTCGATGCCCAGGTCTTTTCTTTCCCCGAGCAGTTAGGGGCGAAGTTTGGTGAACACGAATTCCAGATGTCTTTTTACGACAAAGCTGTCCTAAATCTTCGCGCTTTCCAGGCTCTCGTCAGAGAACCCCAAGACACCATTTTTATTTTGCAAAGGGTGAATTATCACGCTGCGGCGCCGCTCTTTGCCGCGCTGCTGAAACGAAACCGGGTCGTATTTGATTGCGATGACTGGAACATCCGGGAGAATCCTGTTTATCATCTTGGATTTTATCCGAGTTCAAAAATGGAATATGTGACGCGTCGAATTGCCAAACGCGCCAGGGCGTGTATTGCCGCCAGTAAGTTTCTTGAAAGTTATCTCTTCGATTTTAATCCTGCAGTGCATTACCTTCCGACAGGTGTTGATACGGATCTTTTTTGCCCGAAGGCGGATCTTCCCGGGCCAGGCGTCATTTTTTCATGGATCGGAACGGCCTACCATGAGGAAATGGGCGCTAACCTCCGGTTTTTGCTGGACTGCTTTTCCGAAGTTGCGGATCGGCATGGCCATGTGGCATTGAGTCTTGCCGGAGAGGGGAGTTACTTCGATGCGATAAAAAAGGAGATTTCCGGGCATAAACACAAAGAAAAGATAGAAATCCTGTCTTGGATCTCCCCGGATAAAGTTCCGGAATATCTTTCGAATATCGATGTGGGCCTCTTGCCCTTGATCCAGGATACGAAATTCAACCGAGCGAAAAGTCCCACAAAATTATTCGAATATATGAGTATGGCCAAGCCTACGATCGCCAGCGATATCGGAGAGGCGAAGAACATCCTCGGCGATCAGGAGGCAGGTTTTTTGGCGAAAAATAGAAACGAATTCATTTCCGCCATGTGCCGTTTGGCCGAAAATACGCCATTGCGCAGGAAGATGGGAAGTAAGGCAAAGGAAGATGTTGAAAAAAAATATTCTTTAAAAGTTTTGGGGCGGCAACTAGCGGATATTCTTAAAAGCCTTTGAAGGAGTTGAAATGCTTTCGATCGTGATCCTGACTTACAACAGCCAAAAGCATATAGAGGCGTGCCTGGATTCTGTCTTTCGCCAGAAGACGGCGGATATCGAAGTGGTGGTCGTCGATAATGCTTCTTCGGATAAGACAAAGGAAATTATCAAGGGGCATTACCCTAGGGTGAAATTGATCGAGAACCCAAAGAATTTCGGAGCCAGCAAAGCCAGGAATCAGGGCATCGAATGTTCATCCGCGGAGTGGATTTTGTCTTTAGACAGTGACGTTGTACTCGGGGATGGCTTTATTGAAAAGTTTGAAGCGGCTTGGCAGCTTTTAACGGATGACATCGGGATGATTCAGCCCCAAGTGTTGATGGAGGATGGCAAGACGATTTATTCCCAAGGGATCCACCTAACAGCGCTTAGAAGATTTCACGATTTAAACCAGGGAAAGACGAAAGACTTTACCGGCGGAAGCTCTGAGAAAATCATCGGGCCCTGTTCCGCGGCCGCTTTCTACAGGCGAAGCATGCTTGATAAGCTTAAAGAGAAAACCGGCTATTTTGACGAGCGGTTTTTCTTCCTGGTGGAAGACGTGGATCTGGCCTGGAGAGCCAAACGGGCCGGGTGGAAGGTTCTATTCGATTCTCAGGTGGTGTGCACGCACGTCGGCAATAGCTCAGGCACAGACAAAAAACTCCGGCAGTATTTATGTTTTCGTAATCGTTACTGGATGATCGCCAAGAACGAAGATTTTTGGGAAAGAGGGAGAGTCTATGCTCTTTCCATGCCGTATGAGCTTGCGCGGGGCCTCTCTCTGGCGGTCTTTAATAAATACTTTTGGAGAAAATTCTAGCCGGGTCATTTTCGGCCTGGGTGTTTGTCTCAAAAACACAAAGGGCCGATTTTTTTGTTATAATTAACCCGGCAATTTTTAAAAAGAGGATTCATGCGCAATGTTCTCCAAAAGGACCTCGTTCCAATATTCGTGTGCGACATTTTTCTTAAGGTGAGGCAACAATGACGAAGCGTATTCTGATCACAGGCGGCTGCGGGTTTGTGGGATCCAATTTGGCGGTCGATCTTAGGACCCGAGGTTATGAGGTAACCGTTCTCGACGATCTCAGCCGTTGTGGTTCAGAGATCTTGCTGGAAAAAAGGATCTTGCCTCAGGGAGTTAAGTTTGTACGAGGCGATGTGAGGAACCCTGGCGATCTCAGCAAACTTAAGGAAGCGTTCGCCCTCTTGATTGAATGTAGCGCGGAAGCGTCCGTTCTGGTGGGGACCCAGGGGGAGAATGCGCGCCGTCTTCTAGATATCAACTTGCAGGGTGCGATCCATTGTTTTGAATGGGCCCGTGAGCGGCGGGTTCCCGTTCTTTTTCTATCGAGCTCTCGCGTCTATCCTTACGATAAATTGAATGCCTGTCGCTACCGGGAAACGGGGACGCGATTCGATCTCGCCGAAGGGTGTGAGGGCGTGAGCCCGCGGGGTGTTCAGGTGGAGATGCCTCTCCAAGGGATCCGGTCACTCTATGGGGCGAGCAAATTGTGTGCGGAACTGATCCTCCGGGAATATGCGGTCCAATACGATCTTCCGGCGATCATTGATCGATGTGGTGTTATCGCGGGCCCCTGGCAATTGGGTAAGGTGGATCAGGGTGTTTTTACGTTTTGGTTGGCCCATCACTATTTCAGGAAGCCCCTAAAATACATCGGGTTTGGCGGGATGGGGAAACAGGTGCGGGATCTGTTACACATACAGGATCTTGCCGAACTTGTGGCGAAACAGGTCCAGTGCCTGATCGGGGACAAACCCGCTTATCGCGGAGAAGTATTTAATGCCGGGGGATCGAGTTTTTCGAATTTATCGCTTCGGGAAACCACAGATATTTGCGAGCAGTTAACGGGGAACTCCATGGCGATCGGAAGCGTTTTAGAGCCGCGGCCGGCGGATGTGATCTGGCATATAACCGACAACGGAAGAACGGAACAGGTTTTTGGATGGGCGCCGAAGAGATCTTCTCGGAAGATCCTGGAGGACACGTTCCATTGGTTGAAAGACTATGAAGCGGATTTTAAAAGAATATTTCTTTGATCGTAAGATTCAAAGGGAAAGGACATAATGAAAATCGCGTTGATCACGGGAGCCGCGGGTCTTATTGGCTCTGAATCGGTCCGGTTCTTTCATGCTCAGGGGTTTCGGATCGTGGGCATCGATAATGATATGCGGAAATATTTTTTTGGCGCGGAGGGCTCCACCCAAGGGAATCTCAAAGAACTTCAGAATGAATGTCCGAAGTTCATGAATCATGATAAAGATATTCGCGATGCAGGGGCTGTTGCCCGCATTTTTGCGGAGTATAGCCAGGATATTGCCGTGATCATTCACAATGCCGCGCAACCGAGCCATGACTGGGCCGCGCGGGAGCCGCACACGGATTTTGGCATTAATGCGGTTGGCACGTTAAATCTTCTGGAAGCAGCGCGTCAATATTGTCCCCAAGCCGTTTTCATTTTCTCGTCCACAAATAAAGTTTATGGAGATACCCCCAACCGCCTTCCTCTTGTGGAGTTGGAAAGCCGGTGGGAATTGGACCCTCAGCATCCTTATTTCAAAAAAGGGATCGATGAGGGCATGTCCCTGGACCAATGCACCCATTCTGTTTTCGGCGCTTCTAAAGTCGCCGCAGATATCATGGTCCAGGAATATGGCCGCTATTTTGGGATGAAAACGGGCATTTTTCGATGCGGATGTTTAACCGGTCCCCGTCACGCTGCGGCAGAGTTGCACGGATATCTCGCTTATTTAATGAAATGCGCGATTTTGGGCCGGGAATACCAGATCTTTGGCTATGGGGGCAAACAGGTCCGGGATAATATCCATAGCTATGACCTGGTGAATGGTTTTTTTCATTTTTTAAAAAATCCGCGGTGCGGCGAAGTCTACAATATGGGTGGAAGCCGTTTTAGCCATTGTTCCATGCGGGAGTCGATCCTTTTATGCGAGAAGATCTCAGGCCGTAAAATGAAAACGGTTTATGACGAAAAGAACCGGATCGGGGATCACATCTGGTGGGTCAGTGATGTGTCCAAGTTTTCCAGCCACTATCCCGGATGGGTGCTGACCAAGAATACGGAAGACATTCTTGGGGAGATCTACGAGTGTAACAAGAAGCGTTGGGACGCAACCCTTTAGAAGCAGAAACATGCACGGTCTTGCCTAGCCCATCGGCGAAAATCGCGTTTGCGTGAAAGGCCGGCGGCCCTTCTTGGCACCTTTCTCGCGTCTTGACCAATTCCCGGGAAAACAATACACTTTGACTTCCCGGATACCGGACGGAGGAGGGCGGATGGCGAAAAACGAAAGGCCATCCTTCATCCGCCTTCCGCTATCCTGGCTTGTTGTGGAGAGGTGGAATGACAGTCCCAAGACTTATCAATTTCAAAGAATTTGAAATTGGGGCAGCCCTTGTCAGCCATTTATGAAATGAAAATAATGACAAGGGCAGTCACGGCTTGTGAAATGGCGGGATGCCGTCAAAGGCGGCAAGTGGTCTCCGCCGAAGGCGGATCCGCCTCTGGCGGAGAAAGCAAGCGACGACACGGGTTTTAAATTCTTTGTGTTTTAGTCTGTTGTCTGATTTATGGAGAGGTGGCAGAGTGGTCGAATGCGGCGGTCTCGAAAACCGTTATCCTCGCAAGGGGATCATAGGTTCGAATCCTATCCTCTCCGCCAGTTTTTTAGTGAACCGTCCGACGAGAAGCCAAGGCAATCTTGCTTTGACTAATTGCGGACGCGAACCCTGAGGGGAAGAAACACAATGAAGACAATCCTGATTTTTATAGGTGTATTGATAGCCATTAATTTGGCTTTTGCAGGATTTTCATTCATCGGGGCTTATTTGAAAGCGAATTTATTAAAGCAAGTTGAATTTACTGTTTCATTAAATAAAGGGAGCATGAAAGGAAATGAGTATTATTACCTGAATCTCAAGGCTCCTTTTTATGATGAAGAGAAGCATTTTTATCTTGGTTTTTTGCCTATCCAGATTAGCTTTATCCCCATAGAAACGGTACCTTCTGTTTTAAAGCAACTTTTGAAAGAAAAGTATCTGCTGCAAACGGAATGGGATTGTGCCGTTCCCTATGAGCATTCTCAAATTTCGGAAGCTTTAAAGGAAAACAAGATTGAGGCGATTAAGGGTTTGTTTATTTACTCTCCAGAAGCCATCAGTTTAGGTGCTTTAACTAAACTTGGATTCACTGATGGCAAAGACGTTTTTTTCATCATCAACCAAAAACTGCCAGACGATAAAATACGGGATTTTGAGAATAAGCTAAGTGAATGGTCAAAAATTTCTCCGCGAGACGCTATTTTGGCTGAACGTGAGTGGCTTCAGTCTGAAGGTGAAATTGTAAAGGCAGTAGATGTTTGGCAGATTATTCATAGAGACGAGGACTTTATCCGAAAGGCGATAAATTTAGTCTTTGAAAGAGTAGGCGAAAAGGCAATCAAAAAGGCCGGACTTAAAGTGAGTTTCTCGAGCCATGTTGATTTCGCGAGTCATGTTTTTTCAGCACCAAGAGGATCAGCGCAGGCGGTTAAAGTTTTCATAAAAGGCAATAAGATGATTTTTCAGGGCAGAGGTTTTAAAGAAGTTATTGATTTAAAATAGGGTTGCTAGATTACGTAGTCATAATAGAGTTCGGAGTTCTTCGGTTTATTAGTGTTTGCAGGTTGATTTAAAAGGGGTTCGTCTAGGGCGATGAGCCAACCCATCCTGCGTTTGCGGTGAATTTTTATAAGTAACGGTATTTCAATGGGTTGTAGGATTCGACTTTCGTTCACGACTGCCCGTTCTTCGCTTCGCTATGAACGGCGCAGCCGTTTTATTTTTCATAATCTTTTGATAGAAAAGGAATAAAAATTGGAATATCTGATCTTCGCCAGGAAATTCAGGCCGCAGACGTTTGAAGAGATCGTGGGGCAGGAAACCATCACCACGACCCTGAAGAATGCGATTCGTCAGGAACGCGTTCCGCAAAGCTTTCTTTTTTCAGGGCCGCGCGGTGTCGGGAAGACTTCAACTGCGCGTATTCTGGCGAAGGCCCTGAACTGCAAGGAAGGCCCTACGGAAAAGCCCTGCGGTAAATGCATTTCCTGCAAAGAGATCGAGCAGGGGAATTCCATGGATGTGCTGGAAGTCGATGGCGCATCGAACCGTGGCATTGAGGAGATCCGGACGCTTCGCGAAAACGTGAAATTCAAACCGTCCGCGGGGCGTTACAAGATCTACATTATTGACGAAGTCCATTCTCTGACCGGCGATGCCTTCAACGCGCTCCTAAAGACCCTCGAAGAGCCGCCGCCGCATGTGAAATTCATTTTTGCCACGACCGAATCCCACAAAGTACCGCTTACGATCTTGTCACGTTGCCAGCGGCTTCAGTTCAAGAGGATCTCCGTTCTCGAAGCGGTCGGAAAGCTCGAGGAGATCGCGAAGAAGGAAAAACTGAAATGCGAGAAAAATGCGCTTTTTATGATCGCAAAAGCTACGGAGGGCGCGCTTCGTGATGCAGAAAGTCTTTTGGACCAGCTGGCGAGTTTTTCCGAGGGACAAATTAAAGAAAAGGATGTCCTGACACTTCTCGGGCTTGCACCGGAAGAGATGTATGTCTCTGTGCTTGAGGCGATTCGCGAGAAAAAAGGGGACGAGATCTTCGGGCTCGTGAAAAAACTTTATGAGGAGGGCGCCGATCTTGCGCAATTCGCGAAGGGTCTCTTCGAGGTGTTTCGGCATCTCCTGGTTCTGAAGACCGCGCCGAAGGCCGAAGCGCTGATTGAAGCGAGTGCCGAAATGATCGTGAAACTGCGAAGGCTGACGGCAGGTTTTTCGCAGGGCGAGTTGCTTCTGGCTCTTTCGATCTTGCAGAATCTGCAGATTCAACTGCGTCGGCCGGTGGCTTCGTCCAAACTGCTCGTGGAGGCCGCGCTTCTCAAATTGGTTTATTTGGATGGGTTGAAATCCGTTGAAGGTCTTATTCAGAGTACGTCTTCCGGACAAAAGGGCAATTCCGCAATCCCGGTTATGGAAAAAAAAACGGTAAAACCGGCGGCGCACGTTAGTGAGGGGGACAGGCAGAAAACGAAGCCAGTCCCCACAGCAACCTCCGCAGAAGGCCTGACGCTTAATGATGTTGAGAAGGTATGGTCTCAGGTGATCGAGATTGTAAAGGCTAAGCGCATGTCTCTGAGCCTTTATCTTGCCGAAGCCGAACCTGCGGAAGTGGAAGGTTCGGTAATCGTACTGGGGCTTCCGTCCGAATTTCGTTTTCATAAAGAAACACTCGAAAAAGATCTGAACAAACAGGTTATTGAAGAAGCGTTCGCGCAGGTCCTTGGCAAGAAAGTCCGGGTTCAATGTGTCGTGACTGAGCGTGATGGAACGACCCAGGAGGCGGCCGGGGATGCAATGCCGGATAAGGGCGAGGGCGTTCCGGACATTGTTTCAAAGGCTCTGGAGATTTTCGACGGTTCTAAAGTAATTCGCAAGGACTAAGGCGCTAAATTCCAATCACCAAGACACAAGATCCAAACAAGCACCAAAAATCAATAACCAAAACGATTTTCTCCCCGTTTGGATATTGAAATTTGGACATTGGGAATTGCTTGGTTATTGCCCGCCTGCCGGCAGGCAGGGATCTTGGGATTTGGAATTTTGGTAAAATGCCAATTTTTCTTCCTAGGAAAACGAGAATTTGACGGTAGTAATGCAAAAGGATCATCTATGAAAGCCTATTCCGAAATAATGGCGAGATTGGTTGAAGCGCTTTCCAAGCTTCCGGGTATTGGCAGGCGTTCAGCCGAGCGCATGGTTTTTTATCTCCTGAAAACAAAAAAAGAAGAGGCCCTTGCCCTCGGGGAACTCATCAAACAACTTCGCGAGAGTGTGGTCTTTTGCAGCGTTTGTCATAATTTCTCGGATCAGAAACTTTGCCACATCTGTTCAGATCCGGGTCGCGATCAGGGGCTCATTTGCGTGGTCGAGGATCCTAAGGACGTCGCAGCGATCGAGAAGACCGGAAGCCATCACGGGGTCTATCACGTTCTCTTGGGGGCATTGTCGCCGTTGGACGGGATCGGACCGGATCAGATCTGCATTCAGGATCTTCTTGAGCGCGTAAAGCAAAAAAAGATTCGGGAAGTCATTCTTGCGACTAATCCTAACACCGAAGGCGATACGACCGCACTTTACCTCGTGAAGGTCCTGGCGTCTTCCAAAGTGAAAGTGACGCGCTTGGCTCGCGGCATTCCGGTCGGCAGTCACATCGAATATACCGACCAGGCGACGCTTTCCCGCGCTTTTTCCGGAAGGCATCCATTGTGAGTAAAGGGGACAGGCATAATTACAGGGTAATTCGGCCTGTCCCCTTTAATTTATGATGAAATCCTTCAAAAAAATTACCGCGCTTGTAACCGGCGCTTCCTCAGGGATCGGAAAGGCCATGGCTCGTGAGCTGGCGAGGCAAGGCGCGAACTTGATCCTTGTTTCGCGTAATGCCGAACGATTGGTGCAGGAAGCGGAGGACCTCAAAATCCGTTTTGGCGTGAATGTGCATGTATTCCCCGAGGATCTGGAACGTTTGGAAAAGCGCCTGGAGCTTTCTGCATGGATCCAGAAGATCGGTCTTACTGTGGATGTTCTTGTCAATAACGCCGGGCTTGCACATTACGGTCCGTTTGCGGAAACGAGCATTAAAGATACGAACGCCATGCTGAATCTGAATATTCACGCGCTCACGCATCTCACGAAGCTTTTTCTTCCCGGGATGCTTGAAAGAAGGACCGGCGGGGTTTTGAACGTGGCTTCCACCGCGGGGTTCCAGCCGATCCCCAATCTTTCCGTTTACGCGGCAAGCAAAGCATTTGTGCTAAATTTTTCCGAAGCATTGTGGGAGGAATGCAAAGGCCGTGGCGTGCGCGTTTTTTGTCTTTGTCCGGGGAATACGCTTACGCGTTTCCACCAGACCGCCGGGATCGATAAGAAAAAAATGTTCTTTAGCGTTTCAGCCACGGAGGTTGCCCGCTTCGCACTCAGAAAATTTCTGAGGTCGAGTCAGCCGTCGGCGATCTACGGGTTCTGGAACAAGCTCATGATCTATGCGGAAAGGTTGAGTCCGAGACGTCTGACGGTGTTCGTGACGGGAATGATGTACCAACGTAGCGCAACGGACAACGTACAACGGTCAACGGAGGATCCCTCGTTGCGCGTCGAGCGTTGACCGTTGCACTCTTTTGGCATCTAAAAAAAGTGTTACCGATTTTTTAAAAGTGGACACTTGATGATTTAAAAGTGGACACCTGAAAGGCCGTATTCTTTGCCTCCCACAAGGAGGGGGAGAATA
>Ga0156526_1112_pt1 | contig 22147 bp, 22 predicted proteins | sample RifOxyB3_FD_111921 | JGI IMG/M metagenome (GOLD analysis project Ga0156526, IMG submission 111921) | Omnitrophica bacterium RIFOXYB12_FULL_50_7
TCAAAAGGACGCCGCTAAAAAAGGCGATCGGCATCTCTTGCCCTCCGAAAAAAGCTTCGCAGATAAAGCAGACCGACATGAAAAGAACGGATGTTTCCGAGTAGCCTTGTTTTTGTTTGAAGAGAATGATTCCGCCGAGGCCAATGCCTAAAAGCGTCCAAACACTACCGTCACCGGCCACAAGCATCGGTTCCGACATAACTTTGGGAAAACAGAGCTGTAAAAATACGCGCGCCACAAGAAGCGGATGCAAAAGATAGGATCCGGTACCACCGAAGAGTTCTTTAGCAACAAAAACCGCCATAAAAACACCGAGAACCACAACCTCAGAGGGACATCTCGAAGGCATCAGTAGCGAAAAGAGGGCTGCGGCAAGGACTGTTTCGCCATCCCTCAAGCTTTCTTTCTTTTCGAAGAGTTTGGCAGCCAGAAATTCGAACGCGACCGCGCTCACAAGGCAGATCAAAAGAACGCGCAAAATTTCAGCATGTCCGGAAAAACAAGCCACGACAAGTACCGGCACGAGTGCGATCGCCTGCCCCCAATTCCGCTTAGATAGAGAATCCGCGGAATGAATATGCGGCGGCAGCGTCTTGGAGAAAGAATGTTTCGACTCAGCCATGAACCGCTCCGCTATGCTGGATAGGCTTTGAAACTGCCTCCGTCTTTGCCTGGGCCCGCGCCAAACGGATCAGCTCCAGCATCGGCCGTTTGGAGGGACAGACATAGCCGCAATTTCCGCATTCGATGCACTCCTCAACATTCCATTCTGTTGCAACCGCAAATTCTTTTTGTTCCGCGGCGAGCGTGATCATCGCGGGCGAAAGCAAAACGGGACAATGATCGACGCAAAAATTGCAACGAATGCACGGCATGGGGGCCCGTTCTTCTTTCGCGACCTCTTTAGGAAGCGCAAGAATAGCATTCGTCCCGGCTATCACGGGAACCTCGGTAGTTCTCTGTGCGACCCCAGCCATGGGTCCGCCCATCAAAATCTTTTGGGGTTCGCGCATGACCCCTTTGCAGGCATGGATCGCGTCGTGAAAAGAAATTCCAATCGACAGCCAAAGACTCCGCGGCTCGACCACGCATTCTCCGCCGACGGTCACGACCCTTTCATAAAAAGGTTTCTGTTGCACAACTGCCTCATAGACCGCAAACGCTGTAGAGGCCGGAAAAACAACCGCTCGCTCCTCCTCCCCCGCAAACCACGTCTGAAGCAACATGCTTTCAAGGCCTTGCGGGTAGAGCGCGGGCACGGTCCGAACTTCTATGTTCTCCCATTTTAAGGAATAGATCTTGCTTTTGATAAGCTCGATCATCTCGAGATTGCAATCCTCGAGCACAAAAAAGATTTTCTCCGCCTCTAGAACTTTTTTAAGCAACTCCGCGCCTTTTAAAATTTCCACAGGATGAGACAGGATCAGCACTTGTTCCGAGGTGCTGTAGGGTTCCGGTTCGCAACCGTTAATGATGATCGCCCGTGCTCCAGCATGTCGCCTGAGCTTGGTGTGAACAGGTTCCATACGAGGGTCCGTGGTCACAAGCCCGGAGTGTTGGAAAATCCTCAAGAGCTCTTCGGCTGAAAAATCGGTCCATCCTTTACGTATCTCCGCAGGCGAAGGAGATTTGGGCTCTCCCTGCCTCCGGATCTCGATCATCGGGCTCTCCTTACCCAACGCGTCAGGCAGCATCGCGATCCTTTCCACGATCCCGGACATCCCAGCATGAAGGCTCACGCCTTCGGGGCCCGCGGGATCTGCCCCGCCATTCATTTTCTTTTGATTAATGGTTGGCGGGACGGCCCCAATCTCCGCTACGCTTCGATTGATGGGTATTGGGACCGCTATTTTTTGCCCAATCTGAACGATATCTCCAACGCGCACGCAAGGTAAAGAAGTTGAGGGAATTGGAACGCGTATTTTTTCGGGGGGGGACGGACGCTTGAGATTCCAGTTTAACAGACTTGCGTCTTTTTTTCTTTCAAGCCGGAGACCTGTGGACTTTGAGAAGATCAACGGATGTTCCCTTTCATTGCAACCCGGGCACAAAACAGGTTCGTCAAATTTCCAAGAACCAAGCTCCAATAACCAAGACCCAAAGATGGAATTATTTGAGATTTTAAAATTGTCCGCCAGAGGACGGATCCGCCTTTGGCGGAGAATTTGTATCTTGCTTCTTGGTTATTGATGATTAGGACCTGTTCCAGAGGCTTACTTATTGTATCGGAGCCGCATTTTTAGGACCGCCGAGGATTTTATCGATCCGGATGCGCTCCTGAAAAACCTCCTTGAGCTTCCCGAACTGACAGTTGTCCATGTTAAGCCCGTCGATATCGGGCAGGCTGCCAAGGATCGGAACCCCCGAAAGGTCATGGATGACTCTCGGATTGGTAAGTTCGGCCAGCGAGTAATTCGTCACGGAAACACGGTTAAAGATAATGCCGCGCACTTCCAGCCCCCGGATCGTGGCCGCATCCACGGTGAGCAGCGTGTGATTGATCGCGCCAAGCCCCGCATACGACACAATCACGAGAGGCAATCCCATATCACGAATGAGGTTGGCCACGTAATAATCTTGCTTGAGAGGAACCATAAGCCCACCCACGCCTTCGACAATAATGAAATCATAGTGTTTCTGCAGTTCACGATAACTCTTGAGGATCTGGGGGACGTCTACTTCCTTTTTTTCAAGCGTGGCCGCAACGCTCGGCGAAAGAGGATTGCGAAAACGTGACGGGCTCGTGAGCAACGGGTATTCGTTCTGGGCGGCCTCCATCAGGAATGCCGCGTCCTGAGAAATAAGCCTTGTGTCGCCACCATAACAACCGGTCGCCACGGGCTTCATCACACCCACTTTTATCCCGCGGTCCCGGAGGACGAGCGCAAGACCGGCGGCCACAACTGTTTTTCCGACATCGGTGTCTGTTCCCGTGATGAATATTCCGGCTTTCATAAAAACCTCGCACAACGCACAACGCGCAAAGCGCAACGAAAAGGCTTCTTCGTTGTGCGTTGAGCGTTGCGCGTTGAGCCAATAGCAATCATTCCGTCACTTCCTTTATGGACTCGTAAGTAATATCCAACAGCTTGTTCAGTTCTCGTTCGCTCATTCCCAGCGGCGGCATGAGCACGATCACCGGTCCCAGGGGCCTCAAGATCGCGCCTTTTTTCCGCGCCCTCTCGATCACGCGAACGCCGATCTTTTCCTGGGGCTCAAAGGTCTGTCGCGTCGCCTTGTCCCTGACAAGCTCGATCCCGACCATGACGCCGCATTGCCGGATATCGCCGACGCATTCTAGCTTATAAAAACCTTCGAGCCGTTTTTTGATGAGCCGGATCCTGGGCTGCAACTTCTCGAGTGTTTTCTGTTTTTCGAAAATTTCAAGATTTGCGATCGCTACCGCACAAGCCAGCGGGTTGGCGGTGTAAGTATGACCGTGAAAGAATGTTTTAAACTCTTCGTAACGCCCGAGAAACGCTTCGTAAACTTCCTCGGTCGTAAGCGTCGCGGCCAGTGGAAGATAGCCGCCGGTAATGCCTTTAGCAACCGTCATGATATCCGGCGTCACGTTCTCGTGTTCCGCGGCAAACATCATTCCGGTCCGCCCAAACCCTGTCGCAACTTCGTCAAAGATCAGAAGCGTATTATACTTTCGCGTCAGCTCTCTGGCACGGGAAATATATCCCTCCGGCTGATCGATCATCCCGGCGGCACCCTGCATCAGGGGCTCCATCATGAACGCGGCGAGCTCCTCGTGATGTCTCTTGAGAATTTCCTCCATAGCGTTGAGCGATTCGTTTTTAACTTTTTCCGGGTCGCTGCCCGTTTCCCAACGATAACGGTAAGGCGATGGGATCGCGATCGAATCGAAAAGAAGGGGTTTATAGATCTGATGAAACAGATCGATGCCGCCGACGCTCACGGCGCCAAGCGTGTCGCCATGATAAGCATTCACGAGTCTCGCGAATTTTTTCTTCTCGGGATGCCCTTTTTGCGCCCAATATTGGAACGCCATCTTGAGCGCGATCTCAACAGCCTCGGACCCGGAATCGGAATAAAACACACGGGTAAGACGCTGTTTGTCTTCCCCGGAACCTTCGCCTTTTTCGTAGGGCAGGTTTAAACCTGCCCTACTGTGTGCTCGAGCATTATTCCCCGGAGCAATTGCGATGAGCTTTTCCGCCAGCTCGATCGCGGTCGGATGCGTTGCCCCGAGAAACGTGGTGTGGGAAATCTTTTTTAGCTGCCTTTCGATCGCCCGGTCGAGCTCTTTCACCCGATGCCCATGGACATTGCACCAAAGCGATGAAACGCCGTCCAGATATTTCCGCCCCTCGGTATCAACCAGATAGCAACCGTCCCCCTTTTCAATGACCGGGAAATCATCCGTCTGCCAGTCCCGCATCTGCGTAAATGGATGCCAGATATATTTTCTATCTTTCTCGATCCACGCCTGAGTGTTCTTGCTGTTTTTCCAGTTTTTCATATCAGAGATAATAGCGAGCAGCCCGCGCGCGACCTTCCGTTTTTACGATTCCCGCCTTAACAAGCGGCGCCAATAGTTGATGGACCCTGGCGCGGTTAATTTTGAGTTTTTTGCCGATCTCCGCAGAGCCGACGCCGCTTTGCCCGCGCAAAACACCGAGCAATACCTCCTGCTTGGGAGTGATCGTGATCTTTTCTTTTGAGGGCCGCGCTAAAGTCCTGATTCTTTCATGGACATCTTCACAAGCCGCCAAGAGTCCCTCGGCAACGTATTCGATCCAGTAAGTCAGGTCCCCATCCAGCTCTCTTGCTTGCTGGATTTTTTCATAGTAACGGTTCCGGTCTTTTGCGTAGAAATCATCGATCGCGTAAAAATGCCCAGGATCAAAACCCCGCCGGTAGAGAATCCATTGCGCTCCCGCCCGAGCAACCCGCCCGTTCCCGTCAGAAAAAGGATGGATCGAAACAAGTCGGTGATGGAAAACAGCGCTCGCGATTACGGGATGCACGTCTGCGCTATTCTTGGTCCAGTCAAGCAACGCCCGCGTCAAGCTTGGCGTTTCAGCCGGCGTTGGGGGCGTATAAACAACACGCCCGCGACCCTCCACAACATAATTCGGTTTCTTTTTATAATGTCCAGCCCTCTCTTCACCAAGCAGTTTTTGTGTGATCAAGAGGTGAAGCCTCAAAAGATTCTTCTCATTCAGATCCCGCCGACTTTGACGAAAAACCCATCGAAGCGCCTTGAGGTAATTGAGCACTTCCATCTTCTGCCGGGCATCGCCCCGAACCTCGCGCTCCTTGCTAAGAGCCGTCACCTGCTCCAGGGAAAGCTGGTTCCCTTCGATGGCCGTGGAAGAGTGCGTATTTCTTCGCTCCGCCTCCTGTTCCAACCGCAAACGGACCGGGAGCTGAAGACGGCTTTCAGAGATCGCTGAGGAGATCGTCGCAATCTTTTCAAGCGCGGACAAAAGACGGTTTGTGATTCTGTATCGCGGAGCATCCATAAAAGAAGTATACATTATCGTCTAGGTATCGTCTAGGGAATCGTCTAGGTCGGGTCAGGGCATCTTCGGCTACGCTCCCGAAGCTACTTGCCTCGAATCGTCATCGTCTTGCCGTCGTATTCCCGGAACAAATTCTCCATCACGCCTTCTCGCCAAACTTCCTCTCTTTGTAACTGCCCACTTTTACTATATTTCTTGGCCAGACCGTGCTGTCGCCCGTTCTTGTAAGATTTCTCTTCCTGCAATTGTCCGTTGGCATAATACCACCTCACAAGCCCTTCTCGCATTCCGTTCCTTAAAAATCCTTCGGACGCAAGCTGTCCGTTCTCGTAATACATTTTAGACCGTCCATCGAGATGCCCATGCTTCCAGGCTTCCTCTCTTTTCAACTGCCCGTTCTCATGATAGGCCTTACACGGCCCCTCGACACTTCCCGCCTTGAAAACTTTCTCGTTTCGCAGCTTTCCATTTTCGTAATAGTCCTTTGATAAGCCTTCGCGTCTTCCGTCCTTGTAAACAACCTCGCTTTTTAATTTCCCGTTTTCATAGTACGATTTGACCGGACCTTCGAGGCTTCCGTTCTTATAAGACCTTTTGCTCTTCATCTGTCCGCTCTCGTAATACTCCCGTCCCTTATTCATCCCACAACCTTTCCTGTTGTTACTTTGAAGCGGATTTGTCTTTTGTAACCGTTCATATACCCACTCGTCATCCTGAGGACCTGCTTGCAGGGACGAAGGATCCCGATTTCAGATCCTTCCCTCTGATCTTGCTTTTGCAAGAAAGCACAGAGGTCAGGATGACGCACTTGAACGGTTACTATCTTTTTTCCTCTTCCCCAACACATAACCCAAAAGACCGATCAAAAGGACCCCGCAAACGATAGTCAACCCCTGACAAAACGGGCAAATTTGTGTTCCGTGGCATTGACAGAGTTTCAGCAGCTCAGAAAAATGCATTCCCTCCTCCTTCCGTCTTCACAGCTTCGTCCTGATGGACAGAGCTCCGTCCGGTCGAAAAGCGCTCGTTTTTCGTTCGGGGAATCAAAACGATAGTTTGTATTTCGCCTGGGCCGCGGTTTCATCATCATCCGCCCCTCCCCAGGCTGCGGCATCTTGAGAGTCGTGAATTTGCTGACTCGCCTGGACTCCCACCGTAGCATTTTTAGACATCTTATAATCCACGCCTGCCTTTGCATTCGAAACCCGCACGTTGCCCTGGCCTGTGGCATCTTCAACGCCAACATTATAATCCAACTTTTTTTGATCCGCTTCTGCGGGAGAAATTTCTTTCTTCGCTTTCACCTCGATAGTCAGGGGGTTGGAGGTGAGAATGCCCGAAAGATCCGTCTCAAGGTATTTAGCTCCTGCGCACACCGGAGGATTTTTTACAGTCATGTAGAGGTTGTAGATTCCCGGAGAAAAATCTTTTTCGATATTAAATCCGGAGAGCCCGCCACACCCGAACCATTCGAGATCTTTAAAGAGAAAGGAACGAATTCCCTGGGAAGCAATGCTGGCAAACGTATCAAAAGACACCCTTTTTACCTTGGTGAAAAACTGGGATTGAACCACCTCTCCCGTGGCTTTCTTTACAAAAATCTCGCTCACCCCCCAATATTCCGGGGAATATATTTGAATGGTCTCTTTCGAGTTGTTGTGAACGGACAGCTCAAGATTGATCGGTTCCCCCGCTTCATAAACTTGCTTATCGGATTTGAGAGTGAGCACCAGCGGTGCGGTTTTGTCGGCCAGCGGCTGCTCCTTTTCCTGGCAATACCCCACTGACGTCACCAAACACAACACCGCAATCCCGAATAATATCTTTTTCATTTCCACAACCCCCGCTTCTGTTCCCGCGCTTCCTTCAAAAATCTATCCGAAGAATCTTCCGAAATAACCCTTTCTATATCCGTAAACGAATAACCACACATCCCAAATTCCAAGCGTGGCGAATCCTACCCATCTTCCAAGATTGCTATCCATATCAATGCCTGTGGAGGCAATCACCATGCCGTATAGTCCCAATGAGAGCAGCCAAATGACTGCCAGCTTGAAAGACTTCTTCTGTCCCTCGAAGAGCCGAATATACCAGAGCATCCAAAGGAAGCCAAAAAACAGAAACAGCCCAATTAGGTGAAAGATTGTGAATTCCATATCCCCCTATTTTCAAAATTTATTGGGGTCTGACCCCTTTTTCTCTATTTTGCTCCACTATTCTCGCCTGTGTAATTAGTTCTTGAGCTTTATAAAACAAAGAAGATAAGGGAGATCGGTTATACCCCAAATCGTCTTCTTTTGCCTCTACCGTGTAAGTTCCATCAGAAGTGAGAAAGTAGAAGCGTGCATGCCCCTCAGACGGCAAAGGAAAATCTTTTGTCAGAGATGCTTGGACGATAAATTTGGGTGCAGCTGCCAAAAGGTCGTTAGAAGCTTTGCGCGCGTTCTCATGCTCACCGATTCCGATAATTCCTCCACCATTGCTAAAATACAAACTCACTGTACCATCAGCTATGGCTACTAAAGTTACGACCGCTTCCGGATAGCCCGTTTCCATTAGCAGGCCCCACAACTTATTGTCAGCCGTAGGCGTAAACCCAATTTTTTCTGGAGGGGCTATCAAAACTTGTTGTCTAAGATCGCGATAAACATCCGCCAATTCGTATTCTTTTGCATGAGCTTTACCATGCCCCAATAGTCCCATAAGCATTGTTATCAAGCTTGCCATAATAATTAACCCCTTTTTCATCCCGACAACCCCCTCCTCATAAGCAGCTATTTTTCTTGGGCCTTTAACTCCTGAATAATGTGAGGTTCTATATCACACCCGACCGAATAGCCTGGGTTAACAACAACACCAGCTTTCGGGCCAATCAATTTAATGACCCATTTGAAATCAGTTTGAAGTCCCCACTGGTACTTTGGCGCACGCTTATGCCATTCATCGGACCTCTCTGGAGATGTAAAAACAGCGAACCGTGGTTCATTTTTTGAATTTGCAAGCATAAATATGTTTGTTGAGTTATCCCAAACACCTTCTTCCCCGACCTCTTTATCAATCATGATATATATTTTGGAATCCATTAATACTTTGAGAAACTCATCCACAGACGGGTTTTTTTGCTGAGCTTGAATAAGGGCTTTTTCCAATTCATTGCTTGCCAAAAACGAAGCCACAGTCTGTTCTCCTTTTGCTGTTTTATCATTATGAAAAATCAACGAATCTTCTGCATAGCACAAAACTGTAAAAGAAAATAAAAAAAAGAGTACAAAACCTATTCGCCTCACTTCCACACCCCCTTTTCTGCTCTCTCACTTCCTTCGTCTAGATACTTCTCTTTCACACCGATGGCGTGCATTTACAGCCATATTACTGTTCAAATTTGCTCAGATGAGTTTCTTCGCCTTTGTCTAAAACATTTGCTATGGCCTCTAGCGCGGCACTTCGAGGTCTTTTTCTAACCTTCACTTTCACCATCTCATGATTGATCCAGCATTTAATTGACACCTCAAAGTCATCATCCCTACCATAACAAACCGTAGCACTACACATGTCTGCGCCTTGCTCATAGGGATCATTTATTACAAATTCTAGTCGAAATAGCCTCGGTGATCCTCCCGCAATTCTTTTTAAATCAGCTTCTATACCCTGCGCTAATCTTCCAGAGTATTGCCAACAGATTTGATATTGAGAGTCGAGTTGTTCGCCATTGAATTTTGACAATTCACCTCTTAAAGATTTTACGATGTCGTAAGTATTCATTTGGGATTCCTCCTTTTCTAAATCCGATACCGTTCCGAGTGCTTCCGATGCATCTGCCAATTACTCGCATACTCAGCCGCCAAAGCCGCTACTTCCAGAAATCTCGCCCATTCTTTCTCGCTTCCTTCTGCTGCGAGATGAAGCGCTGAGTTTCTCCTTGCTCGGACCTTCGGTCCTGGCGTTATCCACGCTCGCTAAAGGTCGTCTCGCCCAATGCTTTTTTTAAACTCTGCTAGAAAGCGAGGATCAAAATAATGCCCCAATTCTTTTGCTTTATGGGCATCTTTCCAAGCCAGATCATTTTTAAACTTACGAGCATAAACATACCCTCGGCTCGCATAAGCGGCCGCGTCTTTGGGATTAATTTCTATCGCTTTGTTTAAGTCTATAAGGGCTTTTTCAAAATTCTCATTTTTAATATAGACAATACCTCTATATCTATAGGCTGCGGAAAAACTGGGTTCTAGCTCGATGGCTTTGGAAAGATCCGTAATAGCTTGATATTGATTACCCCTTTCAGAATTAGTAAGTCCTCGCAAATAATAGGCGTTAGCAGACCTAGGATTAAGTTCAATTGCCTTATTTAAATCGACTAGCGCTTCATCGAACTTGCCTTGCCGTCCAGCTTCTTGCCCCATTGATATGTATTGAGCTTCCATTTGCGCCGCGCAGCCGCTTAGAGCAATCGCCGCGACTGTAAACACGATTATAGAGTTGAACTTCCTATTCATTTTTGTCTCTCCTGTGTTTAAATCTAGTCCCTAAGAACATAAAACACCACAGCCCTCATGACGCTCTCTGTCTTGACCGTTGTTGTCGAAGTGTCATTAGATTCCTTCTTGCCGCAAGAAAGTTTGGCTCAAGCTCAAGAGCCTTGCTGAAATTCTCCATAGCCTTTTCATCGTTCTTTGCAAGCAAATGGTAAGTAACGCCCAGATTATAATAGCCCAGCGCATATTTCGGGTTCACCGCGATAGCTCTTTGGAAATAATCTATCGAATTGGAGGAGTCTCCCTTCTCTTGATACACTAGCCCGATATTACCCAATATTTTATATTGGTGCGGATCTATTACTAAAGCACGCTTCAATTCGCCAGCGGCATCATCCAATCTCCCCTGCTTCTCATACAATATTCCGAGATTCATTGCAGCAATTGCATTTTCGGAATCTAGCTTAAGAGCTTTCTCTAAGAAATCCTCGGCCGCTTCATACCTTTGACGATCAATAAATGTAACGCCAAAGGAAACCACAATTCTGCTTAAAAGTTGCTTGCGCGTTAAGTTTCTCAAATATTTCGCATCGCCTTTTTCTATCAAGTATTTCTCACGATAATATTCGTCCGGGTAACTTTTCCCTCTATCCGTTGTTTCAATATTAATTCGTTGTGCCCCATCGTCATATCTCACAAATATATGCGCTGGCGTAGCGACAGCAAAGCACGGCAGCCCCAGCGCCTGCGCTATGCTTAAATAAATCATGGTAAGACTAGTACAGTGCCCCTTTCGATTTTCTAAGACTGCGTTGATAAGCAGGTTTTGGTAATTTGAATAGAGAGGATCGTTGTTTTGGTCACTTTTAAAGTCACATTCATCAAAAAGAAATTCGTTTAGTCGCGCAACTATTACTTTCGGGTCACGCTCACCCGCAATGAGAGAACGACATTTCTCAGCCAATCCATCAATATCTTCTTTGATTTTCTTGGCATCAATCTGCATTTTCGCTACTACCCATGCCACTTCATTCGTTATCCCTAAATACGCAGCAGAAAGATCGATTTCTGAATCTTTCATGTTAACCAGATCATTAATTGAAGGCGCCGTCGGATTTTCGGACAAAGCATAGCTGGGCAAAGGACAGCTCAGACAAACAACAAATGAGAGAAAGAGCGTCCAGGCGAAGCCCTTTTTCCTTTTAGAAAAAGCCTTTCCAGAACACATCGCCGTTTTCCTCATCCCCACAACCCCCTCCTGTTTACTTTAGATTCCTTTTGCACTTTCATGAACAGCTGCTGCTGCTTCACATTTGACAGAACTACCTGCCCCGCTGTAAACAAAGACACATAATCGGACAGTGGAGTCGTCTCCACCTCTCTGTGCCGTATAGCTTAAAGGATATAAGCCCTTTCCCGCCTCACTTGATTTTCATCTGAAGCTTTTTGCCGAGCGATTGGGCGACGCGTTCGAGAAACTCCACGGAAGGATTCTGGATCCCCCGTTCGAGTCTCGAGATATTGGCCTGGCGCGTCTTCGCGTGACGCGCGAGCTCTTGTTGGGTCATCCCCGAAGCCCGCCGCGCCCTGGCAACTTCTTCCCCGATTACTTTTGCTAATGAAAAAGTACGATCACGCCACTTTTTGTTGTTTGCCGTGTGCGCGACTCGTTTTCGTTGAACGCTCATGCTTATCTTCATGCTTATAGCCTATAAGATATATGGCCCTTTCTCAATCGCTTTATTCCCCCTGATCGCCTACCAGTTGGTACAGTTGTTCTCCAATTCATTCTCCCCCTTTAGCAAAGGGGGCGGAAGGGGGATTTGAAAATCTCCCCTGGCCCCTCTTTACAAAAGAGGGGAATCCAGGATGATCAAGCGACCGTTACGAACTGTATCAAGAGGAACGCCCCCCCGCGCTGCGTTGCTCTTTAATGTCAGTTCCGTACTCTGACCGCACTTGTACCTGTGTACAAGCATGGCAGTGTCGGAACAGGTGGTCAGTTCCGTGCTCTGACCGCATGTCCTTTTTCCAGAAGCACGTTGTTAAGGTACTGCTGTTTTCCGAATTTGTCCGTGTAAAAGATGTCGCCCAAATACCGGCCCCACTTTTCTTTACGCGTCTGGGTGGATTTGAGGATGATGCTTTCACAATGGGCGAGCTCTCGCTCGACAAACTTCTTCGCAGCAATGCCCTCAGGCGTATTGATCTCCGGACAATCAATCCCCCTCAGACGAATGGTTTCATGCTTCTGGTCGTCAAAACCGGTGTCGATCTCAAGCTTTAACGTATCGCCATCAATCACACGCTTTACGAAAGCCTGGTAAGTATACAAAAGATCGTAAGGCGTACGGGGTACGGCGTTTGCGGGAGCAAGGGGGACAGTCCCTTTAACGGCTTTAGAGGGACTGTCCCCTTCTCTCTCAGCGAGCGAGTAGCGGCCCTTTGCGTCTTTAATAGAAGCGACGATGGTTCCAGCGGCAAATTTTGAAGAGGTGAGCCTCGCCAGTTTCTTCGTACTGGAAAATCCGACGTCGAGGAGCGGCTCTGTGGCATGCGAATGGATGCTCTCCGGCTGAATCACTTGATACATGTAAAAAGGGCCCAGCACAGGCACGGGAAGAAGCGACGGGGCTTTGCCATCCGAGATCTCGACCCGTTTTTCCCAATTCAGGTTGCGGATCTTGATCTCGAGTTCGCGCGAAGGCCAATCTTCTTTCGAAGCCTGGTCTGCCAGCGCAAGACGCTTTTTCTCATCCGGTATCGTGATAAGCGCCCGGTAATGGGCCCAGGTTAATTTGTGCCGCGCGGCACAAATCTTGTAGTCGGGAAAAAGATTCGCGAACTCGGCGCATCGACGAAGAACGCTGTCATCGATCTCCAGATCCCCGGAAAGCCGTAAAACCACCTTTTTCCCGTATTCGGCTCTTCCGTCATTCACCCGAACATGCTCATTGATGTAGCGGCCTGTATTCCAATAGATTTGGACTTTGGCTTCTTCGATGCGTTGTTGGCCAAGGAGCAGCGTCTCCTCAACCTTCTTGCGGAGTGCAGCATAAGTAGAGACGGCGATCTGCCCCATGAACTCACCTCCTCAGATTTTTAAACCCTCGGATCAGCTTTTGGATGTCTTCTTTTGTGTGTGCGGTGGAGACGGTGACGCGGAGGCGTGCCTTGCCTTTGGGAACGGTGGGATAACGCACAGCGGGAATAAAGATCCCTTGGGCGAGAAGTTTATTGAAAAGCTCCATTGCTTTCCCCTCGTCGCCTACCATGATCGGAAGGATCGCGGATTCGGGTGTCGGAATCAAAAAGCCAAGTTCGGTGAGCCCTAGGTGAACCTCGTGGATATTCGCCCAGAGTTTTTTCCTTAAGAAGGGTTCTTCTTCGATCACGCAAAGCGCTTCGCGCGCGGCTTCACAAAGAATGGGTGGGAGCGCAGTCGCAAAAATGAAGGGTCGTGCGAAATTCACGAGATGCTCCGTCAGAACCTTGTCCGCAGCTACGAATCCTCCAAGACCTCCGAGAGCTTTGGAAAGCGTCCCCATGATAATATCAATCTGTTTGGAGAGATTCCCTTCTTCGGTGGCTCCGCGACCATGCTTCCCCAGAACGCCTGTACCGTGAGCATCATCCACCACAAACAGCGCGTCGTATTTTTTTTTCAGGCGAACGAGCTCTTTCAGATTCGCAAGGTCGCCATCCATACTAAAAACTGTTTCGGTTACAAGGATCCGCCGCCTGGCGTTCCGCGAACCCCGGAGAAGGTCTTCGCACTTTTTGTAATTCTTATGAGGAAAAACGCGCAGTTCGGCTTTGGAGAGCCTGGCGCCATCGACAAGCGATGCGTGGCAAAGCTTGTCCATAATAATGACGTCCTCTTCGCCAGCGAAAGCGGTCAGAATGCCAAGGTTCGCGAGAAAACCGGCGGCAAAGACGAGCGCGCTTTCTTTCCCCTTAGTCTCCACCAGCTTTTTTTCGAGAGCCGCGTGAGCGCTTGTGGTTCCTGAGATAAGCCGCGCCGCACCCGCACCAACACCGTGAACCTTAAGCGCCTTTTGAGCAGCCCGGACCACGCGAGGATGGCGGCTGAGGCCCAGATAGTCGTTCGAGCAAAAAAGGAGAAGGTCCCGCCCTTCGAATGCGGCGTGCGTGCCTTCATGATCCTCCAATACGCGGAGTTTCCGGTAGAGGTTTTTGGCCTGAAGATCCTGAAGTTCTTTTTGGTATTCGCTTTTCATATCTTTCCGACTCACCGTCTGCCACACCCGGTGTGTCCACCGGTGGACACACCGGGTGTGGCCAGGGTTAGATTTTTCTCAGGAAGACCGCGGCGACCTGGCCGCCAAAGCCCATGGAGACCTTGACCGCATTCGTGATCTTGCAGGGGCGCATCTTGCCGGGCGTATAATCCAGATCGCAGGCCGGATCTTTTTCTTCAAGACCTCCGGTCGGCGGGATGAACTCCTCGTGGATACCCAGAAGTGTCGCCATGATCTCAATAGCGCCCGTCGCGCCGAGCATGTGCCCGGTCGAACCCTTGGTCGAACTCATGGGGATCTTGTAGGCCTGTTCCCCGAGCGCCTCTTTGAGTTCCAGCGTTTCATAAAGATCTCCGTGCCGCGTACCTGTCCCGTGCAAATTCATGTAGTCGATCTCCTGTGGCGTGATCCCGGCCCTCTTGAAAAGAACCCCCAACGTGTAGGACAAAGCATGTTCCGTAAGATCAAAATGGATCGGCTGCTTGCTGTCCTGACCATAAGCGGCTTCGACGATCTCCCCGTAGATCTTCACACCGCGCGCCTTCGCGCTTTCAAGCGTTTCAAGAAACACAACGCCCGCACCTTCGCCTACCAGAAATCCGTCGCGCCTTTTATCGAAGGGACGTATGTCCCTGGCCGCAAGCGCCTTCATGTTATTGTAGCCGCCCAGCATGAGGGGCGTGATGGAGGCGTCCGTTGCCCCGGCAAGACAATATTCCGCCTGTCCCTCGGCGACCATCCGAAACCCCTGAACGATGGCCACAGTTCCAGTCGCGCATGCCGCCACGTAACACTTGGCCGGCCCCCGGATCTTCATACGTCGGGCGATCCACTGGTCTGCAAAATTCGGAACCGCGCTTGTGTACATTCTCGCACCCAGGATCGCGCTGGGATTTCGCATAAATCGTTCTTTGAAACGCCCGAGGCTGTGAACACCGCCTTTGCTGGAGCTGACGGAAAGCGCGATATCGTAAGGATCTACGGCCGCAAGATCGATCCGGGCATCCAGGACAGCCTGCTCCGCGGCAGCTACGGCATATTGAATGAAGGGGTCCAGAAGATGCGTTCCGTAAGGACGCGGGTTAAAACCCTTGAGAGGAAATACCGGAGGAAATTTATGTCCTTCCACAACCGAATAATCCGCGTTCTCTTTTCCGGAGACACCTTTTTTAAGATTCTCCCGGAAATCCGCGAGCGTATTTCCTATCGGAGAAAGAACGCCCATGCCTGTGACTACTACGCGTCGTTTATTCATCTATCTTCTTTTCTGGCGCGACACCGAAACTTTGGCAAGAATAATCGCTTTCCTGTCAAACCAGCTTTTCGCACATTTTAAAAGCAGATGGCACCTCTCCAGATTTAATTCCCTAATGTCTTCTATTCGTTTGCTACTAATCTACATCTAATTTCAATTTTCACAACCTTTTGGCATCAAATGGGTTATGAAAACGACGGGGTGGCGCTGCCGCTTTTTATATCTACTTCTTGCCGCCCCACAAAACCCATCTCGGTTTTTTGGAAGGCCCGGCATTCTTTATAGTTTCGTCTTTTTTGGACATCGCATACAAAATATTCCGGATCTTGTTCATCTTTTGTTTCTCACTCAAAGCATCCGATAAATGATCAAACAACAACTCGTCGATATCGCGGCGACTGGCTTGTTTAAATTTGGCAATGAAGGCCAAGATCATATCTTTGTAGTGCCGGTCATGGAATGCCCTGTTTTTTATGTAAGCTGTTTTATCTCCCGTTAGCGCGGCCACATGAGCAGCTAAATACAGGTTAGGGTATCTGCCCTCCGCCAAATTTCTTTGTTTCAAAAATCGATGCTGTTCCTTGTCTAACCGTATTCTTTTTTGAACTTTATCCAACAGCATCGCCACCGAAAGATCCATATCCGGATTTTGAACAAGCAGCTGCGTGTAATTTGGATCGATGATCTTTCCTTGAACACGCAATTCTACCCTATCGAGACTTTTAAGATCGTAATCGGGCAACGGGAAAAACCGCTCTTTCTGCCTCAAAAACATCTTTCGAATACCGCTTCCGATCGTATCGATCATGTTCAAATGAACCATCGCGTGAGCCAGGGAGTGATTGCGATACGTATCTGGCGGCGAATCCTGTTCGATCACCCTCTCAACAGAGCCAGGCAAGAAATACTTTCCAAGTTTATGAAAATCGAAAGAGGTAGACGCCTCTTTGAATTCAACCCATTCCGTTTCTTTGGGAAGTTTCAATAGCTCTTCCAGGATTTTCTTTAATTCTTCTCGGCTCATCCTTTATCTACCCCTTGTGTCCTTTCCCACTCCTTGATGATCTCTTCGGGGTTTTTTTCGCCCGCTTTAAATCGTTGATGCCGGCCCTCCCCATAGACGACAAGCAACTGTTGGCTGAAAATTCTACCTTAGAAAGGCCGGGGTTCAAAATGAAACACTTGGCCTGTCACCTGGCGCATCGAGTCCGAGGAAAGAAATATGAGAAATTCCGCGACTTCTTCGGGATCTGAAAAGGTTTTGAGCGGGCTCTCCTCGAGATTTTTCTGGAGAATTTTTTCAGGAACACTCGCTGTCATTGAAGATTGCATGAAGCCCGGATTCACGGCATTCACAAGCATTTTTTTGCGTCCGAGCTCTTTAGCGAGCGTTTTGGTCATGGCGATCAGTCCGCCTTTGGAAGCGGCGTAATTTGAGGCGCCGGCAAGCCCGCTTAACCCCGCGCGACTTACCATGGTAAAAACCTTGGCAGGAAAAAAGGGGTCAGTCACCATTTTAGGGAAATGGTGACTGACCCCTTTTTTCTCTCTGCGCATAAGAAGCGGCAGGAGCTTTTGGGTAAGATAAAAAGGCGCCTTGAGATTAACCCGCAGGACATCGTCCCACTCTTTTTCGGACATTTTTTCGATGAGGGCATCCGCGGTCGCGGCGGCGTTATGAATAAGGACATCCAGCTGCTCGACTTTTCTCCTGAATAATGCCGCGAAGCATTCGATTGCCTGGCTGTCGGCAAGATCGAGGGGAAATCCTTGCGCGCCGGTTTGTTCGAGATCCTTGGCAACAGCAGTGGCTTTGAAATAAGTAAAGAAAACGCGGGCACCTTGGTGAGCAGCCTTACGAACGAACGCCTGCCCAAGACGACTCGTGCCCCCTGTAATAAGAATGATTTTGTCTTTGAGAAAGGGTTCCAAGGATCAGAGACTGGCGGTTGCGGGTTTTTCGGCAGAACAACAAAAGTGCGTTGCGGAGACCGCTTTGCTCGTATTCGTGTCGTAGCCGGCGTATTTTAGCATGTCGAGATCTTCCTGAAGAGGATTCCCTGTCGTGGTGAGATAGCCGCCGACCACAAACCCGTTCGCTCCGCCGCGAAGGGCTTTTTCCTGAAAATAAACGCCCAAATTTAATTCGCGCCCACCGGCAAGTTTGATGTTGGCTTGGGGATGAATAAACCGAAAGATCGCGACCATTTTTATAATCTCCTCAGGAGCAAGAGCTTGTTGCCCCGCCAGAGGTGTTCCGGGTCTCGGATTGAGAATGTTGATCGGCAAACAGTGAAGATCGTAGGGTTTCAGTTCGAACGCGAGACGGATCCTGTCTTCAGGCGTCTCGCCCATCCCGAAGATACCACCAGAACAGATCTCGACGCCGTTCTCCTTCAGGAAATCGAGCGTTTCCTTCCGCTCGTCATAGGTGTGCGTCGAAACGATCTTGGGATAAAATTCGCGGGAACATTGAAGGTTGTGATTGAAGCGCCGCATCCCGGCCGCGCGAAGCTTCCGGATCTGTTCAGGCGTCAGATTCCCCAGGGAGCCATCCAGCCGGAGGCGGGTCTTCTCGCTTAGCAGATGAAATGCCGCGAGAACTTTTTCGAATTCGGCGTCATTTAAAGTTTCGCCACTCGTCACTACACAAAAGCTTTGCACGCCGTTCGCTTCGCTTTTCTTTGCCTCTCCCAGTATCTCTTCCGGGCTCATGAGCGGGTAACGCTTCACGCCTGTTTTGTAGTGGGAGGATTGGGAACAAAAACCGCAGTCCTCGGAGCAAAGATAGCTTTTGGCGTTGACGAGCGAGCAAAGGTCGGGTTGAGAAGGCCGGAACCTGGTGGTAATCTCGTGGGCAGCGCTTAAAAGAAGGTCGAGCGTTGCAGAATCTGTGATCGAACTGAGACGAAGAGCCTCGCCAGGGGTGATGTCCCCTCCCGCGAGAACCCGGGTCTTGAGTTCTTGTATAAAAGCTTTCATTGGAGATAATGCCTGGCCACCGCTTGAGAATCGGCGGGGTCCCGCCAGAGGCGGGAAAAGCGCTTAGGCTTGGGCAAAGACTTCGCGGGCCACAATGCCCACCACGCCCAGCGCCACAGCATTCTCACCGAAAGCGGACGGAATGATCTTGACCTGTGTCGCAGCCTCTTCCACGGACCATTCCTTAACCGTATTCTTGATCGCATCAAGAAGCGGTGAACCGCAATCCTCGATGCCGCCGCCGACCACCACCACCTCGGGATTGAGAAGATTCACGATAAACGCTACCTTCTTACCAAGGTCTTGTCCGGCTTGCTCTGCCACTTTGATTGCCAAAGCATCTTTTTCCCGGATAGCCTTAACGATCTCCCGAAAGGTCAGCTTGGAAAGATCGCCATGGACCAGATCTTTCAGGATCGAGGGCTCGCCTTTTTCGATCCACTCACGAGCGTGACGGACCATGCCAATATCCATTTCCCACCGGCCAAGCTGGGTCGCGATCTTGAAGGAATAGTCCTTGCTCGCGTGTGCGCTCGTGATCCCAAGCTCTCCCGCGGCACCGTTCGCTCCTCGATAGATCTCTTCGTTGATCAAGATCCCACAACCCACGCCCGAAAACATATAAACCATGTTCCGCACATCGCGATCCAGTCCCAGCCATTTTTCTCCGAGGACCGCCGCATTCGCGTCGTTTTCCACAATCGTGGGAACGTTGAGTCGCTTTTCGAAAGTTTCTTTGATCGAAGAGCAAACGGAAATGTCTTTGTCACCCAGGCTTTGGGGCCAGCGAATCGTACGCCCTCGTTCATCTATGATCCCGGGAATCCCGACCCCGACGCCGACAATTTTTGTTTTGTCGACCTCGGCCTTTTCAATGATCTCCGCTGCAAGATCCACCATCTGAAGAATGATCTTCTCGGAATTCTCCGGAACTCTTTCGCGTTTGATCTCGCTAATCACATTAATCTCGAGATCCACGAGCACGGCAACCATGCTCATCATGTTGAGCCCAACACCCACAATGTAACCGGCCTTGGGGTTCAGCTCCACGAGCACGGGCTTGCGCCCGCCGGTGGACTCGTCCAACTCGCCTTCTATCACGAGCCCTTTTTTGATGTAGTGGCTCACGTAGTTGGAAACCGTGACAATATTCAGTTCCGTAAGTTTGGAAATATCCGTCCTGGAAATCGGCCCGTTCTTGCGAACAGCTTCGAGAATACCGAGATTTTTCCTTTCTTTGTCGGTCAAAATACGATCTTTAAGCATTTGTTTAATGATCATGGGACAGGAGCTCCTTTCAAAAATTGTCTTTGTTGCAACTTGTTATTTTAAAGCGATATAAGCGCCACATGTGTCGCTCATTTTAACTCCACGATATGCTTTTTCAAAGCATTAATTGAGCGCCACTTTGCGTGGATATTAAAAGTTTTTATCGAGTCTAGCCTTTCTTGTCCAAAAGCCTTCTCCCTGAGAGAGAAGGTAGATTCTTCACCCTATCAAACAAACCCTAAAAAACGTTAGTCTCCGAAGAAATCTTCCTTTTCGAGCAGCTCCTGCGCCTTTTTCCCAACGGGGTCTTGCTGGAAATATTTCTGGATCACGCCTTTTTTCAAATAGTTCGCGATTGGAATAAGCACCATCCCCTGGTCCAGAGCTAGATACTGGGAATTCACTCTTTCTCTCGGGAAACTGATCGAGTCATAAAAACCATATTCTCCATAAATGGGAAATGTCAAAAGCTTGCGGATGTTCCTGAGCGCCTCCTCCGGCAAAGTTTCCAGCGCCAAAAAACTCACGTGCGGGGTAATCACCCCTTTCTCCGGGTATCCCTTGGCCCCAAGCTTCTTGATCCCATATTCCCCATATTGCCACCGCCGACCGTCTGCGATCGCCGCCGGAGAGATTCCCCAAACAGGATATTTCTTTTCTTTAAGAGCATAGTCCCGGTGGAGCTCGGTCACAATCTTGTCGTTCAGTCCCAGGCTTTTCGTCGCAAGCTTCGTCTCCTGAAGCACCATCGTTGGCATCAGGAATTCAAAAAGCGATCCGCCCCAGCTTGGGACAAACTTCCGCTTCCCTTCTTTATAATAACCCTGAAAATAACTGACCTTGTCGTGCTCCACCATCTTCCCCTGCGGCTTTTGCGTCTGCCATTCCCACGCCTCCGGCGCAGCGCGATAGAGATACCACCAATGCTCCTTGGGAAGATCTCCCTTGCCAATCGCGTAAAGGCTCATCGCGCGCGCCTCGGTCACGAGCATCCCGTAGTGATAGGGCGTAGCCCTTTGTTGCTCCACGTCATAACCGACCACTAACTGATTATTTTCGGGATCGTAGAACTCCTGGAAGTGAAACCCGTTCAGGATCGCCGTCGCCGCCGCCGCAATCTCGCCGGGAAAAGCCTGACGCACAACGACCAGCGCGATGGCAAGCCAGCCGTTGTCCACGCTTGAAACGAATTGCCGGCTCACGCCAAGCTGGGTCGTCTCATAAAAGTTGAAGAAAAAACCCTTCCACGTCTTCATCCTTTTTAGCGCCTGAAGGATCTTCAAAACGTGCTGGGCCGCTTGCTCCGGAGTGAGGATCTCCAGCTCGCGTGCGGCAACCGTTCCCATCAGGTCAAGCGCGATATTCGTGGGAGAGGTATAAGCGGCCGCCAGAGGAAAATCTCCCGTCTTGATGTGATCCACCACCAGATGGGTGTTTTTGTCTGTGGCATTGTCGAAATACCCCCAGGTGTCCCTTGCGATCTTAAGAAGAAATTCCTTATCCCTTTTGGTGGCCAGCAATTCCTTTCGCCGGGGTTCGTCGAATACACCCCTGGGAAACCCTTTCAGATTATCCTCCACGCTTTCAAATCCAACCTCGGGATGTCCCCAAAAAGCGATCTCATCAAACCCGATCTTTCCCGCCATGTTTCTGTTGTCCGCCAAAATATTCAGGGAAAGAGAACCCAGCTGATTAAAATCCACGCCCCGAAAGTCCGTCACCGGCAGAATAACTTCATTCCAGCCTTTTTGCTCAAGACATGTGCTTGTAATGTCCTGCATCACGGTCTTCCCCGACCAGTCGTGTAAAGCAATGCGAATGTGCCCGTTGAAAGGCGATGAGCCCTGCGTTTGACATTGGAGAACCAGGTAGTGTGCTGCGCTCATATCCAGTCTTTCGAGCGTCGTTCGAATGGTAACTTGGTCTTCCTTCCTAAGATTATATCGGGCCCAAAGCGAAGCCCCGGATCGGGTCGCGCGCGCGCCGTCTTTCTTTAGCTCGAGCTGGATTTTTTTGATTCCGCCGTTATCGACAGACCAGGCTCCACCGAGACGGTTCTTGAGCTCTCCGGCATTAAAATCATCCACCACCTTAAATTGCGAAGAGCTTTGCAGGGGTTTGTCGGGCGACAGGTTCTTGTAGATATTCCCGATATCGAGCTCTTGCTCCCCGTTCGAGGGCCCGATCTGTTGAATATAGATGTCGTGGGGCCTTTTTTTTGAAGATGGAGTTGCGGCGTGGCTGTGCGGAATTCCTGTAATGAAAACGAGGGCAAGTGTTGAAAAAAAGAACGTGTTCCTCAGGCGTTTACTTGAACCCGAGGAACGCTTCCTTGGAGGTCTCATTCGTGGCTCGCTTAGCCGAGGATCACTTCGACTCGGTGCGTCCTGCCATCCCGAAGGTCGGGGATTA
>Ga0156526_1135_pt2 | contig 21054 bp, 1 predicted proteins | sample RifOxyB3_FD_111921 | JGI IMG/M metagenome (GOLD analysis project Ga0156526, IMG submission 111921) | Omnitrophica bacterium RIFOXYB12_FULL_50_7
TGCCTCTTCGAGAAACGGCGACATTTTTAACTCAACTCATGGCAAGACAAGAAGGGTCTTCGTTATCCTTGGCCTATCAGGCTGTGCAAAAATGGGTTGATGCGCGCTCTGAATTACTCTCGACTTCGGTTAAGTCAAGGACTCCTCAGCCGACGACCGAGGAAAGTCGTCGTGCTGAGGTGAGGAATCCCGCTGAGATCAGGAGAAATCAGGCGTTGTTGGACCAGGCGCAAAAGTTTCTGGTCGTGGGTGGGAAAGTTGACTGGAAAACAATCGACGGGTTCATTGATCAACTCAAAGGGCTGTCTGAAATTCCGTCTTCTGAAAAGGGTTCACGCATTACGACGGGCGCTATCAAAAATTTACGCGGTGAATTACAAGCTGAAATCCAGAAGAAACGAAAAAAAGGCGAGCCGGCCGAGCTGTTGTTAAACGATTCCAAGTTAGGTTTGTTAGTTCAGGCCGCCCAAGTGATCTTCCAGATTTCACAAGCTCCGGTTCAGCAGGGGGAAGAAAAGATCCCGGCCGGAGATCCTCTTTTGAGAGAGGAATATTTAAAGGTTGCTGAAGAAATTATCAAAGACGGAGAAAATAATGTGTTATCCGCAACTTTTGCTATGGGTTTCCATAGTTATCTTGAACTCCCAGGGCTTCGGGATGTTTTTCTGGAGATGATGAATACTCGCCCGGAAATTGAGCCGGATATCCGCGAAATTCAAACCATCATTGCGGGCATATCTTCCAATTCGATTTTTTTAGCCGCTCGAAAAATCCCTCCTTTTATCAGGGTTGCAAAAGCGATTGCGCCTATTTTGACCAGAAAAGTAACAGAGGATTTGGAACAGCAAGGCGCCGAAGAGCCCGTTGCGGGCGAAGAAAGCATTTTTAATGACCGTGAAATTCAAAGGCTGAGGGAAATCGCGTCGAAAAAAAGCGGATTCACGTTTGGTGATCTGCGATTTATTCTCAGCATATTTTTTAAGGGCAGGGACAATGAGCAGAAGATCAAACGTTTGAAAGATTTTGGTTTCGATCAAGCCCAACTGAGCCTGGCTGTGAAAGCAGTGAAACATCAACGGGAACGCGAACCCTTACCAGGAAAATATATTTATGATATTCGTCAACTCGCCATCAGGTTTTTAAACAGGGAGGGGATAGAGGTTTCAGTTTCGCCTGAAACCCCGGCGCCTGTTTTGGCATCGCCAAAAATTTTACATGAACCTACGGAAGAAAAACTTCAAAAGCCGCCACTTGAAAAAGCAGAACCAACGACAGCCCTTGAAGCCGCTCCAGGACCCCCAATAGAGCCGGTGGCGCCTATTCAAAAAGAAGGGCCAGCAGCGCCTGCTCTTGCGACTGAACCCGCGCAAACTCCGACAGCGCAAGTCGCCGCTAGAGAAGAAGATGAGGGGGAGGAGCCAGAAGTAGTCGAAGGGGATTTGGCAGGAAAACTGACCCGGGAAGCGCGCGCGTTTGCCAAATGGATTTTGGATTTCACAGATTCTCCTTCAAGGAAAAATTCGGAACAACTTATTCAGCTGGCTGTTGCTATCCCTGAAATCGTGATTTTAAGAAAAATTTTCGAGCGTCCGGAGGCCGTTCAGGATTGGGAAGAAAAATTTTCAAAGCGACTCATCCCGGCGGCTATCGCTGTTTTAGGACAAGGGCAGAAACTTGAAAAATGGCAGGAAAAGCTTATCTCAAGTTTCCAAGGCAGAACATTATTTGAAAAAGCCAGGGCTGTCGGTCAACTTAAAGAATATGGGGATTGCGAATCTTCGGAAGAGCTGGATGAGATTTATCAATTCGTGATTCAGGATAAAAGCGGGGTAAAAGATGAGTTTGCTCAAGCTGTCATAAAGGCTAAACAAGAGAAGGACAAACACCGCTCCGAAGTGCGGGGGGGACAGTCCCAATCCCAATCGAGCGAAGCGGAGCTGAGACTGGGGCAGTCCCAACTGCCTTCAGATAAAGAAAAATCAAAGTTGGAACTGGCTCCCCCGCGCTTTCTTGCGAAAGCAAGAGCTGGGGTGCCTGTCCCCTTTGACGTTGGCCGATCTGAGTTGCGCGGGCAAGCAGGAGAAAATGACAGTTCCTCGCCTAAACAAGGCCTGATGAAGCTTGTTTCAAGTAAATCGATTGGGGGCAAGATGTTCCATCTGCTCTTGCTCGTCCCCATTGTTGGGACGCTTTTTTTGATTTTGTCGGAAGCGGCAGGAATTCACGGGGGATTAAAAAATGTGCCGCGTCATGAAATGATTTACGCGATGGTGTTTGGCGTTCTCTTTCCGGTTTATACCTTTTTTCTCTGTAGAGCACTTGACAAACAAGACTTGAAACGCAAGAAAGCGGAAGAGAAACTTCAAAAATCTTTAGTATTTTTTAATACAGTATTCAATAGCGTCAGTGATCCTATTCTTATTCTTGATCCTAGTAATTTTAGAATCATAAAAGCAAATAAAAGCTTTTTGGATACTTTTAAGGTCAAGGAGGAAAGCGTCATCGGAAAAACTTGCTATGCGGTAACACATCATAGAGCTACGCCCTGCACGGCGCCGCATGACATTTGTCCTTTAGCAGAAACGCTTAGGACGGGAACTCACGCACGAGCGGTGCATGTGCATTTTGATAAGGATGGCGGAGCTATAGACGTAGAAGTTATAACTTCTCCTATTAAAAATGAAAAAGGAGAGACTACCCAGATTATTCATGCCGTTCGAAATATTACCGAGCGAAAACTGGCAGAAATCAAAACAGCCAGACTCGCAGCGATCGTGGAGGGGTCCGGCGATGTTGCGTGCGCCAAGGATATGGAAGGGCGCGTGGTTGCGGCTAATACGGAATTTTTGAAGATGGCAGGTGTCACAACCCTGGATGAAGTTCTTGGGAAAACAGATGCGGAAATTTTTGGCAAACACACTCCGGGCGACATCTTTACGGCTTGGATGGCTGATGAGGCGCAAGCAAGACAGGGGAAAGTGATCATTCAGGAAGAGCCCGCGTTCTATCCCGACGGAACAAAAAAGACCGTGCTTGTGCACAAATTCCCTGTGCGGGATGAACAAGGCGGGATTATTGGGACGGCCAACATTTCCCGCGACATCACCGAGCGCAAGAAGGCGGAAGAGGCGCTGAGGAGTAGTGAAGAACGCCTGCAAAAGGCGCAGAGGATGGCTCACATCGGTAACTGGGATTGGAATATTCAAACCGGTAAGCTTCACTGGGAAGAAGAGAACTACCGGATCTTCGGACTTCCGAACGAAACCATTCCGTCAGTAGAAACATTTCTTGGAACAATCCATCCCGATGATTTGGAGTTTGTAAAACAATCCATACAAGATGCTTTGGATGGAAAAAAACCGTATGACCTGGACATGCGTATCCGACGTTCCGATGGAACTGAGCGAGTGGTTCATGCCCACGGAGAAGTCGATCGGGATGCCGGCGGGAAACCGATACGGCTCTTTGGTACAGTCCAGGACGTTACCGAGCACAAGAGAATGGAGAAAGAGCTCAAGCGTCATTTGGAAGAGCTTCAGCAGGCACAGACCTTCATTCAAAGGGTGCTGGACGCCATCCCGCTCTCGGTTTTCATCAAGGACGCTTCGGGTCGGTTAGTTTATGTGAATGAAAAAGCGGCCAGAGAGCTTTACGATCGACCGAAAATAGGAGTGTTCGGAAAGACGGACCATCAACTTTATCCTGGAAACCCTGTCCAAGCTGAAAGTTTCCGTGTGGCCGACCTCGAGGTCTTTCAGAAAGCCACTATTGTTGAGACCGAGGAAACGAATCAATTGGCCGGAAAAGAACGGGTCATGCACGTCCGGAAAATCCCCATTTTTACCGCCGAGGGGAAGCCGCAATTCATCGTGGGTATTGCGGAGGATGTCACAAAAAAACGCGAGATTGACAGGCGTCTTAGAAACTCGGAGGCGTGGGAAATTGCCACCACGGTTGTTGGACCGATCGCCCATGATTTTAACAATCTTCTCACCTTGCCTGTCGGTTATGCCGACATGATCGAACTCAAGCTCAAGGCAGGCGAAGATGTTACGGTTGAACTGAGAGAAATTCATCGAGCGATAGACAAGATGGCGGCGCTTTCGACCAACCTGCGGATACTTTCCACTGCCGGGACAAAGGAATTCGAAGTTTTTGACCTCAATGAAATTGTTAAGAGTACGGCCGTCATCCCTCAGGCGCAGTCCAATACTGTAACCTTGACCGTTGAAGGGCTCCAGACTCCCAATTTTATAAAAGGCGACAAAGGACAAATGACGCAGATCGTTTCCAATCTTGTGATCAATGCCACCGAAGCCATTCCGGATCGTGGAGAGGTCACGGTGTCCGTATCTTCTATCCGGATGGATCATCTTGTGGGTGTCTACGGCGATCCGGACAGGTTCAAACCCGGAGAATACATCAGGGTTGCCGTGAAGGATACAGGAACAGGAATTCCACCGGAGGTGATGAAAAAACTTTTTAGGCCTTTTAATACGACAAAGACCACTCAAAAGAAAAGAGGAACCGGCCTTGGACTTCCCAGCGTCAAAGCGCTTGTCCAAAGTCACGGCGGGTTCGTGGACGTAGTGACGCGTACCCAGCGTGATCTCGCACAGGAACAGGGGACGACCTTTTTTATTTACATACCAGCGACACAGGAGCGCCCGACGGTCAAAGAGGCGTCCACCATGGAGCTTCGCGGCGGGACAGAAAATATCTGGGTGATTGATGATGAAGAGCAGGTTCGCGTGGTGGCGGCCGGGATTTTGAAAAAATTCGGCTATACCGTAACAATTTTCGAAAGCGGTCAAGAAGCAGAAAAGTTCGCGAGAAATTTGGAAGGACCGAAGCCCGATCTTATTATTTCGGACATGAAAATGGGGGGCGATGTGGGGGCCGGCATTCAGAGTTTCAAGAAGCTGAAGAAGATCTTAAACAATTCTGATTTGAAAGGTATTGCCATGAGCGGTTACCATGGCACGGAGATGACTACAGAGGATGTTTTCCAAGCGGGCTTTGGCCGGTTTCTGGCCAAACCTCTGGAACTTGTTGTGAGCTCTCTGATTCCTCGGGTGCGCAATGAATTGGATAAAGATAAATCGTCCGGAGACAAGGCGCGTTCTGAGGCGACACCCGCCGCTCCAGTCGCTGCTGCACCGGTTGTGGTGACAGCTGTCCCGGCACCGAAGCCTGCTCCGGAAAAGACCGGTGTTCACTTGCGTGTTTTAATTGTGGATGACGATCCAGGAGTTTCCAAGGCGCTTTTCGATATGATCAGAAATTCCCAAAAGAATGTTCCGGGCAGTGTTGCTTCCAATCTCCAGGAGGCTATAACTCAATTACAGAAGCCGGATAATTTTGACCTCGTGCTTCTGGATCAGCATTTGCCGGATACCGCGTCGGCGATCGAGTTGGCTAAAAAAATCAGAGAAATAGATAATAAACGCGGGAGAAAAACATGGATAGCGCTTTGTTCCGGAGCTGAGACCTTGGATGAATTCAAGCCGTTGATAGATATCCAAGCGCGCAAACCGATTGGCCTGGACGGCATTAAAACTCTTTTGGCCGATGTCCAGAGAAGTATCGAAGTCCAAAGCCCCGGGCAACCAGTTTCGCGTTCTGAGTTGAGGGAGCAGACAACAGGGACTCGTACCTCGGGACTCGTACCTCATGGAAACCAAAACGAGTCTCGAATTCCGAGCCTTGAGTCCCGCGGCGAAGCCGCTAGGGATGATGGCGGGAAACAGGAAACCAAAGGCTTGTCGCCATCCGCCATCCGCCATCCGACAGACTTGCCGCGAAGCGGCGTTGGGCGGAGCGAGTTGAGGTCCCCGACCCTACGGGTCGAAGGACCCGGAGGGGCGGCTCTGCCGGATATTTTGCAGGCGGCGAAAGAAGAACTGGAAGCGAGCGAGACAAAGATCCGCGCTCAGTTTCTTCGTTTATCGAACATTCCTTTTTTGAATTCGAGTTATGAAAATATTCAGTCCGCTATTGCAGGGTTAGATCAGGCCATTCGTGACGGCACGGATGATGCCGTTCACCAGGCTCAATGGGACGTTGAGGAAGCCGTAGACGATCTGGAAAAGGTTCCAAGCCGCATCTTTAAAACAAACTCCGCCAGCTTTGAGGAATTGTCCCGGCGGGTTTCTGTTGTTGCCGACATTTTGCAGTCTTTGAAATACGAACCAGAAGGACTCAGGGAAGCATTCCAAACCGTGGAAGTTGATCTTGGAAAAACACTGGAACTCCTGGACACGGAGCTTCTTCCTTCTTACTCGGAAATTCCCATGCTTGTGGAAAGTCGTGAGATTCTTGAAGTTGCGCGAAAAGATATTCAGCAAGTGATCCGTGAAGGTTGGGAGGAAAGCGTTGAGGATATTCGTCAGGAGATCAATGATGCCGGGACTCTTTTAGAAAAGGTAAGCGACAATGTTTTCAGGCCGGCAGACAAGCGTGAAAAATTTCAGGCATTAAAGAAAACAGTTTCCGGAATTGTTGCCGCGCTTGATAACCTGAAATACCGTTCCGAGCAACCAGACGCCTTACTCAACGACTTGACGGCCTTGCGTTCTGAGATTCGGGACACATTAGGGAATAGGGTAGAGCGTATAGGGGATAGAAAAGAACTAAACCCTATACCCTACAGCGAAGCAGCCCTCGGAGAGGGTGAACTATCTGCTAGAAAAGGTCGCTCGGAGCTGCGAGCGGCGCGAAACGACAAGGTGGAGCCGGAGCTAAGCGCGGAGGAGAAATGGAGAATTTTACGAAAGATCGCGGCATCCGATTTTAACCGGCGGCGACTTTCCTGGAATGGTTTAACGGACAAAGCAGAAGAAGATCGCTCTTACGCGATGGCTTTTTTGCTTTTACAGCATCCATTCATGAACGGAGAAGAGAAGGGAATTGATGAAGAAATAGATGCAGCCCTGGCGCATTTTGGCATCTCTAAAACGCCCTTTTCCCAAAGAGACGAATTCATAAAGATCCTGAATCGCGCACTGGTGGAGGCGTCTCAATATGGCGTTGATTTGCGGAAGCGTTACGAACGCATCGCGCAACATTTGGGGGAGACGCTTCAGTCAGATCAGGTGAAAACGTGCCAGCAGAATCTTCAGGCAAAATCCCGAAAAGACGTTTTAGAACAGCGACCGCTTTTTGTGGAATGGCTAAGCGCCTTCGCCGATCCGAATGGTGCCCAACGGAAAACACTGCAAGATATCTACTCGAGATTTTTATTGCTTCCGCATGCGGTCTCTAAGGGATCGGAATATTACGTTTTTCTTCTTCCTCAACTGCCCTTATTGCCTGATACGGAACCTGAGCGGTGGTTTCATCTTGCGGGTGGTCAAAAAGCGTTGCGGCAGATTCAGCAAGCAGGCCTTGATCCGCAAATTGAAGCCCTAATTCAAAAAGTGGCGCCGCATCTCCAACGTTCGGAAACGAGAGCCGGTTCTGATCAAGAGGAGGCCGGTTCCGAGCAGCCCATCCTGGTAAGCGATCTGTTCAAGTGGTATCTGAAAGGAACAACGGACATGTCTGTGATTTTCAGCATGCATGAATTTTTGGAGCAACATACTGGTTTCAAAGAAAACGATTCGGTCGAACAGACGGTCGCGGGTTTGATATCGATTGTTATTTCGGAAGGGCGCTCTGATAAAAGCAAGAGAGACAAACACACTGCAAGCCGGTTCATTGGTTGTTTGGGAACGCAAGCGGTTGAAACAGCACAAGAAGCTTTATTAACCAGGGCCCCCAATCTTCCCGACGCGGAAAAGGAGCGAATTTTAGAGGACATGAATGAAACCTATAAAGAAGTTCTTCCGGAGTATGAAAGATTTCTGGGAAAAAGGGCCTCTGGCCAAATCTGGCAAGAAACCGTTGGCGAGGCGAAAGTAAAAAGCGATGTTATCAGCATCAATCTCAATCAGGAAATGGAAGCTAGGATTTCCGGGTTAAAGAATAAAGCGGAACAGGAGGCCGTGAAAAGCGCGTGGGACGGGTTCGTGGCGGAGCATGGTGAAGTTTATAATTTTGAAAAAATAACCTTTCCATCGCTTGTAACACTCGGAAGCATTTTCGAGAAGACCCGTTTATTTGAGGCGGAGAAGCAGGTGAGAGATTCTTTTTACACGATTCATGTATGGGCCGGCGGATTTTTGTTCGGAGCGATGTTGGTGGTGGCGGGATATTATGGAATCCAAGACCTGAGCCTTCAGTTTCTTGCTTATGGTTTGGCGTTTGGGGGTTTTGCAACAGCTACTTTTAATTTCGGGAAATACCTTGGCCGGGTCATGGAAGCCAGAAGACAGGCGAGGGCAGCGAACGAGATGATGTCGTTGCTTAACCAGATCCGAAATCAGTATCAACCGCAGCAGGAGGAGCTCGAAAAATCTTCCCGTCCGGAAGAAGAATCCCGGATTCGTACGGAAATCGCCGAAAAAGTTGCCCAGGACCTTTCCTCCCGTTCTGAGGCGCGTACTGCTTCACCCTTGTCCACACCGGGTGTGGACAGGGGGCACCCTGGTACACACCCGGTGTGGACAGAAGGTGGAAATCCTGCCCGCTCCGTCCCGCTTTCACGGGCGGAATTGCGTTTACGGCCACAGGAGGACAATGAAAAGGCGAACCTTCATCCGCCGCTGGGCGAGGCGCAAGGAGAAGGGAAATTGACGGAGCCGCAAACATGGACCAAGGTTGAACGGTTGATCCCGGTCGTTGAGATTCATCCCGCGGTTGAGATGATCGCGAAAACGCTTCAAAGGATTATTCGCGGGAAGTTGAAAAAACACGAGACTGTTTTTGTGGATTTTTACGGGAAATTCGCACCATCAGGCGATTGGATGGGCGGAGTTCTCGTGGGATTTACAGCCGCGGGTGTGGCATTTTTGTCCGTATCCTCCATTAAGGCGCTACTGTCCTTAGAAGAGGGCGATGAAGTTTTAATTTCCAGTCAGCGCGGCGCACCCGCTATCGCCGTTACGCGAATTCCCAAACCGCAGGGCGAAACAGAACGCTCGGAATTGAGGGATGAGATCAGGAGTGTGGGTGGTGTTTCTTTACGCGGTGTTGGTCCCAGAGGACAGCGATCACTGCACCAGCTCCGATTACGAATAGGGCAGCAAATATTTCAATCATCTTTTTCCTCCGTGGCGACCTTGACGGTGGCAGGATACACGAAAATGCTGGAGATCGCAAGCAAGACAATGAATACGGCCATGGCGAGTTTTAGCCAGAAATTAACGGCTGCAAAAAAATTGCTGGCAAATCCCCCGCCAACGGCAAGGTACAACAGATTAGCCAAAATTCCTGCCATGAATTTTCTCCGCGCTTTAGTGAAAAACGCCGGTTTTGGTTTCGCCATTGCTCCCGTCATTTCATTTTGGGAGTCCACCAAAACATTGCCCACAAGTCAACAAAATATTGCATTATCACCAATTTCAAATATACAGCCACTTCGCTCTGAATTGCGGAAGGTACCTGTCCTCCTTGGGGAAGTACGCGCTGACAAGTCTCCCACCTGGCCTGCGCATGACCCTGTGAAGATTGCGGTAATCGGGACGGGATTTGTCGGTGCGACCAAATCGATTCTGCTCGTTACCGATTGGGGACATGATGTTATTGGCGTGGATGTAAAGCCCGAGATTGTCGAAAAACTTTCTCAAGGGAAGCTGACCTTCCATACGGAAAGCCTTCAGGAACTTTTAGGCGAGGGGCTTGCGAGCGGAAGGCTCAGTTTCACGACAGATTACGTCAAGGCGCTCGAAGGCCGGGAGATCATCTTTTTGGCGGTCCCGACACCTCAAGACGAAACGGGACATGCCAATATCAGTGCATTAGAAAATTCCGTTCGACGTATCGCACAACTTGTGAAACCCGGCGAACCCAAAATCATTGTTGGAAAAAGCACCGCTCCGCCACGCGACACTGTTGTGGCACTCAAACAAGTTGTTCAGGAGGAATTCCAGAAACGCCAGTCCGCTGGAGAAGACCTTCGAGGCGCGACGATCCATTTTGCGTGGGAGCCGGAATTTTTACGTGAAGGCAAAGAAGTGGAAGATGACCGCGGGGTTGCGGGCCGCATCGTGATTGGTGCGGAAGAACCGGTGATCGCGGAGCGGGTCAAAGCGCTTTACGCGCATGCCAATCCAGATCCCGGTCATGCCCGCAAACAGGTTCCAATCGTGATTATGAACCTGACCAGCGCGCAACTCGTGAAATATACGGCAAACGGTTGGCGGAGTATCAAAATATCTTTTGCCAATTTTGTGAGCCTATTAACCGAAGCGCTTGGTTTGAGCATTGATGATGTCATGGACACGATCGGGGCGGACCCCCGCATTCGTCGCTCTTTTTTAAGTGCGGGCCTCGGTTTCGGAGGTTCCTGTTTTCCAAAGGATCTCGCGGCTTTTGTCCAGATCGCTCGCAAGAACGGGGTTCTTCCGGGATTGGTGCTCGATGCCCTTGCCGTAAATGAACTTCAGTGGCAGCGCTTCCTGGAAAAAGTGATCATTCCGGAGCTCCAGAACGTTCAGGGGAAAACGATCGCCGTTCTGGGAGCCTCTTTTAAACCTGGGACGGACGATATTCGCGAATCGCGGTCCGTAAAAATCATCGAGAAATTGCTCAGCCGCGGTGCCAGGATCCGCGTCTATGATCCGGTCGCGGTCCCGCGTCTCAAGGATCCTCAAGGGGGCCCCCTCAAAGATGATACGGCCGTGGAATATTATTCCGATCCGTCGCAGATGAACGCAATGCTGGAGGGCGCGGACGCGATGATTCTGGCCACGGAATGGCCTGAGTTCGCAAAGATTGATTTTGAAGGTCTCAAGCAATGGTTTACCGATCACCAAAAACCGCTCCCGCCCATTTTTGACGGCCGCAATTTTTTTGGCAAGGCACGTTTCGAAGGACTTCCGTATCCTTATTTCAATATCGGGCACGGGGAATACCAGGGACCGCCCAAGGTCAATCGTGAAAAATTCATTGCCGATGTCCTGGGAACTTTCCTGGCGTTGCGTATTTCTTATATTAATACGATTGCAGAAAAGGCTGAACGGCTTGGGGCGAACATCCGGGATGTCATGCGTGGTTTTGGTTTGGATCCCACCGTGGGCGAGGATTATTTGGCGCCTGGGATCGGCTGGGGCGGTAATAAACTGATCACGGCTCTTGACGCCATTGAAAAGCTTGCGGAGGAGTATTTACCGGAACAGCTTCGGGAATTTCGGCGTCTTCGTCGCGAGATCCAGGAAAAGTTTGAATTTGGTCAGGAAACAATCCATGCGGAAACGGTTCCGGTCCCGTTCATCACGACGGTCAAAAGCATCAATGACGAACAGATCGGGCTTTATCTTGAAAAAGCAAAAGAAGCTGCCGGGGGCGATCTTCATAAAAAAGTGGTTGCGGTCCTCGGGCTCGCGTATAAACCCGGAGAATATGTTACCTACAAGTCCCGGGCGCTTAATTTGATCGAAGCCTTGCTTGCGGCGGGCGCCATTGTTCGGGCCACGGACGCTGAACCCCAGGCCATTCCGAACGCTAAGCGGGACCTGCAGGAACGGCATATTGCGTATAACGGCAATCTGGCGTTTGTTTCCGGGAATCCATCGGCGCAGGAGAACGCCCGCGAAGCGGTCCGGGGCAGCGATCTGCAGATCCTGGTTACCGACTCTGCGGCTTTTGCCGATATCCGGAACGTTTTTTTTGATGAACGGGATTTTTTAGTTGCGCGCAATTCCCGCGTGGTAGATGGCCGGCATTTTTATAATCCCGATGAGCTGGCTAAGAAGGGAATCGAATATTTTGCGGTCGGGACGCCGTCTCATATCCTTTCCAGTCGGATCCGGTTTGCAGAGTTGCAAAAGGAGCAAGAACGAGTTACCGCAACAGTGGAACGAACACCGGAAAATGTTTCTACCTCTCCCTTGCCCATCGACGACCTGGCGGTGGGTCAGCGTTCCGAAACCCGTGAACCGATCGTTTTAAAGCCCGCGACAGTCAAAGCTTTGGAGGGTGGATCGGGTTTTATTGAACAACTGGCACTGCGATCGGAAGAAGGTGATCTTGAGCTTCAGCTTGATCAAGACCACTCCGTGTCGAGAGCGGGGAAATACTCCTACAAAATCTTTCTCGGTTACAACCATGTAGGCAATGTTGTTCTAACTGTGGATGAAAACATGATATTGAGAAACTTCGAGTCCGTTGCTATTCAGTCTTTGGCGGCTCTTATGCCTCAAGGAGCAGAAGGCGCGCACGAAATCGGTGGTTTTTTAACACAACGACATGCAGTCTTTGTTCAATTTGCAAAAGCCCTTGAAGGTTTTCTCCAAACTCAGGAAGACAAGCCGTGGACAACGCACAATCCTGATTTCAAAGACGCTCGCTCAGAGGTAAGGCAACTGGATGAGCCGCGTTTAGCGGGCATCGAGCAATTAGAAAGCTATGTAAGCAAGGATTCGCCACTAAAGGATTATACGGTTGTGAGCCGGCAGTTAGAGGCTGGGCTTGACCGTGCGATTTTGGCGGCCCTGGATCAAAGTCTCAGGAGGCGTTTTGCGCACGCGATCAAGGATGTCCGGAGATATGTCGGTTTTGTTGCTGCGACCACGCTCACGGGCGGGCTTGGTGCACTTATGCACGATCTTTTCGGTGCTTGGGCGAAAAATTTTGGTGGTCAAAAAACTAAAGAAGAAAAGAACGTTATCGCCATCAATGTTATTTACGAAACCATCAAAGGTCAGGAATTTACTAAAGACCTTCCTCCAGAAGTGGCAAGCGTCCGCGACCGCAAGAGTTTCGGGGATTATTTGCGCAAAGTTCTTCCCCAAAATAAAACGCTAGGTCTTTCTTTAGAACTTGTGGTCGGAGATGATTTCCGAAGAAAGGCCGTTGAAGAAGAACATTATTATGCGCAGAAAAACAATCCGAAGTATCAGACTTTTGCCAGGAAAGCCAGAGCGATCATCGGCCAAGAGATCAAAGTGGATGTTTATCAGACCGAGACTTATTTTGGCGAAATGCCCAACTATTATCTCGACGCGTATTTTCTGGATGAAAACGGAGAGAAAGCCCATATTTTTGATGAAGTTTATCCTGACAGCGATATGGGACGGCCGAATCTCTGGCGGGATGTTCACATGGCTGTTTACGGTATGGCGAGCGAACTCCTCACCCAAAAACTCAGGGAACAGGGTGCGATTAAGAAAAAAATCCTTTTTGTGAATAATGAGGTTTTTGTCAGCACGCCAACGCCTCTTTTCCCGGACGCCATTCATCATCACATCAATCATACGGTTTATCGCCCGGGGCTTTATATGCCGGATGAAGCGTCTTTCGAGATGCTCCGCTATCCGGAAGTCCAACGCCGGTATATCGTCAAAAACGGGAAAATCGATATTGTGGACGCAGTCGGACTTTCTTCGCACATCATTACAGGTGTCGGGCTTTATGAGCACACGCCGGTGCTTGCAAAAGACATCGTCCCGACTTTCGTGCATAAACTACAGGGCTACAATGAGGGTGGTGTTCGTAATACCAATGGCGTTCTTCTTGAGCAATGGCAGGCACCTCTCCTAAGAAATCTGATTGAGCAATATAAGCAAAAACTTGGGCTTTCTGCGAGCGCCTCTGATGAAGAAGTGTTCAAGCATTTAAGAAAAGAAGCCAATGCCGCGCTCCTGGATTCTTTCCAGAGAAAAGCAGAACACATCAAAGCTATTTTGGTCGCAAATTTGTTGCTCTGGTTGAAAGAAGAACAGGGGCACAAGGACTGGATCGATGACGTGATTGCTGATTATGAAAGGGAACGGCAGGTGATCGGAGTCGATGCAAAGCGGCTTATTGAGCAATACGAAGCCAAAGTAATGGAGGCGTTGGCGGATGAAGGAAAATGGGACGCGCTGCAGAAGATGCCCGGGATGGAATCGCTCAAAGAGATATTGCTCCGGAAGCCAATCGTTTCCAATATCCGCCGTCAGGTTCCCTATAAAGGGCCTGATAAATGGCTGGAGATTTTGAAAAAATTACGCAGAGATCCGGAAGCTTTAAAACGATTTAAGGAAAGTGCCGCATGGGTCATTATCGGCGGCAGAGAATTTGGCGATAACGCGCATGCGATGTTTCTTGAGATTCAGGGACTTGTCAAAGAACTTGGTCTTGAAAAGCAAATGTTGCCTATTGAAAATTACAATATCCAGGACGCGCCGGTTATTTTTCAGGGTGTTGCCGCGACCGTGATGCTCTCTAATGAGTTTTTAGAAGCTTCCGCGACCAGCATGATGAAAGGCATGACGAACATGGCCGCTTTGATTGGCGTTTGGGGCGGCGCGATGCCGGAGCTTTTCACCATTTTTTCAAAGATCGCCAACCGTATCCTGGATGTTTTTAAAGACAAAGTGACTCATGATGAACTCGTAGCGAAACAAAAAGCGGGGGCATGGCAGATCCTCAATGGATTTCTTGTGGAGTACGATCACGAAGAAAATCGGCGGCCTTTTGCGGATTCGCTTGTAAAAGCGTTGACTGATCTTCAGGAACGTTATCAGGATCCGGCGCGGCGGAGAGAGCTTCAATTTGCGGTGCTCGAATCTTCTCCTAAGGTGGACATGGAACGAGGCCAGGCCCGCGCGCATATTAAATTATGGGAAAAGACCATTCGAGTTGTCGAAGAAGAAGATGCCCTTTTCAGAAATCTTCATGTCTCAGTGGACGATGCGAGGGCTTTTTTTACTAAAACGTTAGCAACGCCCGGGCAGCCGGAGTTTTCGTGGTTTGATGATCAATACCATCATCTTGCGGGAGATCCGCGCATTCCGGGGATCTTAGGTCTTATCGAAGGGTTTCGTGAGATCCGGATGAATGGAAAGAAAGGATATTCCAGCCTTGAACACCACGCGAAGAATGGCGATGTTTTTCATTATCTCCGCGAATTTTTCAACGGATTTGATGGGTCTCTAACGCCGGTCATCGCAAAGATACAGGAGCTTGAGGCGAGGGATGCGCAAGCGGGGGATCTTTCCGACAAGGTTCGGATCAAGCTCGAAGCCCTTGAAATTGTGGAGCGCTTGACGGTTCATGTGTCCGTAGCCCTCTTTGAACATTATGTGGAAACTAAGGACCGGACGCTTGAGCCATTGCTGGACCGATTGCCGGTTCGCGAAAATCTCGCCCGCTATTTTGACGAAAATGCCGTGGCTTTTGATTCTATTAGAAAGAAGATGCCAGTCTATGCCGTCTCCGTTAATGGCAAGAAACATATCGTCGCTTTGGATCTTGGGGAGTTTAGCTACCAAAGTAATAAAGGGAAAAAAGCCTGGAGTTCCTTTTATGGGCGCAAAGCTTTCGAATCAGTCCTTGGCCCGGCGGCTATGAAGGATGATTCCCGGATTTATAGAGTTGAAGACGTTGTGACGGGAGAAAAATATGACAAGTATCCTCTTTGGAAAATGGTCGAGACATTGTCTGACGGGATTCCTTTTCCGGGGTTGCAAGTTTTGGATTTGGGAGATACCGGCGAGAAGTCGGAGGAGCAGGAAACGAGAATCAAAAACGCAGTGTTGGATTATCTTAGCGCGCTTGTTAATAATCAGCCTGTTTTTGAGGGGAAACTGATCACGGAACTTCTTTTCCAGAAGATCAAAAAGGACCTCGATTCTCCGGCCCGATTAAAGCGAGTTTTAAAAGCAGTTGCCGGTCTCCCCAAAGAAAAGGCCATGGAGAGGTTCGGCAAAAAAGGCATTCCGGCTGTGATGGCTTTTGTGACCATGCTTTCTCCGACTCTTTTAGAGAACATGCAAACTTGGAACCCCCGAATTTATAGAAAATTAAAAGCTGTCACTGAAAATCTGATTCTCAAAAGTCTTTTCGAAGAAGGAAAAATCTGGTTTCACCGGGTTGATGACGGTGGTGCGGTGGTGATCTCGCGGAGTCCTTCCAATTCTCCCGTGCCTCACGTTGTGATGCCGATTCATTTTCCGAACGCCCCCTATCGCCCCGAGGACGGCAAGGCGTGGTTCCGGTTGCTGGATGTGCGCAATTTAGGCGTTCAGAATTCCGCAAGCGTCGAATATCAGGTATATGACTACCTTTGGAACCGCTTCTATCCGACGTCTCCTCACGCCGGCAGCTCGCTTTTTAGCGAAAAATGGCATGTCGGTGTTCCGGTGTTTTTGCGCAAGGGCCGTAGCGCCAGTTTTGAGCAAAATGATTACCGTTTCCAAGTTCTCGGAATCCGTCTCGCGCGGATCGAGGATATGGTGATCGAAGAAGAAAGCGAGAACAGCCGTTCCGAAGTGCGGCAGGCAGGTCCGAGGTTGAGTGTTACCTTGAGGACGCATGAAGATGAGCTTCTCGAAAAGGTGAGCGAAGTTTTCCAAAGACCTTCCGGGAAAGGACTGGTTAAGCCTCATAACGCAAATTCTATTGGACACTGGCTTGATCGAGAAATTGGTCCTGATGCCACAGGGCAGGAGATTGAGAAAAAACTTTTTGAAAACGGTGGGAAAGAGGGTGACTTTGTTGCCTTTTTGGATGAATTAATCAGTTTTCGAAAAGAAACATCCTCCTCACTAACGACAGCACAATTAGAAAAAGCCGCGAGAGGTGTTGTTACGATCCTTCAAGGAGGGCCTATGGCGGGAGGTCTCGCGACGGCTATTTCAGAATTCAGCGCTGCTTTAACTACGGCAGAGGCGCAAAATTTTCTGGATCTTTTGTTGCTTATCAAAATAAAAACGGCCCAAGCCAACTTTAATAGTTTCTATTTTAACGTCCTAATCACTTTTGCGGAACCTCATCCGGAGGTCTTTGAGCGGCTCGTAGGAGTTATCCAGCAGTGGTTACTTGAAGGAAAATGGTCCGCGGAAAATAAATCCAAGGAAAAATTGTCTATGAATGCTGTTATTTGGCTGATCAAGCACCTTGGCCGTCATAGCGACCGCCCCTTCGTCAAAAGCTTGTTCGAAGTCCTTCTCAAGAAGGGGCCGGATGTCTACGACTGGTGGGGAAAAGAGCCACAAGGTAACAAAAAAAAGGATTGGTACATTCAGGAGATAAAAGAAAAAATCGCTTCTCCGGCGGCAAATGCGCGCGCCGAGGTTCGCATCAATCGACCCGCGGCCAAGAGCTTAGAGCTGAGTGCTGAGAGAAGCTCTGAGCCATTAGCTCTAAGCCCTAAGCTCGAAGATCGCGCTGAAGTTCGTGGCACATCATCAGCGGAGATGTGGGATATTGAAAAAATAGAAGAGACCCTTACGCGCCAGGAGATTGATGTCCAGGCTCTGGCTCGAGAATGGAATGTCGCGAAGCAAGGGGATTGGGTTCTTTTGGTTGATGAGGGTGAAGCAAACCGGAAGATGGTTGCGGAGCTCCTTGATGTGAGGGGGCATGAGAAGGTTGTTCAAGCCCAAGGCATTATTTCAGGTTTAAAGGAGATCGAGGCACGGGTTCTAGAGCAAGGGCGGCCTTTGATTGTGACAAATGATTTCACGTTACCTGCTACGAGGACGCAACGGATGCGTCTGGTATTTGCACAGATCGATCCTCGCCGTGTTCAAGGGCAGTCTTCGATTGTGAGAAATAATTCTATGTCGCCTATCACAGGACCGCAATGGGTTCTTCTGATGCTTGAAAAGTTCGATGCCCCGAAAATGGTCCTTCTCGATGCGTCCCATGCTACAAATTTCCAGGTTATAGAACAACGGATCAGAAGCAAAGGCTCCAAGACGGTCCATCTTTTAAACAGAAATGAAATTTTCAAGAAATTGCCTTCGCTTTTAAATGAGATCAAAGCTGCTCATCCGACAGCGAGTAGGGCTTCATTGCGCTCGGAAGTGCGTTCGACGTCAACAAAACGGATGCGAGAGATTTCGGAGATGGAAGAAACCCTTACGCGCCAAAAGATCGATGTTCAGGCGTTGGCGCAGAAATGGAATGCCGCGAAGCAAGGGGAGTGGGTTCTTGTGGTCGACGATTATAAAACGAACCGGATAGCGGTTGCCCTGATCCTTCGCCGGGGGGGATACCCGAAGGTTGTTGAAGCCGACAATGTTGTTTCAGGATTAAACGAGATCGATTCCCGGATTCAAAAAGAGGGACGGCCTTTGATCGTGACGGATGATTCCATGCCGCTTCTGAAAGGATCGCAATGGATCCTTTTAATGCTTGGAAAGTTCGAGGCTCCGAAAATGGTACTTCTTAGTTCTTTCATTGGGACCGATCCCCACGCCATAGAAGAATGGCTCAGGATCGAAGGCTCGGGAACGGTCCGCTTTTTAGACAAAATAAAGGCTTTGGAATTGCCATCTCTTTTAACAAAGATCCAGGCCGCTCAGCCGGGAAGGAACCCGTCCTCAGCTCGCGCTGAATCACGCACTGAAGTACGACAAGAGAACGGCGCGCAGGATCGGCAGATTGTGATGCTTACGGATAAGGAGATTGGAAATGTCGCGGGCCGGAAAGACCTGGCTCGAGTGTTTGCAGAGGTCTTGCGCGAAATCCCGAAAGGAACAGTACTCCGCGTGAAGACGCTCAATCAGGAACTTTTTGCGGTCCTTCCATCGCTCGGATTCATCTCCGATCGAACAGAAACCATGATCAGCGCTGAGATCCTGACCAACGTTAAAGATCTTCTCAGTGATCAGCAGCAACCTATCAAGTCGGTAAGTTTTAATGGGGGGCGTATTTTCGAAGTGACCTGGTTGAATGGGAACAGCGTCTCTTTTGAGTTGGTCAAGGGGATCGAGGACAAAGTAGACGGTTTAAATATTTATTCGCCTAAGTTCAGAAATTTTCTAAAAGAAGGGCCCAGCCAGGGAAGTCGGGATGTTCTTTCGACCTACCTTCGCAAGGAGCTTGTGACTGTTCAGAAAGGTTTTCTGACGCAGCCGGTCCAGTTCTCATTACCGGAACAAACGAATGTTGAAACGTTTGAGAACGCGGTTCCTGTCGATGCGGGGAAGGTCATCAGTGAAAAATTCTATAGAGAGATTGAAACTGCCGAGAGGCTCCGTATCGCAGAAGAGATTCGTATGGCCGAGTTAGCTCGCCTGGCCAGATCCGAAGAAGGGAAACGGCTGCGCGATCTTGAGGCTGAACGACTTGCAGAGCAGGCCCGGAAAGCTGAGGAGCGACGAGAAACCGTTACTAAGATGGTGGTCCTGTCGTCTAAAGGATTCGTGATCCTCGCTCTGGTCGGGATGGCTCCCTTCATGGGATCCCAGATAGCTGCTTTCTGGAAAGCCGAAAAAGAGCGGGCCGTTTTTGAGGAAAACCAACGGTTGGAGCAGCCGATGAAGACGGCACATGCTGATAAACAGATTCTTGCGAGAGAAGCGGAGATCGCCAAGGATGCTCTTTTGCCTCAAGCGGTGCATTTATTGAACAAGGTCAACCGGTCCGGTATTAAATCAAGCACCACGAACATCCCGCAGGATTTGCAGCGGGAAGTGGCCAGACTTTTTTCCGATTTTGCGGTTGTGAAAGCGCAAGAGCGGCCCGTGACTGATGATCTCGAAAAACTGAAAGATCTTGCCAAGATGGACCTCCCGGGCGCGATTCTCCGGATTATCACCGAACTGGAGATGAGTTTACAAACGCAGCAAACCGGAGAAAAGAATGTTCCTCAGGGGGAGACGAAAAATCCTGAAGAGAGAAAAGGTCCTCGTAGCGAAATGCGGCAACAATTCAGTTCAACGGTCAATGGTCAACGGACAACGGAGAAAGATTTTTCGTTGCGCGTTGACCGTCGCGCGTTGCGCGAGGGAAATCCTCCGCAAACGATCCCACTTAACTCAGTGAATAGTGGTTCGTGGATAGTGAATGGTAGTTTTAATGAAATACCAACCACCATCCACCCATCGCCATTCACCATAGAAAATTTAATCCTGGTCAATGTGAAAATGGGCGGTGGAAAAGAGCAGGGGCTCCGGGGCGTGACGGAAAAGATCATGGACGGAATCATTCCTCTTCTGGCGCATGCGTTGAATGCGGCGGAGCTTCTGATGCCGGCTGTCGTGCGAGTGCCTGCGGTTCAAAAAATCCACGCCGAAGCAGCGAAGCGCGTGCTAGGGCTGGCTCCCAAGATCGGTTATGCGTTTGTCCTGGGCTCGGATCTTGCGCTTCGGAAGGGCATGATCGAAATGGCAAAAACCATGCTCAAAGATAGCCGCTTTGCAATCCTTGTGAAAAATGACCCAGCCATGGTCGCGAAGGCCGAAGCCCTGATCAAACAGGAAGGCCTGCAGGATCGCGTGTTTGTTATCACGAATGTCAAGCTTGCCAGGGCTAGAATTTCCAAGCCAGGTATTTCAATCAAGGGAATGATCAGCTCTGACGAACTTATGCTGGCCGAGGAATTGAAAGCTGAATTGAAGGACGATCTTATCGTGATGAATAAGAGCATGCGGCAACGGTTCTTAAACGCCGCCGGCCAATTGTTCCAATCCCTCGCGAACAAGATCGCCGCGCAGTTCTCTCTGTTACGTTCCGCGTAACCCGACAACAGCACTTCTAGTACAGGGTACATGGCTAGCCAAGTACCAAGTACTGTGTACTATGTACCATGCAAAGTTTTTATAATTATCTCTTATCGTGATAATATTCAGCATGTCTAAAACATCTCCCCAGTTAATAAGAGTCGGCCACAGCCCCGACCCTGACGACGCGTTCATGTTTTATGCGCTTGCCAAAAACAAAATCGATATGCGTGGTTTCAAGGTCGAGCATGTGATCGAGGACATTGAATCTCTGAATCAGCGGGCGCTAGGGACTGGCTCCTTTTCTGCAGGAAAAGGTGCCTGTCCCTCTCTCACTGAACGGCAAAAGGGGACAGGCACCATTTTAGAAAAACAAAATGGAGCCAGTCCCCAATCACTCGAAGTCACAGCCGTTTCTTGCCACGCGTATGCTTACCTGGCGGATAAGTATGCCGTCATGCGTTCCGGGGCGAGTGTGGGGGATAATTATGGACCCATACTCGTTCAACGCGCAACGCGCAACGCACAACGCAAAGACTCTATCGTTGACCGTTGCGCGTTGACCGGTGCACGTGGT
>Ga0156526_1140_pt1 | contig 20125 bp, 19 predicted proteins | sample RifOxyB3_FD_111921 | JGI IMG/M metagenome (GOLD analysis project Ga0156526, IMG submission 111921) | Omnitrophica bacterium RIFOXYB12_FULL_50_7
CTTGATCGACCCGCCGCCGTAGAGAAAAAGCACACCCGAATCCCTGGGAACACGTCCCGCAATCTCGCGGATCATGCCCCTGCCGAAAATAATTTCCGTGGGGTTTTTAAAGGTGAAGTTTTGCATACTCTTTCAGCACAACGTTTTGTTTTTGCGTTGCGCGTTGCCCGTTTACATTGCCCGATTAATACTTGTAATGCTCGGGTTTGTAGGGGCCGCCCTGGGGGACATCAAGATACTCGGACTGTTTTTTCGTGAGCTTCGTGAGCCGGGCGCCCAGTTTTTCCAAGTGGAGCCGGGCCACTTCCTCATCGAGTTTCTTTTCCAGGCGATACACACCGGGCTTCTTGGGATTCATCACCAGATCGATCTGCGCGAGCGTCTGGTTCGTGAAAGAATTCGACATCACAAAGCTCGGATGACCTGTGGCACAGCCAAGGTTCACGAGACGACCTTCCGCGAGCAGGATGATCGAATGTCCGTCCGGGAAAACATACTTATCGACCTGGGGCTTGATATTGATCTTTTTTATGCCCGGCCATTTCTGAAGCAGGGCGACCTGGATCTCATTATCAAAATGTCCGATGTTGCAGACAATGGACTCGTCCTTCATTTTAGACATGTGTTCGGCAGTAATCACATCGATATTGCCCGTCGTGGTCACGTAAATATCCCCGATACCGAGCACATCCTCCAATCGCGCGACCTGAAAACCGGCCATCGTCGCCTGAAGTGCGCAGATGGGGTCGATCTCTGTCACGATAACACGAGCGCCAAAACCGTGCATGGCCTGGGCGCTACCCTTTCCCACATCTCCGTAGCCCAATATCACGGCCACCTTGCCCGCGATCATCACATCCGTCGCGCGCTTGATGCCATCCGCCAGGGATTCACGGCACCCGTAAAGATTGTCAAACTTGGATTTGGTCACGGAATCGTTCACGTTAATCGCCGGTACCAGAAGTTTCCCTTGTTCCTGCATTTTGTACAAACGATGAACACCCGTCGTCGTTTCCTCGGAGACGCCTTCCCATTCCTTGACCACGCCGTGCCACTTCCTGGGCTCATCCTTCAGGATCTTCTTGAGAAGCTTGAAAAGTTCGATCTCATCCTGCGTGTCGACCTTTTTATTGAGGATCTTGGGATTCTTCTCCGCATCATAACCCAAATGGATCATGAGCGTCGCGTCACCGCCGTCATCCACTATTAAGTTCGGGCCCTTACCGCCCGAGAAATTGAGAGCCTGGAGCGTGCACCACCAGTATTCCTCCAAGGTCTCCCCTTTCCAAGCGAACACCGGAATGCCTTTGACGGCCAAAGCCGCCGCAGCATGATCTTGAGTGGAGAAGATGTTACAGGAACACCACCGAACATCGGCCCCGAGTTCGATCAAGGTCTCGATTAAGACCGCGGTCTGGATCGTCATATGAAGACTGCCCATGATCCGTTTGCCTTTGAGAGGCTTCCGGGGCCCGTACTTCTTTCGAGTCGCCATCAATCCCGGCATTTCCTTCTCGGCCATGTCGAGCTCTTTGCGGCCCCAATCAGCAAGCGAAAGGTTCGCGACCTTGAAGTCCTGGATCTTTTTTTTACTTGTCTTCCCTTTTAGAATTTTTGGCATAATTCCCGCTTTCTGGTAATAAAGGGGTCAGGCACCTTTTCAGGCCTGCCTGCCGGTAGGCAGGGAAATGGTGCCTGACCCCTTTTCTAAAATTAAACTGCGCAGGCCACTTTGCTGCAGCCGCAATTATTTTTGATCTTCAGCGCTTTCCGGAGAGCTTCAACCGCATCCGTTTTTTCCCAAGTGAAGCCGGATTCTGAACGTCCGAAATGCCCATAGGCTGCTGTCTTGTTGTAGATGGGACGGAGGAGATCGAGCGTTTTAATGATCCCGCGCGGCGTGAAATCGAAGACTTTCCTCACCGCTTCCGCGATCGCTTCTTCGCTGACCTTGTTCGTGCCAAACGTATCGACACGGATTGAAACCGGTTCCGCAATACCGATCGCGTAAGAAACCTGGATCTCGCAGCTGCCGGCGAGGCCAGCGGCCACGATATTCTTCGCGACATAACGCGCGAAATAAGCCGCAGAGCGGTCCACTTTGGAGGGGTCCTTCCCGCTGAACGCGCCACCGCCGTGACGCCCCATGCCGCCATACGTATCCACAATGATCTTGCGGCCCGTAAGACCGGTATCGCCGTGAGGACCGCCCACTTCGAAACGGCCCGTGGGGTTGATGTAAATCTTAGTCTTTGAATCCAGCAGCTCAGCCGGAATAACCTTTTTGATCACTTTCTCTGTAAGATCTTTGGTGATCGTCGGGAGCGTCACATCTCCGTCATGCTGGGAGGAAAGCACCACCGCCTCCACACGCACCGGTTTTTCATTTTCGTATTCGATGGTCACCTGGCTTTTTGAATCGGGCCGGAGATATTTGATCTTCCCGGACTTCCGCACCGCAGCGAGATAGCGGACCAGTTTGTGCGCCAGCATAATCGGAAGCGGCATGAGCTCTTCAGTTTCATCCGTCGCGTACCCAAACATCATCCCCTGGTCCCCGGCGCCGCCCGTATCCACCCCCATCGCAATATCCGGTGACTGGGTATGCAAAGCAATATCGATTTTGCAGGTTTTATAATCAAATCCGATCTTGGGGTCCACATAACCGATCTTTTTGATGACATCCCGCGCGACTTTTTCAACGTCCACTTTCGCCTTACTGGTGATTTCACCTGCAATGGTCAGTCGATCGGTGGTCGCAAGACATTCGCAAGCGACGCGCGAATTAGGATCCTGTGCAAAATAAGCATCCAGGACCGCATCAGAGACCTGATCGCAAAGTTTGTCCGGATGCCCTTCGGAAACAGATTCAGAAGTGAAGAAATAATGTCCTTTTTTCATAGGGGTGTTACTCCTTTGGGTTTGTTGGGGTATTGACAATGGCATTAGCTTTCTGATAAGAGGCGAGGTCACCGATATCCAACCATTTTCCCTTGAGAGAAAAAGCAAAGAGGCCCGATGTTTCAGCCAGCCAACGCATATAATGGCCGGGTTGGTCGGTATTATGGCCACTTGTGATATACCTGTCAAGCAGGCTCCACGTCTCCGCGGGGAGCCAATAGATGCCGCTGGAGACAAGCGTGGTCGTCGGTTGGGGCGGTTTTTCTTGAAATTCCAGGATCTTCCCCTCCCTATCGGTCCTGACCAACCCATAACGTTTGGCGAGTTCTTTGTCCCTAACGTCATAGACCGCGATAATACCGTGAGGCCTTTTCTTTTTTCCGAAATCGACGAACGATTCCAAATCAAAATCGAAGAAATTATCCCCCGCGATCACCAAAAGGTCACAAGGATCGATCTTTTTCGTCTTGATCACGTACGCCAGATCCCCGATCGCTCCAAGGCGGGTCTCATTACTCAGGGTATGATCGTTTACAACCTCCACCGGCCAGGGATATTTCACCTTCGCCGTCCAAGTCTCAAAATGCCCGGCGAACTTTTGATTACTCACGAGATAAACAGCTTCAACGCCCGGGACTTTTTGGACGCGGTCCAGGATCCACTCCAGAATAGGCTTATTCCCCACCGGAAGCAGGGGTTTGGGCATATTCTCGGTCAGGGGATAAAGACGTGTCGCATAACCCGCGCAAAGAACGATAACCTTCATGAGATCCCTTTAACCGCCTTTTTGAGCCGGTCAATAATGCAGATCGACATGGGATCGACTTTATTAAGCTTTGCAAGTTCACAACTCGTCCAGTCACCGAGGAGGACCATCGAAAAAATCCGAGCGAGGCACCCTTCCCCGGAGGCCTTAAGCTCTATCACTTTGGCGCCATGCTCCTGGATCGCCTGCATTGCGACCCTTTTCTTCTTTCTGAGCCAATCCGGTTCATGTTTATCGGTAAAAAAGATCGCGACCGAGCGCTTCACCTTGAACTTTGGGAAAAGCCATCCTTCGATCTCATGATGAAACATTTCGGGCATCGCTTCGCAAGCGGCAAGCGTCTTCGAATTCTCGGCAAGTTGCGTCCGCCACCTTAAAGCAACCGGCTGCATCAACCCCGCGCCGTAAATACTCACATTTTTCTGAAAAAGCTTTTGGGCCAGTTGTTTCGCCTCGGCAACCGGAAAACGGCGTACCGTTCGAAGAACCTCCTCTATTTCATTTTTACTCACTTCAAACCACTTGTGGCGAATAAAAAGAAAAAGAAGCGCGAAGGTCCCGTAGCCGATCGCGAAACGCGGCGGATACCCCTCCGGAAGACGGAAAAAAGGAATTTTGCGTTCTTCCGCCTCGCGGGCAAGCCAACCGCCCGAAGCGACGACAAGAAAAGAGGCTTTGCGCGCAATCGCCTGTTCAAAGATCGACTGGACTTCCTGGGTATTCCCGGAATAACTGGAAAGGATAACGATCGTTTTGGAATCCACCCACTCCGGAAGCCGGGAGGTCCGATTCACCGTCCAATGGATCCGTGAACGACTCTGCGCGATCGTCCCGAGGATGTCCCCGCTGATCGCGGATCCGCCCATCCCGCAGTAAAGGACCTTGACAGGTTTTCTAATGAACGAGAGCGGAAGATCGACCCCCTTCGCAATGATTTGTGCTTTCTCGATCTGGTCCCCAAGATCTTTTAGAAATCTTTCCATGACTCCCCCAAAGTCTGTTAGAAACTACGATTTTTGGATTAACCTTTTCCAACAGGGACGGTTCTCCCGAAAGAAAACCGTCCCTTAGAGTTTGAACTACTCGTCCGCAAGCTCCTCGCAAACATCTTTGAGCTTCTCTTTCAGAAAGGCATAGGTCTCTTTACCGGTGTGGAACGCCAGAGACCTTTGAGCAATCTCCTTGGCGTCGGAATAGCGGATCGAACGGATCGCCTTCTTGATCTTGGGCAGCATCACAGGGCTAGCGCTAATTTCGTCGACCCCGAGTCCCACCAAAAGAATCGCGATCGCCGGATCCGAGGACATTTCTCCGCAGCTTCCCACCCAAATGTTATGGCCGTGCCCGTTTCGGATCGTTAGATCGATCAGGCGAACGATCGCGGGATGGGTGGGTTCATAAAGATGCGCGATTTTCTCGTTCATACGGTCGATCGCGAGCACATACTGGATCAGATCGTTCGTCCCGAGGGAAAAGAAATCCACTTCCTTAGCCAACACATCGCTGGCCAAGGCTGCGGAAGGAATCTCGATCATGGCTCCGACATGAATATCCTTATTGAAGGGAACGCCTTCTTTTTCGAGTTCGGCCATCGCCTCATTTAATATTTCACGCGCGGCGCGAACCTCGTAAACGCCTGTAATCATCGGGTACATGATCTTCAGATCGCCGTGCACGCTTGCCCGGAGGATCGCTCGTAACTGGGTTTTAAAGATATCCGTGCGCGTCAGACAAAAGCGAATGGCACGCCAGCCGAGATAGGGATTCATCTCATGGGGGATCTCGAGCGTGGAAACGAATTTGTCGCCTCCGAGATCAAGCGTACGAATGACCACCGAATGCGGATGCATCGCCTCCACGACCTTGCGATAAGCCTCGTATTGTTCCTGCTCGGTTGGAAGTGTCGCCCGATTCATATAAAAATATTCCGTACGAAAAAGCCCGACTCCTTCGCCGCCGTGAGAAATGACAGAGGATACCTCATGATAGAATTCGATATTGGCCGCAAGCGTAATACGTTTTCCATCGAGCGTCTCCGCCGGAAGGTCCCGCAGTTTATCCAACTCTCCGGTAAGTTGGATGAAACGGTTCTCCTGGGAGCTGAATCTGTCGATGGTCGATTGATCGGGATTGAGGACCACGACTCCGTGCGTCCCGTCCACGATGATCGTGTCGTCATCCTGAAGTTCATTGATGACCTCACCGAGCCCCACAACGGCGGGGATCTCAAGCGAACGGCCAAGGATCGCCGTGTGCGACGTCGCTCCGCCGATCTCGGTAATAAACGCCATCACTTTATTCCGATCGAGTGAAGCTGTATCCGATGGCGAAAGATCGTGCGAGGCGATGATCACTTTCCCATGAAATTCCTCAAGACGTTTTTTCTCCTCGCCGCAAAGATTCGCAAGAAGACGCTTGCCCACATCGCGAATATCCGAGATGCGCTCTTTGAGGTATTCGTCATTGATCTGGGAAAAGGCCTGAAAGTAGCGCTGGATCACAGCCGCAAAGGCGTATTCCGCCCCGACCTTCTCGTTTTTGATCACTTCGATCACATCTTCGATCAGAGTCCGGTCTTCGAGAATCAGAAGATGCGCTGTAAAGATGTCCGAACTCTCCCGGCCGATCTGGTCCGAAAGTTTCCGGCGAATGCCGAGAATCTCGGTACGAGTTCGAGTCAGGGCTTCTTCGAACCGGGCGATCTCGTTGGAGATCTGCTCGGGACCCACGGAACGCTTAGGCAAATTGAAGGATCCGCCGCTATGCAGGATAAACACCTTCCCGATTGCGATGCCGGGCGATACCCCAATCCCTTGATATTCTTTCATGGTCCCAATACCTTTCAATTTTGCGAAGCAGAAATTGGGGCCATCCCAACTACCCTTCATGTAAATAAATTACAAGTTGGGATGGTTTATTCTCCGAAATTAGATTCCATTAGCCTGGCCAACGCTTCCAGGACCGCCACAGCGTCCTTACCCGTCGCACGCACCGTGATCGAGGAGCCCATCTCCGCCGCAAGCGTCATGATGCCCATGATCGATTTACCGTCAACCTTGAGATCTTCTTTTTGAACCTCAACCGAAGCCTCAAACCGGTTCGCGGTTTGGACAAAGACAGCAGCGGGCCGGGCGTGAAGACCCAGCTTATTGCTGATCACAAAGGTCCGTTCGACCGGCTCTTGCCCTGTTTTTTTCCGCTGTTTCGTCATGATTCTCCTTAATAAAAAAATTGGAAATCATGGCTGTCCAAGTCACCCTCATTAAAAAGAAATAAAGACTTGGGCGTACTCATTCTTCCGTTCGCTCAACATATTCCCTGTAATGCTCCAAAACGAGCTTCATCAGAGATTCCGAATCATGGCGGACCTGCTCGCCCGCCTGGAGTACATCGCCCCGAATAATCTGATAACCTTTTTCCCGGATCTTCTCGATATCCAGCTTTACTGGTACGGCACCCTGTTTGGCATAACGCCGGAGCATCGCCACCGGGATGGTCGCCGTGTTCACGAAGCAAGCATCCACGATCCTTGGGTCCGTATGATCCAGGATCACGTTCAAATGATCCCACGCACTCATTCCCGAGGTTTCCCCGGGCTGCGTCATCGCGTTCATAATATAGACCTTGTACGCGTCGGACCCAAGCACTGCGTCGCGAATGTCCTTGATCAAAAGATTCGGCAAAATGCTGGTGTAAAGACTTCCCGGGCCCATGAGAACAAGATCCGCGATCTCGATCGCGTCCAGAGCTTCCTGGCATGCCTTGCAACCCTCCGGCCGGAGACGGATGCTGCGAAGCGGCTTTTTCAGATCCGTGATGTTCGTCTCACCTTCGACCGAAGTCCCGTCCATGAATTCGCCCACCAGCGTCACTTTTTCAAGCGTCGACGGAAGCACCCGTCCTCGAATAGCCAAAACCTTGCTGGATTCCGCGATCGCCTTTTCAAAGTCTCCTGTAACCTTCGAAAGTGCGGTAATAAAAAGATTCCCGAAGCTGTGTCCCTTCAACCCTTCTCCGAGTTCGAACCGGTATTGAAAAAGGTCGCGGATGAGCGGCCCCGCATCAGCAAGCGCCACTAGACAATTCCGGATATCCCCCGGAGGAAGCACATCCATTTCATCGCGCAAACGCCCGGAACTTCCACCCGTGTCCGTCACCGTCACGATCGCGGTGATATTGCTCGTAAACGTTTTAATACCCTCAAGCATGGTGCTCAAGCCCGTCCCGCCGCCGATCGCCACAACACGCGGCCCATGCAACAGGGACTCCCCCCGGCGCTTCTGGTAAACGATATCCACAAGCGAATCGTGTCCGTTCAAAGGCATCAGCGCACGCACGAAGATCCGGACCATATTTTTAATCGAGGTATAGATGAGAAAGATCCCGAGGATCAAAAGCGCCGTTGCGAACGAGGCCAGGAGTACGCTCGTCTTGGCCATGGTCTGCACGGTCAAAAGAGCCACCAACACGATAAATCCAAGCCCCAACGCGCAGAGGAAGATCCACCGCTTGATCCCGATGCCAGGATAGAACCACTTAAAGAATTTCATAGAAGGTTGACGCAGGGCCGGTCCGGATCAGACCTTGCGGTTTTCTTCTCTTGCGATCAAATCGAAAATGTCCTTAGGAGTTTTACACTTCCTGATCAGTTCGCAAAAATAAGTGTCCCGAAGCAGTCTTGAGATCTGCGCCAGCGCTTTGAGATGCGGTCCGGCGGTATCCTTGGGCGCGACAAGCAGAAACAGGATATAGACGGGTTCGCCGTCCAACGCTTCAAAATTCACCCCTTTGCGACTGACGCCGAGCACGGCCAAGAGTCCGTCTACTTTGTCGGTCTTTCCGTGCGGGATCGCGATCCCTTGCCCAATACCCGTAGAACCCAGGTTCTCACGCTCGATCAGAGCGCGCAGAATGTTTTTTTTATCCCCCACGTCCTTGACCTCGGCCAAAAGGTCGACCATTTCCTTCAGAATGCTTTCTTTGTCGGTCGCTTCTAAATCGACCTTGATGCCTTTGACGCTGAGAAAATCGGTAATCTTCATGAAGATATTCCTCCGGATTGAAAAAGATTATTTGGTTAAAATCCCGGCTCGATAAGCCCGTGATTCCCGTCCTTGCGTTTATAGATCACTGCCACAAAATGGGTGTCCTGATTCATAAAAGCGAGAAAGGTCTCCGGAGAGATCTCCAGCTGAAGACTGGCCTCTTCAACAGACATCGGCTTGGACGCGAACGCCGAGGAACGAATGATCTTCGGATGACCTTCGGGTAAAATACTTTCCTCTTCGATCATCCCGAGCGCCCGCGCGATCTTCGCTGAAGCTTTGGCGCTTTTATTGTGATGCCCCTTGGACTTCGAACGGAATTTTTTCAACTGTTTCTCGACGCGCTCATAGGCCTCGTCCATCGCCGCAAAGATATTCTCCTTGGCTTCGCCCATCCCGAAAGCATGAAAATCCTTGGCCGCGAGAGTGATCTCCGCCTTAAACATATATTTCTCTTTTTTAAGAAACACATGCGCCTCCACAATCCGGGGAGCGTACTTCTCGAATTTGGGAAGACGTTCTTCCAAATGTTCCTTCATTCCTGCGGTAATCTTAAGATTCTGTCCTGAAAAACGAATATCCACTTTCATTTCCTCCTCTTGAGTCTTTAATGGATCGCTACAAAACCGGGCTTCGGATTACGCTAAAGTAAACCTCTCTCCCAGATAGATCTCTCTAGCCTTGGCATCGGAAGCAAGAAATTCCGAGGTCCCGGAGACCTCGACCTTGCCCTCGAAAAGAAGATAAGAACGGTCAGTGATAGAAAGCGTTTCGCGAACGCTATGATCCGTCAACAAAATGCTAAGGCCCTGGGCCTTGAGCCGCTGAAGGATCTTCTGCACTTCAAAGACCGCGATGGGGTCCACACCGCTGAAAGGTTCGTCCAAAAGAATAAGCGACGGATTCGTGACAAGCGCACGCGTGATTTCCAGACGTCGCCGTTCGCCCCCGGAAAGAGTGTAGGCCTTGCTCTTCGCGAGATAGGCGATATCAAGATCGTTCAAGAGCCGTTTGAGACGACGGTCGCGCTCTTCCTGAGGGATTTCCAAAGTTTCCAGGATTGCCATGATATTTTCTTCCACGGTCAGTTTTCGGAAAATCGAAGGTTCCTGAGAAAGATAGCCGATCCCGAGACGAGCCCGTTCGAACATCGGGAGGTTCGTGATCTCCTCCCCTCGAAAAAAGATCTGCCCGAATTCCGGCAAGATAACCCCGACCACCATGTAGAATGACGTGGTCTTACCCGCGCCATTCGGCCCCAGGAGTCCCACGATCTCGCCGCGTGAGATCTGGATATTCACTCCGTTGACGACCGTGCGCCCTTTATAGCTTTTTGTCAGCTGTTTCGTCTCAAGTAAATTCATGGTCAGATCACTCCCTTCCCAAGAGCTTTCGGGGCATCCCCGCTGAAATAAAGGGCTTCTGTATCCCCGCCCAAAATGATCCGTCCTTCGTCCGCCAGGTAGATCACGCTGTCTGAGTAGGTCTTGTTCCCGTCGGGGTTTTCGATCACCACATCCCCCACGGACACGATCTTTGAAACGCGCCGGCTCACACGATTGTAATAAACGTCCATCGTATCGGCCGTAAGCTTCCCGCGAGAATCCTGCGCCACAACGTTATCTTTGAAATGCGCGATATTCTTTTCGTAGTCGACCACCAAGGGCCCGTCACAGGTAATGGTCGTCGGCCCGGTCTCTTTATCCTCACTATTCTGCACCACAACTGTCACGTTTTTTTGAAATTTTACTTTTTTCAGGTTCGTCTCTGCCCGAGCACCGATGCCCTCCACGTTAATATTGTCCTTCTTGACCTGCGTTGGCAGGTCGGTCTCCACCACGTGTTCCGAGGGACTCATATCCAAAGCCTCGGTCACGAGCCTCGTCCCATCATCGGTCGTAGCCACAACATTTTTTTCAAGATGGATCTTGTTTTTTTTCTTGTCATATTTACCGCGATCCGCCGTTACGGTTACGGGAACTTCTTCGGCATACGCCTTGGCCATCACGTTCATAAGCTGCACCGTGTTAGTAAGGATATCCGCAGAATCACCTTCGATCTCAATTTCGCGCTGCCCTTCGGACGTATACTTGGTGAATGAAAACGAGAAGATCTTTTGTGGTTTCTGTTCGGAAGGTTTCTCGGCCCCCTGTTCGGCCCTGTGCTTGCGGGTGATGACCACCTGCACCTGCACGAAGAACACGTAGAACACTACCAGTGCCACAAAAATAAAAACAAGACGTTTGATCATGAGCTTTTCACTGTCTCCTTAAGTTCCGCTACAGTCACATCTTCAGACTTCGTTTTCCAGCGATCATGCATCCATCCCCATTGCTCCGGGTAACGGCGAATCACTTCTTCAAAATCTTTCATCCAGGCTTCGGTGTATTTCCGTATCGAGGCCGTTCGATCACCACCTTCGATCTTCGGTCGAATCAAATTCCCCAAAAGGAGCTTGTAGCGATTCCCGGGCATTCGGACCATAAAAGCCGGCAGGATTGGCGCTCCCGAAGCCATTGCAAATTTCACAGGCGCCACGGACGTATGGGCTGGCTTTCCAAAAAAATCTACAAAAATACCCCGAGTATGGTCTCGATCCTGATCCGGCAGAAGCCCGATAATTCCACCCGCCTTCAGATGAACATGGACCTGTCTGACGGCCTCATCCTGATAGATGGTTTGAACGCCTACGGCACTCCGCAGGCCTACAATCCACCGGTTATAGGGCTCATAATAGATTCTGCGGCCAATAACAGCGCCCTTAAAACCCTGCAAACAAAAACTTCCGGCTAAAAGCTCCCAGTTCCCCAAGTGCGCCGTCATTATAATGAGCCCCCTCCCTTCTTGCAAAACATCTTTGCAGAAAGAATAGGCATCACCGGTCTCCACGATCGAGACCACTCTATCGCGTGAAAGCGTGGCAAAACGCAAGAAATCCACGGCCGTCTGAAGCATGTGCCCCAACACCCGCCGACCGATCGCTTCCAGCTCTACGGAACTTTTCGTGTCGCCATACGCCAACTTTAGATTCTCAAGGATCTTCGTTCTTTGACGCGAAACGAGCCGGTATCCCCCATGCCCGACGCCGCTGGCAAGCGCCAGGGCCCAACTCCGTGGCAGAATCAATAAAAATTCCGCCGCAAGCCTTGCTAAAAGATAAAGCGGATAGCGATAGAACTTGCGCTTGGCCATAGTCCCAATACCTATCAATTTCAGATTTTTTGAAATTGGGGCAATCCTTGTCAACCATCTAGAAACAAATCCAAGACAAGGATAGTCCCAATACCTATCAATTTCAGATTTTTTGAAATTGGGGCAGTCCCAATTCCAATCAATCGAAGCGAAGCTGAGATTGGGGCAATCCTTGTCAACCATTTTAGAAATAAATCAAAGACAAGGATAGTCCCAATACCTATCAATTTTAACGAAGTTGAAATTGGGGCAATCCCAACTACTCCTTATGAAAAAAAATCTAAAGTTGGGATAGTGAGATCAAACCCGTCCCGCCCTCATAAGATCCTGAACATCCAGGAGACCTACGACGCGTCGGGCTTTATCCACCACCGGCAATTCATCAATACGAAGAGACTCCATGATATGGAACGCCTCCTCCGCAAGTCTTTCCTTCTGGATATAGCGGGGTTTAAGCGTAGCCCATTGAACAACAGGACGGCTCAAGATCTTCTCGCTCTGGGATTTCAGATGCCGCCGGAGATCTCCGTCCGTGAACACGCCCACCAATTTCCCGTGCCCGTCGACGATTGTACAACTGCCCGCCCTTGAGGCCGTGATCTTGAGAAGCGCTTGACGTACCGTGGTCTTCACCCCCACGAGAGGATTGGCCTTCCCCGTACGCATGATCTCCCGAACCTTGAGCAGCCGCCTTCCAAGACTTCCTGCCGGATGAAGCTCCGCGAAATCTTCGGAACGAAAACCTTTTTTCTTGAGAAGCGAAAGCGCGAGCGCGTCTCCAAGCGCAAGCGAAGCGGTCGTCGAAGCGGAAGGCGCCAAGTTTAAAGGGCACGCTTCACGTCGCACACCGAGATCCAGCACTACGTCTGCATTTTTCCCAAGGGAGGATCTGGGGACACTCGTGAGCGCAACAAGTTTCACGCCTTTTTTTTTCATAAGAGGAAGAAGCCTCACGATCTCTTCGCTTTCCCCGCTTTGCGAGATTGCAATTACGAGGTCCTTAGAGGTCACCATCCCAAAATCACCGTGCACTGCTTCGGCGGGATGAAGAAAAAAAGCGGGCGTTCCCGTGGAAGCCATAGTCGCGGCAATCTTGCGGGCGATAAAACCGGGTTTTCCCATTCCGGTAAGTATCACGCGTCCTTTGCAATCCGCCATCCATTGAACCACCGTCTCGAAATCCTTGCCAATCCGGGACCGAAGCCTCGAGATGGCGAGAGCTTCCATTCTGAGAACTTCTTTGGCAAGTCGTATCACCTTGGACGTTTTCATGGTCCTAGCCCTCCCCACCGACGCATTTTTTAAGCACGATCAGTTTTTTGAGCAGAGGTTCCAATTGAGAGAGCGCTAGGGCGTTCGGCCCGTCGGAAAGCGCTTTGGCTGGATCCTCATGGATCTCCATAAAAATAGCATCCGCTCCGGCCACGACCGCGCAGCGCGCAAGCGTCGGGATAAATTCCGACATGCCGCCCGAAGCCGTGCCCTTCCCACCCGGAATCTGCACCGAATGTGTAGCGTCATAGACCACGGGATACCCGAATTCACGCATGATGGGAATCGCACGAAAATCGTTCACGAGGTTATTGTACCCAAAACTCGTACCGCGTTCCGTGAGAAGGATCTTCTTGCACCCGACTTCTTCAAGTTTATGGATCATGTTCTTCGCTTCCCACGGAGAAAGAAATTGTCCTTTTTTCACGTTCACGATCCTCCCTGTCGCCGCGGCCGCGAATAAAAGATCGGTCTGGCGGCAAAGAAACGCCGGGATCTGGAGGATGTCCGCGACTTCGGCCACTGGCCTCGCCTGCTCGGGCGTATGAAAATCTGTAAGAATGGGAAGTTTGAACTCTTTTTTGACGCGGGCAAGGATCACAAGACCTTTTTCAAGGCCCGGGCCGCGAAAGGAACGGATCGAGGAACGATTAGCCTTATCAAAGCTCGCTTTAAAAACATACGGGATCTTGAGCGTCCGGGTAACTTCCGAGATCTTTTCCGCAAGCCTAAGTGTACTTTTCTCATCCTCGATCACGCAAGGCCCACCGATCAGAACGAGCTTCCGAGGATCTCCGAAGACGATAGACCCCAGCGCCACCTTATGCATGGACCTCACCCTTCTCCTTCATGGGAACTTCGGCCTTGGCGATCTCTGGCTCCACCGGAGTAGAGATCTTCAGGCCATGCTCTTCCTGAAAAGCGAGCGCAGAACGAATAAATTCCCGAAAAATCGGGTGCGACCTGTCCGGCTTGGATTTGAACTCGGGATGGAACTGGACCGCAAGAAACCAGGGATGGCCTTCCAACTCGATCATCTCGATGAGCTTCCCGCTCGGGGAAACACCTGAAAGTCTCATACCAGCCTTTTGGAACTTTTCGCGGTATTCATTGTTGAACTCATAACGGTGGCGATGACGCTCCGAAATCTCATCCACCTTGTAGGCCTTGTGCGCGAGCGTGTCTTTTTTGATCTGGCACGGATACGCACCCAGACGCATGGTGCCGCCCAGATCCTTCACGTTCTGTTGTTCTTCGAGAAGGCTGATCACCGGAAAAGGCGTCTTTTTGTTGAACTCAGTCGAATGCGCGCCTTTCATGTCCAGGACGTTACGCGCAAACTCGATCGCCGCGCACTGCATCCCGAGACAGATCCCGAAAAAAGGAATTTTTTTCTCGCGGGCAAATTGGATCGCTTTGAGTTTTCCTTCGATCCCGCGACTTCCGAAACCGCCCGGCACCAGAATCCCGGAAACACCCTTGAGCTGCTCAAGCGAACGGGCCGTCTCAAGCTTTTCGGAATTAATCCTCTTGATCACCACCCCCGTATCGTTGGCAATCCCGCCGTGCTTCAAAGACTCATAAATGGATTTATAGGCATCCTGCAACTCGATATATTTACCCACCACGGCGATCTTGACCAAATGCCTGGGATGAAGCGCCTTGTCGACCACGTTCTTTTTCCACTCATGAAGACTTCCCGCCTTATATTCGATCTTGAGCTTCTGACAAATGACCTTGTCGATCCCTTCCTCCTTGAACGCAAGGGGACATTCATAGATCGAGGCCACATCACGCGCTTCGATCACGGCTTCGGGCTCCACATTACAGAAAAGCGCGATCTTGTCTTTCATCGCCTGGTCAATCTTTTTTTCTGTACGGCAGATCAGAATGTCCGGTTGAATACCGATCTCACGCAAGGTTCCAACACTATGCTGCGTGGGCTTGGTCTTGAGCTCGCCCGCGGCTTTGATATAAGGGACGAGCGTCAGATGGATGAAAAGAGAGTTCTCTCGACCCACCTCATGGCGAAATTGCCGGGCGGCCTCCAGGAACGGCAGAGACTCGATATCGCCGGCCGTGCCGCCGACTTCGCAGATCACAACATCATAACGTTTGTTGCGCGAAACATCCCGGATGCGTTCTTTGATCTCATTGGTGATGTGTGGCACCACTTGCACGGTACCCCCCAGATAATCCCCGCGCCGCTCCTTCGTAATCACGCTGTAATAGATCTGACCACTCGTCACGTTGTTCTCACGACCCAGCGTGCTGTGCGTGAAACGCTCGTAATGGCCAAGATCCAGATCCGTCTCCGCGCCATCATCGGTCACATAGACCTCGCCGTGCTGAAAAGGATTCATGGTGCCGGGGTCCACATTAAGATAAGGATCGAGTTTCTGGATCGCGACTTTAAGACCCTTTGCTTCAAGAATCTTCGCGATCGACGCGGACGCGATCCCTTTTCCCAGAGATGAAACAACGCCGCCTGTCACAAAAATATGCTTTGGCATAATTTTATCCTTATGAATCCTTCTTAACTGATGACCAAAAAAGAACCAATAAACAAGAACCAATCACCAAACAATAAAATCAAATTCCAACCTCCAAGATTTAACAACCCGTTTGATTATTGGACCTTGGCGCTTGGAATTTACTTGGATCTTGTCTTTTGGTCATTGGTATTTTTCCCACGAAGTCGATCTTCCACTTCGTGAAGATCCTCTTCCGTGTCCACGCTGATGAAATCATACGCCGTTTCGATCACGCGAATGGAACGGCCCCTTTCGAGGACCCTGAGCTGCTCTAATTTCTCGGTATTTTCCAGGATTCCCGGCTCCCAGGCAATAAATTTCAAAAGAAATTCACGCCGGTACCCGTAAACTCCCAGATGTTTTAAAAAACTGAATGCACACGGCGCAACTCCCTCACCCTGCCCTCTCCCCCCCGCGGGGGGAGAGGATAAAGGTGAGGGGAAAACGCCATCAGAAACATTTACTTTTTGATACGATGTTCCTTGAAAAAACGGGATCATCGCGCGTGAAAAATAAAGCGCGTTCCCTTCCGCATCACACACAACTTTAACAACATTGGGATTCTCGAAACTCGCCCTATCCGACATACGCACGGCCAGGGTCAGCATTTTCACATCCTTCTCTCTTTCAAAAATGCTCACCATCTCATCAAGCGCCTTCGGGTCCACAAGCGGCTGATCGCCCTGAATATTGATCACAAGATCCTGCTTGAAACGACCCATGACTTCCGCGATCCTTGAGGTTCCGTTCGGATGGTCTTTGCGCGTCATGAAAGCCTTACCGCCGAATCCCTCCACGCATTGCTGGATGCGCGTGTCGTCGGTCGCCACGATCACATCCTCAAGTTTTTTCGCCTGCTTCGCGCGCTCCCACACATACTGGATCATGGGTTTGCCGCCTATAGAACGCAGAATCTTCTCGGGTAAACGTGTGGAACCTAAACGCGCGGGAATAACACCGAGAGCTTTCATAACCGGCCCTCAAGGGCCGAAGTCCCAAGCGCCAAGATCCAAACTCCACCCAAGGTCCAATAACCAAAATTCCAAACAGCCAGACAGAGACTATTTTTTCGATTGGTATTTCGGAACTTGGAATTTGCTTGGTTCTTGGATCTTGGTTCTTGTTTCTTGTTTCTTGTTTCTTGGATCTTGGAATTTAGCATTTACGCTTTTCGGATTGCTTCTTCTAGCTCTTCGGGAGCGACCGTTGCCGTGCCAAGCTTCCCCACCACGATACCGGCCGCAAGATTTGAGATCTTCGCGGCCTCTTGCATTTTCGCGCCTGCCGCTAATGCGAGAGCAAGCGTTGCGATCACCGTATCCCCCGCGCCAGAAACATCATAGACTTCGCGCGCGGCAGTCGGGACCCGGGTCAGCTTTTTATTTTTTTCAAAAAGGGCCATACCATCCTCACCCAATGTGATCAGCACGGAATCAAGTTTCAATTTTTTCATCAATCCCCATCCCACCGTGTCCAGTTCAGGAGTTTGGTAGCACGATCCATGGGTCCTCTCATAACCGATATAGGCCTCGCTTCGGTTCGGGGTAATACACGTTACTCCCTGATAATAAACAAAATGTTTTTCTTTGGGATCCACGAGTACGGGCTTTTTGTGCCTTTTGGCAAGGCGGACGATCTCCTTCAAAAGAAAGGGCTGCATCACGCCTTTGCCGTAATCCTCAAGAATCACGACATCCATGTGTTTGATATTCTCACGGACAAATTGCAGGATCTTCAAGAGATCGACCTTGGAAACATCGTCCGTCTTTTCACGGTCAAAACGGACCACTTGCTGGGAATGCGCGATCACGCGGGTTTTGAGGGACGTCGGGCGCATCGGATCATAAACAATCCCCCCGGTCTCGATCCCCTGTTTGCGCATCACCTTAATCAGCATGCGCCCATAAAGATCACGGCCCACCACCCCGCAAGGGAAAACCTGCCCTCGGAGGGAACGGATATTATTGGCCACGTTCAGCGATCCCCCCGGCATGAAGGATTCCCGCTCAACCTTGACCACCGGAACCGGCGCCTCGGGGGAAATGCGCTTTACACTCCCCCAGACAAACTGGTCCAGAATGAAGTCCCCGATCACAAGAATACGGGTCTTTTTGAACCCGCCGGTAATTTCCAGAAAACGCTTTTTCTCTGAAGAAGTAAGGGTATTTTTCATAGGATATTCCAAATGGGAAGGCAGTATCTTAACACCGCCTCCCGGGGGTGTCAACGAAAGGAAATTCTTATAACTTCTTGAAATTAAACGAGTTAGAGAATAAAATGCCCGGGAGTTGTCTTGGAAGATCCCCCGATGTTAATTCTGATTCAGGAAATCACTTTTTTGCCGTCGGGCAAGAAGCACAATCGCCGGAGCAAGCTGGGGCTGCGGGAGCTTCCTTTTTAGGGACGTCCTTCTTGGCTGAATCTTTGTAACCCTTGGAACGATAATCGGTTTGATAAAAGCCGCTTCCCTTGAAAAGAATCCCTGATCCTCCGGAAATCAACCGTTCGACCTTGGCCTTCCCGCAATGGGGGCATTTCTTGATGGGCTTATCGATCATGGACTGGAATTTCTCGAACCGGTGCGCGCACGCCCCGCATTCATACTCATAAGTCGGCATACATTATTTCTCCTTTTCTTAAAAAATATTACGCGTCGAAGAGACTGACGGTGGAAAAATCGGTGTCACTCGTGACATTGATCCCGAGACGCTTAAGCCCCTTGTCATCTCCGGAGGTCGGGATATGGGTCATATGAGCCTCACATCCGCTCAGTTCCTTAAGTTTCGACATGGCGGCCTCGGCCGAAGGATTGGTGGCAGCGCTGATGCTCAAGGCCACCAAAATCTCATCCAGATTCAAACTGACCGCATGAGAACCCATGATGTCCTGCTTGAGACGTCCGATGGACTCGATCACGCCCAGCGATAAAAGATGAATTTGATCGGGAATGCCGGCAAGTTTTTTGACAGCATTCAGCACCAAACTCGATGCCGCGTGCATGAGCGGCGTGTTCTTTCCGGTCACGATCGATCCATCGTGAAGTTCGATCGCCGCGCCACAATAAATTCCTTTGTTCCCCTCTCCAAGGCGCTGCGCTTCCTGGGACGTTTCCCGCGCAGGGAGCACCACGCGACGGTCCTCGATCTTCGCATCCAGCTCCTTCATCAAAAGCTCCGTCCTCTGAGCCGCTTCTTTTTCTACGAACCCCATGACGTATTCGCAGGAATAACGGAAATATCGCGAGATCACTTCCTGCACAGCGGCTTTCCGGACAACCGCATCATCCACGATCCCGAAACCGGCACAGTTGACGCCCATGTCCGTCGGCGACTGGTAGATCGATCGGTTCCCCATGATTTTTTTCAGGATGCGCTGAAGCACCGGAAAGATCTCAAGATCGCGGTTGTAATTGACCGTTGTCTTTTTATGAGCCTCCAGATGGAACGAATCGATCATATTGACATCGCCCAGGTCCGCGGTCGCGGCCTCATAAGCTATGTTCACGGGATGTTTGAGCGGCAGATTCCAGATCGGAAAAGTTTCAAACTTCGAATAGCCGCTTTCAAGGCTTCGAGTATGATCGTGATAAAGTTGGGAAAGACAGGTCGCGAGCTTCCCGCTCCCGGGCCCCGGTCCGGTCACGATCGCGATCGGATTTTGGGTCTCGATATACTCATTGGCCCCGTAACCTTCGGGGCTAACGATCAACTCCACGTCCGTGGGATATCCCTTGGTAAACCGGTGCGTGTAGACGCGGATACCGCGCCGTTCCAGCTTGTTCTTGAAAATCTTGGCGGCCGGCTGTTCGTTAAAACGCGTGATCACCACCGCCGTGATCGCAAGTCCCCAGGTCTTAAGATCGTCGATCATTTTAAAGGCATCCGCATCGTAGGTGATGCCGAAATCCGCCCTGAGTTTCCGCCGCTCGATATCTCCGGCATGAATGCAAAGAATGATGTCGATCTTGTCCTTCAGCTTTTGAAGCAACCGCATCTTGACATTCGGATCGTACCCGGGAAGGACTCGCGCGGCGTGATGATCGAAAAGCAATTTTCCGCCAAACTCGATATAAAGCTTGCTGCTGTATTTCTTGACCCGTTTGAGAATGGCTTCGGACTGTTCCTTCAGATATTTTTCGTTATCAAAGCCTGTCTTTTTCATGGATCCAACCCCTTTTCGCGCGCGCTGACGCCTTGCAGATCTCCCCTGAGATCAATACGTGAGTCTGGAATGGACTGGATTTTATCACGCGGGGCAAAAAGAAAGAACCGGTTAATTAAAGGTACAGGATTTTACAAACCCCACGGATCTTGTCCGGCTAGAAGTGGTTTCATAAGTTCGCATAACCTCAATAACGACAGGTCATTGCGAGGAGCCCGACAGAGCGACGCGGCAATCTCTCTCTACGAAAGCAA
>Ga0156526_1145_pt1 | contig 18282 bp, 23 predicted proteins | sample RifOxyB3_FD_111921 | JGI IMG/M metagenome (GOLD analysis project Ga0156526, IMG submission 111921) | Omnitrophica bacterium RIFOXYB12_FULL_50_7
TGCGCAAAAATAATCGGAATCACACCCGCCTGGTTCACCTTAAGCGGCAAATAGGTGCTCTGCCCGCCGTAGGTACGATGCCCGCGTATCTGCTTCGCGTACTGGACCGGGATCTTCCGCTGCCCCTGAATGATCAGGATCAAAAAGATCACCGCGCCCACAAAAAGCCCGCACATGATCACGAATTTCCACCATGCCAACTGCTGGCGCGACGGGTCGAGCGGTGAAAGAAGGACCCACGTCTGACGCACGGCCTCTGGCAAAGACTCGATAATACCAGCCGTGATGATAATCGACATACCGTTCCCGATCCCGTGCGCATCAATCTGCTCGCCGAGCCACATGATAAACGCTGTCCCCGTGGTCATGGTCAGCATACACATCAAACGAAAATTCCAGCCCGGATCCGGTACGATCACCGTCCCCTGAAAAGCCGCTGGATTTTCAAGCCAAAGAGCGATAAAGAACGTCTGCAAAATGCTCAGGACGATCGTCCCGTAACGCGTGTACTGAATGATCTTCTTGCGGCCTTCCTCGCCTTCCTTCGCGAGTTTCTCCAAAGCCGGGATCACCACGGTCAAAAGCTGCAAAATGATCGATGCCGAAATATAGGGCATGATCCCCAGCGCGAAGATCGTCGCTTTCTGGAGCGCGCCGCCGGTGAACATCCCCATAAAACCCAGGAGGGACCCACCGGACATGTGCTGTTGAAAAAAGCGTGCGAGCGCAACGCCGTCGATCCCCGGAGTCGGCACATAGGTCCCGATCCGATAGACGGCAATAATACCGAGCGTAAAAATGATCTTCTTACGCAGGTCCGGGATCTTTAGGATATTTCCGAACGCTTGTAGCACCCAAACTCCGTTCTTGTACCGTGTACTCTTGAAAATTAATTAGACACGGCACCTGTTATTGATTTTCCGAGCAGAATGGCCTGACCGCCCTTCGATTCGATTTTTGTCTTCGCTGAACCGCTGAAAAGATGAGCCTTCACAGTGACAGCTTTTTTGAGCTCCCCGGAACCAAGGATCTTCAATCCGTCATGAAGCTCCTTGATAACGTTCCTGGCGAGCAAAATTTCAGGAGTGATCTCATTATCTTCAAGCTTTGCCAGCGTCTGAAGATTCACGATCGCATAAACCTTCTTGAACGCGCTACGATTAAAACCTCTCTTCGGAAGACGGCGATAAAGAGGATTCTGTCCACCTTCGAATCCAGGATTCAAGGTAAACCCCGAACGGGCCCGCTGCCCCTTGTGCCCTTTGGACGAGGTCTTCCCGTGACCGGATCCGATCCCGCAACCTAAACGCTTCGGACGCTTCTTATAAGGAGTTTTGTGTCTCATACCACTTTTTCGCTTTCTAAATCGTAACGAACCTTGCGGTCCACAAGCGCGGTCAAACCATCGATCGTGGCCTTCAGCACGTTAATAGAATTATCGCTTCCAAGACTTTTGGTCAAAATATCCTTGATCCCGCAAGCTTCGCATGCCGCGCGCACCGAACCGCCGGCGATGATCCCCGTACCGGGAGAGGCGGGCTTCAAGAGCACTTTCGCCGCGCCATAGCGACCGATCACCTCGTGCGGGATCGTCGTCCCCTTCAGCGTGATCTTGATGATGTTCTTGCGGGCCGCAACAAGCGCCTTGCGGATCGCGTCTGCGACCTCATTGGCCTTGCCCTGCGCGTATCCAAGTTGAGCCGTACCGCTCCCCACCACCACCAAGGCGCTGAATGAAAAGCGTTTTCCGCCTTTTACGACCTTGGCACAGCGGTTCACCTGAATGACCTTTTCATAGTTCGACGAACCATCCGCCGACATAACGGGAGTTCGGGAAGACCGCGAGGGGGACTGAGGAGCTCTCGGACCTCCTCTTTGCTGTGTTTTCGGCGCTACGGCTGTTTTTTCCATGCTTCGTAGATTTCCTTTCGGTGACTACTTTAAAATTGAATGCCGTTCTTACGGATCGCTTCGGCCAAAGCCTTCACGCGGCCATGGTAAAGATAACCGCCGCGATCAAACGATATTTTCTGAACGCCTTTTTTCTTAAGCTGCTCGGCAAAAAGCTGCCCCAGTTGCTCCGAGACGTGGGTCTTTCCTTTTTTTGAAGCGGCCTTTGCAACTTCCGCATTCAAGGAAGACAGCGAAGCAAGCGTTTTTTGAGAAACGTCATCGATCGCTTGTACAAAAATATTTTTCAGGGAACGGTGCACGACCACCCGCGGCCTTTCGGCCGACCCGATAACCTTTTTCCGGACTCGGGCATGCCTTTGGATCCTTCCCCATTCCTTATCTTGAACCATAAATCCTAAACTCCTCTGTAATGCGTTACTATATTAGCTAACCGTTTTACCCTGTTTGCGGCGCACATGTTCGCCAAGGTAGCGGATGCCCTTCCCTTTGTACGGTTCGGGTTTCATGAAACTACGAATCTCGGCAGCTGTCTGCCCGACGCGCTGCTTGTCGGCGCCTGTAATAGTGATCGAAGTCGGCTTGGGACACTTAATCTCCACATCCTTTCCAAACGGATAATCGATCGGATGTGTGAAACCGAGCAATAAGGTCAACACACTGTCCTTGACGGAAGCCTTCATACCAACGCCCACGATTTCGAGTTCCTTAGCATAGCCTTGAGTCACGCCAATCACCATATTCTGGATCAGGCTACGCGTCAAACCATGAAGCGCACGATCCGTACGGATATCTGTGGGACGAGTGACCTTCACTTCCGTCCCCTCAACCTTGACCGTGATACGAGGATGAACGCTCAGGGTAAGTTCCCCTTTAGGCCCTTGAATTTTCAGAGTCGTGCCTTGAACCGCGACTTTTACCTTTTCAGGGATCGTAACTGGTTTTCTTCCGATACGTGACATAATTCCTTTTGATTGTCCGCTTAATGGATCTTTATCCCGTTAGAAATTTTCAACAGGTTTTACCAAACCGTACAAAGAAATTCACCGCCGGCTTTAGCCTCACGCGCCTGCCGTCCTGTTAAAACACCCTTGGGCGTTGAAAGGATCGCTACCCCGAATCCTCCGAGAACCTTCGGAATCTCCTGATAACCGACATAACGACGCAACCCCGGCGTGGAGACACGCTTCAGCCCTTGGATCGCCGATTTCTTGCCTCCGGGAAGATATTTCAGATGGATGCGTACAAAATTCTTGTTCCCATCGTTGAACGGTTTCACGTTCTCAATAAAACCCTCGCTCTTCAAAAGTTCCGCGATCCGTATCGTGATCACAGACGCAGGAGCAGTCAACTTTTCCTTATGCGCCTTCGAGGCGTTCCGGATCGATGTTAAAAAATCTCCGATAAAATCATAGCGCGACATGAAAACCTTTCCTCCTGATTACCAGCTGGATTTGACCACGCCCGGCAGCATGCCCGTGTTGGCCAATTCCCGGAAACAGATGCGGCAGATGGAGAATTTCCGGATATAGCCGCGCGGACGTCCGCACCGCTGGCAGCGGTTGTATTTTCTGACCTTGAATTTCGGTTCCAATCTCTGCTTAACGATCAAACAAGTCTTTGCCATTTGAATCCCTTATTTCCTGAAAGGAAAGCCCAAAAGCTCCAAGAGCCGCTTTCCTTCTTTGCTGTTCTCAGCCGTGGTCACAAACGTGATGTCCATGCCTTGGGTCTTTTTCATCTTGTCAAACTCCACCTCCGCAAAGATCGTCTGCTCTGTCAGTCCGATCGTGAAATTCCCGCGCTGGTCGAAACTCTTATCCAAAAATCCGCGGAAGTCACGAATACGCGGCATGGCAAAGTTAAAAAGGCGATCCATGAACTCATACATGCGGCTTCTCCGGAGCGTCACTTTCAACCCGATCGGCGAACCTTCACGAAGCTTGAAAGCCGAAATGGATTTCTTGGCGCGCGTCACTACCGGCTTTTGCCCGACGATGCGCGAAAGCTCGATCGCGAGCTGATCCAGGATCTTGATATCCTCCTGGCCTTCTTTCACGCCCATATTGACCACGATCTTCTCCATCCGGGGTGCCTGCATCGGATTCTTATAACCGAACTCTTTTTGGAGCTCCGGCACAACCTCCGTGCGGTATTTCTCGAGCAATCTTGGGAGTACGGCAACTTTTTGATTCATGATGTTTATAAAACCTCACTTGACGCTTTAACAATACGGTGCTTGGTTCCGTCCGCAAGAATGGAATACCCCACGCGAGAAGGCTTGCCGCTGCGCGGGCAAATAAGCTTTACGTTTGAAACATGGAGTTTCCCTTCCATCTTCGTAATCCCACCTTTGGGATTTTCCTGACTCTTGCGCAAATAACACGTGCGGTAATTGATCTTCTCGATCAAGATCTTCCCTTCTTTCGGGAAGGCGCGCATCACGCGTCCTTTTTTACCGGCATCCTTGCCCTGGGTCACTATCACTTCATCGCCTTTACGGATCTTCATAACTTAAACAACCTCCGGCGCGAGCGAAATGATTTTGGAAAAATCACAATCACGAAGCTCACGGGCCACGGGGCCAAAAATACGTGTCCCGCGCGGGTTCTTCTGGTTATCGATCAACACAATGGCATTCGACGAAAATTTCACGGAGGAACCGTCCTTGCGACGGATCGGCGATTTGGTCCTCACGACCACCGCCTTCACAACCTCTCCTTTTTTGACCGCACCGCTCGGAAGAGCTTCCTTCACGGACGCGGTAATAATGTCACCCACTTCGGCGGAGCGCTTGCTGTGACGACCGATCACACCGATCATGGCTGCTTTTTTCGCGCCGCTGTTATCGGCGATCTCAAGAACGCTTCGCATCTGGATCATGACGGCAACACCTTCACGAGACGCCACCGCTTGGTCTTGGAAAGCGGCCGGGACTCGACGATCTGGACGCGACTGCCTTCCTTTGCCTCGTTCTTCTCATCATGCGCGAAATACTTGACATGCCGTTTGATGATCTTTTTAAATTTGGAATGTGTCAAGAGACGAGTCACAAGCACCGAGATGGTCTTGTTCATCTTCGCGCTGACGACCACCCCCTCACGAACTCGCTTTGCTGGAGCTTCATTCCCGTTCTCGGTCATGACTTTTTCTCGCCTTTCTTCTTTTCGGTGATTACGGTCTTGACGCGCGCAATGTCCCGCTTGGCTTCCCTAAGCGCGGAGTGGCGCTCGAGCTTGCCGGTCTTATGCTGGAACCGGAGCTGCATCAAGCCTTTTTTCAAAGCGTTGACCTTCTCGTTCAATTCCTCGATACTGAGTTCTTTTAATTCCGTCACTTTCAACATATCAAACCGCTACCTCGCGTTTCACGAATTTGGTACGGAATGGGATCTTGTGGGCACAAAGCCTCATGGCCGAACGGGCCATCTCTTCCGGGACGCCCCCCATTTCAAAAAGGATCTTCCCGGGTTTAATGACCGCGACGTAATGCGACGGAGCGGCTTTCCCTTTACCCATGCGGGTTTCAGCCGGCTTCTTGGAAACCGATTTGTCCGGAAAAACTCGCAACCAGATCTTACCGCCACGCTTGACGTGACGCGTCAAAGCCACGCGGGCTGCTTCAATCTGGACTCCCGTCAACCAGTGGCATGCAAGAGCCTTCAGACCGAACTCGCCGAAAGCCAAACTACTTCCGCGCGTGGCAACCCCGCGCATCCATCCGCGCTGATGCTTGCGAAATTTAACCCTCTTAGGCTGTAGGGGCATCGCTCTTATTCTCCTGCGTCCCGCTATTCTGGGGCACTTCCGAAGCAGATTTGTCCGCTTCCACAGCTTCCGTTTTGTGGGCTTCTTCGTCTACAACCTTGAATTTTTTCTCAAGCTCAAGCTTCTGGGCTTCCTGCTCTTTTTTCACGAGCACATCCCCCTTGTAAATCCATGTCTTGCAACCAATGGTCCCGTAGGTGGTGAAAGCTTCCGCGAATCCATAATCGATATCCGCGCGAAAAGTGCTGAGAGGAACTTTCCCTTCATGATATTTTTCTTCGCGAGCGATCTCCGCACCGCCGAGACGGCCTTTGCATTGCACCTTGATACCCAGGGCACCCTTTTGCATCGCAAGCTGTATGGATTTCTTCATCGCGCGACGGAACCCGATGCGCTTTTCAAGCTGCAAGACGATATTCTCGGCCACAAGCTGCGCGTCGATCTGGGGCATCTTCACTTCCTTGATATCCAGGAACACTTCGTTCTTCGTCAAAGCCGCAAGATCTTCCTTGATCTTATCGATCTCTTGACCCCGCCGCCCAATGATAACGCCCGGTTTGGCCGCGAAAATACGGATGCGTACCCGGTTCGACGCCCGATCGATCTCGATCGAAGAGATACCGGCGATTGCCAGCTTTTTCTTCAGATACGCACGAATCTTGAGATCTTCCATGAGAGTAGTCCCGGCATCACGCTTGGCAAACCACCGCGCTTTCCAGGGCTTGATATACCCAAGCCTTAAACCGTAAGGATGAACTTTCTGACCCAAAATAACCTCCCTTATGCCTTCGTTCTTTTAGTACTGCGCTCCCTTTGATTTCATAGAGAACGGTGTTAAGCCGCCGCAGCGGTCTTTTTCTTGTTCTTCGCTTTCGCGTCTTCCGGTACTCTTCCACCCCAAATATTGGCCCCTTCGCGAACTTCCACGGTCAAGTGAGTGGTCCGTTTTAAAATTTTATCCGCACGTCCCATCGAACGGGTCAAGAACCGCTTGAACACCGGCCCGCCATCGGCGCGCACATCCGAAACATAAAGACGATTTTCATTCAACCCCAGATTTTTGGCATTCGCGATGGCGCTTTTCAAAGTCTTGACCGCGAGCTTCGCGCCCTTCTTTTTAAGAAGCATCAAGATCCCAACCGCTTCCTGGGCTGGCTGTCTGCGGATCGTATCGATCACAAGACGCATCTTCCGCGGGGCAATCCTCAAATGTTTCGTGAGAGCCCTGACAACGCGCGGCGACGGAGCCGCTTCTACTTTTGATTTTTTTTCGTCTTTAGCCATGATGTTCTTTCGGATTAGGTAGTTGAGCCTGCGGCAAGGGCTTTTGCCTTATCTCCCGAAGCGCTGTGTTTTCTGAACGTCCGTGTCGGAGAAAATTCCCCGACTTTGTGCCCCACCATATTCTCGGTCACAAACACATTGATAAAAGTTTTACCGTTATGGACCGACAGCGTAACACCAATAAACTCCGGCGTGATCGTTGAGCGCCGCGACCAGGTTTTAATGGGCCGCCGGTCTTTTTTCTGATTCGCAATCTGAACCTTGCCTAAAAGTCTGTCGTCAACGTAGACGCCTTTTTTTGCTGAACGGCTCATTTTCTGCGATCCTTCACAATGTATTTGTTCGATGCTTTGTACTTCTTGCGTGTCTTATAACCCTTGGATTTTACTCCCGTCGGACTCTGCGGATGATTTCCACCCTTCGACTTACCTTCCCCGCCACCAAGCGGATGGTCGACAGGGTTACGCGCAACACCACGCGAAACCGGACGTCGTCCCAGCCAACGGGCGCGACCGGCCTTCCCAAGAACAATATTCTCATGATCGATATTGGAACACTGCCCGATCGTCGCGTACGCCTTCGCCGGAACAAGTCTCACCTCCCCGGAGGGAAGCTTGATATGCGCCATATCATTTTCTTTCGCGAGGATCTGCGCCACGACGCCGCCAGCACGCGCGAGTTTCCCTCCCAAACCGGGACGAAGTTCGATATTGTGGATCATGGAACCTTCCGGGATCTTCTCAAGCGGTAAATGGTTTCCAACCCTCACTTCTACATCCGGCCCACTCACCACTTTTTCGCCAACCTTGAGACCGTCCGGACAAAGGATGTAGCTCTTGAGCCCGTCCGCGTACTGCACAAGCGCGATACGTGCGCTACGGTTCGGATCATATTCCACGGTCAAAACCGTCGCCTCGGCGCCGATGCGATTTCTTCTAAAATCAATCAAACGGATGCGACGCTTATGTCCGCCCCCGATACGCCGCGAAGTGATATGTCCATGGTTATTGCGCCCGCCCGAGCCTTTTTTAATATAGGTCAAAGGCTTGTACGGCTGATCCACGGTGATCTCGGCAAAATCGGAAACGTTCCCGTATCGCCGCGTCGGTGTTGTTGGTTTAAATTTAATGAGTCCCATAAGTCCTTTTTTCCTCTTTACTTCGTCAGATCGATCTTCTCGCCCTTTTTCAGGGTCACAATGGCTTTTTTCCAAGCCGTTGTCTGTCCGGGGACGTAACGCACGCGACGCCATTTTCCGGAAACATTCATCGTATTCACGCTTTCCACATGCACGCTGAAAATCTTCTCGACGGCCGCTTTAACCTCTTTTTTATTAGCTTTCGGATGCACGCGAAAACCGTACTGACACGCAGCCTCGGCGGCTTTGGAGAGCTTCTCGGTGATCAACGGCTCGATCACGATATCGTAAAGATTAAGCTTCATGAGACTTCTCCTTCGCCGTCACCGCTAAACGCTTTTCGATCAACTCGACGGCGGCCTCATCGATCACAAGTTTTTCGCGTTGCATCACATCATATGCCGTGAACTCCGCGGCCGTCTTGATCTCGATCCTCTCGCGCATATTGCGACTTGCGCGTTTGAGATTCGGCGTCGCCTCCTTCACTACGTAAAGGGTACGTTTTTTTAGGACTGGCAATGCTTTCGCGATTGCTGCAAATTCCTTCGTCTTCGGCGTCTCTAGCCTTATCGCCTCAAGCAGTATCAGGTTCTTCTCCCCCCCACGCTTGCTCAGCATAACCCTCAACGCCAGATTACGGATCGTTTTGGACAATGACACGGTGTAATCCCTCTGATGCGGACCAAACACCGTCCCGCCGCCCACCCAAATCGGAGAGCGACTCGAGCCGGCGCGCGCCCTTCCAGTCCCTTTTTGTTTCCAAGGTTTTTTGCCACCGCCACGCACTTCGCCGCGCGTTTTGGTATCGACAGTCCCTTTGCGAAGATTGCCCGAGTAGGCATTCCGCACAAGCTCCAAAAGACGGTCGTTCGCCCGGACCCCATAGATCTCGGGATTCAGTACCACCTCTTGTTTCTTCTTACCCTCTCTTGAGTAAAGAAGCACTTTCATCTCTTAGACCTTTCTTTCAATCTTTAGATCGTTCGACCAGCATCCGATTACTAGGAACTTACTTTCGTTCCGTCTTGAGGATTTTCAGCTTTGGAAGTTTCCGAGGAATTTCCCTCCGGGGACCCCTGCTTACTACTTCTCACTTTCCAGGAACCTTTCCTGCCGCGCTTAAGCGCGCTACGGATGATCAAATAACCGCCCTCCGCGCCCGGCACACTGCCGCCAAGAGCAAGAAGATTGTTATCGGCATCCACTTTCATGACTTTGAGATTATGAATACAGATCCTTTCATCACCCATATGCCCGGGAAGCCCTTTGCCCTTGCGGACCTTTTTGCGGCAACCCACGCCGCCGGCTTTGGAGCCGATAGAGCCCGGAACACGTCCGAACATAGAGCCATGGCTCGAACTCGCGCCACCCTTATAATTAAGACGCTTCACCACACCCTGAAAGCCTTTTCCGATCGAGACGCCTTCGATATCCACATACTCCCCGACCTCAAAGTTCTCCGCGCGAAGCTCACTTCCAACGGATAAATTGGTAAGGTCTTCTGTACGAATCTCGCGAATAAATCTTACCGGCGGGACATTCGCCTTGCGAAGCGCGCCCAGCTTCGGTTTGTTGAGACACTTCTCTCTCACGGAATCAAATCCAAGCTGAACCCCCAGATATCCATTCTTCTCCTTGGTTCGAAGCGCCGTCACAAAACACGGACCCACCTCAAGCACCGTCACGGGGATTTGCTGGCCTTCCTCGTCAAAGATCTGGGACATTCCTACTTTTTTACCTAAAAGACCGATCATAAATTTCTCTTTTTAAAGTTTAATCTCAACATCCACGCCTGCCGGGAGGTCGAGTTTCATCAACGCGTCCACGGTGCGGGAAGTGGGATCTTCCAGTTCAATAAGCCGTTTATGGGTCCGGATCTCGAATTGATCACGAGCCTTTTTATCGATATGCGGACCCCGAAGCACCGTCGTTTTCCAAATATGCGTCGGAAGCGGGATCGGACCGATCACTTTCGCGCCGGTCTTTTTCGCAGTCCCTACGATCTCCTGAACCGACTGGTCCAGTACACGGTGGTCATACGCTTTCAGCTTGATACGGATCTTTTCTTTAGTTTGTGCCATTTTTTTATCCTGCGATGATCTTTTCTGCGACCATTTTTGGAACTTCTTGATAAGTGTGCGGCTCCATCGTATAAGTCGCGCGTCCCTGCGACAAGGAACGGACCGAAGTCGCATAACCAAACATCTCGGAAAGAGGCACGAGCCCTTTGATCGCCTTGAGATGACCGCGATTCGTAAGCTCCTGGATCACGCAACGACGAGAGTTCAGATCGCCGATCACATCCCCCATGTACTCCTCGGGAACCAGAACCTCCACGAACATGATCGGCTCCAGAAGAACAGGCTTCGCTCTCTTAAAGGCCTCCTTGAAAGCAAAAATTCCTGCCATTTTAAATGCAATTTCCGAAGAATCAACATCATGATAGCTTCCGTCATAGACAATCGCCCGGACGTCCGTAACGGGATAGCCGGCCAACACACCATTCGCACAGGCATCCTCCACACCGGCTTCCACGGCAGGAATGTATTCGCGAGGAATAGTCCCGCCCTTGACTTGATCCTCAAATTCGTTCCCGGTACCGCGCGGAAGAGGTTCAATCTTGAGATAACAGTGACCGTATTGCCCGCGACCTCCCGTTTGCTTGATGAATTTCCCCTCGGCTTCCGCCGTCGCCTGGATCGTTTCCTTGTAAGCAACCTGGGGTTTTCCGACATTCACCTGGACATTGTATTCCCGCTTCATGATGTCGACTTTGATATCCAAATGAAGCTCTCCCATCCCACCGATCAAGGTCTGAACAGTTTCCTGGTCCGTTCTTACGCGGAAGGTCGGATCTTCGTTGACGAGCTTTCCGATCGCATCCGACAAACGGTCACGATCCGCCTTGGTTTTCGGTTCGACCGCCATCCAGATCACAGGTTCGGGTACAAACATTGTCTCAAGCAAGATCGGATCATTTTCAACACAGAGAGAATCACCCGTCTTCACTTCCTTAAGACCCACTGCCGCCACAATATTCCCGGCGCCAGCTTCATCAATCTCTTCACGCTTGTTAGCATGCATGAGAAGAAGACGGCCAATACGTTCGGTCTTCCCCGTACGAACATTATAGATATAAGAACTTGAAGAAAGCGTCCCTGCATAAATGCGGATATAGGTCAAGGATCCTACGAACTTATCGCTCGCGATCTTGAAGGCATAACAGGTCAAAGGAGCTTTATCGTCCGCTTCACGATGGATCTCGATTTCCGTCCCGGGCTCGGTGCCCTTCACGGGAGGAATGTCCTTGGGCGAAGGAAGATAATCCACCACCGCATCCAGAAGCTGCTGAACACCTTTGTTTTTGAGCGCCGAACCAACAATCACAGGCGCCATCTTAAGACTGATTGTGCCTTTGCGGATCGCAGACTTGATCTCCGCAACCGTTGGCGCTTGCCCTTCAATAAATTTATGCATCAACGCGTCATCGTATTCGGAAACCTTTTCAATCATGAATTCGCGCGCTTTCTTGACCTGATCCGCATATTCAGCGGGGATTTCCTGGATTTCGAATTTCGCGCCAAGACTTTCGTCATTAAAAATATAGGCCTTCATCTCAACCAGATCAATAATCCCGCGATGCTTTTCCTCGAGACCTAGCGGAATCTGGATAGGAACGGCATTCGCGCCAAGCTGATCGCGCATCTGCTGAACATTTTTTTCAAACTCCGCGCCCGTACGATCCATTTTATTAATAAAGGCAATACGCGGAACACGATAACGATCCGCCTGACGCCACACCGTCTCCGATTGCGGCTCCACACCTTCCACCGCACCGAAGACCGCGACGCAGCCATCCAGCACGCGGAGAGACCTTTCGACTTCGATTGTAAAATCCACATGTCCCGGGGTATCAATAAGGTTGATGCGACAATCTCTCCAGAAACAGGTCGTAGCGGCCGAGGTGATCGTGATCCCACGCTCTTGCTCCTGTTCCATCCAATCCATGACCGCCGTCCCCTCGTGGACTTCCCCGATCTTATAGGTACGGCCGGTATAGTAGAGAATACGCTCGGAGGTCGTGGTCTTCCCCGCGTCAATATGGGCTGCAATGCCAATATTGCGTATTCTGTCTATTGGAAAATGAATTTTCTTTTCGTCTGCCATAATTTTTAGGGTTTAGGAGTTAGGGTCTAGTAATTGCTTTCCTATGCGCTATACCCTATCCCCTACCATCTATAGTGCGCGAAAGCCCTGTTAGCCTCCGCCATCTTATGCATATCTTCCCGCTTCTTGATGGAAGGTCCCGTCTTATTAAAACCGTCGATGATCTCCTGCGCCAGCTTCTCGTGCATAGGCTTCCCCTTACGGTCACGAGAATAGCTCCGGATCCAACGAAGGGCTAGGGAGTAACCACGATTTTCAGAAACGCTGACCGGCACCTGATACGTCGCCCCACCTACGCGCCGGGATTTTGTCTCCAGGAGAGGGCGCACATTATCTAACGCCGCACGGAAAACTTCAAGCGGTTCTTTTGCCGTTTTTTCTTTGACAATATCCAGAGCGTCATACACGATCCTCTCCGCGGTGGACTTCTTGCCGCATTCCATCACGATATTAATGAACTTCGCCACCAGCAAATCGTTGTAGCGCGGATCCGGATCGATCAGTCTTTTTTGTGCGCGTCTTCTTCTCATGATTTCTTAGCATCCTTTTTCGGGGTTTTCGCGCCGTATTTTGAACGCGATTTTTCGCGGTCCGCAACGCCGGAAGCATCCAGTTTCCCGCGAACAATATGATAACGAACGCCCGGAAGATCCTTCACACGGCCGCCTCGCACGAGCACAATCGAGTGCTCCTGCAGGTTATGCCCGACGCCCGGAATGTAGGCCGTCACTTCCTGCCCATTCGTCAAACGTACGCGAGCGATTTTCCGAAGAGCGGAGTTCGGTTTTTTGGGAGTTTGGGTCCTAACAATCAAACACACGCCTTTGCGGAACGGCGAATTTTGCAAAGCCGGGGACTTGGATTTCCCTTTAAACTTATTTCTCCCAAAACGTATCAACTGATTGATGGTCGGCGCCATTATGAATTCTCCTTGGATGCACTGGCCGCTTCGGCAGCATTTTCTTTCTTCTCGGCCTCAGGGTCCGGCAAAACACCGCTCAGGTCTTTTTCGAGCTCAATATTATGGTGAATCTTGAAGCCCGTTCCGGCGGGAATCAAATGCCCCATAATGACATTCTCCTTGAGCCCTTGCAGATAGTCCCGCTTGCCGGCAGAAGCCGCTTCCGTGAGTACGCGTGTCGTTTCCTGGAAACTCGCCGCAGAAATAAAACTATCCGTCGTAAGCGACGCCTTCGTAATCCCGAGAAGGATCGAGGTGCCTTTGGCGGGCTCCTTGCCCTTCTTGATCATCTTGGCATTTTCTTCCGCAAACTTGAGTTTCTCGACATGGGAACCCACGAGGAATTCCGTATCTCCGGAATCCTCGATGCGGACCTTGCGGAGCATCTGGCGAACGATCGCTTCCACGTGCTTATCGTTCAACCTCACCCCCTGCAAACGATAGACTTCCTGAACTTCTTCCACGAGATATTGCTGCAAGCTTCTTTCTCCCGAGACGCGAAGGATATCTTGCAACACGACCGGACCATCCACGAGCTGCTGGCCGGCAAGAATTCTGTCGCCCTTGTAAACGTTCAAATGCTTGCCATGCGGGATCAAATATTCTTTGGTCATGCCGGTCGAGCTTTTCACAATGATCTGACGCTGACCTTTAACGATCGCCCCGATCTCCACCACGCCATCGATTTCTGAAATAACAGCCGGGTTCTTTGGCTTGCGGGCTTCGAAAAGCTCGGCAACGCGCGGCAGACCGCCCGTGATATCGCGGGTCTTGGCAACCTTACGTGGCGTCTTTGCGAGGAGCGTTCCTCCCGTAATCGACTGGCCGTCTTTCACCACAATGTGCGCCCCAGTCGGGATCGGATAGAACGCGAGAATCTCATCTTTGTCCCCAACAAGAAGCAGCTGCGGATGCATATCTTCTTTATGTTCGATGATCACGCGTTCGGTCATACCGGTAGTCGCGTCAAGCTCTTCGTTCATCGTGACGCCAGCCTTGATATCCTCAAAACGAACTTTCCCGGAAACCTCGGTCAAGATCGGAACCGTATACGGGTCCCATTTCACGAAGATCTCGCCTTTTTTGACCTTTTCGCCATCCTTGAAATGGATAAACGCGCCGGTCGGGATCGTATAACGCTCCAGCTCACGACCCGTCGGATCATGAAGTGAAAGCTGACCGTTGCGATTCAATACCACCGTCTCGCTCGTTTTCGTAACGACCGTTTTCAAATTATGGGACTGAAGCACGCCTTCATTGCGAGCGCGATAGTAAGATTGCTCAACCACGCGGGACGCCGTACCTCCGATGTGGAACGTACGCATGGTTAGCTGGGTACCCGGCTCGCCGATGGACTGCGCGGCAATGATACCAACCGCGGTTCCCAGCTCCACGAGACGACGGGTAGCAAGGTCGCGACCATAGCATTTTGCACAGATACCTTTTGGAGATTCGCAGCAAAGGATGGAGCGGACACGGATCTTCTCGATCCCGGCTTCTTCGATCTTCTTGTTGGTCGCCTCATCGATGAGATCACCGGACTTCACGATCACCTGGTCGGTAATGACGTCGACAACGTTGTCCAAGGCCACACGCCCAAGGATCCTGTCAGAGAGAGAGACAATGACATCTTCGCCTTCATACACCGGCTCCATCACAATCCCGTTCAAGGTGCCGCAGTCGTCGATATTAATGATCACATCCTGCGCGACGTCCACCAAACGACGGGTTAAATATCCGGAGTCGGCGGTCTTAAGAGCGGTATCCGCCAAACCTTTGCGGGCACCGTGCGTGGAAATAAAATATTCGAGCACCGTCAAACCTTCTCGGAAATTTGCGGTGATCGGACTTTCAATGATCTCTCCGGAAGGCTTCGCCATCAAACCACGCATACCGGCCAGCTGTCGGATCTGTTGCTTGGAACCACGGGCACCGGAATCGGCCATCATGAAAATCGGATTGAACGCATCGAGCGCCTCGAACATCACGTCTGAGACGCGGTCCGTGGTATGCGTCCAGATATCGATCACTTTGTTGTAGCGTTCACCGTCCGTGATCACGCCCTGTTTGTACTGACTCTCGATCGCTTTCACTTCCTTGCGAGCCTCGTTCAGGATACCTTCCTTGGCATCCGGGATCTGGATATCATCAATCCCGATCGAAAGACCAGCCTTGGTCGCCTCCGCAAAACCGAGAGCTTTCAATCTGTCGAGAAGTTTTACGACCTCTTCATGGCCGAACGCGTTGTAACATTCTGCGATGATCTTGGAAAGCTTGCCTTTGTTCACGATGTCATTGACGTGCCGGAACCCCTTGGGGAGTTCTTCGTTGAAAAGAATACGTCCCATGGTCGTTTCCACGATCTCGCCTGTGCTCAAACGAAGTTTGCACTTCGCGTGCTTATGAATCTGCTTGTCCTGATACGCCAGGATCGCTTCCTGCGCATCACTGAACGCAAGACCCTCGCCCAGCACCTTATCCCGGACCTTGGTCAGATAATAAATCCCGAGCACGATATCCTGCGTCGGGGTCATGATTGGTTGTCCGCTTGCGGGCGAAAAAATATTGTTGGCAGAGAGCATGAGAATGCGCGCTTCCATCACAGCTTCCATGGAAAGCGGCACGTGAACAGCCATCTGATCCCCGTCAAAGTCGGCGTTAAAGGCCGTACAAACAAGCGGGTGAATACGAATGGCATTCCCCTCGATCAGCATGGGCTCAAAAGCCTGGATACCAAGACGGTGGAGCGTCGGCGCGCGGTTCAGCATCACCGGATGCTCCTTGATCACTTCTTCCAGAATATCCCAAACTTCGGGTTTCACGCGCTCGACCATTTTCTTGGCCGAACGGATGGTATGCACATGACCACGCTCTTTAAGCTTACGGATAATGAAAGGTTCGAAAAGTTCGAGCGCCATTTTTTTCGGCAACCCGCACTGGTGGAGCTTGAGTTCCGGCCCGATCACGATGACGGAACGGCCGGAATAGTCCACGCGTTTCCCCAGCAGGTTCTGGCGGAAACGGCCCTGCTTCCCCTTAAGCATGTCGCTCAGGGACTTGAGCGGCCGATTACCAGCACCAAGCACCGGGCGACCGTGACGTCCATTATCAAAAAGCGCGTCCACCGCTTCCTGGAGCATGCGTTTTTCGTTACGGATAATGACATCCGGAGCCTTCAGCTCGAGAAGTTTACGCAAACGGTTGTTGCGGTTAATAACGCGGCGATAAAGATCGTTCAGGTCGCTTGTCGCAAAACGTCCCCCATCAAGGGCCACAAGCGGTCGAAGATCGGGGGGGATGACAGGAACCACCTTCATGACCATCCATTCCGGATGGTTACCAGATTTGTAAAACGCTTCCACGATCTTGAGAATCTTGACGGCACGAGCGCGAGACTGCTTGGACTTGGCAGCCTTTAACTGGCGGTGATATTTCGCCGTCAGTTTATCCAGCTCCAATTCCGCCAAAAGCGTCTGGATGGCTTCGGCACCCATTTGGGCCACGAAGTTCTCGGGACCGTATTGTTCCTGCGCTTTTAGATATTCGTCTTCCGTCAAAAGCTGACGGGGCTTCAGTGGAGTCTGTTTCGGATCGAGAACAATGTATTCCTCATAATAGAGGACCTTCTCGAGAGCGCGGACGCTCAGATCGAGAAGATTCCCGATACGCGACGGCATGGTCTTGAAAAACCAGATGTGGGAAACCGGTGTCACGAGGTCAATATGCCCCATCCGTTCCCGCCGAACGCGAGCCTGGGTCACTTCCACGCCGCAACGGTCGCAAACGATCCCTTTGTGCTTGATGCGTTTGTACTTGCCGCAAGCGCATTCGTAATCTTTAGTGGGACCAAAAATACGTTCGCAAAAAAGCCCGTCTTTTTCGGGCTTGAGCGTTCGGTAATTGATCGTCTCGGGTTTTTTGACCTCGCCCCGCGACCATTTGCGAATGGATTCGGGTGACGCGATGCGGATCGAAACAGAATCAAAAGTATTCACGCTGTAGTTCATACTTTGAGTTTCTCCCTGGCTTCTTCCTGTTTATCTTCCGCAGATTTTTCCTTGGTCTCGGAATGCGGCAATTTACCAACGGCCGTACGTTCAGGATCGATGTCGAGCCCCAGAGCCTGAAGCTCCTTAACGAGAACGTTGAAAGATTCCGGCGTCCCAGCATGGAGCGCGGGTTCACCTTTAACGATGGCCTCGTAGACACGCGTCCGACCGACCACGTCGTCCGACTTCACGGTGAGAAGTTCCTGAAGCGTAAAAGCCGCGCCATACGCCTCAAGCGCCCACACTTCCATCTCTCCAAAACGCTGTCCGCCGAACTGCGCCTTACCGCCGAGCGGCTGCTGCGTCACAAGCGAATAGGGCCCAATCGACCGAGCGTGGATCTTGTCATCCGCAAGATGCGCGAGCTTCAACATGTAAATGTAGCCCACCGTAATCTTTTCATCGAACTTGTCGCCGGTACGGCCGTCATAAAGGGATATCTTCCCGTTACTTGGAATCTTTGCCTCTTTCATAACCTGCCGGATCTCATCTTCCGTGGCGCCGCTGAAAACCGGCGTTTCCACATGGAACCCCAGCGTTTTGGCCGCCCAACCCAGATGGGTCTCAAGGATCTGGCCAACATTCATACGAGACGGCACGCCGAGCGGGTTTAGAATGATCTCCACCGGAGTTCCATCCGCAAGGAACGGCATATCCTCTTCGGGAAGGACTTTTGCAATCACACCTTTGTTCCCGTGACGACCGGCCATTTTGTCACCAACCGAAATCTTGCGCTTCGAGCAAACGTACACCACGACTTTTTTGATGACCCCCGGAGGAAGCTCATCGCCTTTTCTCACGCGATCAGTCTCGCGGGTCCGTTCGGCCACAAGCTCATCGATCTCGTCGCCCCAAACGCGGGCGATCTTTTTGATATTTTCCTCAAGGTCCGGGTCTTCGTCGATACGCAAGGAATCCCAATCGCAACCATCCAGTTTTTTGAGATCACTTTTGCTGATCACATGCCCGCTCTTCAGGATCACTTCTCCCAAAATATCATCCAGA
>Ga0156526_1151_pt2 | contig 18180 bp, 18 predicted proteins | sample RifOxyB3_FD_111921 | JGI IMG/M metagenome (GOLD analysis project Ga0156526, IMG submission 111921) | Omnitrophica bacterium RIFOXYB12_FULL_50_7
AAGAAGAATTCCTTCGACGGAAATTTGGCGCTACGTTCGTGGAATGGTCTCTAAAAACACCGGTCTTCATCCCCAAATTCTCAGGCTGGCAAAAACCCCCTCTCCCTTACGCGTGGAAGATCGTGTTGCGCCGTGAACATTCGACCCAGTTCGGCATGGTTTCCACACTCACCGTGCTTGGGATCGCCGCGGATCTTTTCACGAAACCCGACCACAAGATCGCAAGTTTTTGGTGGATCTTCTGGGGAACTTCCCTTGCGATCTATCTTGTTCTCCGTTTCCTGAAGAAAAAAACAAAGGTCCTTAATATCGAAGGCCGTTAAAAATTCTTGGGAGTCTTCTATCCCAACTTTAGATTTCTTTACATAAAGGGCAGTTGGGACAGCCCTGATTTTTGTTTTCTTTTCTTAAAGGGTAATCAGGGCAGCCCCAATCTCAGCTTTGCCTCGATTGATTAGAATTGGGACTGCCCCAATTTCTGCTTCGCAAAAATTGAAAGGTATTGGAACTATGAAAAAATCGCTCGGCACGAAAACCCTTCTTTTCCCCACTCCTGTCCTAATCGTCTGCTCCTATGACGCCAAGGGTGTCCCCAATGCTATGAATGTCGCTTGGGGCGGCATCGCCTGCTCCGAACCGCCTTGCGTGACGGTCTCGATACGGGATCACCGGAAGACCTATGAGAACATCATGGCGAAAAAAGCCTTCACCGTGAATATCCCTTCCGAAAAATACATGAAGGAGGCGGATTATTTCGGGATCGTTTCCGGCAGGACTGAGGACAAGTTCAAGGCCACGGGACTTACGCCCGTTAAAAGCGATCTCGTCGACGCCCCCTACATCAAGGAATTCCCTTTCGTGCTGGAATGCACTCTGAAAGAAACCCACAAACTCGGCATCCACACGCAGTTCATCGGTGAGATCAAGGACATCAAAGTCGAGGAGTCGGCACTCAATTCGAAAGGCTTTCCGGATCCTGAAAAAATGAAAGCCTTCATGTTCGATCCGGGCACAAGTGCTTATTACGCAACTGGCAAGTTCCTCGGCCAGGCCTTCACCGTCGGCAAGAAAAAGTAAGGAAGACTACTTTCATGGCAAAGTGGATCGGTTTGGCCGCGGGCGGCATTCTGGGAACCTTTGCCCGTTATTTTCTGTCGGGAACCATTCACCGAATCTTCGGAGCCACGTTCCCTTTTGGGACTCTGGCGGTCAATCTCATCGGCTGTTTCGCGATCGGATTTCTTGCCGTACTCGCGGAAGAAAAATTCTTGCTGGGCCCCGCCGCAAGGGTTTTCCTCATGATCGGTTTCTGCGGCGCTTTCACAACTTTCTCGACTTTCATTCTTGAAACTTCAAATCTCACCAAAGACGGCGAAAACCTTTACGCCTTTATGAATATCGCCTTAAGCGTAATCCTGGGCTTTCTGGTTTTCCGGCTCGGGGTGATGCTCGCGCGATGGATCTAAATTCAATTGGAGGAATTTATGAAAATACCCGAAGACGGAAAACTTTTAAGGATTTTTATAGGCGAAGCAGACAAATGGCAAGACCAACCCCTTTATGAAGCAATCGTGCTCCTTGCAAAAAAAGAAGGGTTGGCTGGCGCGACGGCCATCAAAGGTTTCATGGGATTCGGCTGCAAGAGTCACATGCACACTACAAAGATCCTGCGGCTTTCTGAAGACCTGCCCATCGTGATCGAAATCGTGGACAGCGAAGAGAAGATCACAAAATTCCTTGCGCTCCTGGATCCTATGGTGAAGGAAGGACTTGTCACCCTCGAAAAAGCCAACGTGATCCTCTATAGAGCCGGCTGATCCCCGGAGAATTCAGGAAAGCCACGGCGAAGAGACTCCCGGAAAGAATAAAGACAGCCGCAGTAGCGCTGACGGTAAAAGTTCTCTTCTCTGGAAATGCGGTCCATTTGTTCCTGCCCGCCCCCGATCCGCCAATTCTGCGCCCAGAAGATCAGCCCCGGAAAAGAGGCCGCAGCCTTTTCTCCGGCACGATTCACTTGCGCGAGATCTTTCCAGCGGGAAACGCCGAGACTGGTCGTGAAGACTTTGAAACCATTCTGAGCCGCGTAAGCCGCGGCTTTCCCCAGACGCATCTCAAAGCAAAGAGTACACCGCTCTCCACGCTCCGGATCCTCCTCATGGCCTTTGACGTGCTCAAACCACGGGTCAGAGTCATAGTCCGCGTCCACAAAAGGAATGTTCATTTTTTGAGCGTAACGGATGACCTCGGCTTTTCGGCGATCGTATTCTTCGTGAGGATAAATATTGGGATTATAGAAATAGACCGTGGGCTCGATCCCGTCCGTGATCAACCTCGCGATAATAGAACAGGAGCAAGGCGCGCAGCACGTGTGGAGCAGGACTTTTTTTTCGTCCTCGGGAATTTTCAGATTAAAGAAATTCGTCATAAGAAACGCCTCGTAAAGGGGGCAGGCATAATTACCCTGTAATTATGCCTGCCCCCTTTAAACGTTGTCTTCGTCGTCAGCGTCGGCATCCACGGGAACGGCTTCGGCATAGTCACCGGCGGGGTTCGGGAGGAGGATCTCGCGAGGCTTGGCGCCATCCTGAGGACCGATCACGCCCGCGGCTTCTAACTGATCCACGACACGCGCCGCACGCGAGTACCCCAGCCTTAAGCGCCGCTGTAAATAGGAGGTCGAAGCCTGACGCGTGGTAAGTACAATACGCTTCGCTTCATCAAATATCTCGTCCTTCTCACCGACACCGCCCGGCATCGAGCTATTTTGCGCGGCCTGAATCTCACTGTGATACTCCGGCTTCCCCTGGCTCGCCGTAAAAACCACAATCTTGTTGATCTCTTCGTCTTCAATCAGCGGGGCTTGTCCCCGGATCATATTGTCGCTGCCAGGCTGTATGAAAAGCATATCCCCGCGTCCCAACAATTTTTCGGCCCCCTTGTTATCCAGGATGGTACGAGAATCCACGACCGAGGCCACCTTGAACGCCACGCGGGCCGGAAAATTCGCCTTAATAACACCGGTAATCACATCGACCGAGGGTCGCTGTGTCGCGAGGATCAAATGGATGCCGACTGCGCGAGAAAGTTGCGCAAGCCGCGTGATGGCCGTCTCAACCTTATCCTGCGCCACAAGCATGAGGTCCGCAAGTTCGTCAATAATGACCACAATGTAAGGGATCGAGGCCGGGATCACATTCTCGGAATCCCCCGCCGCGTCGACTTGTTTCACTCCTTCTTCGGAGAGTTCCCGGGTGTTGAATCCCACGATGTTCCTCACACCCACCGTCGCAAAAAGACGGTACCGCTTTTCCATTTCCATCACGACCCAGTTGAGCGTGTTGGAGGCCTTGCGCACATCCGTCACCACGGGTGAAAGCATATGCGGGATCTTGTTGTAAACGGCAAGTTCCACCATTTTCGGATCCACCATGACCAGCTTCAGCTGAGAAGGCGTGCAGTGATAAAGAAAACCCGCGATAATGGAATTAATACAAACAGTCTTACCGCTTCCCGTGGTCCCGGCGATCAGAATGTGGGGCATGGAAACCAGGTCCGCGATCATCGGCTTCCCGCCCGTGTCTTTTCCGAGGATTAGGGGCAACATACATTTCTGCGAACGGAAATCGGGGTTCTCGATCATTTCACGGACCAGGATCGGCCGCGACACAGAATTCGGAACTTCGATCCCGATCGTCTGCTTCCCGGGGATCGGAATGATCATCCGGATGCTCGTCGCCTTAAGGGCCATGGCGATGTCATCTTCATAGGTCGCGATCGAATTGGCGCGGACACCAGGTGCCGGAAGGATCTCATAGAGTGTGATCTTCGGTCCCTGTTCCACCTCAACCACTTTCACTTCGATCTGGAACTCGGCAAGCGTCGCTTCAATAGCCTTGGAATTGGCAGCGAGGTCATCGCCTCCGCCGACCACATCATCCTTCGGTCTTTTCAAGAGATCCACAGGCGGAAATTGATAGTTCGCGTCCGCTTTGATCTGCGAGCCGATCACACCTTTAAAAGAAGCTTCCTCTCCAGATCCAGGCTCAGAGGGTTTCTCTTTATCGGAGGACTCCGTCTTGATGACGGGCTGAGGCGCTGGCTTTTTAAAAATTTCTTTCGTCTCTTCTTTGGATTTCTTTTCAGCTTTTGTCTTATCGTCAGCCATCCCCGCGGTAGGTTGATAGGTCTTGATCTTGAGCGGAATATCTGGCATTCGCGGCGCCGGTTTTTCTCTGCCTACCGGCAGGCAGGCTCTCTCTTTCTCTCGCTGTTTGAGCTCCTTGACCTGTCGCTCCTGTTCCTTTTTAAAAACGGAAGCATTCCCGTTCTTTTTAGATCCGCGAGAAAACCATTCGGCGACACTTCCGAAAACCGCCTGGCATTTTTCTAGAATCGCCCGGAACAAAGGATAGAGGAGAAAATCCGTGGCGAGAAGAAGCGAGAGAAGCAGAACCGCGCCCGCAATAAAAATTCCAAAATCTCCGGTATAACGAAGAAGAAAATTCCCCACTACATATCCAAGCGCTCCGCCAGATACAAAACGCTGCTCAGGCCCCACCGTCACCGCTACGATTGTCGCGATCGAAAGAAGTGTGCCTCCCAACCCTAAGAATCTAAAGAATTTCCGTTCAGGAACGCTTTGATGAAAAAAGCATCTCGCCCAGAGCAGAAAAATAAATGGGATCACGTAGGCACTGACACCAAAGGCAAGAAAAAGCCCAAAGGCAACATAGGCGCCAAAAACACCGGCGTAATTCGCGACGGGAAACGTGGGCTGGGACGAATAGAACGCGATATCTTCCGCATGATAAAAGAAGAGACTTGCCAGGGTAAAAAAGCCCAGCAGAAGGAAAAAAACACCCCAAATTTCGTTGATTCTTTCTTTTTTCATAATAACAATAGGGTTTAGGGAATAGGGCTTAGGAGATAGGGAAAAATGTGAAATAAATGAAAAAAAATATTTCTAAACTCTATCCCCTATTTCTATACCCTATTAATGGCCAGTATGACCAAAACCGCCGGCACCCCGACGTGTTGCCTCAAGATTATCGACTACCTCGAGCTTCGCCTTAACAACCTCGGCAAGGACCATTTGGGCGATCCGCATGCCACGTGTCACAATGAAAGTTTCTTTCGCGTGATTGATCAAGATAACCTGGATCTCGCCGCGATAGTCGGAGTCAATCGTCCCGGGAGTATTCAGGAGCGTGATCCCGTGCTTGATCGCAAGGCCGCTCCGGGGACGGATCTGGGCCTCAAGATTCTTAGGCAAAGCGATAATGATTCCCGTGGGAACCAGAACCCGGTCCCCCGGATGGAGGGTGATAGGTTCTTGGCAGGCGGCCAAAAGATCGATACCGCTCGCGCCCTCGGTCATGTGTTGCGGGAGAGGAAGTCCTTCGAAATGGGGTAAGGTTTTAATTTCGATATTTATTTTGTTCATAGTTCCAATCGGGCAGGAGGAATAAAGGGGACAGGCTACTTTTCCCTAAAAAGTAGCCTGTCCCCTTTGTTTATGAATGGATCTTACCGACGAGGCCGTCCTCTCCCGCCGCGATCATCACGATCGCGTCTGGGAGGCAGCGCTTCGACAACCGTTCTTTGATCTTCGGGAAGTATCGGAAGAGGCTCTGTCATCGCTTGCTTGATGCTCAAGCTCACTTTGCCCCGTTCATCAACACTGAGAACTTTCACCTTCACTTTATCACCCACGCGGAGATAATCCCCGGCGCTCTTCACGAACCCTTCGGTGATCTCGGACACATGGCAGAGGCCGTCCTTCCCCGGCAAAATTTCGCAGAACGCGCCAAACGGCATGAGCTTCTGGACCGTGCTCTCATAGATCTTTCCGACCTCGGCATCTTCGGTTACAGCCTGAACGCGCGCAATGGCGGCTTGCGAAGACTCACTGCTCACGGCAGCAATAAAGACACGGCCGTCATCTTCGATATCGATCTTGGCACCGGTCTCTTCGACGATCTTCCGGATATTCTTGCCTCCGGGACCGATCAACATACCGATCTTTTCCGGATCGATCTTGAGGGTCGTTATGCGCGGCGCGTATTCGGAAAGCTCCTTCGGTGTTTTGATGCAACCCGCGATCATGTCCAGGATCTTGAAACGTGCCTGTTTGGCCTGATCGAACGCCTCCTTGAGCTGGGGTTCTGTAATACCATCGATCTTCATGTCCATCTGAAGCGCCGTGAGTCCCTCACGCGTCCCCGCAGCTTTGAAATCCATATCACCCAAATGATCTTCGATCCCGGCGATATCCGTCAAAACTTTCCAACGCTTCTTATCGCTCACAAGTCCGATCGCGATACCGGCAACCGGTGCCTTGATAGGCACGCCGGCATCCATGAGCGCGAGTGTTCCGCCGCAAACCGTGGCCATAGAACTCGAACCATTGGATTCCATGATCTCGGAAACGAGACGAATGGTGTAGGGAAAATCTTCCTGGGACGGGAGAATGGGTTCGAGCGCCCGCGACGCAAGCGCCCCGTGACCAATCTCACGACGACCTGTCCCGCGGTTGGGGCCAACCTCGCCCACACTGTAATGCGGGAAGTTATAATGGAGCATGAAACGCCTGAATTCCTCTTTCTCCAACGAATCAATCCTCTGCTCGTCATCCCCCGTGCCAAGTGTCGTCACACTCAAACTCTGGGTCTGGCCACGCGTAAAAAGTGAAGACCCGTGGGTTCTCGGCAAAATGCCGATCTCACAGGTGATCTGACGAATGTCGCGTTCTCCGCGTCCATCCGGACGTTTCCCGGTAGAAAGAACAAAATCACGGATCTTTTCGTGTTCGAGCCTTGCGAATGCGATCTTCACAAGGGCCTCGTCAAAACCTTCGGCCTTAGTATCACACACGGCGAGGGCCTTTTCATAAAGGCTGCTCAGAAACGCTTCCTGCGCTTCCTTGCCCGGCTGAGAAAACAGTTTCTCGAATTCGCTGCCAATCGCGGCCTTGATCTTCTGTTCCATGCCTGCCTGAAATTCAAGCGGCTTCACGGCCTTTTTGGTCTTGCCGGCTTTTTTCACAAGATCCAGCTGCAACTGCACGGCTTTCTTGACGGCCTCATGCCCGATTTTAAGCGCCTCAAGCATTTGCTCTTCCGAGATCTCTTTTGATCCTGCTTCGATCATTACGATCTTTTCAAGCGTCCCGGCAACCACGAGGTCCAAAGCGCTTTTTTCAAGTTCCTGATGTGTGGGGTTCACGATGAACTGCCCGTCCACAAGCCCGACGCGCGCAGCGCCGAGAGCGGTCGTGTAAGGAATATCCGAGATCATGAGTGCCGCCGAAGCCGCGTTCATGGCAAAAATCTCAGTCATATTCTCGCCGTCAATCGAAAGCACGGTCACCGAGACCTGCACTTCGTTAAGATAATCTTCGGGGAAAAGCGGACGGATGGGCCGGTCAATCAGACGCGAAGTCAGGATCTCCTTCTCGGAAGGACGCCCTTCACGCTTGAAAAAACCGCCCGGAATCTTACCGGCGGCGTAAGTGCGTTCGCGATAATCCACGGTCAGCGGAAAAAAATCACGGATCTCTTTCTTGTCAGCCGCAGCGACCACGGCCGCCAGGATCACGGTCCCGCCGCACTGAACGAGCACGGCGCCATGGGCCTGTTTGGCCATGCGCCCGGTTTCCAGGGACACTTCGCGGCCCCCGATCTGAGTAGAAACTTTTTCGATCTTTGTCATATGAGGTTACACCTTTCGATTGTGAGGTTGGGACTTCTTCAAGATAAGGACAACGGGCAGATTTTCCATCTGAAGCGAGGAATTTATTTCCTCAGATCAAGGCGAGCAATGATCTGCTGGTATTTTTCAGGGGTCTCGCTTTGAAGATGCTTCAGAAGCCTTTTACGGCGGCTGACCATCTTGATAAGTCCGTAGCGCGAGTGGTGATCCTTGACATTTTTTTCAAAATGCCCGGAAAGACCGTTGATGCGCTCGGTGAGGAGTGCGATCTGCACCTCATCGGACCCTGAATCGTTCTTGCTGATCTTGTATTCCGAAATAATTTTCTTTTTCTTCGTCTTTGCTAATGCCATTTTCTTTCCTAACTCCTTGTGGTTTCGTCAGTTATATCGTTTTTCTCATCTCTGAGGTTGCGGGAGTATACCCTACCCCCCCCAGCCTTGTCCAGATTTTATTGAATTTGCACAGTCACACCCACTCCGTAACCCTGTCCACACCGGGTGTGGACAGGGTTCTATTTCTAAGTATTTTGGAACAGTGCTAGGCTTTTCTCTTGTAGTAGCGTCTCGCAGCTCGGACATCCTGCTGGATTTGGACTTTAAGAGCCTCTTCGGTGGGGAATTTCTGCTCAGGACGAAGGAAGCGGTGAAGAGCAATTTCCATCATCTCGCCGTAAACCTGCCCTTTAAAATCCAGGAGGTGAAGCTCAAGAACTGGGCGCGGGGTTTCCGCTTTCGGATAGGTCGGGCGTTTCCCGAAATTCACGACGCCGGGGAGCCATTTCTTCGCACAACGCGCAACGGGCAACGGACAACGTAAAGGCTTAAAACAAATTCGTTGTTCGTTGACCTTTGACCGTTGATCGAGAGGAAAAAATCTCGCCAAAGCGACATAGACACCCAGCGGCAACAGGATCTCGGAATGGACCTCGAGATTCGCCGTCGGGAATCCGAGATGAAAGCCATGCCCTTTCCCATGAATCACTTTGCCGAACATGCTGAAAGGCCGGCCGAGACACGTTTGCGCCTTCCCGACCTCGCCCTTAGTAAGAAGCTCGCGAATCCTGGAACTTGAAACGGGCTTCCTTCCGATCATCACGGGTTTCATCTTCCTGAAAAGGAATCCGTTTGACTTGGCAAGCTGCTCCATAAAACTCGTGTCCCCTTTTCGGCCACGGCCAAAATGGGCATCGTACCCCATGCAGACCTCGCGGACATGAAGTTTCTTCACAAAGATCTTCTCCACAAAATCCTGCGGCGTCATTTTCGCGAAGGCGGGCGTAAAAGACTGCAGGAAGCAAAGATCGATCCCGGCCTCGGCCAGATAAAAAAGTTTCTGCTCCACACTCATGAGCATCATGGGTTTACGTTCGGGATGAAGAATGCTGTGCGGGTGTTCCGGGAATGTTAGAACTGCGGAAAGCGCATGCTCTTTTTTCGCTTGCCGGATCACATACCTCAAAAGCTTTTGATGGCCGAGGTGAAACCCGTCAAAATTCCCAAGCGCAAGAACAATAGGCTTGGACGAACTTGCTTTATACTTTCGAAGATCCGGTATAATCTGCATGGAGATGCGTATCGCTTAAGGGGATCACTTTTTCGCGAAGCTGAACCGGTGTGAAATTCTTCAAATCTTCGATCGTAACGCTCTGCTCTACCTTGAATGAGCCGCTCCGAAGACGGCGCAGGCGCGCCAGCGTCGCGTAACAACCCAGGGCTTCGCCGAGATCGTTTACCAAGGTACGGACATAGGTACCTTTGGAAACATCCGCCAAAAATTCTATGAACTTTCCTTCTTTTTTCTCCAAACGAAATTCACGTACCGTGACCGGCCGGCCGTCACGCGGTACGGTCTTGCCCTGACGCGCAAGCTTGTAAAGGCGCGTTCCTTCATGCTTAAGAGCCGAGACCATGGGCGGCACTTGAATGATGTCTCCTGTGAACTCTGCTGCGGCCTTCGCGCGGATTTCTTCAATCGTAATGTGTTCCCACGGGGCTTCCGCGGTCACTTTGCCATGGCGATCATGAGAATCGGTCTGAACACCCAGTTCCAACGCACCAAAATATTCCTTATCACAGGCACTGAGTGGCATGGAGCTTTTGGTTGCCTTGCCAAGCAACAATACCAGAAGTCCTGTGGCGAGCGGGTCAAGGGTTCCGGCATGCCCCACTTTTTTGATCCCGAAGCGCCGGCGCACGAACGCACACACATCATGCGACGTCCAGTTCTCGGGCTTATCGACCAGAAGAATACCGTCGATAAACCCCGTTAGAGATAGGAAGCGCTTGTTAGCGCTTCCGTCTGTTTTTGAAATGACGCTCATAATCCTTCCTTTTGATACGCCGCGAATCGTTCCGAAAAAATTTCATCGCAACAATCTCTAACGGGGTGAAATTCACATCCATCACGCAGGCTTGTCCTTTTCTTCGATCTTACGCATGACCTGCCCAATTTCAAAATCCTTGTCGAGCGAATCGTCCAACTCAAACTGAAGCTTCGGCGTGTAGCGCATCTTGATCGCGAGGCCTACCTCATGCTGAAGGAATCCCGCCGCGCGCTCGAGGACCTTGAGCGTTTCTTCTTTTTTCTTCTTATCGCCCATGACGCTTATAAACACCACGGCGGACTTAAGGTCCGGGGTGATCTTCACGTGCATGACGGTCACAAAACCCAGGCGCGGATCCTTGATCAGTTCCAGGATAAGAGTACCCAGCTCCATTTGAAGAAGCGATGCCACGCGTTCAGTCCGTTTCCCTTGCATAATGCACCCCCCGAATAAAAGGGGGTCAGGCACCAGTTTGAAAAACTAAAACGGAGCCAGACCCCCAAATCTGCCAGTCCCCAAAATTTTTTTTATAATTTTGCAGCGAACTTGTCCACGCGGTAAGATTCCAGCAGATCCCCTTCGTGAAGGTCATTGAAACCTTCCAGAGAAACCCCGCACTCATAACCCTCTGCAACTTCCTTGACGTCGTCTTTGAAACGTTTGAGGGACGACAGCTTCCCGTCAAAGATCACGACGTTATTGCGGACAAGCCTCACGCGATGCTGCCGCGTAATGCGACCCTTCATCACGATCGCACCACCGATATTCCCGACTCTGGAGGATTTGAATATCTGACGAACTTTGGTCTTCCCTTCCACCACTTCCTTAAGGTCCGGCTCGAGGATACCTTCCATGGCCTTGCGGATCTTTTCGACCGCGTCATAAATAATATTGTAAAAATGGAGGTCCACACCTTCCTTCTCCGCCAAGGCTTGCGCTTTCGGGTCGGCTTTCACGTGGAAACCGATGATGATCGCGTCAGAAGCCGCAGCGAGCATCACATCCGATTCATTGATCCCGCCGACAATGCCATGGATCACGTGAAGCCGGCATTTTTCAGAGCTGATCTTATCGAGCGACTGGGTGAGAGCCTCAATGGAACCTTGCACGTCCGCCTTGAGGATGATCTTAAGTTCCTTAAAATTACCTTCCGAAAGTTTGGAGTAGAGGCTTTCAAGCGACATGTGTTTCGGGATCCCACGCATCTGCCGCTCGCGAAGCTCGAGGATCTTCTGTCCCGTGATCGTTTTGGCGATCTTCTCATCCGCCACCGCGTAAACCGTCTCTCCGGCTTCGGGCACACCGTTTAGGCCGGAAAGCTCCACCGCATAAGCGGGTCCAGCCTCACGCACTGTTTTGGCCAGGTCATTTTTCATGGCGCGAATGCGCCCCGTATATTGTCCAGCGACCACGATATCGCCAAGCCTGAGGGTCCCCTTTTGCACGATCACGCTCGCCACGGGCCCACTCCCTTTGGAGATATGGCTTTCAATCACAACACCCACGGCCAAACGATCAGGGTTCGCCTTGAGCTCCAGGACCTCGGCCTCTAAAAGCAACATGCCAAGAAGATCTTCGATACCTTTACCGGTCTTTGCGGAAACTTTCACAACGATCGTTTTGCCGCCCCATTCTTCAGGCACGAGTCCAATCTTCTGGAGCTCGCCCATCACCTTGGCGGGATTGGCGATCGGGAGATCGATCTTGTTCATAGCCACAACGATCGGACAACCGGCCTCACGCGCGTGGTCCATGGCCTCGACCGTCTGCGGCATCACGCCGTCGTCGGCCGCCACCACGAGCACGACCACATCCGTCACGTTCGCGCCTCGAGCACGCATGGCCGTAAAAGCCTCATGGCCCGGCGTATCCAGAAATGTCACATGCCCTTTTCCCGGGATATCCACGCCGTAAGCGCCGATATGCTGGGTGATAAAACCTTTCTCCTTGGACGCCACATTTGTTTTTCGGATTGCATCCAAAAGCGACGTCTTGCCGTGGTCCACATGACCCATCATAGTCACAACCGGTGGGCGCGGCTTCAGTTTTGAAGCGTCTTGGTCTTCAGCGCCTCCGCTTTCGATGATCGTTTTGGCCTCGTCCGCCATTTTTTTGATCTCGATCCCAAGGGCTTCTCCCGCCGCGTAAACGATCTCTTCATTCAAAAGCTGGTTCACGTTCGCGAAGATGCCGATCCCCATGAGAGCCTTGATAACTTCCGGGATCCTCCGGTTCATTTTTTGCGCCAGATCCCCAACGGTGATCGGAAAGCGAATCTCCACCACGGGTTTTACGATAGGCGGAGAAACAACCGCTTTGGACTCTTGCACCACCGGAATTTCGATTTTCGCTTTAGGCGCCTCCGCAATAGGCACAGCCTTGGGTTTTGAAACCTCTGGAGGTTGAGTCTCAACGATTTTTAGCTCCGGCTTCTTTTCAACGACGGGTCGCCCTGGACGAGCCTCTCTTTCATGGGGAGCTTGAGTATGAGTGACGGGAGCAACCGGGGGTTCTTCTTTTTTAACGGGCGCAGCAGCAACAACTTTGGGAGTGACCGCGCTTGCGGGTTTCAATGCCGGCGCTTTCACTTCCGCGACAGGCTTTACTCCCGCGACGGGTTTTGTTTCGGCGACAGCTTTTTTTTCATGAGTGCTAACCTCCGCAGCGGCTTTTGTTTTAGCCGGGGCCTTAACGGCAGGTTTTTTCTCTTTCACTGTTTTTGCTTCGACGGTTTTTGTGTCAGCTTTTTTGCACACCACCTTTTTCTCGGCGCGGACTTTGGGGGTCTTTTTGATCGCTTCTTTTTTCCCTTTAGCTTTTTCTTTTTTTTCGGCCATGTTATGCTCCCGTCTCTTCCCGTCCCTTTTCCACTTCAGGAGCCTTCTCTTCCGTTTCTTCCTCCGCGATATCCGCCCCAAGCGTCTCCGCGGGAACCACCTTCTCAATAATTTTTGTCACCACACCTTTTTTTGTCGCGGCTTCTTTGGCTGATGCGAGGATCTTCTCGGCTGTCTTGGGACCGACCCCTGGGATCTCGGAAAGCTCTTCCACTGTTTTTTTAAGAAGCTCCCGGATTCCCTGAATCCCCGCCTCTTTGAGGATCTCCTCTGTCTTTTCTCCAACGCCATCCAACAAGCTGAGAGGGATCTTTTGCGTGGCGCTGCGCACGTCGAGTTCCCAACCGATCAGCTTTGAAGCAAGACGCACGTTCTGTCCCTTTTTTCCGATCGCAAGCGACAATTGATCGTCCTCGACCAGGATCTCGGCGCTTTGTCGATCCGGATTGAGCGTGATCTTTTTTAGTTCGGCCGGCGCCATAGCGTTCTTGATGTAGGTCTCTACGTCGTCACTGTAACGAATGATATCGATCTTCTCCCCTCCAAGCTCGCGCACAATGCTTTTAACGCGCTGCCCGCGAACACCCACACAGGAGCCCACACAGTCGATCTTTTCATCCGTCGAAGTCACGGCAATCTTGGTGCGGGACCCCGCCTCACGCGCCACAGCCTTGACCTTCACAAGCCCGTCGTGAATCTCCGGCACTTCCATTTCAAAGAATTGCGTCACAAGGTCCGGATGGGTTCTCGATAAAATGACCTCCGGCCCTTTGGATGTTTTTTTGACTTCCATCACGTACGCGCGCACCACATTCCCCTGGCGGAAACTGTCGAGCGGCGATTGCTCGCGCGCAGGCAAAATACCTTCCGTCTTTCCGAAATCCACAATAATGGCCTTGGACTCGATGCGATGAACGCTGCCGGAAACGATATCACCTTGTTTGTGGCTGTATTCTTCAAAAATGGATTCACGCTCGGCTTCGCGGATCTTCTGAATAATAACTTGTTTGGCGGTTTGCGCGGCAATACGGCCGAAACGGGGATCGTGGATCTCTTTGCCGTCGAGGGTCATGGTAATACGGAAGGTCTTGGGATCGATCTGAACGTCGAAGGCATCTCCCTTCTCAGGCGAACCCTTGCGGCAGGCTGAGATCAGGGCGTGACGAAGCGCATCCAGGAGGACCTCTTTAGAAATCCCCTTCTCTTTTTCTATATATTCCAGCGAAGCCAGCAAATCTTGTGACATTTTGTCCCTGATCCCTTCGGTATCCTGAGCTCGGCCCCCAGAAACAACTTGGGGCGAGAAAAAAAAGAAGTGGGTTTGTGCGCCCACTTCTTCGCATTTCTAAAATTGATGAGCGTATTCTAGGGAATTTTCCCAAAAAGTCAATTGAAGAAAACCCCTCCTTAAGACCAAAGACTGTAGACAAAAGACCAAAGACTAATGTCGCTGGTCTCTGGTCGCTGGTCTTTAGTCTATATAATAGTCATAACTCTCTTACTGAAAATAAGTTGTGTTGCTTAAGAGGTAAGGTTTTAGACAGGAGGAGTCCGCCAGCGGCGGTGGGCCCAAAGCCAATCGCCGGGCCGTTTGCGGATTTCTTCCTCGATCTTCGTAACATACTGCTGGGTATTGGCCAAAAGATCGGCCTGGAGGTCCCCGGTCCTGATCAACTGGAAAAGTGGTCCATATTTTATTTTCGAACAACCATTCTCGTCGCGATAGAAGAACGCCGGCAGCACCGGATATTCGTATTTAAGAGCAAGCATCGCCGGTAACGTACTCGTCGCAGCTTTACGTCCAAAAAAATCCACCCACACCGAACCTTGGGCTTCATGCTGATCGATAAGCACCGCCAGGATCCCGCGCTGCTTGAGCACCTCGAGAGAGGATCGCACGGCGCCTGATTTTTCGATATTGGTCAGATTCGCCGCTTCGCGCATTTCCATGATATATTGATAAAGATAAGGATTCTTCACCGGACGGCCTACCGCATGCACGTGAAGTCCGTATTTTTTAATGGGAATAGCGAGCCACTCCCAATTCCCGAAATGCGAAACGATCGCGATAAATCCCCCCTTTTTTTTCACCGCCTCCAGAAGCGGTGTCACGTCCGGTGGCCCAATGTAGCGCTCGGGATTCGCAGAGGCTTCAGGCGTATGCAGAAACTCAAAAACAAGCTTAAAAAGATTCTGGATCGACTGTTCCGCGATCCGGAGAAGTTCAGCCTCTGTTTTTTCCGTTCCGAATGCCAGGCGAAGATTTTTCAGCATGGTCTCCCGCCGGATACCGAAAACCCGAACGGCAAGCATTCCCAGAATGTTCGCGATCTTGTAGCTGATCCGGAAAGGCATGAGACGAAGCAAGAATGCCAGAAATCTGAGGGCGAAGTATTCGAGAAAGAAAAGGGGCTTTTTGAATGAGGCCATGGGCTTAACCGGGGGGTTTTTGATCAATTCTTTTAGTCTCTTGCGACCAGCTTCGCTCTTCCAGTTATCTTTGCCGTTGGCATTTTTTTATTTCTTAAAATGTTAAAATTCCTATTTGAACCTGATTGATTTTTTTATTCTTTCAAAATCCGGCACATCTTTTTCAAACGCCTTACTAGAATATAAAGTAAAGTAATGAAAACAACCTTTATATTTCCCAATAACTAGTAATCTTATCTTTAACAACTCTTCTCTGTCCCGGTAAGAAAAAGTGATGTCTTTTGCTTTCGCGTTATTAATTTTAGTAGAAATATTGCTGATCAGCCGGAAATTTTTATTGCCCTTAAAAGGACTTAAAAGGTCACTCGCTTCTCGGTCCAGATCTTTTTTGGAAGAATAATCCCTGGACGCGGCTTCAGAGATTTTTGAATGGGAAAAAATAAAAATGGATTTTTCTTCCGGAGAAGTAAACATGTACCCTTCCGGAATATTACCGACCCTGGTCCAGCCGATAGGATAATCAAAAGCAATTCCGGTCTTTATATCACTATGGGTTACAAATTCCGAGGGATTTTGTTCTGATTGTTTTTTCAGAGAAACCATGAATAAGACAGCTATCGAGATAGCCGCGACGACGATCAGTGGAATAATATAAATTCTTTTTTTCATATTTTGTTTCTCTTGAATAATCTAACTATGCCTTTTATTAAAAATTTCAATAACATAAAAATCCTCGATAGAACTGTTTTTTCTCTCTTCAAAATAAATTTTTCATAAAGAAGGTAAAGACCGAGGCTCATAACAATAAAACCAACGGTGATCATTTTGATTTTTATTATTATTTCCTTCAATAGATTACTTTTCTTTATTGTTTTATCCGGCCCTGTTTTAATTTTATTATCTATCGAACCAATATGTAATTTATTGGTAACTTTCCAGACTTTTTCTATATTTTCATATGAACCCTCCAGGTCGTTTTCTTTCAAAACCTGCAGTAACTCTTTGGGAGCTTGCGGACCCATAAAAAACTCTGAATTGCGTGACGGTGTCCCCTTCTCACTATTAACACAACTAGCATAAAGTAAAACCTCCGGATCCCCCGGGGGCAAACAGGCCGTGCCATCTCGAGCGATAACCATATTTTGCGTCCAGGGCTCTTTACTATAAAGAATCAAACCGAGCGCTATTTTAATTTTTTGATAATTACTGGTTTTATTATCAATTAATAAACGAATTGATTCGCCTCTAATTCTTAAATTTCCAAATAATTTAAAATTAACAAGTTTGTCCAGGATAGCTTTTTTAAGCGATGTATAGGACAGACTATTACACTTTTTAAGATCGGGATCCACTTCTCTGGGTTTAAGTTTGACAAAATCCTTATACCAGGTTGGATCTAAATCAAATTCTTCTCCGGTAGAAGTATGCACTCTAACCCACATATGATCGTGATTTTGATTAGTCACCATCCGAGAATCAATCCCTTGTTTCTTAAGTGCGGCATTTAATAAAGCTGCCTGATCCCTGCAAATACCCCCTTTACTGGAAAGGATTTCTTCAAAAGTTGAATGTATATTTAAATTAACAGTGTCGCTTCCAGGCGTACCATAATTAGGAACCGCTTCAGTGGTCAATTGATAAATTCGAGAAATTTTCTCCATCTCACTTCCATCAACTTTACCAACTTCTGAAAAAAAATCTCTTGTGAGAGGAGAATCATAGGTAAAAGGAGAAGTTACGCCGCCAATTCGTCTTAATAAAGAACCAACGGGTCCCTCTTCTGCCACTCTAGGAACCATTTGAAGCATGAAGGACGCGCCTTCTCTTACGTTTTTTTCCGCTTCAAATTGTTCAACTTCAGCAGTAGTTTTATATCCCAACTCGGTCCTTATTTTTCCGGGGACATAAGGCGAAGATGTTTGCCCGCTGACGCTTTGATAATTAAAAAAGAAACACCCAAATATTAAAAACGAAAGGATCGGTAGAGTGATTTCTTTTTTAAAAATATTATGATTGGAATTTTTCCTCATGTTGCTTTTTTCTTCTTATGCAATTTTTTATATTCTCATATAAGGGAAGCTGATTTTTGAAGCAATTTTCCCAACGATGGGTAAAGCGGCTTCTCCGCCTTTTATAATATTTTTAATACCCAACAAGGAAAGAATGATCCAGGTGCACATAAGTAACGATATAACTATTCCTAGCCAAACTTGAAAATCAAAAAATGCAACCAATCCGGTAACAATTTCAGCAAGAAAAAGAACGAAACCCTGCCTTATATGAAATTTTATAGTTGGATTGTCTTTACAAATGAATATGGGGGCCCAAAAAAGAATACTGAGGTAACTAAAAATCGTCACTAGCTTTTTTGGAATGGTAAGCGGGGGGACTGGAATGTTCGGCTCTGTTTGATTTGTATTGGGTAGAGACGCCATGACTTTATTGTAACATTATTTTTTTCTTAAGGTAGCGCATTATGAGAAGGAAAGAGCTGATTCATAAAAAATCAGCGGGCAGCGGGAATCGAACCCGCATGACTAGCTTGGAAGGCTAGGACATTACCATTATGCTATGCCCGCATTTCAAAACAACGCTCGGGAATCTCCGCCTGCAATAGCGTCTGCTATTGCAGGACGGATTCGTCCTCGCCAAAGGCGAGGCGAAGAACCCGCATGACTAGCTTGGAAGGCTAGGACATTACCATTATGCTATGCCCGCATGAATCTCAAATCCCAAACGAGGGGTTATTCTAGCGAAGGAACAAAGGACGCGCTACTTTTTTTAGATGCCTGTCAGTTACGAATTAAAAGTGGACAGGTTTTAAGGGATTTACGAATTAAAACTGGACACCCCCTTGAGGTCCTGGGTTTTGAAGGT
>Ga0156526_1152_pt2 | contig 17504 bp, 10 predicted proteins | sample RifOxyB3_FD_111921 | JGI IMG/M metagenome (GOLD analysis project Ga0156526, IMG submission 111921) | Omnitrophica bacterium RIFOXYB12_FULL_50_7
AGACCTGTCAACGGATATGTTACAGTGTCGGCTCTCAAAGAGCCGCGCGCAACGTTCTACGCACAACGTTTGATGAGAAGAACAGTTTTTGCGTTGACCGTTGCGCGTTGTGCGTTGCGCTGCTTTTCAAGGAGTTTCATGGACATCTATAAAAGGCTATTGAGCTATGTAAGGCCGTATCGCTGGCGTCTTGCCATCGCTTTTGTGTGCATGCTGGCTTTTTCGATGGCGAATGCGCTTGTTTCGGTCGCGCTCTATGTGATCACAAAAGGGTTCTTTCAGAAGAGCCAGGTCGTTGTTGACAATATTCCTTATCTTTCAAAATATTTCCCCCAATTGACCTCCGTCGCTGTGCCCATGATCTGGGTCCCGGTCATTTTGGTCAGCGTGTTCATTTTGCGCGGGTTTTTTGATTATGTGTCCAACTATCACATGGCCAATGTGGGGATCCTTGCCGTCCGCAAAGTCCGGGACGATCTCTACCGTCACCTGGTCTATCTGTCGCATGACTTTTATGCCAAAGGACGCACCGGGGATTTCCTTTCTCGCATCACCAACGACGTCGGCCAGATCCAGGGCGCGATCACAGATGTGATCACCGATCTTGTCAAACAACCGCTTGTCATCCTTTTCAACATCCCCTTTATCTTTATGTGGGGCGGGAAATACGCGCTCATCGCGATCTTGATCTTTCCGCTTGTGGCGATTCCAATCGTTCTTTTGGGAAAACAACTTCGCAAACTAACAAAAAAAATGCAGGAGCGCACCGGGGACATCACCTCCTTTATCGGCGAGACCTTGTCCGGGGCCCATATTGTGAAGGCCTTTGGCCGCGAGGAAGGGGAGATCCGGCGTTTTGAGGAGATCAATGATAGCGTTTTCAAGTTTTTCAGAAAGACCATCAAGATCACGATCATCCAGCGTCCTCTGATCGAAGTGATAGGCTCGATCGGCGCCGCGTTCGCGGTGTGGTATGGGATCCAATACTTGTCGCCGGAACGGTTTGCGGCTTTTTTTATTTCGCTCTACGTTTGTTACGAGCCTCTCAAAAAAATAAGCAAGGTGAATAGCACGATCCAGCAGTCGATCGCCGCGGGGCAGCGTATCTTCGAAGTGCTGGATGCCAAGCCCACGATCCATGACAAGTCCGACGCCCTCGTTTTTTCAGAGGCGGTCCGGGAGATCAGCTATGAACATGTCGGTTTTTATTATGCATTTGATAAGTGGGTACTCAAGGATATTGAGATCAAGGCCAGGCACAATGAGGTGATCGCGTTTGTGGGAGCGAGCGGTTCAGGAAAGACCTCACTTGTAAACCTGCTTCTCCGTTTTTATGATCCGGTCGAGGGTTCGATTAAAATCAACGGTACGGATATCCGGGATCTGACGCTTCATTCTTTGCGGGGTCTGATCGGGATCGTGTCGCAGGAAACCGTTCTTTTTAATTGTACGATCCGGGAGAACATTGCTTATGGGCGTCCGGAGGCGAGCCTGGAAGATGTGAAACGGGCGGCTGGAATTGCTTATGCGGACCATTTCATTGAAGCGCTTCCTCAGGGGTACGATACTCCGCTGGGAGACAGGGGGCTCAAGCTTTCAGGCGGCGAGCGCCAGCGCATCGCGATTGCTCGTGCACTTCTCAAGGATCCGCCGATTTTGATCCTCGATGAAGCGACCTCGCATCTTGACACGCAAAGCGAGAAAGAGGTTCAGGGAGCGCTCGAGAATCTCATGAAGGCCCGTACGGTCTTCGTGATCGCCCATCGTCTTTCCACCATCCAGAAGGCGGACCGCATTCTCGTGATGGATAAAGGACGGATTGTCCAGCAGGGAACGAACGAGTTCCTTTTACGATTGGGCGGGCCGTACAAAAAGCTCTACGATCTGCAGTTTAATCTTTGATCAGATATTATCCCTGCCAGGACCCCGATTCCTGAAAAGGGCAGGCTTCCCTCTTTATAAAAGCGTTAGTGCGCTTATAGCGATTTTGATCATTTGTGACAAATCCAATTCAAAAGATAATTCTTTCCGCAGACTGTGTTTTTCACCCAATCTTTTTTTGGAGCCAGCCTTTCATTTTTTGAAGAAAGGTGCTAGTTTTCATCTCCGAACGCTACTCTTGAGGTGAATATGTGCGATTGAAAAATCAGGACACCGCGGTTAAAGTCATAGCCATTCTTGCCCTGGTGGTTTTTCTATACCAGAATGTTGTTTGGGCCAATCCGGAATATCTTATAGCAACAAGTGAGTATCAGCCTGAGACGGCGGCGTCAAATCCCGCACCCAACATTTCCCGATCTCAACCAGATCCAAATTTAACGACCACGGATTTTCTTGTTGGTAATCCATCACTTTCATTGTCGATCGATCAAACAACTTCAGCTGATACGGCTACTCGCAGCGGCGAGGTAAGCGTTCTTCCTGGCAATCCCGCGGTTGCCTTTCTTGATAATGGAGACAGCAATTTTTCTGTTGTCCAGGAAGATGAGAGTCATGTTTTTCTTAATTACAACTTTACCAATGCTCAAAATGACGCTTCCTTTCGCATCAGCTGGGCCCAATTCCTTGATAAAGACGGTAATCACGAGCCCGATATCAATCTTTATTACCGCACAGACGAAGACCTTTCAGAGCTTCTTTTGACGGTTAGCTCCGAAGAGACAAGAGTTTATGAATGGGTGAATGGAACCATCGGAAGACTTAAGTCCGTTACTTATAACCAGTATCACACCACTTACACCTATAACGACGCTCTTCAGAAGGTCACGCTCTCTGTTACAGGTGACACTGATTTTGACAGGGAATACGTCTATGCCTTTGATCCAGAGACAAAGACCATAGGCGAGATCCAATCTTCTGCCAGAATAGCGAAGAGCACGCCGTTTACCTTCACAAAGATCCTTAACCCCGGCTGGAATTTCTTCTCAATTCCTTTTTCTGAGTCTCTGAACGCTAACTCCTTTAAAGACAAATACCGCATCAACTCAATTTATGAATGGTCGAATAGCGCTGGCAGTTATACCTTCGCAGACACGATCGAGTATGGAAAGGGCTACTGGATCAATGTTAACCAGGAAACCGTCATTACTCTTACCAGTAATCGTATCACAAACCTCGATACTCCCTTATCCAAGGGTTGGAATCTGATCGGCGCTCCGAGTGTCGAGGCCCCTCTTGCTAATATTCAAGGTTTGGAAAAACATGTGGGCACTATCTGGGGATGGAGTGGTAGCGGTTATGTGAAAGTCGAAGGCGGGGCTGCCATGACCCCCGGGGCTGGTTATTGGTTTTATCTTCGGGAGGCTATTAATCTCCGTTATTTTGATGCGATCCCTGCCTGTGTCACTGAAACCTTTCAATCGATTCCTGAAAACTGGATAGATGCTACTGGTTCTCAACTTCCCCCCGAAGATTCCTACGTTTTTAAAGGTGCCCCCGCTGATCTTGGAACAAGCGTCACATTCAACTTGACAGGGCCCGAAGGGCAGACTGTCCAGGTCATCTTTACAGACAAGAACCGCAACACCTTCTCTCAAAATGTTGTTTTAACAAGTGCCGAGCAGTCGGTAACTTTTAACCTTACATCTGGGCGCAGCAATTTTGATTCTCACCATGTCACGGATGTCACTTTCAAGGTTCTTGCTCAGAGTGGGACCGCCGGAACAGTTATTTTTGAAACGAACGGACTCAAAGCACCGAATACGCAGCTTCTTTCTCCAGCGCTCGTGAATCAAACCAATTACACGTTTGAATACGAGCTGAATGGGACGCATTTCTCAGAACCCAAACTTCTCACAGAAGGAAAGAACGTCTTTCTTATTCGTGACAATGAAACCCTGGATCACGAAGTTCTCGCCCGGTTTGAAGTTACTTTAGATATTCAGATTCCTGTTGGCTCTCTTAATATCAATTCCGGATCGGTCTATTCCGATTCATTGAATGTGACGCTGAATCTTTCAGCCAGCGATGCGGCGGGGTCGGGTTTGGATACGATGAGTTTTTCGACCGATAACGTGAACTGGACCACACCGGAAGCATACGCCACCACCAAAGCTTGGACACTTCTTTCAGGCGATGGCCTAAAGACCGTCTACGTCAAATTTATCGACAAAGCCGGCAACGTGAGTATTCCTTACTCCCAATTCATCACGCTCGATACGGAGGCTCCCTCTGGTTCTATAACGATCAATGGCGAAAATCCCTACAGCATAACCCCTCTTGTTACGCTTACTCTGTCGGGAGCCGATGTTGGGTCGGGCGTGGATCAAATGCGTTTTTCGATAGATGCAGGGGTTGCTTGGACTGATTGGGAGACTTATCAGACTACAAAAAGCATCACTCTCCCTGGCGATTATGGTAAGAAGGAAGTGAGAGCTCAGTTTAAGGACCGAGTTAATAATGTGGGTGAATTTTTAAGTTCTATTTTCTACGGTGTGGGCGCTTATTTGGCAGATCAAAGCCTTTCTTATTTCACGGACGCGACAAAATTAGCCGTGGAACCCATCTCAGGTTATCCGCACGAGGGCTACAACCAGAGGGATTATACGCAGCCCACGAATATTGGTTTTTATTCGCTTTTAATGGCCAATATTGCATCGGGCCAGATACAAACAGACAAGATTTCGCAAGCAACAGCTCTTGCCAATCTTAGCAAGGTCATGACTTCGCTGCTCGCGGATCAGGCGCGCCTCGGTTACAAAGGGCTCTTGCCTTGGTTTCAGTTCAATGGTTCCACCTGGAATCGGGATCCTGGTTTATCGGGTCAGCAGGTTGTGCTAGGGGATAATACCAATCTTTCAGCCGCCTTGGGCGCGGTTATCGGAGCTCTTCTCGATCCTGTTTTGGTTAATGATGCCACAGCACAAGCGATCCGGACCCAGATAGAAAGTTTTCTGGATGCTCAGAAAGCGGGATATGATCTCCTCTATGATTCTGCCAAGGGTCAATTTCGGGATGGTATGTATATTCTTGCTAATCCTAACAGTCCTCCGAGTTACATGCCGGGCTACCAAGATTCTTTTGGTTCTGAGTTCAGAGCGGGCACCGAATTTTTGATGCTTCGTTTTAACTATGCCGATTCAGTCTATAGCCAACTTGTGACGGACATAGTCCATTACTCCACCCAGGCAGGGAGCGATCTTTATGTCGCGAAGACATGGGATGGAGGCGCTTTTCAGATGCTCTGGCCCACGCTTCTCATGCCGGAGACGGATATTCCGGCCCTCAGTCAAATACTTCAGAATTTTGTGACGGCTGCCCTGGATTTTTCAAACAAGAACAATCTCCCTGGTTTTCTCTCAGCGAGCTATTGCTCATCGGGTTATTGCAGTACCGCAGGAATCGATCAGCTGTCCATGAATACGGTAGTCCAGAACGAAAGAGCTACCTCGCTTTACACTTTGGGCGCAGCTCATATGATCAAACCTTTGGAGGTCGAACAGTTCCTGGATAATATTTTGAAGCAATACCCTAGTCTTCTGACCAGCCACGGTCTTTGGGAAGGGTATGATAAAAATACAAGTCAGATCGTTCAGGAGCAGATCGTGACGAATGTAGCGACTTTCGTTTTGGGCATGGCAGGCACCGGTCCTTTAAACATGACGCGTTATTTGCAGAGCAGAAATCTTTGGGCCCGTTTTCAGACCGTAACTTCTCAGCAAGCTGCTCCCATGAATGTGCTTGCTTCTGCCACGGGCGGTCCCTGGAATTGGTCAGGCAGTGGCCGTTATTATCGTGCTTACCAGTTCGCTTCAAGCAATCTTAATCTTGCCGGGCGAAGGATCATCATTAAATACAAATCCACCGCGGCTCTTTCAGGTATTTTTATTGAGCTAAAGAGAGGCTCCTCGATCGCATCCAAACTCTACCTGGATTTTTTGAACACGAACAACACAGAGCAAACGATCACCATCGATATCCCGCCGCTTTCAGGCTTCAGCGGTTTATATGAAATGGTATTTAATTCGGGAAGTTCGTTGAATGGCTTGACACTTACGAGCATCACAACGGTTTAGAAAATTACTTTGAAGTCACGAAGCGTTTTTTGAAAGGTGTCGTCAGATTCAGACATAAAAAAGCCAAGCTTTTTCAGCTTGGCTTTTTTGTTCCGGCGCTGCGCGTAGAGCGCGACGAAATTTTTAGAACTTGAAGAGCTTGATCTTGGCAGCTTCGCCGGACTTTTCCTCGGGTTGTTCGATCTCGTAGCTGTCATCTTTCGCGTAACCGAGGGACGCGACCTTCTTGACGCCTTTGATGGTGTTATCAACCACTTTGCTGCCTGCTTGTTGTGCGCCGTCCAGGGTCCCGACCACCGGTTTTTCACGCATGGTGGATCCGGTCGTGTCACTCAAGGTATCTTTCACGTTATCATACGTAACTTCCTTGATACCCGTTGCGAAATTCTTCGCGGGGTGGCGCTTTTCGGGCGTCTCTGTCTCTTTTTCCATCTGTTTCTGGATTTTTTCCTGTTGGCGCGCGTCTTCATCGTACTGACCGGATCGTGCCATGCCAAAATTGGCCGCGGCAATTACAATAACAAGAGTGACGAGAATTTTATTTTCCATTTGTAGGCCCCTCATTATGGATCATTTTAGGAGAGCAGCGGAGGTAGTATACACAATTCATTTTTAAAGTAAACCCCATTAGAAATGCAAAATTCCGTGGAACGGGGAACGGGAAACGTTCGCGTTCCCCGAGGAACGTTCCCCGGCTTTCATGAGCAAGGGCTGTTTGATTTTTGATCATGGGCACGATATACTACGCCGGCTTTCGTTGGAGAAGTTAGTACTGCGTTACTATTAATTTTGGGGGTTCGCAGTGCTATACCGCATACCCCCAATTTTGAATGTCATGCGGTATTAGCAGGGAAGTTAATGTTGTCCTGTCTTTGTTAAGGTTTTGTCATCACTGAACCCCTGACATCAATTGGAACGCAGCATTAGGACGTTTTTCAGGAGAAATATGAAAAAGATCAATATCGGGCTTCTCGGGTTAGGACAGATCGGTACGGGACTCTATGAGATCCTGACTGCTAAAAAGAAATTTTTCGAACACCAACTCGGCGTTTCCTTCGAGATCGTTCGCATTGCCGAGAAATTTCCGAACCGGAAACGAAAAGTCCGGCCTCCCAAAAGCATTATGACCCAGGACGCTCTCTCGGTGGTGCGTGATCCTTCTGTGGATGTGGTGGTGGAGTTGATCGGCGGGACGAGTGCGGCGCGCATGCTTATCAAGGAAGCATTGAAAGAAGGCAAGCATGTGGTGACCGCGAACAAGGCGCTTCTCGCTGAATACGGAGATGAGATCTTTGAACTAGCTCACAAAATGCGGCGATGGGTTTGCTTTGAGGCGAGCGTGGGAGGCGGGATCCCCTGTATCAAGGCCCTGCGCGAAGGCCTCGTGGCGAACAACATCGAATCGATCCATGCGATCATCAACGGGACCACGAATTATATTTTGACGCAAATGACCGAAACCGGGATGGATTTCTCGGAGGCGCTTGCGGGGGCCCAGCAAAAAGGGTATGCCGAGGCCGATCCGACGCTGGACATACAGGGGATCGATGCCGCGCACAAGCTCGCGATCCTCGTGCGGTTTGCGTTCGGGGGGCGTGTGAAGTTCAGTGACATTTATTCGGAGGGGATCTCCCGGATCTCCAGCGACGACATCGCTTTCGCCAAGGAATTCGGTTATGCGATCAAATTGCTTGCGATTGCCAAAAAAACCAAGGATGGCGTTGAAGCTCGCGTTCAGCCGACGCTTCTTCCGAAAGCCCATATTCTTGCGAACGTGAATCAATCATTTAATGCGATCCTGATGCACGGGGACGAGGTCGGCGATGTGATGTTCTATGGTCGCGGGGCCGGGCCGCATCCGACGGCAAGCGCTGTGATCGCAGATTTGGTGGATATCGCCAAAAGCGAGATCGATATCCCGGTGGATGATGACTCCGTGATCCGCGCTTTGGGTCCCAGTGTTCCCGTCAAAAGTATTACATCGATTTTGTCGCGCTATTACCTTCGGTTCTATGTGATCGACAGGCCGAGCGTGCTCGCGAATATCTCCAAGATCCTCGGAAAATACAAGATCAGTATCTCGGATGTCATGCAGCGTGAGCGTAGTGTCGGGCGCGTGGTGCCTCTCATTCTTTTAACGCATGATACGCATGAAAAAAACCTGAGGGCCGCGGTTAGCGAGATCGATCGTATGTCCTGCATCAAGGAGAAGACTCAGGTCATTCGCATCGAAGGGGCGTAGGGGACTGGCTCCATTTTTGCCTGCTAGGCAGGAAATGGTGCCTGACCCCACCCGTTAAACGTTATTGAGGAAAGCAAATACAAATGTCCAGATACGCAGTCAAGAAGATCGGGGTGATCGAGCGCTACCAGGAATATCTCCCAGTCACGGATAAGACGCCGATCATTTCGCTTAATGAAGGCAACACGCCCCTCATTCTCGCGGAGGCCTTGCCTTTAGAGCTTGGCCTGAAGAACGTCCGGATCTATTACAAATTCGAAGGTCTGAACCCGACGGGTTCGTTCAAGGACCGCGGAATGACCATGGCGATTTCGAAAGCCGTTGAAGCGGGTTCGAAGGCCGTGATGTGTGCCTCGACCGGTAATACCTCCGCCTCCGCTGCGGCTTACGCGTGTCGCTGCGGGCTGAAGTGTTTCGTGCTGATCCCGGAAGGGAAGATCGCGAAGGGAAAACTTTTACAGGCGTATCGCTATGGCGCGAAGGTGATCATGATCGAGGGAAATTTTGACAAGGCGTTGGAGTTGGTCAAGGAAATGACGGCGGATGGCAAGATCACGCTTGTGAATTCCATCAATCCGTATCGCATCGAAGGGCAGAAGACGGCAGCGTTCGAGATTGTCGACGATCTTGGGGATGCACCGGAATATCACGCGATCCCGGTCGGGAATGCCGGTAATATCACGGCTTACTGGAAGGGCTACAAGGAATACAAAAAAGCGGGGAAGTCCGAAACCTTACCGAAGATGCTCGGTTTCCAGGCCGCGGGTTCAGCGCCGATCGTGCTCGGGCACCGGATCGAAAAACCGGAGACCCTCGCCACTGCGATCCGCATCGGAAATCCCGCGAGCTGGCAAGGCGCCGTCGCCGCGCGCGACGAATCGGGCGGGCTGATTGACATGGTGATGGATACGGAGATCACGAAGGCGTATCGTTTCGTCGCGGAGCGCGAAGGCGTGTTTGCGGAACCGGCCAGCGTTGCGCCGGTAGCGGGCGTGATCAACCTCGCAAAAAAAGGATTTTTCAAAGAAGGATCCCGCATCGTGATCACGCTTACGGGTTCGGGGTTGAAGGATCCCGATTTTGCGCTCAGTTTTGAAGATCCGGTCACTAAGGTCAAATCCACGCTCGATGCCGTCAAGGAGGTTATCCAATGAAATCCATTGTTGTGGTTCTCGCGGGCGCTGCGGATCACCCCACGGAGGAGTTGGGGGGAAAAACTCCCTTGGAAGCGGCCAAGATCCCGAACCTGAACTTTTTTGCGAAGAGTGGCAAGGTGGGGACCGCGAAGCTTGTTTCCGATCGTCTGCCGCTTTCTGCGGATGTCAGTCTGTTCAATCTTTTGGGCTATGACGCGTCGAAACTTTATACAGGCCGCGGGCCGCTTGAGGCTGCCGATAAAGAATTAACGCTCGACGACAAGGAAGTCGCGTTCTGCATGAATTTCATCACTGAGGCTGCGGGCATGTTGGCCGATCCGACCGCCGGGGCCCTTACCACCAAAGAGGCGAAGGCGCTTGTCAATTTTCTAAACAAAAAGGTCGCGAGCGATTTTGTGCGTTTTTTCTCAGGCTCCGGGCACCGGCACCTCGCGGTGATCAAGGACGCAAATGGATTTGAGGCATTGTCCGCGAAGACCCATTCGCCGGAGAGCGTGATTGGCGAAAAGATCGAAGATGTCCTACCGAATGGTCCGGGCGAGGAATTGATGCGGAAATTGATGTATGATGCCCGGCTTCTTTTGCAGGACCATGAGATCAATCAGGTCCGCGTGGATCTTGGCGAGAACCCTGCGAATATGATCTGGCTTTGGGGACAGGGCAAGAAGCCGGTTCTTAAATCTTTCCGCGAATGTTTTGACATCTCCGGTGGCGCGATGGTTGCCGCGCGCGAATACGCCAAGGGGATGGTTCGCGTGGCGGGGCTTACGGTTATGGAGGTCAAGGCGGAGGGCGAAGAGCCTTCGGTTTTTTACGAAAAGATCTCCAAGGTGGCGATCGACGCGCTGGAGGAAAAAGATTTTGTTTGTCTCTACCTCCATACTCCCGAAGAAGCGGCGCGGACCGGAGAGGTGAAGGGAAAAATCTCGGCGATCGAGGGGATCGATTTTTTTGTGCTCTCGAAGATTCGGAAATACCTCGAGCGCTCCAAGGAATCGCGCCTGCTTGTCACGCCGGGTCACGCGACGCTCTGGAAAATGAAAGAGATCGTCCGTGATAGCGTTCCGTTCGCCGTGACCGGCAAGAACATTATGGCTGATGAGATCGAACGGTTCTCGGAGATCGCGGCCAAGACTTCGGAATTAAAATTCAACAAAACCACGGACCTGATGCCGTTTTTCATGACGAAGGCGTCATAAACCGAATAATAACCAAATCTCAAGATCCAATAACCAAGCAATCATCAAATATCAATAACCAAACAGCAAAATAATGCTTTTGGGTGTTTGTATCTTGGTGATTGCCTGCCCGCCGGCAGGCGGGGAATTTGTTTGGTTCTTGTATCTTGGTGATTGAAATTTGGAGTTCGTAAAATGTCACTCATTGTTCAAAAATACGGCGGCTCTTCGGTCGCCAACGCGGAAAAAATCTTAAGAGTTGCAGAACGTGTGATCAAAACCAAAAAGGCCGGGAATAAGGTTGTCGTAGTCGTCTCTGCCATGGGGGATATGACCGACGACCTCATTACGCTTGCGGATCAGATCAATAAGGATCCCAAGGAGCGTGAGATGGATATGCTGCTTTCCACGGGGGAACAGGTTTCGATCGCGCTTTTGGCGATGGCGGTCCACAAATTGGGGCATGAAGCGGTTTCCTTCACGGGTTCGCAGGTGGGGATCATCACGGATGAATTCCACAGCAAGGCCCGCATTCAGAATATCAGCGCGGAGCGTATCAAGAAAGCCCTGGCCGCCGGAAAGATCGTGATCGTGGCCGGATTCCAGGGCCAGACGCCTTCGGGAGAGATCACAACGCTCGGGCGCGGCGGTTCCGACCTGACGGCGGTGGCGCTTGCGGTGGCTTTAAGAGCAAAGCATTGCGAGATCTATACGGACGTGGATGGGATCTACACGGCGGATCCGCGCGTGATCCCGGAAGCTCAAAAGATGAATCAGGTCACCTATGATGAAATCCTGGAGTTGGCGTCCCTGGGCGCAAAAGTCATGCACTCCCGTTCGATCGAAGTCGGAAAAAAATTCAACATGCCGATCTGGGTTCGTAATTCCCAGAACGACCACAAAGGAACTCTTATCACGAAGGAGAATAAAGCCATGGAAGAAGTCGTTGTGAGCGGTGTCGCGTTAGCGGAAGATGAAGCCAAGATCACTCTGTTCCGGGTCTCGGATCGTCCGGGCGTGGCGGCCAAGGTGTTCCAGACCCTGGCAGACGCGAACGTCAACGTAGACATGATCATCCAGAACAAAACGCAGACGAATTCGACGGATATTTCCTTTACCGTCTTCAAGAACGAGCTTGTGAAGGCCATGAAAGTTGTGAAAGCGGCGATGAAAAAGGTCGGCGCTACGAATGTCACTTGCGATGAGAATATCGCGAAGGTGAGCGTCGTCGGGATCGGGATGCGATCGCATTCGGGGATCGCCTCCAAGATGTTCTCGACCCTGGCCAAGAACAAGATCAATATCGACATGATCTCCACCTCTGAGATCAAAATTTCGGTCGTGGTCGCCGGCGACAAAGGCAAACTCGCCGCTCGCGTCATCCATCAGGCGTTCGGTCTCGGCAAGAAATAGACGCATAATATTTTTGCGGTCATCATATGCCGAAAACCCAATGTTTTCGGCACGCTCGCTGGAACTTGACGTTCCAGTCTTCGCAGAGGCGTTCGGGCTCGGCAAAAAATAAGTGTCAAAGTATCAGGTATCAAAGTGTCAAAGTTTAAAACCCTGATACGTTGACACTCTGATACTTTGATACGAATCAGTTTAGTTGCGGGAATGAAAAACGCTAAGTGGTAGAGAGGAATAAATGGATCCAGCGGGTAAGATTTTCGCCATAATAGGAATAATAGTATGTGTAGTTCTTCTTCCTTTTGCCGGTCTTATGGCTCTTATGTCTCCCATGAGTTTTGATGCCCCTGGCTCAGCCAAAAGTCCTATCGCTTGGTTTTTCTTTTTGTTTTTTATATTAGCGCCAGTATTTTTAATTGTTGTGATTATATTGTTGGCTTTAGCTTTGTCTAAGCGAAAAGAAAGTTTTGAAAAAAAATCATGAAAACAAATAATAAAAAAATCCAATTCTACGACACGACGCTCCGTGACGGCTCGCAGGCTGAGGGGATCAGTTTGTCCTCTCACGACAAGGTCCTGATCGCGAAGAGGCTCGACCAGTTCGGGATTCACTACATCGAAGGCGGATGGCCGGGCTCGAACCCCAAGGACATGGAATTCTTCCACGCAATCAAGAAGGCCGGGATCAAGCGCTCCAGGATCGCGGCGTTCGGCTCCACGCGTCGCGCCCACATGAGGGTGAAGGACGACACGCAGATCAAGGCCCTGCTCGACGCGGGCACCAAGGTCGTCACGATCTTCGGAAAATCCTGGGATTTTCATGTGACGGAGGTTTTCAAGACCACGCTTAAAGAGAATCTCCTCATGATCTATGAGACCGTCGCTTATCTCAAAGACCGGAAGGTCGAAGTGATCTATGACGCGGAACATTTTTTTGATGGCTTCAAGGCGAACCCGGAATATGCGCTGAAGACGCTCCAACAGGCCGCGAAAGCGGGAGCCAATAATCTCACACTTTGTGATACGAATGGCGGGAGTTTGCCGCATGAGGTCCGTCACGCGATCCTCAAAGTGAAGCGTTCCGTGAAAACGCCGCTTGGCATCCATTGTCATAATGACTCCGAGCTCGCAGTCGCGAATTCCATCCAGGCGGTGGGCGAGGGATGCGTCCTGGTGCAGGGAACGATCAACGGTTACGGAGAGCGTTGCGGGAACGCGAATCTCGCGAGCATCATTCCGGACCTGCAGTTCAAGATGAAGGTTCCGTGTTTTCCCGCGAAGAAGATGAAGGAGTTGACCCAGCTTTCGCATTATGTGGCTGAGGTTTGCAATATGCAGCTTGTGAACAATCAGCCGTTCACGGGGCGCTCAGCCTTTGCCCACAAAGGCGGTGTGCATATCAACGCCATGATGAAGAACGCCAGGACCTACGAGCATGTGGAGCCCAAGGCTCTCGGCAATTATCGCCGCTATCTTGTCTCCGAGCTCGGGGGGAAGACTAATATCATGATCAAGGCCAAGGAACTCGAGATGCATTTCCAGAAGGACTCGCCCGAGACGCGGAAGATCTTGACCGAGATCCAGCGTCTCGAACATGAGGGGTATCAGTTCGAGGCCGCGGAGGCGAGCTTTGAGCTTCTGGTGCAAAAACTCCTCGGAAAATTCAAGCCGTTCTTCAAAGTCGAAGACATTTCGGTGCGGACCGAGAATATCGGCAAGGGTGTTCCGCGATCCATCGCGGACGTGAAAGTGACAGCCAAAGGTATCGAGCATTTTGAATCTGCGGAAGGGGATGGTCCGGTGAACGCGTTGGATTCCGCGCTCCGGAAAGCGCTCGGGCGTTCCTTCCCGTCGATTTCCGAGATCCATCTGACAGATTATAAAGTGCGCGTTGTCAATTCCCAGGCCGGGACGGCTGCCAAAGTGCGCGTTTTTATCGAATTTCAGGACAAGGAAAAGACCTGGACCACGGTGGGTGTGCACGAGAACATCATCGAGGCCAGCTGGAAAGCTCTCGTAGAGGCTATTGAATACAAGCTTCGCAAAGGATAGCCGAAATGGTGAAATTCGTGACGGAAAGAGAAAATGAAATTCTTCAAGGCGTCATTAAAATTCTGAAAAAAGATCTTGCTCCACGGCGGATCATTCTTTTCGGTTCTCGTGCAAAAGGCAAGTTTCAAAAAGGTTCCGATTTCGATTTTGCGGTCGATCTTAAAAAACCCGATTTTAATATCGAGCGAAAAATTAAAGAAAAGATTGAAGCGATTTCCGGGCTTTATGGGGTGGACGTTGTTTACCTTAAAAGCGTTGATGAGGGGTTCCGGAAGATTGTTCAAAAAACAGGAAAGGTCATTTATGAGCGATGAGATCCAGTATTCTCTTGAAAAACTCGGAAAAGCGCTCGCTAGCCTCAAAGAAGGCGCTGAACAGGCGGCGGATGATTTATCAAAAGACGGAGTGATCCAGCGCTTTGAATTCACCTTTGAACTCTTATGGAAAACACTACGGATCTTTCTAGAGGAGGTGAAAGGAATCCAGGTGAGAAATCCCAAGGACAGTCTTAAGGCTGCTTTTAAGGAAGGCCTCATCGATGATGAAAAAGTTTTTCTGAATATGCTGGAAGACCGGAACCGGTCTTCTCATATCTACAACAAAGAAGAATCTCAGGAAATTTTTAAACGAGTCAAGAGCGATTACCTCCCCGCGGTGCTGAAAGTTCTCAACACGCTGAAAGAAAAGAAGTAAAAGGCACTCCTGTGATAATGCCCTCGTCGAAGCGATCGAGTATAAACTGCATAAAGGGTAAATCTCGCGCAACGCGCAACGGTCAACGCACAACGTGAATTACGGGTTTTGTTGTGTGCTTGTCGTTGTGCGTTGCGCGTAGTGCATTGTGCGAATTATGGATCTAGACAAACAATACAACTCCAAAGAAGTTGAAACGAAGTGGTATTCCCTTTGGGAAGCGAAGGGGTATTTCCGCCCCGCGAGCGACGGAGTCGCTCAGACCAGCGACCAGCGACTAGCGACTAGCGACTCAAAAGACAAGTCCCGAGTTCCGAGTCCCGAGTCTCGGCCTTATGTGATAGTAATTCCTCCGCCCAACGTCACCGGAATTCTCCACATGGGTCACGCACTCAATAATGCCATTCAAGACATCCTTGTCCGCTGGAATCGCATGAAGGGCCGCGACACGCTCTGGGTGCCGGGCGTGGATCACGCGGGGATCGCGACACAGAATGTGGTCGAGAAGAAGCTCGCCAAGGAAAAGAAAACACGATGGGATGTCGGCCGCGAGGCATTCCTGAAAGAAGTCTGGAAATGGAAGAACGAACACGGTTCGACCATCACGCGCCAGCTCCGCCGTCTCGGGGCCTCCTGTGATTGGACACGTGAACGGTTCACCATGGACGAAGGACTTTCCAAGGCCGTGCGAGAGGCGTTCGTCACACTTTACGAGCGCGGACTGATCTATCGCGGAAATTACATTATCAATTGGTGTCCGCGTTGCCAGACCGCGCTTTCGGACGAAGAAGCCGCTCACAAGGATGTGCAGGGCGGGCTTTATCACATCAAATATCCGATCGTAGGGAAGAATGGACCCTACGAAAAAATGGGTGAGGATCACATTGTGGTTGCAACAACGCGGCCTGAGACGATGTTGGGCGACACCGCCGTGGCGGTGCATCCGAATGATCCGCGTTACAAACATTTGATCGGAAAGAAAGTGATTCTCCCTCTTTTGAATCGCGAGATTCCAGTGATCGCGGATGAATTTGTGGATCCTGAGTTCGGAACCGGTATTGTGAAGGTTACGCCCGCGCATGATCCGAACGATTTCGCGATGGGGCACCGGCACAAGCTGGAACAGATCAATGTCATGACGCCGGATGGCAAGATCAATGAACACGGCGGCGCCTATAAGGGTATGGATCGCTTTGAAGCTCGCAAAAAGATCCTTCAGGACCTGGAAGAGCTGGGGTTTTTTGTCCGGCGCGATTCGCATCTGCACGCGGTGGGGCACTGCTACCGATGCGATACCGTGATCGAGCCTTACCTTTCGAAGCAATGGTTCGTCAAAATGCAGCCGCTGGCCGAGAAGGCCTTGCGGGCCCACCGCGAGGGCAAGACGAAATTTTATCCGGACCGCTGGACCAAGGTTTATACCAATTGGCTTGAAGGCATCCGTGATTGGTGCATCTCGCGCCAGATCTGGTGGGGGCATCAGATTCCGGCTTGGCACTGTTTGCAATGCCAAGCCGCGGGGAACGGGGAACGGGGAACGGGGAACGATGGCATTATTGTGTCACGGGAAGAGCCCAAGGAATGTCCCACGTGTGCCTCCAAGGATATCAAACGCGACCAGGATGTTCTCGACACCTGGTTCTCATCCTGGCTGTGGCCGTTCTCGACGCTCGGTTGGCCCGATGTCAATTCTGAAGACTTGAAAAAATTCTATCCAACTTCCGACCTTGTGACCGCTCCCGAGATCATTTTCTTCTGGGTGGCGCGCATGATCATGGCAGGTTTGGAATTTCTAAGCGAAGTTCCGTTCACCCGGGTCCATATTCACGGAACGGTTCGTGCGGCGAGCGGGCTGAAGATGTCAAAATCCCTTGGGAATTCGATCGATCCGCTCGAAGTGATCGAGGAAATGGGGGCGGACGCGCTTCGCTACAGTCTTGTGATGCTCTCGGCGCAAGATGTTTATCTTTCGCGTGAGAAGTTTGAAGTCGGCCGTAATTTTGCGAACAAGGTCTGGAATGCGTGCCGGTTCGTGCTGATGCAGCTCGGAGATTTTAAGGAGGCTTCAACCGATCCTGCGCAATTCGAGCCGATGAAATTGTCACTTCCAAGCCGATGGATCCTTTCACGCTTTGAAGAAAAAACTGCCGAGATCGAGCGCTATTTGACCCAATTCGGACTCGCTCAGGCCGCGACCGAGCTTTATCATCTCGTGTGGGATGATTTCTGCGATTGGTATATCGAACTCGCGAAGCCGATGCTGCTTTCGGAAGATAAAGCTCTTAAGGAGCAAACACAGAAAGTTCTTTTCTTCGTGTGTGAGCGAATGCTCAGGTTCCTGCATCCCTTTATGCCGTTTATCACCGAAGAAATCTGGCAGAAGTTCAAAGAAAAAGCATCCACCCAAGACAACCTCGTAGGTGCACCTGCGGGGTGCACCTACGGGGTGAACTCGGGTTTTTGGGCGGATACGATTATGCTTGCTCCATGGCCGTTTGATGGAGAGCAGCGGTTCCATGATCTGGAGGCGCAAAAAGCCATTGGGCTTTTGCAGGACGCGGTGGGCGGCATTCGCGATCTCCGGGTCCGTTTTCAGATTGCGCCGACCGATAAGCTCACGGCTGTCATTGTCTGCAAGGAACAGAGGACGCTTGAGACCTTGCGTGTTTTCGAGCGTGAGGTGAAAGTGCTGGGCCGGCTCGCGGAACTTCAGTGTGTGCTGGAATTCCAGAAAAAAGGCGCGATGGCGGCCAATTCC
>Ga0156526_1022_pt3 | contig 17382 bp, 16 predicted proteins | sample RifOxyB3_FD_111921 | JGI IMG/M metagenome (GOLD analysis project Ga0156526, IMG submission 111921) | Omnitrophica bacterium RIFOXYB12_FULL_50_7
CAGGCCTCATGGTTTACTTCATTCTTCTTCGCTTAGAAAATTCCCCATTTTTCCTATCTGCAACTAATTCTCAGTAATCCTCCGCTTTGCCTCCAACTTGGCACGCTTTTTGCTCATCCTATAGGTGTTCATACGTGCGAAGGGTTTTTAGGGTCTCAAAAATACAAAAATGTCGGAAAATTCCTGGGCCTGGGATGACTTTTAAAAAGGAGGATTAAGCGATGAGAAAATTTAACCGGTGGTTTTTGGGGGTGAGCGGATTTCTTGTCCTCATGGGGATCTCAAAATTGGCGTTGGCCGCGGACGCGGTCGCGCCGGTCATTAACACAGGCGACACGGCTTGGGTGCTGCTCTCCGCCGCACTCGTGTTTCTGATGACGCCGGGCCTGGCGTTTTTCTACGGCGGCTTGGTTCGCAAAAAGAACATGCTCTCGGTCCTCATGCAATGTTTTATGCTGATGTGCATCATCACGCTTCAATGGGTGATCTTTGGCTACAGCCTTTCGTTCGGGCCGGACATCAAGGGAATGATCGGGAGCTTAAGCTGGGCGGGCCTGCACGGTGTCGGCCTTGAGCCTTTCGCGGATTACTCGGCGACGGTCCCGCATCAAGCCTTCATGATCTATCAAGCGATGTTTGCGATCATTACCCCGGGTTTGATCTTGGGGGCTTTCGCGGAGCGCATGAAATTCTCCGCATTCGTTGTCTTCTCACTCCTTTGGGCCACATTCGTTTATGACCCTGTTTGCCACTGGGTATGGGGCGTGGGCGGTTTCTTGAGAAACATGGGAGCTCTTGATTTTGCCGGCGGTACCGTGGTGCATATTAACGCTGGTGTTGCGGCCCTGGCTTGCGCACTCGTGCTGGGTAAGAGAAAGGGTTATCCCAGCCATATGCCGCCTCCGCACAACCTTCCGTTCGCCGTACTTGGCGCGGGACTTTTGTGGTTCGGTTGGTTCGGATTTAATGGCGGAAGTGCCCTGGGCGCCAACGGTCTTGCCACGAGCGCGCTTGTGGTGACGCATGTGGCCGCCGCAGCCGCGGGTCTGACCTGGGCGCTGTTGGAGTGGAAGTTAAACTCTAAGCCTACCATGCTTGGAATGATCACCGGGGCTGTCGCAGGCCTTGTCGCTATTACACCGGCCGCGGGATTCGTGGGGCCCATCGACGCCATATGGATCGGTATCGGGGTGTCTGTGATCTGCTACTTTTTTGTGGCGGTCATAAAGAGCAAATTGGGTTATGACGATTCGCTGGATGCTTTCGGCGTTCACGGTATCGGAGGGATCTGGGGCGCGCTTGCCACAGGTCTTTGGGCTACAAAGGCTGTCAATCCCGCCGGGAATAACGGCCTTTTTTACGGGAATCCGGGGCTTCTTCTGATTCAGCTGAAAGCCGTGGTCATCACCATCGTCTATTCATTTATCGTTTCTTTTGTTCTTCTGAAGATCGTGGATGCTCTGTTGGGTCTGCGAGTTTCCGAGGATGAAGAACGCATCGGGCTTGATCTCACGCAACATCGTGAATCTGGCTACACCATTTTAGACTAACACCGTTTCATATTAAATTTTACGGGTAAACGGTATAAGCACTGCGAACCCCTAAAATTAATAGTAACGCAGTGCTGAGGACGGAAACAATGACCAATAAACAAGATCCAATGACCAAACAAAAACCAATAACGAATATCCAATCACCAAACCTGGAATTTGTGGATTGGGTATTGAAATTTGCTTGGAACTTGTCTCTTGGTGTTTGGTTATTTTTACCTAAGCAAGTGCGAATCAAATAAAAAATTTACAATACTTAAGGAGGGTACACGCTATGAAGTATGTTATCGCAGTGATCCAACCGGATCGGTTGGACGAAGTCTTGAAGATTCTTGAAGAAAAAGAGATCCACCTCGTGACGGTCACCAGCGTTTTGGGTCGCGGGCGCCAGAAGGGTATCTCAGAAGTCTACCGGGGTCATAAAGAGGCGGGAAGGCTTTTGAGAAAAGTGAAACTCGAGATCGCGGTAAATGAAGCCTTCGTGAAAGCGACGATTGATGCGATCAAGGAAGGTTCGCGTACGGGGCATATCGGGGATGGAAAGATCTTTGTCCTCGATCTTAAGGAATGTTTTCGTATCCGCACCGGTGAGGTCGGCGAAGTGGCGATTGGGTAACAAACAGGGGACAGGCAATCAAAAAATGCCTGTCCCCTGGCTTTGAAAACAAATCTTTATCTACAAAAGGAGCGGCTCATGGGAAAAATGTTACGAGGGTTTTTAGGCGTTTTTTTGATAGGGATGTGTCTTGTCCCCGGAACTGTCCTCGCCGAGACGACAAGCGAAGTCGCGGCGCTCAAGGCCCAGATCGACGCGCTGAGCCGCAAGATCGAAGCCATGGACAGCAAGATGATGACTATGGAAAAGCCCGCGCCGGGAGCACAAACAACTTATATCCCGCCGACGCCGGAGGCTAAAGGTGGATTTCTCCGGGCGATGGAAGATATCCATATGGGAGGGTATGTGGAGACCCAATTCCAGAACAAAGTCGGAGCGCCTCGCGGAAATGGGAATACGGGCCGTTCGCTGACTGATAAGGCTGCCGACACGTTCTCCATGAATGCGGCCCAGCTCTGGTTCGAGAAGCTCGCGAATCCTGAAGGGGGCGCCGGCTTTCGCATCGATATGATGATGGGAAGCGATGTTCCTTACTATTTCAACAACATGAACGGAACCACCGCGCCTGCAGCTTTTGCTTTCGAGCAGGCTTATGTTCAGTACATCGCGCCTTTAGGCTTCTGGTCCGATAGCAAGATCCTGCCGCATACGGTTGATATCAAGGCCGGACGGATGATCACGTTGGCGGGCAATGAAGTGATCGTCGGGTATCAGAACTGGAATATCAGCCGGTCGGTCTCGTTCGGTTATGCCATTCCTTTCACGCATACGGGAGTGCGTGCAACCTATTCGTTGTTTAATGATTACCTGACCGTCTATCAGGGGATCAACAACGGTTGGGATAACGATATCGACAACAACTCGTACAAGACGTTCGAGAATGCTTTCAGCTTTAGTCCGCTGAAGGACGTCAAGTGGATGACAGCGACCTATTTCGGGCCTGAGAACAACAACGCAAGCGGCGGGAAGCGTTTTCTGGCCACCAACGTGCTGAGCTGGAATGCAAGCAAGAAGCTTTCGTTTGCCGGAGAATTCGATATCGGCAATCAGCCTCGGGTGGATACGGCCATGGACGATGTTTTTCACACCGCCCAATGGTTTGATTATGCGGCGTATGCCAGGTATCAAATAACGGACAAGCTGGCCGCGGCCTACCGCTTCGAATATTTTGATGACAGCCGTCGCTATCGTAACTGGACCGGCGCTGGAAATGCGGGCGCTGCCAGGGATCTTGCCAACACGTTGACGCTGGAATACAAACCCTATGAAAACATGATCGCTCGAGCGGAATACCGGATCGATTATGCTAATGCAGGTGACGGGCATGTATTCAACGGAACCGACAATCAGAACACGTTAGGAGGGCAGTTGACCTATCTGTTCTAAAAAGCATGTCGTACCTCAGGGGCGCGCGTAATCCGTCAGGGACAGGTCTGGAAAGCGAAGCAGACCTGTCCCTTGAGATGCTTCAGGTTTCTCCACCCCGGCCCCAAAATCGCCTCCCCTGGTGATGATGTTTCAACCAACCTGGTTCTTTTAGGGAAGGTTGAGGCAGGGCCGGGACTTTTTTTCGGCATTTTTCGATGCAGGCCTTCCGGATTTTACGATTACGCCAGCATGCGCCCGCCGTTCTGATCGGAGAAAGGTCCTCCACCGCCGCATGAGACTTTCCCAGAAAATTTCCATAGATAGAAACATTCTTGACGCAGGCGAGTATATATTCTATTATTCGAATATAATAAGATTGAAAGAATGCAAATCCTCTAAAATACCGATAAATGAGGTCAACCATGATCGTCGCTCCGCTTCTTGCCAATAAAAAATACGATCAGCTCTCAATATTTGACCCGGCCAATCTTCTTCGCGAAGCACGGCGGCAGAAGGGTTTACCTGCAGGTGAGGTTCCCCAAGTCTGCGTCCTGGACCCTGACGGCGATTTATTCCGTTACCTGCGTGATTCGGGCACAGGGACGCTCAATCCGCATTGGGCATGCTACCATACTGAACTTTATGACTTTCACAAGGACGGTTTGCATATGGGTGTTTTGGGTTGTGCGGTAGGCGCATCGTTTGCCGTTCTCGTAGCCGAAGAGTTGTTCGCATCCGGCTGTTGTTTGCTCATCAGCATAACATCTGCGGGTCAAATCATCCGGGTGAGAAAACCGCCCTATTTCATTTTGATTGACCGCGCCTTGCGGGATGAGGGAACAAGTTACCATTATTTACCACCTGCACAATATTCGTACATTCAACCGGATTTGCTCGCTAGGTTAACCGCTGCTTTTACAGATGAACTCGTGGTGGAACAGGGCGGGGTTTGGACTACAGATGCTCCTTTCCGGGAGACGGCGGAAGCCATTACTTTCGCTCGTACTGAAAATCTATTAGCCGTTGAAATGGAAGCGGCAGCACTCTATGCGTTTGCTGAAGCGCGTGACAAACCGATAGTGTGTTTCGCTCATGTTACAAATCAAATGGGTACCATTCAGAACGATTTTGAGAAAGGCGAATCCGATGGTAATGCGGCTGTCCTTCAGCTCATTTCGGCGGTTGCCCGCAAGTGGAAGGACACCCACTGTGAAAAATAAGGAAAACCTTATGGAACATAAACTCTATGAACTTCACGCAACAATGTGTCGGGTTTTTACATCTCCGAAGCGTCTGGAAATATTGAACCGATTGAGAGACAAGGAACTCTCAGTGGGGCAACTGGCCAAGATCGCCAAAATCCGCCAAGCCAACATTTCGCAGCATCTGAGTATTTTAAGGGAAAAAGGGATCGTTAAAACGCGCCGGGACGGTGTAACGGTTTATTATTCATTGGCCAATCCAAAAATTCTTAAGGCCTTCGATATTATCAGAGAAATGTTGCTTGAAAAATTGGCCGAAGGTGGAAGATTCATGGAGCAGGTTAATCGGGGAGGAAGATAGAAGATGGATCAGAAAACGATTCTCATCTTGGGTGGAGGCATCGGCGGCCAAGTGGCAGCTAATAGCCTAGTCCCCCTTTTAAAAGGCAAACATCGTATCATTCTTGTGGATAAGGGGCAGAATTTTGAATTTCCTCCGTCCTTTCCATGGGTCGCTATAGGTCAAAGAAATCCCACGGATATTCAAAAATCTCTACCCGCACTTCTTAAGAAAGGTGTGACGTTTATCCGGGCGGAAATTTTTGGAATCGATCCTGTGGCGAAAAAAGTGGAGACTTCTACGGGCTCACTTTCTTTTGATTATCTTCTAATCAGTTTGGGAGCTGATCTTGCCCCAGGAAAGATACCGGGCTTTCAGGAAGGGGCACTCAACCTTTACACATTGGAAGGCTCTACCCAAATCCACAAATCTCTTCAATCTTTTGATCAGGGGAAAATAGCGGTTTTGATTACTTCGACTCCTTTCAAGTGCCCTGCGGCTCCCTATGAGGCAGCTTTTTTAATGCAGGATTTTTTAAAAAAGAAAGGCCGAAAAGGGGAGGTTGTTGTTTTTACACCCGAACCTTTTCCGATGCCGACAGCCGGGTCCAAGGTCGGTGAGGCGCTGAGAGGGATGTTGGAATCGAAAGGCATCCGGTTCTTTCCCGGGCATAAGATTACAAAAATTGACCCTCAAGGGAAAGTGCTCATTTTTGAAAATGGGAAGAATGAAAACTACGATCTTTTAGTCGGGGTTCCTCCGCACGAGGCGCCAAAACCAGTGAAAGAATCCGGCCTCACAAACGAAACCGGCTGGATACCCGTTGACCGCGCGACGCTGGAAACAAAATATCCTGGGATCTATGCCATCGGAGATGTCACCATGATCCCCATTGCTCAAGGCAAAACCTTGCCTAAAGCCGGAATTTTTGCTCATTATCAAGCGGAAATCGTAGCTGCCAATATCCTGAGTCGCCTTAATCATCAGCCGGAAAAAGGGAAGTTTGACGGAGCGGGTTGGTGTGCGATCGAGATGGGATCGGGCGTGGCGGCTTTTGGAAACGGTGAGTTCTACGCACCAAACGGTGCCGAGGTCCGGCTCTACAGACCCGACCGTTTCTGGCATTTGGGTAGGGTTCTTTTTGAAAAGTGGTGGTTGTCTCCCTTTAGTATAAAGCGCAAAATTTTACGTTTGATGCTGAAGCTGGGAGCCCGGATGCGCGGCATTTCAGTTTCATTATAGTTTTGCTTGAATAGGAGAACTGCGAAAAATGAAGCTTAATCGTTTGTTCCAACTCATATTGGATTACCCTAAGGTTGTTTTAGGTGTGACCCTTGCCTTGACCGTGTTCTTTTTGGCGCAATTTCCCAAAATTGCCATTGATACGGACCCCAAACATATGCTGCCTGAGACGTCTCCGGTTCGTCAATATAATGATCAGGTCGAAAGAGACTTTGCCCTTCATCCGGATGTCATTGTGCTGGGTATCGTCAATCCCGAAGGTATTTTCAATGTCCGCACACTGACCAGGGTCAAGGAGCTTACCCGTGCCATCCAGGAGCTTCCGGGAGTGATCTCGCGCGATGTGGATAGTTTGACGACCGTGGATAACATAACCTCAACAGAGGGTGAGCTCGTTGTCAAGCCCGCCTTGGGTACTGTTCCGCAATCCGTGGCCGAACTTTCAGTCCTTAGAAAGTCGCTTCTAGGCAATCCCTTATTTGTAAACCGCTTTGTTTCGCGTGATGCGACCACACTCGCCCTCTTTATTCCTATTGAACCGTCGGTGAACGGCAAGGAAATCGCGGACAAAATTCGATCACTTCTTCCTAAAAACTCCGGAGGGGACAAGTTTTATCTTGCCGGAGATCCTGTCGCCCGTGACACGTTTGGCACAGAAATGTTCCGCCAAATGGCTCTTTTTTCACCGATAGCGGGAATGATCATGTGCGTCGCGCTTTGGTTTATGTTTCGTAACGCTACCGTGATCATTGCCAACATGACCGTCGCCATGATCAGCATTATCTGGAGTATGGGCGGCTTGATCGCTTTGGGTTATCCGGTTCATATCATGAGTTCGATGAGCCCTGTCTTTTTAATGGCGATCGCGACGGACGCCGTCCATATTTTTAATGAATTTGCCTTTCGATTGAGGGAGGGCAAAGATAAACGAACGGCTATTTCTGAAACCATGAAAGTTGTCGGGCCGCCGGTTTTCTATTCCGACGTTACTACCGCGGTGGGATTCGCTGCGCTTGCCACAGGAGCGATTGTTCCCTTGAAGATCTTTGGATTGGTCATTGGGTTCGGGACCTTGGTCGTTCTTGTCATGAGCTACACACTTGTGCCCGCCGTTTTGATGCTTATTCCTGAAACGCATATCTTAAAAATGGCGCAAACGCATGGGAAAGGATCGAACGAAGGCCCTTCGTGGCTTTCTCATTTGGGAAAATTTTGTGTGACCAGGACAAAACCCATTCTCCTCGCGGGGTTTGTCCTGTTTGTGGTGGCAGTAGCAGGCCTTGGCCAGATTCGGGTGAACAACAACATGGTCCATTGGTTTAAACGGGGGAGCGTTGTCAGAACTGCCGATCGAGTTATGAATGAGCATCTCGGCGGAACCTCAACGGCCTACCTGGTGATTCAAGCCAAAGATGAGGGCGCTATTGGAAAGCCCGCCCTATTGCGAGAAATAGAAGGTCTGCAGCGCGAACTGGAAAAAGATCCGCTTGTGGGAAAGACGGTTTCCGTGGCGGATTATATCAAACGGGTAAATCAGGTTTTGCACGATGATAACCCGGCCTTTGACCGGGTCCCTGATTCAGAACGCGAGGTAGGACAATATCTTTTTCTCCTGCAATCGGCTGCAAAGCCAAGACATCTTGATAACGTTGTCGATTTCTCAGCGAAAACGGCCAACATCATTCTTCAATTAAAAAGCTGGGATGCCGGGGTGATGAAGAAAGTCATTGCGCGAGCCAATGCTTTCTTGAAAGAACATCCATTGCCTGAGGGTGCCCAGGTCAAACCTGCCGGAATTGCCTATTTCAATATGGTGTGGAATCACGAGGTGCTTTGGGGGATGCTGACGAGTTTTCTTTGGGGCCTGGTCTTGGTTCTGGCGCTACTCGTTTTCGAGACTCGGTCATTCCTTTGGGGGTGTGTGAGTTTCCTGCCGCTTTTATTTACGATCGCATTGATTTATGGAGTGGTAGGGCTTATCGGAAAAGATTTCGATATGCCCGTTGCGGTCCTATCGACGCTTGCTTTAGGGATGGCCGTCGATTTTGCCATTCACTTTGTCAGCCGGTTCCAACAAAGATACCGTGAATATCCCGATCTGAAAGAGGCGCTCATCTGGACTGTGGCTCGTCCCGGGAAGGGGATCTTTCTCAACGCGATCCTTTTTGCCTTAGGATTTGCCGTGATGGGTTTTTCAGCCCTGACGGCCTATATCACTGTCGGAATTTTGATGGCAGCGATTATGATTCTGTCTTCTGTAATGAGCGTCATCTATCTGCCTAGCTTGATTGTTGTCTTCCGGCGCCGGTTATGTGGAGCAGAACATCTATCACAGGAAAGAGAGCCGAGATGAGAAAAGAACAACCCAAAATGCTGGGGGCTAGTCTCGTTGCCGCATGTCTGTTTATGTTTGGAGCACTTTGCGCCGGGCCCATGGTGAATGCTCGGGCGAACGAAAAGATCGCTGTCCCAAAGATGGGTGATCGAGCGCCGGATTTTACTCTGCAGGATTTCAATGGAGAGTCATTCACGCTTTCCGAACTGATGAAGACAAAAAGCGTCCTCCTCTGGTTCACGAATCTGTGCGGGGGCTGCCAACCGGAAATCCCCAAACTCCTTAGACTGAGATCACAGTATGAGACAAAGGACATCGAAATCGTGGCCGTAAGTTTACTTGGTGAGAATCGGGAAACGGTTGAAGCCGTCATACGAAAGAACAAGGTCACTTTTCCCTTTCTTTACGATCCCAAGGGTGCGGTGACGGAACTCTACAGCGGAAAATATGTTCCCGCAACCTGCCCCCTGAAAAACATCTACCTCGTCCGGAAGGGCGGCAAGATAGTATGGGCAAGCCATCTTCCCGGAGCTGATGAAAAAGAACTCTCAAGTCAGTTGGACAAATTAACGAAGGAGGCTGGAAAATGAAGATGAAACGTGTTTGTTTCCTCACGTTTATTATTATGCTGGCATTGTCCGGGAAGGGCATGTCCTATCCGCCGGCTGTTGGCATCCTTGGCAAGGCAGCCTCGTGTATGAGTTGTCACGCCAACAACGGTCCATGGACGGATGAGCGCCAGACCATCATTGATGTCCTGGACAAGGACACCATGAAGTCGCTCGGCCAGGCTGACGGCACGTTTCTCGTGACCGTGAAACGCGGCCAGCCCAAGACGCTGCTTACGGTCATCGGACGGACGAAGGGCGACACGGCAGGGGCGCCGTATCGCAACGCATGGCTCTACCTTGATGCCAGCACCATCGGCGGCAGCTCGCTATCCAAATTCGCTCCAGGATGGGACGTGAACTTGCCAATGTCCTGCCGCATTGTGGGCGACAAGCTTGACCAATATGAAGGCGCGGCGCTGACGGCGTTGCCCATGACCATTCGTCCGACCGACGCCGCCCGCGACGCTGAATTGATGTTGCAAGTGATGCTGACCCAGGGCGAGTCGGTCAAAGGCAAGCCGAAGGAAGGAATGCTCGGCAGCTATTTTGAACGAAAGGTGAAGCTGAAGGTCATCGATGAGTAACTGTGGCTGCAAAAGCGATAAAATGAACCAAAAGATAAAATGCAGGGAGGGTGTTCAATGAAATACCTTGGGTTTGGTTTGGTGTTTGCTTCACTCTTGTCCGTGAGTGGCATGGAACTTGGGTCTGCCTATGCGGCGGATACAGTCGGTGGAAGCACGGTGATGAAAGAAATGCTGTTGGCTTATTACTATCCCCAGAAGGATGCCAAAAGCGAGGTGTTTATGCGGATCGTGAACCGCCAAGGCCAACGCCGCGAGCGGCGCTTGACCAGGCTTCGCCTGGATAAAACAGATGGAGGCGAACAGTTTTATTACATTTATTTCCATGAACCCGCGGATGTCCAGGGGATGAGCTTTTTGGTCTTAAAGCGTCCGGGCCGTGATGACGACCGCTGGTTATACATTCCGTCGATCGATCTGGTGAAACGGATTGCAACAAGTGATAAACGTACGAGTTTCGCGGGCTCGGACTTCACCTATGAAGATGTGTCCGGCCGCGATCTTGATGAGGATGAGCATGAGCTCCTGGGTGAAGAGGTCCTTGGCGAATATTCCACTTTTCTGGTGAAAAGCACTCCGAAACGATCGGCGGATGTGGAATTCAGTTACCGAAAACTTTGGATCGATAAAACGACCCATCTTCCGATCAAGGTGGAGCATTACGACCTTAAGGGGGCGCTTTACAAGGTTTATGAAACACAGGAAATCAAAACGATTCAAGGCGTCCCTACGATTACGAAGGCGGTGATGAAAGATCTTGGGAGCGGACATGAGACAGAGATAACCATAAAGGCGATATCCTACGATGTGGGGCTCGCTCCGGATCTCTTTCAGGAAAGGTTGTTGCGCCGGCCTCCCTCACAATGGATTCGGAGATAATTCCTTGGGGTTGGTTCGCAGGCTTATTCTCATAGCTTTTATTCTGGCTGCCGTTTCTAACGGCAAGATCCTGTTTGCCGAACCCGCATCTCTTGATTTCGAAAAAACAGGAAATATCTCGCAAGACGAAAAAAAACCGACAGATCCGTGGGCCAAAATCTTTGATTCAGTCCATGGATTTATAGAGGCCGCTTACGGTCCTAAGTTCTCGGGAAAAAAACTGACGCAAAAAAATGACTATAACCTTTTAGAACAACGCCTCCAGCTTAAGGTGGCCTACCGGCCGCAGAAACCCGCATGGCTTGCGTCGTGGAATCCAGAGTTTTTCTACAAAGGAGATCTTCTGTCGGATGAATATAAGGAAACCGTGCGGTATCAGATTCGCGAAGTATATGGACTTGTTAGTCCTCTCTCATGGATGGATGTTAAACTAGGAAGGCAGATTCTTACTTGGGGAACGGGAGATTACCTTTTTATCAATGACGTCTTCCCGAAGGATTACGAGTCATTCTTTATCGGCAGGGATGATGAATACCTCAAAGCACCGTCCGATGCTGGAAAGTTCTCAGTATTTAGCCGCTTACTTTCAATGGATGTAGTCGTTATTCCTTCTTTTACACCCGATGTCTCAATTAGCCGAGGAGACCGTTTGAGTTTTTATGATATTTTTCTTGGCAGGATTGCAGGTAAAGAATCAAGCTTGATATTCACAGAACCCGCATTTCAGCCTAAGAATACAGAAATAGCTACTCGTCTCTATCGTAATTTCGGGGAATACGAGACAGCTCTTTACGCATTCAAAGGATTCTTTAATCAGCCAAGGGGTATCAAGAATGAGAGCACACAAGACGTCTTTTATCCAAAGCGTGCGGTTTTTGGTGCGAGTATTCGCGGGCCTGCGCCGTCCGTTGGAGGGATTGCTTCCGGTGAAGTCGGTTATTCTGATTCTTTGCAGGACCGTAGCGGTAAGAATCGGCTTATTGAAAATTCAGCAATGGAGTACCTTCTTGGTTATGAGCGGGATTTTCAAAAGGATTGGCGCATGGGAATGCAGTATCTCGTAGAACAGATGCTGAATTTTGATGAATTCAAGGCAAATAGCCAGCCGGGGGATATTCCCAGGGATGAATTTCGGCAACTTTTGACTTTTCGTATCACAAAACTCTTCTGGCGTCAGACTTTAGAGGCATCACTTTTTACTTTTTATAGCCCTACGGATAGCGATGCGTACCTACGGCCGTGGTTTACCTGGCAGGCAAGTGACCACTGGAAATTGACAGCGGGGGGAAATATTTTTTTTGGCAAATATGATTGGACCGAATTTGGGCAACTCAAAGACAACGATAACCTGTACCTGAGGGTACGTTATGCTTTTTAACGGCTTGACAGTATCAGAAAGATGATTGGAATTGAGTTATGAAAATAAGAGAAAGCGGCATGCCGGATCGGGATGTGTGGGAAAAGTTTTTTGATCTCCGGGAAATTCTGACGCGGATGGGACTCGACGCAAAAGTCTGTGATGTTGTTGAGGTCGGATGCGGCTATGGCACTTTCACTATTCCTGTTGCTAAGGTGATCAGCGGCCAGATTCATGCTTATGATATTGATGAGGAAATGATCCGCATCACCAAATGCGAAGCTGGAAAAGCCAAGCTGAATAATGTGAATGCCATTTTGCGGGATATTACCGCTGAGGGCACCGGGCTTCCTGATGAAAGCGTGGATTATGTGATGCTTTTTAATATTCTGCATCTTGAGACCCCGGAGTTATTGCTTAAGGAGGCTATCAGGATATTGAAAAAAGGGGGCAAAGTTGGGATCATCCATTGGAATTACGATCCGTCAACGCCACGAGGGCCTTCGATGGAGATACGTCCCAAGTCGGAAGATTGTTTGAAGTGGGCGGAAAACGCCGGATTCAGCGGAGGTGTCCGATGCGACTTAAAGCCGTATCATTATGGGATTGTCTTAATTAAAGGGGAGGTCGTAGGATGAAGATAAGAGTACATATTTTACAGCATGTTCCATTTGAGGGTATTGGTAGCATGGCCTCGTGGTTAAAGAATTCCGGAGCTGATGTGAACTATACCCGTTTTTTAGAAAATCCGGTGCTCCCACGGCCGAACGGTCTTGATCTGGTCATCGTTATGGGTGGGCCGATGAGCGTTCATGATGAATCGGCCCTGCCGTGGCTCCGCGCTGAAAAGAAATTTATTTTTGATGCGGTGGGAGCAGGGGTTTCGGTTCTTGGTGTTTGCCTTGGGGCGCAGCTCATTGCCAGTGCGCTTGGCGCGCGTGTCTACCGGAATCCTCAAAAGGAGATCGGATGGTTTCCCATTGAGGCGTCGTCTCGTGTTGCGAATACATTTAGATTCCCGGAGAAATGCACGGTTTTCCACTGGCATGGAGAAACCTTCGACCTTCCCGCTGGGGCAGTCCGTTTGGCAAAAAGCAAGGCATGCGAAAATCAAGCATTTCAAATCGGGCGGAATGTCATCGGCTTACAGTTTCATCTTGAAGCAACCCCGGAGAGTGTCGGAGCCATTTTAAATAACTGTGGTGACGAGTTAGCGCCTGGTCCGTATGTCCAAACTGAATCAGAATTGCGAGGAGTTGGCGGCGAGGCATACGCTAAGATTAACGGTCTTATGGATGATATGCTCTCTTATATCACAAGCACCTCGGGCATGTCGCGATCCGACTGAGGGGGCGATATTTTTCGAAGAGGTATGGCCTGAAGCCCTATCACTACGGCATTGTTTTAACAAAATGAGGGGAGATTTTTTATGAGAATCGGAGTCATCATTTCAAGTAACGATGCGGAGACTTCCTGGAATGCTTTCCGGTATGCAAACTTTTGTCTCGGGCAAAAGGACGAAGTGAAGGTATTTCTGACGGGGAAGGGCGTTGAGTATCAGAAGATAAGCAATGAGAAATTCAACACGGTTGAACAGGCCGAGAAATTTCTCAAGTTCGAAGGAAAAATACTCGCCTGCGGGACTTGCATCAAGTCCCGCGATCAGGAAGGCACTGAAATGTGTCCGGTCAACACGATGAAGGACATGTATGAGATCGTCAAAGAAAGCGACAAGGTCGTTACCTTTTAACAGTTCGCCGCAATTCTTCTGTGTGGGCCTTCCGGAATCAGGATTGTCTCCGCGCGGAGACAATTGGCCCGGCCGTGCCCGGAGATTCCGTCCGTGCGGACGGAATTGCTCCTGACCGTCTCTTTTGACGATTCAGGCATCCCGGATTCACGTTCATCCGCCACTGGACAGTCATCGGACCCTGAAGTATCCTACGCTCCAAAAAGAGAGGGTTCTTAAATGAAAAAATCCAGTTTTGGAGTCGTATTTTCTTTGTTGTTGGTGGCGGTAGTCCTTTTTTCGAAGGCTTGTTGGGCGGCGGATTTCTTGAATCCAGTGGAAGATGTTCAGAAATGCGACCGAGCTCTCCATGTCATGGCGATGCTTTTGGTGGGTTTTGGTTTTTTGATGGTTTTTGTCAAAAAATATGGGCGTTCCGCGTTGACAGCGACTTTTCTCTTGGTTAGTGTCGCCATTCCTCTCTACATTTGTCTCAATAGTTCAGGTTTGTTCGGAGGTTTCAAGCCGGGTGTCGAAGGGCTCATTTTGGCAGAGTTTGCGGCCGCGGGACTTTTGATCTGCGCGGGTGCGGTGCTTGGCAGATTGAAGATGTCCCAGTATATTCTTCTGGGCTTGCTTTTTGTCCCCTGCTACATGTTGAATGAATGGATTCTTCTCTCAGGAGGTTTGGGACTGTTATCGAAGGGCGGTTTTGCGGATACGGGGGGTTCTATTGTTATCCACGCTTTCGGAGCGCTCTTCGGATTGGGACTCATCATGACCATGACCACCCAAAAAGAATTTGAAACGCCTATTGAGACCGACGCGGTGAGTGATCGATTTTCAATGTTGGGGAGTATGGTGCTCTGGATCTTTTGGCCAAGTTTTTGCGCGGCGCTTGTACCGGTGGCTCGGGTGCCACAAACCGTCGTGAATGTTGTGATTGCTCTTTGCGGTGCAACCTTAGCGACTTATATTACTTCTTGTGTTTTAAGACGCAAGATCTCAATCGCGGATATTGCGAATGCATCGTTGGCGGGAGGTGTGGCCATCGGTTCTACTTGTGATCATGCCAACCCTGGGAGCTCGATCATAATCGGGTTGTGTGCTGGAGTTTTGTCGGTGTTCGGTTTCGCGGTGATCCAATCGTGGCTGCAGAAGAAGATCGCGAAGGTGGATACTTGCGGCGTTATGTATTTGCACGGGCTTCCTGGTTTAATGGGAGGGATAGCGGCTGTGTTCGTTGTCAGCGGGCTAAACAATAGAATTCAGCTTACAGGCATTGTGTTTGCTGTGAGCCTTGCGTTTTTGAGCGGTTATGTTTCAGGGAGGGTTTTGGAACTTTTCGGTCGAAGAGTGACGGCCTATGAGGATGCTGAAGAATTTCTTGATGCTTAGGGCAGCGCTAGGATTTTCTTCTATTTTGGAGGTTTGAGTTTTTTGGATTTTACGATTATCCGCTGCTGGACAGTTATCAAGACCTGAAGTATTCTATGCGCTGAAATGAAGGCATTCTGACAGTCCCAATACTTATCAATTTCCTCGAAGAGGAAATTGGGGCTGCCCAATCAACCCTTGAAATTAATGGGAGGATTGGGACAGTACGGAAGCCCGCTGATTCACTCACCCCAGGTAAAACCATGAAAAAAGCAATACTAGCGATCGAGGATGGTGTGTGGTTTGCAGGCGAAGGTTTTGGCGCCGAGGGTGAAACTTTTGGGGAAGTTGTTTTCAATACGGGTCTTACGGGCTACCAGGAAATTCTGACCGATCCTTCCTATAAAGGTCAGATGGTCTGCATGACCTATCCGCATATCGGTAATTATGGCATCAACGCCGAGGATGGGGAATCCTCAAGGCCCTGGGTCGAAGGGTTTATCATCAAGGAACTGAGTCCAGTGGTGAGTAATTACCGCTCCGAGATGACGCTCGATCAATACCTGAAGAAATACAATATCCTCGGTATTCAGGGGATTGATACCCGCAAGCTTGTGAAGCATTTACGGACCGTGGGTGCGAAGAAAGCGGTCATTTCCACCCAGGAACTGGACCCCAAAAAACTTATTCAAAAAGCCAAAAAATCCCAAGGCATCGAAGGCGTCGATCTCGTTAAAGAAGTGATGTGCCAAAAACCCTTTACGTTCGACGAGGTTATGCCCACGGAATTCGCGTGGGGCGATCAGAAAAAGAAAAGATTCAAGGTTGTGGCTGTCGATAGCGGGACCAAATGGAATATTCTCCGGAAACTCAACCAACACGGTTTTAATGTTCAGGTTGTTCCCGCGACTGCGACGGCCGATGAGATTCTGGCCTACCAGCCGGATGGGATTTTCCTTTCGAACGGTCCCGGAGATCCTTCCGCGGTGAAGTATTTGGTTGAGACCGTTCGCAAACTTATAGGGAAAAAGCCCATGTTCGGGATCTGCCTCGGGCATCAAATGATCGGACAGGCGCTCGGCGGAAAGACCTCGAAACTCAAATTCGGGCATCATGGCAATAACCAGCCGGTTATGGACCTCAAGACCCGGAAAATCGAGATCACCTCCCAGAATCATAACTTCGTGGTGAATATCGATACGCTTCCTAAAGGGGAGATCGAGATCACCCATATCAATTTGAATGACAAGACTCTGGAGGGGTTGCAACACAAGAAGCATCCGTTTTTCAGCGTGCAATATCACCCCGAGAATGCTCCGGGACCGCACGACAGCGACTATCTCTTCACCCGTTTTTATGAAATGATTGAGAGAAATGCTTAAAACAGTCACCCTGTCCACACCGGGTGTGGCCACCAGTGGCCACACCCGGTGTGGACAGGGTCGCGGATGGGTTTATTATGCCTAAACGAACCGACATCAAAAAAATTCTCATTATCGGGTCCGGGCCCATCATTATTGGGCAGGCCTGCGAATTCGATTATTCGGGCGCGCAGGCCGTGAAGGCCTTGAAGGAAGAAGGCTACAAGGTGACGCTCATCAATTCAAATCCCGCGACCATCATGACCGATCCCGATCTCGCAGACGCAACCTATATCGAGCCGCTGACCGTAGAATTTCTTGAGAAAGTCATCATCAAAGAGAAGCCCGACGCGGTGTTGCCGACCATGGGCGGACAGACGGGGCTGAATCTTGCGGTCGAGGCCTATGAAGCGGGAGTATTCCAACGCCATAATGTCGAGATGATCGGCGCGAAATACGAGGCAATCAAGAAGGCCGAAAATCGCGAGGAGTTCAAGCGCGCCATGCAAAAGATCGGCCTGGATCTTCCGAAGAGTGATTTTGCATACTCCCTGGAAGAAGCCGAGAAGGTTGCCGAAAAGATCGGATATCCGGTGATCGTGCGCGCGAGTTTCACGTTGGGAGGATCCGGAAGCGGTGTTTGTCATAACATCGAAGAACTCCGGACCACGGCACGCACGGGGCTTGATTACAGCCGGGTTCATGAGATTCTGATCGAGGAATCGATCGTCGGATGGAAAGAATATGAATTGGAAGTGATGCGCGATATCCACGATAACTTCGTGGTCATTTGTTCGATTGAGAATCTTGACCCGATGGGGGTTCATACCG
>Ga0156526_1154_pt3 | contig 16928 bp, 15 predicted proteins | sample RifOxyB3_FD_111921 | JGI IMG/M metagenome (GOLD analysis project Ga0156526, IMG submission 111921) | Omnitrophica bacterium RIFOXYB12_FULL_50_7
GCCAGAAAGCCCGATCTTTTTCGGATCCATGATCTCATAGGTCTGGCGCTTCTTGAGCACCCCGTCCTGGTGGATACCGGAAGCGTGCCAGAAGGCATTGCGTCCTACGATCGCCTTGTTGGGCTGAACAACCATCCCCGTCAAATGGGATACCAACCGCGAAGCTTGGGTGATCTCAGAAAGTTTGATATCCGTGTAACAATTCATAAAATCCGAGCGCGTATCGATCGTCATGGCAATCTCTTCCAGTGAAGCGTTCCCCGCGCGTTCGCCGATCCCATTCACCGTACACTCCACTTGATTCGCGCCCGCCAGGACGGCCGCCAAAGAATTCGCCGTCGCGAGACCGAGATCGTTGTGACAGTGGACCGAAAGCACGACTTTCTTACCCAGTTCCGGATTTTTCCTGATCAAGAAACGAATCAACTCCGTGAACTCCTGCGGGACTGTGTAGCCGACGGTATCGGGTATATTGATGGACGTCGCCCCCGCATTGATCGCCGCTCGGACCGTTTCAGCCAAAAAACCCCTCTCGGTGCGTGACGCATCCTCAGGAGAGAATTCGATCTGTTTGAAATCCTTGGCAGCCGACGTGATCTCACGCGCCACCATCGCAAGTATCTCCTTTTTATTCTTTTTGAGTTTGAACTCACGATGGATCTGGGAGGTTGCGAGAAAAACATGTAGACGTTTTTTCGCAGCGCGCTCAAGCGCTCGCCGGCAGGCATCAATATCCCGCGGGATCATGCGCGAAAGTCCACAGATCACGGGCTTACGAACACTTTCCGCAATCATCGAAACGGCTTTCATCTCGCCCAATGAAGACGCGGGAAACCCTGCTTCGATGACATCTACATTCAGCCGCTCAAGCTGGCGCGCGATCTTCAGTTTCTCATCCGGTGTGAGCGACGCTCCGGGCGATTGCTCGCCATCCCGAAGCGTGGTGTCGAAGATGTGTATCTTGCGTTTTTTCATGATATCCAGAACCAGGGACAACGAACAACGGGCAACGGACAACGAATTCTACGTTGACCGTTGCGCGTTGGCCGTTGACCGGTTATTTCTTGTTAATAAATTCCATCATCCCGCGCAACTGCGCCCCGACTTTTTCGATCCCATGCTGGTCGCAAGTTTCGCGCTGCTGCTTGAAATTCGGCCGGCCCTTCTTGTTCTCTTCCATCCATTCCTTCGCAAATTTCCCGGACACGATCTCTTCCAACATCTTCCTCATCTCTTTGCGGGTATCCTTTGTGATCACGCGCGGCCCACGGCTATAACCGCCATATTCCGCGGTATCGGAAACGCGGCGATACATGCCGCTGATCCCATGCACAAACATCGCATCCACAATGAGTTTCACTTCGTGGAGACATTCGAAATACGCCATCTCCGGCTGATACCCGGCCTCCACCAACGTGTCATAACCCGCGGTGATCAATTCACTCAAGCCGCCACAGAGAACCGCTTGTTCGCCAAAAAGATCGGTCTCCGTCTCTTCCTTGAAAGTCGTTTCGATCACGCCCGCGCGAGCACCGCCAATCGCCTTCGCGTACGCGAGGCCCATCTGGAGTGCTTTGCCGCTGGGATTCTGCTTTACGGCCACGAGGCACGGCACACCGCCGCCTTCCACGAACTGGGAACGGACGAGGGAGCCCGGTCCTTTCGGAGCCACCATAAAAACATCGATCTCCTTCGCGGGCTGGATGTAACCAAAATGAATGTTAAACCCATGAGAAAAACAAAGCGCTTTGCCGGCCTTCATGTACGGTGCGATATGCTTTTCGTAGATCTCGGCCTGAAGATGATCTTGCGTCAGGATCTGGATAATATCCGCCTGCCGAGCCGCTTCACTTGCAGCGATAGGCTTGAAACCATCTTTCACCGCCTGTTCATAGTTCGGCGTCCCGGGAATCTCGGAGACAATGACATCCACACCCGAATCGCGAAGATTCAGGCCTTGGCCGCGGCCCTGGATCCCGTAGCCGATGATGGCGATTTTCTTGCCCTTAAGAAGGTTCAGATCCGCATCTTTATCGTAATAAATTTTGACTGCCATTTTAATTTCCTTTCGTTTCGTTCAACGAGCAACGGTCAACGGACAACGAATTTTAGCACTGACTGTCGTACATTGACCGTTGACCGTTACTGTTGAGATAATCACTTCCTTTTTGATTTGGTTACTTTCTTGGAAACCGCGACCTTCCCGCCACATTTCGAGGGAGCTTTCAATTCGCCCCGGCGAGCCATGGCGACTTGCCCCGTTCGAACGACTTCCTTGAGATCGAACGGCCTTAAAAGCTCGAGCATGGCGTCGATCTTGCCTTCGTTTCCCGTAACCTCGATCGTCAGAGATTCCGAACTCGCATCCACGATCTTCGCGCGAAACGTATTGATGATGTGCATAATATCGTTACGATTCGTCGCATTCGCCCCGACCTTGATCAGCACAAGCTCCCGTGCGATCATATCCTTCGCCGTGAGGTCTTCCACTCGGATTACATCCACGAGTTTATTGAGCTGCTTCATGATCTGCTCAACCACGCGGTCATCTCCTTTCGCGATTACAGTCATGCGCGACACTTCCGGATCCTGAGTCTCCCCCACCGCAAGGCTATCGATATTGAACCCGCGCGCCGAAAAAAGTCCCGCCACGCGCGCCAAAACACCAAAATGATTTTCCACGAGCACTGAAATCGTATGTTGCATGAGAACTCCTTTTGATTAGCGGTTAGGGTTTAGGGTATAGCGTTTAGAAAAACACGCGGAGATTTCTATCCCCTAACCCCTACACCCTACCCTCTTTTTTTACGCCATATCCATGATCTGGTCCAGGGCATTCCCGGCCGCAACCATCGGATACACATTCGCTTCTCTGGAAACAAGACACTGCACGACCACGGGTCCTTTATGGGCCAAAGCTTTTTTGATCGCCGGAATCACGTCCTTTTTCTGCCGGACCTTAAGCGCGAGGATCCCGTAAGCTCCCACCAGCTTTACGAAGTCCGGATTCGTCGGCCCAATCACAGAACCTGAATAACGCCCTTTATAAAAAAGTTGCTGCCACTGGCGGACCATGCCGTAATAACCATTATCAAGAATAAAGGCCTTCACTGGCACTTTGTTGTAAGCCGCAGTCGCGAGTTCGGTCATGGTCATCTGAAACGATCCATCGCCTTCAATGCAAACCACCGTCTCTTCAGGTTTTCCGAGCTGCGCGCCGATCGCGGCGGGAAAACCATATCCCATGGTCCCAAGCCCGCCGGAAGTAAGCATCGTACGCGGTCGGTTGAATTGATACCATTGCGCCGTCCACATCTGATGCTGTCCCACGCCCGTAACCACGATCGCCTGGTGCTTCGTCAGTTCCCCAATCCTTTCGATCACATACGCGGGATGGATCTTCTGACCCACGTTCTCATATTTCATCGGGTGCTTTTGTTTCCAGACCGCGATCTGGGTGAGCCACTCTTTCATATCCGGACGTTTGTCCGAAATAAGCCCGTTCAGCTTTGCAACTGCTTTTTTTACGTCGCTTACCACAGGCACGTTCGCCCGCACCGTCTTGGAAATCGACGACGGATCGATATCAATGTGAATGATCTTGGCATGCGGTGCGAACTTCGCCACGTTACCGGTCACACGATCGTCAAATCGTGCGCCAACCCCGATCAGAACATCGGAATTCTGTACCGCATAATTCGCGAAATGAGTACCATGCATCCCGAGCATCCTCAAGGACGACTCGTGCGTTTCCGGAAAGATCCCAAGCCCCAGGATCGTTGTCGTAATGGGAATCCCCGTTTTTTCCACAAACTCGCGGATCTCTTTTCCGGCTCCGGAAATGATCGCCCCGCCCCCCACATACAACACAGGCCGCTTGCTCCCGCGGATCAGCCCGGCAGCCTTCAGGATCTGCTCTTCCACCCCCGGACACTCCACCTGGGGCTGGTAGCTCCGAATAAAGACATCCTTCGGCCACACAAACTCTGTTTTGGCGCGACTGATATCCACAGGAAAATCGATCAACACGGGGCCGGGCTTTCCAGTTGTAGCGATATAAAACGCTTCGCGAACGATTCGCGCAATATCTCGAACGTCTTTGATCAAAAAATTGTGTTTCGTCACAGGGCGCGTAATCCCGACGATGTCCACTTCCTGGAACGCGTCGCTCCCAATCGCATTCGTAGTCACCTGCCCTGTAATGCAGACCAGGGGCACGGAATCCATGTACGCAGTTGCGAGACCCGTCACGGTGTTCGTAGCTGCGGGCCCTGAGGTCACCAAACAAACGCCGGGACGCCCCGTCGCGCGAGTATACCCATCCGCCATATGCGTTGCGCCTTGTTCGTGCTTGGTCAGGATCAGTTTGATCTTGGAATCATAGAGCACGTCATAAGTAGGCAGAATGACCCCACCCGGAAGCCCAAAAATATGCTCCACACCTTCTTTTTCAAGACATTTGATTAGGATCTCGGCGCCTGTAAGTTTCACGATATTTTTTTCTTTTTAACCTTGGTTACTATTTAATGTATAAAAAACCAGCGGAGGAGGAAGATCAAACTACGAAGAAGTCTTTCACACCTTTTTTGAATTTTCCCTTCCAGGTCTGTTGACTCTGGGCCACGGAGGCTTCCCAACTCTGTCCCGTTGCTTCCATCCAGTCATAAACAGATTTTTTGAATTCCAGATCGTCGAGCTCTTCACTTTTTTTGTACTCCACAAGATGGAGCGGATAACCTTTTTGCTGAAGCTTGTCGAACCAAGCCTGGTTCCGGGATCGGGCATCCCCGTCTGCCTTTAACGCGATATAAAAAGGAACCTGGTCTGCCGCATCCGGCCGGAGCTGGATCAATTGGGAAAAAGGTCCATCCCACGCCTCGCCTAACAAAGCAACTGCCGCGAATTCTTTGGGATATTTGATCGCCATGTAGGCCGCATAATGAGCGCCCAGATCTTTCCCGACAAGATAGACGCGTTTTTTACTGATGGGGAAACGTTCTACCACATCTCTTTTTACAGAAAGAATCCATTCGTCCAGGCGGTAAGGCGTGTCCCCTTCTTTTGGCCAGAGAACATAAGGCGCCAGAATAAAGAGGCTCTTTCGTTCAGCAAGTCCTGTCAAATATTCGATCTGTTTTTCCGCCTTCGCAGCTTCTGCCGGCGCAATCATGATCATTGCATAGGTCCGATCGGACTTGTAATCCTTCGGAGCGAAAAGAAAGACGGGATACTTGTAACCACTGACCTCCACAAGCCCGGAAGGGTTCGAAGCTGTGAAAACCTGGTCTTCGGGCAACTCTCTGGAAGCAACTTTGGACGCCACCGGCAAGGGCTGAACCACTCCAGACGCTTGGGATCCTTTCACTTCAGGCGAAGACGCCGGAAGGACCGGTGAAGGAATTCCTTGCGCAGGTTGCACTTCTGCGGGAATTTGGGGTACCGCGGGAGCCTCTTCGACAGCCCCAGTTTCTTCAGAGACCGGAAAAGTCTCATCATAGTTCGCTGAAGCTTTTTTTTCTTCAACTGTTTCGGCACACACGTTCATACTGAATGTGATGAAAAAAACGCCAAAAAAAAGGAACGAAACACTTTTGCGAAAGTTTTCCATTGAATCCTCGACCCCTTGGGGACTTAAATTGACGTAACTCGCTGAAACAAAAGAGGTTACTATTATATGGATAACCTTTGGCTTGTCAACGCACCCTACCTGGTGGCATCAACTGGCTAGCGCAGTAGAAAACGGCCGGCTTTTAAAGCATTCCTTTAAAAAAATTTCGGAATTTCGTGGAAAATCAGGTCAAGCAACAGAACGAATATTTTTTTTCTTGGAAACCTTAGGCGCTGTGTTAGCCAAAGAAGCCACTACCGCCATGGGAGACATTCTTGCTTTTTCAGAGGCTGACGACTTAACAGCGGAAGTGCTTTTCCCATAAGGAGTTGCGGAAGTTCCCGAAGATGCTGGCGGAGGATTCGAAGGGTTCTTCTTCGTGACAAGCTCGTAGACGATCTCGCCCGATTTCACGAACCCAAGTTCTTCCCGGATCACTTTCTCAAGATAAGCCACATCGGTCTGGAGAAGATGGCGTTCATCTGCAAGGGTCTTGATCTGCGCATCGATCTCCTGGATCTTTTGGTTAAGGCGCTCTTCCTCCGACTTCAGTTCCCGGTAGCGCGTGATCGACGGCAGATAGATCCAACACAGGATCAAAATGACCGCCAACGCGATCGCTAAAGCAACAAAGAACCTTTTCAGCATCGGGTGACGCCGAGCTTCGGACCCGCGTACACCGCCTTCGACCCCAAGGCCTCTTCGATCCTGAGTAAACGGTTGTATTTGCAAATGCGATCCGTACGCGAGGTCGAGCCGGTCTTGATTTGTCCGGTATTCAAGGCAACCGCAAGATCCGCAATCGTCGTATCCTCGGTTTCACCGCTTCGGTGGCTCATGACCGCCGTGTAATGATTCTTATGGGCCATGCGAACCGCTTCGATGGTTTCAGTCAGAGTACCAATCTGATTAACCTTGATCAGGATCGAGTTTGCACTTCCTTCTTGAATACCGCGTTCGAGGCGCTTTGTGTTCGTCACAAAAAGGTCGTCCCCCACGATCTGGATCTTTTTGCCGAGCCTTTCAGTGAGCTTCTTCCAACCGTCCCAATCATCCTCCGCGAGACCGTCCTCAATGGAAAAGATCGGATATTTTTCGCAAAGCGCGGCATAGAATTCTATCATTTCTTCGGCCGTCTTCACGGGCTGCTGTTCCGCACAAAGAACATACTTGCCGGGGTTTAGACTACCGCCAAATTTGTCTTTGCCGTAAAAACTGGAGCTTGCGGGATCAAGCGCGATCTTCACGTCTTTGCCCGCCTGGTACCCGGCCTTCGCGATCGCTTCCATGATTACGTCCAGAGCCTCATTGTTGGAGGTAAGATCCGGCGCAAATCCTCCCTCGTCACCCACGGCTGTAGAAAGTTTTTTGTCATGCAGGATTTTCTTGAGATTGTGGAAAACCTCCGCGCCCATGCGAAGCGCGTCCTTGAAGGTCTCAGCACCAAAGGGCATGATCATGAATTCCTGAAGGTCGACGTTGTTGTCCGCGTGCACACCTCCGTTGATAATATTCATCATAGGCACCGGAAGAAGGTTCGCCGATTCGCCGCCAAGATACTGATAGAGAGGAATCCCCAGAGAATTTGAGACCGCACGGGCGCAAGCAAGTGAAACGCCAAGAATCGCATTGGCACCGAGGCGAGATTTATTCGGGGTACCGTCCAGGGCGATCAAGAACCGGTCGATCTCTTCTTGTTTGGCCGCGTCTTTCCCCTTGAGAGCTTTCTGGATTTCGGTATTCACGTTCTCCACAGCCTTGAGTACGCCTTTACCGAGATAGCGGGCTTTATCTCCATCGCGAAGCTCCACAGCTTCATGTTCGCCTGTCGAAGCACCGCTTGGAACCGCCGCACAGCCGATAATGCCGTCCCGGAGTTTCACATCCACTTCCACGGTTGGATTCCCGCGGGAATCCAGGATCTCACGCGCAATAATTTTTTCAATAATGGCTCGGGTCATTTTAAAACTCCCTGCCTGCCGGCAGGCAGGCTTTTTGATGGTTAAACGAGACAGGCAGTACTGATTCTCTATAAAAAAATTAACGGCTAATCAGTACAGTCCAAGTCACCATTTATGAAAAGAAAATTAAGACTCGGACAGTCAATGAACGCCTGTCCCCCTCTAGAAAATAGTTCGAGAATCAAGAATCAGGCCGCGATTATAGCAAATCCTCGAAGGGTGTCACGTCAAATTGAGTTTTTCAGTCGTAAAAGAAGACGCCTGGAGGCCGCTTTATAGCACCAGGTTAGGGTTTGATCTTCCCTGCCACAACAAGATTAAGGGCTTGAGGATATATTTCATATTCAAGGCTGTGAATACGAGCCTCGAGAGTTTCGAGCGTGTCGTTGGAAAGCACGGGAACTTTGCGCTGCAAAATGACGGGACCGGTGTCCACGCCGCTGTCCACAAAATGAACCGTCACGCCGGTTTCTTTGACCTTCGCGTCCCAGGCATCCTTGATCGCGTGAGCGCCGGGAAATGCCGGAAGGAACGCGGGGTGGATATTGATAAGCCGGCCATAGTATTTTTTCACAAACCCTTCGGTCAGGACACGCATAAACCCGGCAAGCACGACAAAATCAACCTTGTGTTTTTCAAGGCATTCGCCAAGAGCTTTGTCGAAAGCCTCGCGCTCCGCATACGTTTTATGATCGATCACAATCGTCTTTACGCCAAGTGCCGCCGCTTTTTCAAGCGCCTTCACTCCGGGCTTATTGGAAATAGCAATTACGGGATCCGCGAGGATCTCGCCCGATCGGATCCGCTTGATCAGATTTTCCATGTTCGTTCCACTGCCTGAGACTAGAAATGCGATGCGTTTCATTCGGGTTTCCTCTTGAGTAAAACGCTTTTCCGGTTCTTGCCCGACACCAAAACCACCATCTCCCCTTTGCGAGGATTTTGCGTCATATCCCGGATGAGTTCGGAGAGGTTGCCGCGCAAAACCTCTTCGAATTTTTTCGTAAGTTCACGCGCGACCGCAGCTTCACGGTCCCCGAAAACTTCGCGCATGGCGCAAAGCGTCTTTTCGATCCGAAAGGGTGATTCAAAAAAAATAAGTGTTTCCTCCCGCTCCACGAGTGCCGTCAGTTCGTTCTTCCGCTTGTGACCTTTATTGGAAAGAAAACCGAAAAAACTGAAACTGTCCGTCGGAAGGCCGCTTAAGACGAGCGCCATCGTTACTGCCGACGGCCCCGGCAGCACTTCCAGCGGCAACTCTTCCGCAAGCGCCGCGTGAACCACCTGAAACCCCGGATCCGACACAAGAGGCATCCCGCCGTCTGAAACCAGCGCGACACGCTTCCCTTCTTTTAAAAGCGCCACGATCCCCACGACTTTCCCGACAGAACTGTGATCGTGATAGCTGAGAAGCGGTTTTGTAATTTCGTAATGCTGAAGAAGCTTCTGCGTCTGGCGCGTATCCTCACAAACAATGATATCCGCTTGCTTCAAGGCCTCAAGCGCCCGAAGCGTAATATCCGAAAGATTGCCAATCGGTGTTGGAACAATGGTCAACATAAGGGGCTGAGGCCCCTTTGAAAAGCTCCGATCACCAAGAAACAAGATACAAACAAATCCCCATAACCACAAAACAAACCTAGTTCTCCCCGACGGGTTATTGAAAATTGGTTATTGGAAATTGCTTGGTAATTGGATCTTGAGATTTGGAATTTCATCTTCTCAGCGATTCCTCTCAAGCACATGATCCGCAAGCTGTTCGAGACTTGTCCTAAAAATGGACGCCGGAAAGACCTCCAGTTCGAGTTTCGCCATGACAATGAACTCTTTTGCTTTGGCAAGAGCGTAATCCAAGGCTCCGCTTTTCTCGAGGGTTTCCCTGAGCATGGAAAAACGCCGCTTCTGGCTGCGGGAGTAAAGAATGCGCACGACTTTGTCCCGCTCTCCCGACGCAAGACAATGGATCACTGGAAGCGTATAAACTCCTTCTTCCAGGTCCGACCCGAGGGTCTTGCCGAATTCGCTTTCTTTGCCGGAGAAATCCAGGGCATCATCCGTGATCTGGAACGCCATTCCGAAAAATTTTCCGAATCGTCCGAGCGCTTCAGCTTTTTCGGGTTCGATCCCCCAGATGAATGCTCCGGTCTGAAGCGCACACGCGAGAAGCGATGCCGTTTTCTTGCCGATGATCTCGAGATGAGTCTCTTCGGTCATGTTGATGTTCTTCTTTTCACTGATCTCCTGGACCTCCCCTTCACAGATCTCGCCGGCAGTCCTCAAGAAAAGCGGGATGATCTGGTCATTGCCATGGCGAAAGATCGTCACGATGGCGCGATCATGAAAGAAATCTCCCGCGAGAACAGCGGCCTGCGGCCCTGATTTAATGTGAAGGGCTGAAACACCTCGTCTTAAAGGAGCCGAATCGATGATGTCGTCATGAATGAGCGTCGCAGCGTGGAAGATCTCAGTGGCGGCGGCAAGATAAAGCTCCGCGGTTTCATTACGTTCTGAGGGGATCCCGTGTTCGGGTTGCAATGTCCTTGAAAGTCCGGCTCCTAAAAGGATCAAAGCCGGACGCAAGAGCTTCCCGTTCTTCGAAAAAAAATGCTCGACCATCTCGCGCATCTTGGGGATGGGCGTGTCGAGCGTCTCCCGGATAAGGGCTGGAACCCGACTGAGACCGGCATGAACGGGAGTATAGATGTCTTCAAGGGTTAACGTGGTTTTCATAAGATTGTGCATTATACAACAAATAGAAGAACGCGGGGAACGGGAAACGGGGAACGCCGAACGAAAAAAACTTTCACCTGCCTGCCGGCAGGCGTTTCCCGTTTCCCGTTCCCCGGGCCGCTTCCAAGGCCTCTGAAAGAAGGATGAATTGCTCGAGAGAAAGGGTTTCCCCACGAACTTTGGAAGAAAATCCGAGTTTTTCGAAGATGCGTTCGATATCCTCACGCCCATGTTCCGATTTGAAGTGATGCGTCAGTAACGATAAAAGGGTTTTACGCCGCTGGCTGAACGCGACACGGATGATCCCAAGAAGGAATTTCTCATGCCCGTTCTGGGGAGTGCCATGGAAAGTATACCGTACGACTCGCGATGTGACCTCAGGTGGCGGAAGAAAACACTTCGGTGAGACATCAAAAAGAAATTGCGTTTCTCCGTAGAACCGGCTTGTGACGCTCAGACGTCCGTAGTCCTCATCTCCGGGCTTCGCGGTGAGCCGCGCGGCCACCTCTTTTTGGAGCATGAGTACGGCGCTCGAAAAAACTTTCGCGTGTTCGATCAGATGAAACAAAATGGGCGTACTAATGTAGTAAGGAAGATTCCCGATCACTTTAACCGGGGACTGACTCTCTTTTATGAGCTGTGTCAGGTCAGATTTCAGTACGTCCGCGTGGATCAGTTTGAAATGATCGGGATACTCCGGAAAAAGCTCCTGCGTCAAGATCTCAACAAACTTCTTGTCCGTTTCCACCGCAAGCAGAGGAAAGCCTCGCTTCAGGGCTTCTTGAGTCACCGCCCCCAGCCCCGGCCCAATTTCAAAAACTTGTTCGCCGGGTTGAAGGTCGAGTGCATCCACGATCTTGCGGATCGTGTTCGGATCCATCAAGAGATGCTGACCCAAATGGCCGCGAATACGGAGATTGTATTTTTTAAGCAATTCTATCTGCGTGAGCATTTCGCGAGAACAGCTTTCTTGGCAAGACGAAGTGCCGCAAGCATGGAAGATGGGTCGGCTTTCCCCTGGTAGGCAATATCAAAAGCCGTGCCGTGATCCGGCGAAGTGCGGATATAGGGAAGCCCAAGCGTCACGTTCACACCGTCGTGGAACGCGACCAGCTTGAACGGTGCGAGCACCTGGTCATGATACATACCGATCACCGCATCGTATTGACCGTGATAGGCAGCGTGGAAGAGAAGATCCGCCGAGAACGGCCCGAATGCGTTGATGCCTTTGCGGCATGCCGCGCGAACCGCAGGCGCGATCACTTTCGCCTCTTCATCCCCGCATTCCCCACCATGGGGGTTCAAGGCGCATACCGCGATCCGGGGCTTTTTGATAGCAAATCCTTTTTTAAGCATTTCATCCGTCAGAAGGATCTTTTCGAAGATGGACTTCTTCGTAAGCAGCCCGCTCACTTTCTTAAGCGGCACATGAATGGTCGCAAGCGTCACATTGAGATGAGGACTCACGAACATCATGGCAAATCGCCGGGCCCCGGCTTTGTAAGCGAGAAACTCCGTGTGCCCGATGAATTTTCTATCCACAAGACGGATCGCGCTCTTGTTTACGGGCGCGGTCACGATCGCATCAACGATCCCTTGTTTTGCCAAAGATGCCGCTTTTTCGATCGCCGCGAGCGCAAGTCGCCCGTTTTCACGGCACAATTTCCCCATTTTGAACGTTTCGCGACCAGGAAATCCCGATGAAACATCAAGAAAATAAATATTCCCGGCACGAAGAGTCCCGGGAAGAACGGAATGAACGGTTTTAAACGGAAGCCAAAGACCGGTCTTTTGACACAACACTTTAAACACTTTCCGGGATCCTATCAAAAGATAGGCCAAGCACCTGGAGGGTTTTTCCTTTTGAAGGGCTTTCACGAGGATCTCAGGCCCAATGCCACCGGGATCCCCCATGGTGAGGGCAATGACAGGGGTTTTTACCGCCTCATTTCCCTGAAGAAATGGCATCATCGATTTCTATTAGCGTGAGAAATTCCAAGATCCCTGCCTGCCGGTAGGCAAGCAATTTCCAAATCACAAACAAATTACAAACCCCAATCTCCAAAAACAAAACGACTTGCTTTTTATGATTTTTTTTGAAATAGATCATTGGTTTTTGAAATTTGCTTGGAATTTGGTTCTTGGGGCTTGGAATTTATTTTATAGATATATACGCCGCCTTTTTGATCTCTTCCATCCAGTCACGGAATCTCACGTTACTTTTCTCCTGGAAGAGGTATCCCGCGATCTGTTCTTTCACTTCTTCGAAGGTCCTGACTTTCTCGGGTTCTTTTGCTTCGACGCGGAAGATGTGATACCCGATGGGCGTCTCCACAACCCCCGTAATCCCCCCCACGGGAGTCTTAAAGATCACCTCATCTACGGATTCGATCATGGCACCGCGCTCGATCCACTCCCCGAGACCCTCCTGTTTGGCATGACTGTCCTCGGAAAAATCCTTCACGACCTGGTCAAAATTGCGGGAAATACGGATCTTCTGCGCCATAAGCTCGATCCGTTTTTTTGCTTTTTCATCCGTCAGCCCTTTGCTGCGCGCTTCTTCACTTTTCTTGATCGTAAGAGACTTGACCCGGACGCGCTCTCGAGTCTTGAACTTCTCGGGATTATTCTTGAAAAAATCTTCGACCTCGGCCGGAGATACGATCACCTTGGAGCGGATCTCACGATCCTGAAGCTGACGGACCATCGCCTGCTTCTTGAGCCGCTCGCGCAGAGCCTTCATCGTGAGGCCTTCTCGCTCAAGCATCTGATCAAGCTCCTCGGGTTTTTCCATCTTCGCCTTGAACATCTGGAACTCTTTCTCCGCCTCTTCGTCTTTGACCTCGATCCCCATCTGAACCGCTTCCTGGTACACGAGCTTGTCCTCGATCATCTGGCTCAGGATCTTTTGGCGAACTTCGTTCATCGCTTTCATCAACTCGGTCCCGCTGTATTCCTTGCTGTATTGCTCATAGATCGGCCGGAGGAAAGTATCCAGTTCCGCCTGGGTGATGACCTCGTCATTGACCACGGCCACCACGCGATCCAGGAGTTCCTGCTCCGCGGCACGAGCAAGCGGTAGACACAACGACAGAGCTAGTAAGAGAAACAATGTGAGTTTTTTCATTGGACGGTATTATACAACAAATAGAAGGCTTCGGGGAACGGCAAACGGGGAACGCTGAACGAAAAAAGACTTTACGTTTCCCGTTTAGCGTTCCCCAGCTTTTGTGTCTTCCACCGCTTTCTTGAGCATACGGCAATAGAGATCAAAACCCACGGCTTGGATAAAACCGCTTTGCTCATGCCCGAGCAGATTTCCGGCACCACGGATCTCCAGGTCTTCCATCGCGATCTTGAAACCCGACCCCAACTGGGTGAATTTCTCGATGGCGTTAAGCCTCTTTTGAGCGTCTTGCGTCATCACCCAGTTCTTCGGGATCAAGAAATACGCGTACGCCTGGCGCTTTTCTTTGAAACGTCCCACGCGTCCCCGGAGTTGATAAAGGTCTGCGAGCCCGAAACAATCGGCCCGATCCACGATGAGCGTATTCACATTCGGAATATCAATCCCGGATTCCACGATACAGGTCGAGATAAGACAATCGATCTCCCCTTTCAGGAATTCTTTCATCACCGTTTCGAGTCCCTCGACCGGCATCTGCCCGTGCATGACCCCGAACCGCACCCCGGGCAAAAGTTTTTGCAACCGTTCATAGACCCGTTCGATCGACTGCACGCGGTTGTGCACGAAATAGACCTGCCCTTTTCGAGCAAGTTCCCGCTCGATCGCCTGTTTGATAATATTTTCATGATATTCGAGGACAAAGGTCTCGATCGGCATCCGGTTCTTGGGCGGCGTATCAATCACCGACATATCGCGCACGCCGAGGAGTGCCATGTGGAGCGTCCTCGGAATGGGCGTGGCCGTAAGCGTCAGCACGTCCACTTGCGTGCGCATTTGTTTCAGCTTCTCTTTATGCCGCACACCAAAGCGCTGCTCCTCGTCAATGATCACCAGCCCCAGGTCTTTAAACTGGATATCCCTGGAAAGCAGGCGATGTGTTCCGATCACCACGTCCGTCGCACCTTCCAGGAGGGATCGCACAACAGCCTTTTGTTCTTTCGGGGATTGAAATCGGGAGAGAAGTTCGACCGTGGCTGGAAAATTTTTCGCGCGTTCTTTCAGTAAAACATAATGCTGCTCGGCCAGGATCGTGGTCGGCACGAGGAACGCGACCTGCTTGCCTCCCATCACAGCCTTGAATGCCGCGCGCATCGCGACCTCGGTCTTCCCGTAACCCACATCCCCGCAAAGCAGGCGGTCCATCGGCCCCGTGGATTCCATATCCCGTTTTACTTCTTCGATCGCGCGCTTTTGTCCGGGCGTTTCTTCAAAGGGAAATTCTTCTTCGAACTCTTTTTGCCACGGCACGTCCTTGGGAAAAGCCAAGCCTTGTAAAAGACTGCGTTTGGCCTGGATCTCGAGTAGGTCTTTCGCGACTTTGTGGAGCGCCGTCCTCGTCCGGTTCTTGATCCGCTCCCATTCCTGAGTATTAAGCTTGGTAAGTTTCGGCCCGGTACCGGATCCCCCGATGTAACGTTCGATAGGCTCTTCGATGGAAAGATAAAGAATCTCACGCTCGGCATATTCGATCGCCATGCAGCGAGTGCGCGTCCCTTGCATGGGGATAATTTTGGTACCGAGAAAGCGGCCGATGCCGTACTTGAGATGCACCACGAGATCGCCGCGCTCGAGGTCTTTCGTGCCAGCCACAGGTTCGAAGGTCTCAAGCCGCTCCTCCATGCGCCGGAGTTTTTTCCGGAACATATCAGAGACCTGGATAAGAAACACTTCTTCAAAAGTTGCCGTGCTCTCACCAGAAACAAGCGAGAAATCTCGAATCTGTGTGGGCAAATCACCCTGGAACTGAACTCGAACTGGAAGCCGGTAGGTCACGGGATAAATATCCACCACCCCGCCGCGCACCGCGAATTCCCCGGGCAGAGCGACATACTCTTTTTTCTGATAGTGGAGTCCGGTGAGAAGCTCCTCGATCTGCTCGATTCCAAGCTGGGCATTAATCCTAAGTCGTCGAATTTCCATGGAAAGATTCTAACACGAAGCAAAAAAGCCTAAGCGAACAAAAAGACAATAACGTTATGTTCCCCTGAGGCCCCTGATCACTGAGATGCTTCCTTGAAACCTATTACAAAATCCTTAAGGTCGCCCGAACGATCGGCGATCTGGCGGGCTGCGAGCAGATCCAGTCCGAGCACATCGCGGAAGCGATCCAGTATCGAAGCTTAGACAGACAATGGTATGGATAACTGTAAAACCAGAAAAGGAGAAAACATGGCTTCGTCAAAAGAGCTGGTCCCACAAGAAGTTATTGAGAACAAGATTTTTCTACTTCGCAGCCAAAAAGTCATGTTGGATAAGGATTTGGCGGTTCTCTACGGGGTAAGACCGATTCGCCTCAGGGAGCAGGTAAAACGGAATATCAAAAGGTTCCCTCCTGACTTCATGTTTCAACTCACTGAGCGAGAGATTGAAGCCATGGTATCGCATTTTGCGATACCTTCAAGGCAACACCTCGGCGGACACTTACCTTATGCCTTTACTGAGCATGGGATTCTCATGCTGTCCAGCGTCCTCAATAGCGAAAGAGCTGTAGAGGTAAACATCCAGATCATGAGAACCTTCACCCAATTGCGGCAACTCATGCTCAAGCATGCGGACTTAAGAAAGAAGATTGAAGAGATGGAAAAGAAATACGACCATCAGTTTCAGATCGTCTTTAAGACTATAAAAGAGCTGCTTGAACCCCCGCCGCCGAAACCCAAAGGCCCCATCGGGTTTCACCCGTAATTCTAGCAAGCTCAAATCGCCCGAACGAAGGTTGGCTGATGGCCTATGAGTAACTCCAGTCCGGGCATGTTGCGAGGCGACCTAGTATCGGAGTCTGGACAGACAATGGTGGGGGTAACTATTCCAAAAAAGCTGCTGTCTTTTTTTCTTCGTTGGCTATGAAGCATTGTCGGTCTTTGCATTCAACTTACGCACGAGCTCCTCATAATCATCTAGCTTTTGCTGAAACTCCGCTGATCTTTCAGAATAATCTGTGTGCTTCCAATATTCGATATGCTCTTTAAGTTGTTTTCGTATTCCGAGTGTTTCTGATTTTTTCACATCCTCAAGGCTATTTTTGTAATCTCCTTTTTTATACAATGCCATGGCTCGTTCCATATAAAAAGGGGCATGATCAGGAAAAAAATGCATCGCTGCCGTATAATCTTCTGCTGCTTCGTTGTACTTCCCAAGCTTAAAATAAGCTTGCCCTCTGTCGAAATAAGCATTCCCTGCTCCGCAATGACTACGATCAGCTTTGCAAATTTTATTCTCTTTCGATCTTTCTAACATAACGCTCAAAACAGCTGTTGCTTCTGCATAGCGTTTCTCATGAATAAGCTGACTTGCCCTCTGATCATCTTTGCTGTTCGGAAACTGCTCGGACCGAAATCTAAAGGAAGCAATCAAAATAATTATTTGAAACAACACGGGAACCAAAAAAACAGAAAGAGAAATTTTGGAAAGGTTGAAAGCCTTGTTGTAGTTATCGCTTCCC
>Ga0156526_1150_pt2 | contig 16875 bp, 15 predicted proteins | sample RifOxyB3_FD_111921 | JGI IMG/M metagenome (GOLD analysis project Ga0156526, IMG submission 111921) | Omnitrophica bacterium RIFOXYB12_FULL_50_7
CGGTTCAGAGGATCGGTTATGAAGTAATCGACCGTGGCGATGAGGAGCAGCTCTGGGATTTGAAACTTCCGAGTGGAAAGAAACTAAGGTTGGGGATCGTGGACGGCCACTGGGCCGGCGGGATCTGGGCCAGCGTGCTTGCGATTTTCGGGAAGACGGACGGCGTGGTGGACTTGGAGCGATATCCGGGCCGAGGTCATGAGCTTGGGGCCAGCCGGAGGGTCTTGAATCGTGCCTTCGAAAATCTCGGGAAAGGATTTTTTTGGATTGTTGCAGGAGACGGGCTTTACGCCACAAAAGACGACTTTCAGCTTCATCTGGATCACGGAAGTCATCTTTTGGTGAAGACCGATGAAGAGACTTTAACGGTCATCCAGGATGCCAAGTGCTTGTTTCAGGCGCAGAAGAAGACGAAGCTGGAAGGGGTTTTCTCTCAAAGAGGATATGATCCGAAGCGGTTCAAGGATCATGAAGTGATGTGGGCCGAAGGATTGGAGTGGCAAGGCCTGACGCTGACCGTGGCTCGGGTGCAGGAATGGGAGCTCGATGTCAAAACGGGGCTGGTCGAGCGGACTGAGTTTCATGTCTTGACAACAGCCACGGGTCTGACGGGAGAAGATCTCCGGGAGCTTGCGCATCTGAGATGGGAGATTGAGAACAATATTTTCAAGCGTCTCAATTTTCTGGTGGGCAGCAAACGGCCATGGTCTCGCAAACCGAAAGTCATGAAAATGTTTTTAAGAGCCTGGATGATCGGGCTGACGCTTTTGGGAGCGTATTTGTTTGAGCTCGGATGGAATGAATTGAAAACAACCTGGGAAGCGATGAAGAAGACGTGGTCTTGTGTGATAAGGCTGATGATGCGGTCCTTGATCTTGACTTACACCTGAATCACCGGCCGCTTGACGCGCCTTCAACCTCGTTCCCATACCCGGGAAGAAACTCGCAGTTGCAGTGCCAACAATTTGAAAAGTGATGACTAAAACAACAGCCGGGGTCTTTGTCTCTTTTAAACCCCTAACCCATTAGCGATTACCTGGGGAAGCTCTGAAATTTTTTGTTTCTTTTTTATGATGGTAATTGGGACCAAAGACTGGCGACAAGAAGTTCCGCTAAAGCAAAATTCAGCCACAGAACACATCGGACTTGAAAAATCAGAGGAAGAACTTTTGAGAGACAGCGCAGGACGATGTTTAGGAACGGTTGCATAAGTCATCTTAAGCATCTATCCGAATATCAGATCTTTAGGAACGGTTCTCCTTTTAGAGAACCGTTCCTGCGTGATATCAGGATAGACACTAAATACATTTACGGTCAGTGTTACAAGCTTGTCATCCCCGAATGTTTTTGCCTGCTTGCCGGCAGGCAAGCCGGGAATCCAAAATAGAAACCAAACCCTTGATTCCCGCTTTGCAACTGCTCTAAAAGTAGTTAGTGATCCAGGCCCGGGCAGAAGCCACGGCCTTGGCGACGAGGCCTCGCGGAGTGAAGAGAGCCTCCTGGGCGCGCTTGTAGGTCATGATCCATCGGAACATACCGAGTGTGGGTGCCATGGATGGATCACGAACAAGTTCCTGTGGGGCTTCAACATGACGCGAAATCCCGATCTTCCCATCGCGCGAGAATTCCTTCTGGACCCACTCGAGAAAACCGTCCGTCATCACCGCCCCCCCAGTGAAAAGAATGTGCGGGTAACGAACTTTCTCTTCTTGCATGAAACCGTCCGCGGACTCCAGTATCTGGGTCATCCACCCATGCGCGTGTTTGAAGAACTTCTGGAGAAACTCCTTGCGCGAGATGGACTGCTGGACTTTCTCGTTACGCGTCACAAGCGGCACCAGTTCTTCACTTTCTTGTTCGCGAGCGTCAAGCGTCGCAAATTTTTCTTTCACTTTCTCAGCATCCCTTTCCTCAATGTTCCAATCCTTGGCCAGACACTGGGTGAGATAATGTCCGCCCATCGGAAGCGTCCGTACTCCGGCTAAACGGCCGTTCTTCCAAAGTACCAGCTGCGTTGCATCATCCGCAATATCCAGGATCATGCCCCCTTCCTGTTTCTCGGCATCCCCCAGCACGGCCTCAGAAAGCGGGAGGATCTTCGGAAAATAGCCCTCCACATCAAGATCCAACGTCTCAAATATCTTAGCAATATTGCGAAAGGCCTGAAATTCCATGGTGTAGATCTGAAGCGTCACGCCCAGACGTTCAGCCTCAAGTCCCACGGGATTGCGAACCGCCGGCATGTCATTGACAAGAAAAGATTCCGGAATAGCTTGCAGGATCGACTCGTTCAATGGCAACGTGGCAACGCTCCGCGTCTGCTGAACCACAGACTGGATCTCATGGGAGCTGATCGTGCGCCGTTCGGGAGAATAATATTCGCAGCTTGAGAACCGATACATCTTGAAGCGACTGTTCCCCAGCACTACATAGACCGGGACCTGTTCCCATGCCTCAGGCGGCAAAAGCGTTTTCATTAATTTCTCCAGGGAAACACTTGCATTCTGGAGATTCGAGACCAATCCTTTTTCAAAACCCTCCGGAAAGAGGACCTCTTCATGACGGAGTACCTGGGGATTGCTGCTCCCCGTGTCCCCCAACATCACCACGAGCTTCCGGGTACCCACATAAACAACCACGTATTTGTTCTTCAGGTCGACTGGAAGACTCATTGTTTCCTCTTAACCAATACCCGGTCGTATTGAAGGTCCATGTACTCGATGTTCTCACGGGGTTCGGTCTTTAAAAGATAGACGGCATTGGTCAGGGCGGTGATGCGCTCAGAGGCTTTACGGCCCAGTTTAAAATCCGGCCCTTCACCAAGTCTAACCGTCACATAACCGTTCGAATCCAGACTCATCCGGGTCACGGTCTCGCGGCGCCCGAGTTCATGGCTCCGGAAAACTTTCATGAACCGCAACGCCTCTGTAAAACCCTTGTTCTGAAGACGCGCGCCAATCCGGGGCTCCTTGAAGGACTCACTGAAATCCTCAACAAGTATCCATGCGGGATCGAGAGCCGAACGGCTTTCGATGATGAAGCCGTCATCCGCCACGATCGCGTACGGACCTCCCTGCCTCAGCTGAACATTCGCGATGGGCCGGCGCTTCTGAATCTCGATACGGATCGTCGTCGGCATTTCACGAACCACACGCACGCTTTGCGCACCGGGTCCGAGCGCAATCGTACCCGCGATTTTTTTCAGATCGAGCAGCAGAATATTCTTTCCGAGAATCTTGTCCTCAAGCGTACGAATACTCTCGGGCGAAAGAGCGTCCGGCGGAATGATCTGGATCCCCTGCACCCTGAGCCAACGGTCCTCGCACAAACCTTTTTTTACAACAAATCCGGCATAGACCAGCACTCCGGCGATCACTACTATTGGAAGTAATTTCCATAAAAACCAGACAATCCCGCGAAACATCGCGCCGAGTGCGGAAAAGAACCATCCCTTTTTACCTTTTCTGAACTTTTTCTTACCCATAAAGAATTATTTTTTCCCTGTTTGTTCGAAAGCATCCCGAAGAACGCGCAAACACAACTCCTCAAAACTTATCCCGACCGCCCGCGCCGCTTTCGGCAACAGGCTGAATTCCGTAAGGCCGGGGATACTGTTCACCTCCAGCACATACGGCCGATTCTTCCGGTCCAGCATCACATCCACCCTTGAAAAGCCTTTAAGCCCGAGACCTCGGTAAACCCGGTAGGCAATAGCCTGGATCTTTTTAGCGACCTTCGCCGGGATCCTGGCCGGCACCTCATAGATCGTCATTCCCTTGGTGTATTTCGCTTTGTAATCGTAAAAGGACCTAGACGGCTTCACTTCCACGACCGGAAGTCTCAAATTTCCGAGAAGTCCGGCCGTCAATTCGCGGCCCACAATCTTTTTTTCGATCAAAAGCCTTCCTAACCGTAACACAGAGCGTCTTAGTTTTTCGGCTGATCCTTGAAAATCTTCAACTAAGAAAACGCCCTGGCTCGACCCTCCGTCGAGAGGCTTGGCAAAATAAGGCGCGGGAAACGCCTCGGCCACTTTGCGCCAGTTTTTTTTATCGAGGATCGCGTACTCCGGCGTCGGAACACCGAGCTTTCCAAAATGGCGTTTGCTAACCTCTTTATCAAAACTTTTCGCGCAGGCACTGGAAGGCGATCCCGTGAAGAGAAGACGCTTTTGCTCCAGAGCTTTCTGGAGAACGCCATCTTCCCCGCCCTTGCCATGAAGAGCGATAAAGAGAATATCGGCCTTTCGTATCTTTTGAGAAAAAGTCTTCCGATCGACAGGATCGATCGGAAACGCCGAAACCCCCACACGCTTGAGAGCGCGGGTCACGGCACGACCTGAACGAAGCGAGATCGGGCGTTCGGCCGAAAAGCCGCCGCGCACCACGCCGATTTTAATTCTTCTGAGCGATTCGAATTTCGGGTTCGAGAGTAATTCCGGTTGCATGAAAAACAGCCTTTTGGACTTCCTTGATGAGTTGGAGGACATCCTTGGAGGTAGCGTTGCCTATATTCAAAAAATAGTTCGCATGTTGCTCGGAAATTTGGATCCCACCGATTCTCTTTCCCTTCCACCCCGCCTTTTCGATCAAAGCCCCGGCGGAAGGATGCGGCCCAAGAGGATTCTTAAAGATCGAACCTGCATTCGGCTCGGTGATATCCAGACGGGTTTTACGAAAGTCATGATTCGCCTTTATTTCATTCTGGATCTGATCCTTCGGCCGACGCCACAATTTCAGTATCGCCTCCAAAAGGAGGTACTCATCAAGATTTGAATGCCGGTAGGAAAATTCCAAATCTTCGCGGCCTAACATCACCGGAGCTCCATCTTTTTGAAGCGCCCGAACTTCTTGAACAATATCTCCAATCTCACTCATCTGCCCGCTGTGGCGACTAAATCCTGCATTCATCACAAGCGCTCCACCGACCGTGCCCGGGATTTGCGCCAAAAATTCAGTTCCCGCAAGCCCGGATTCCTGGCAAAACCGGACAAGCCGCGCAAGGCTCACGCCCGCGGAGACCGTCACTTGAGATCGATCAAGGTCCATCTTGATAAGATCATTCCGGAACCGGCGCATCGAGATCACCAACCCCTCGTAGCCGGAATCTTCAAAGACCACGTTCGAGCCATTCCCCAAAATAAAAAAAGAAAGTCCTTCCCGTCTGGCCCATGCCAAAAGTTTGGCGAGATCTTCCTCGCTCTCAGGCTCAGCAAAATAGGCCGCTGGCCCGCCGATACGCAGGGTGGTGTGAGAAGCGAGCGGGACGTTACGCTGAAGTGCAGGCGTCGAGGTGATTGACGAATTCACTGGCGATCTCTCCAATATCCCCCGCTCCCATGAAGAGCATCACGCCGTCTTTAAGGGGATGCTCCGCAAGGTACGGAAGGATTTGTTCTTTAGGTACGATCGAAACATGCTTGTGGCCGGTCTTTAAAACCTCTCGGTAGACCAGCTCGACATTAACCCCATCGAGATTGGCCTCCCCCGCGCTATAAATATCCGTCAAGACGACTTCATCGGCATCATCAAACGCGTGAGCAAATTCCCGGTAAAGGTTCTTGGTGCGGCTATAGCGATGCGGCTGAAAAATAACGCGCACGTACTTTCCCGCCTCGTGAAGGGCGCTCAATACAGCCTTAACTTCGGTCGGGTGATGTGCATAATCATCAAGCACCAGAAATTGCGCGGTCTGTCCTTTGAGCTCCATCCGGCGCCGCGTCCCTTTGAAGGTAGCAAGTGCGTCGCGAACCAGATCCAGATCGAATCCCAAATGCAATAAAATAGATAACGTCGCAAGAGCATTGGCGATATTGTGACGCCCCGGCACAGAAAGTTTCATGTGCGTGCCATAGAGACCAGATTCGAAAAGATCGAATTCGGAACCGAACGCGTGAAGACAAATATTCTGGGCCGAGTAAACACATTCCTCGGAAAACCCAAAATTGACGCTTGGCCGGCCGCTCTCCCGCACTAGCATGTTTAGCGTCGGGTCATCGCCAAAATAGGCAACAAACCCCGGATATTGAACTTGCTCGAGGAAACGCCGGAACGAATCTGTTAAATTCTCCCAAGTGCCATAATGGTCCAGGTGCTCAGGCTCGAGATTCGTGATGATCGAATAATGCGGCGCATAAAACTCGTGGGAACTGTCGCTCTCGTCCACTTCACTCACCCAATAATCGCGACCGCCAGCTACAATATTGGTGTCATAATTGAGCATGTCGCTACCCACAAAACAAGTGGGATTCGCACCGATCTGGGATAGCACGTGAGAAACCATGGCCGACGTTGTGGTCTTGCCATGCGTCCCCAAAACTCCGATCGAGGTCTCGGCATGATTAAAAAGCGAGGCAAGGACCTCTGCCCGATGGTGAACCTTGCGGCCGAGCCTGCGGGCTTCCTTGAGTTCCAGATGGTCTTTACTGATCGCGGAGGAATAAATAACAAGATCGGCATCGCCAAATTCCACCGTCTTTTGACCAATATGAACCGGAATACCCGATCGACAAAGATTTTTTGTCACAGGTGTTTCTTTGTAGTCCGAACCAGAAACCGAAAGACCCAAATGTTTCAAAATGCGCGCAAGCCCGCTCATCCCGGAGCCTCCGATCCCGATCAGGTAGGCCGAACGGCTGTCACGTATTAGATTATCGTGGACGATTTTCACAAGTTTCGATCAACTTTCTGGCTATTTCAACAAGTTCTTCCGTGGCTCCAGGCCTTGCAAGCCCTTGCATCGCTTTTGCAAACCCGACCAAAGATCCTGGATATTCGATTGCGTGCCTCAAATGCTCGATAAGCCAGTCCTTCGCCGCGGGGCTTTCTTCATGAAAGATCAACCCGCCTTTTTCCGCAAAACTTTGAGCATTGAACTTTTGATGGCCGCCCGCGTGCGGATAAGGGATCACAAACGCCGGAACTCCGAATGCAGCCAACTCAAAAAGCGTGTTCGCTCCGGCTCGGGTAATGGCGATATCCGCCTTCTGAAAAAGCTCATCCATCGCACTGTAAAAGGGATGCACTTCACTCGACAAGGCCAGCTGCGCGTAACGCTCCGAAACCCAAGCGTGGTCCCGTTTTCCCGTAATATGAATAACGGCAATTTTGGATCTTTCTTCATCCGATAAAGCCGCGATCGCACCCGTCACGATCGCGTTCAAACCTTGCGCTCCCTGGGAACCACCGACCACAAGAAGAGTGAACGGACGCGGAACCGTTCCTTCCTTCGCTCCTGCCGCCGCGTCCACAATAAAAGATCGCAAAGGCAGCCCCACCGTGTAAAGGACTTTGGGTGCTTGGAGAAATCGCGTTCCCTCAAAACTCTCAGTCACGGCATCCATGTGTGGCACAAGCCAATGACTCGCTTTTCCGGGAACCCTATTTTGTTCATGAATGAGTGTGGGAATCTTGAGCGCATGTGCCGTCATCATACCGGGATACGACACAAAGCTTCCAAACCCGACACAAAGGTCCGGTTTTGTCCGCCAGAGAAAAAAAAGCGCCTGAAAAAAAAGATGCGGGAAAAGAAAGAACGGTTTCAAAGTTTTCCATGAAAATCCCCCGGGCAAACCGAACTCGGGAAGATACGAGACCGAGTGAAATATCCCTTGCGGCATTTTTTCAATAAGAGATTTCGCTCTGTGGCATGTGACAAGATCGATCCTGGAATCGTGGAAACGCCTGCGGAATCCTTCACTAAACGACTGAGCGGGATAGATATGTCCACCTGTGGGACCGGCATAAACCACCAGACGCATCGCGGGACGGGAAGTTTTAGACATACCCGAGGTTCTCGGCATATTAACTACTGTGGCGTTTGCGACGATCAATGGCTACGAGAATTCCCACCGCGATCAAATTCACCACGATCGAACTCCCGCCGTAACTGATGAAGGGGAGCGGCAACCCTTTGGTCGGAACAAGCCCGGTCGCGACCATCATATGGAACACAGCCTGTAAAACGATAAGAAGCGTGATCGAGGTGATCAGCAACTTCTCGAACGGCTGGTCCGCCCGTCGCGCCATCCGGATACAACAGAAAAAAAACAGGACATAGAGTACGATCACAAACATCACACCGATCAGCCCGAGTTCTTCTCCGATCACGGCGAGAATAAAGTCGTTATGGCTCGAAGGAAGATAAAAAAGTTTTTGCGTACTCTGTCCGAGTCCGACTCCGTGCACCCCGCCGGAAGCAAAGGCGAGAAAAGACTGAATGATCTGGAAACCGGCCCCTTGGGGATCTTCCCACGGATTCAGATAAGCTTCGAGACGACTCAAACGGTACGGCACGCGAATGATCAAAAAATAAAAAGCTGGCAGCAAAATTGCCAGGGCGCCAAATACATAGCGCAGTTGAAGCCCCGAAACGAAGAAGATGATCGAAGTCAACATGACGAGAAATGCCACAGAACCCAGATCCGGTTCAAGGAGTGTCAGGCCACATATCAAACCGATCAAGATAAGCGGCGGGACAAACACCCGCACATCCCCTTTTTGCACCCAGGCGATCTTCCGTCCAATATAATCCGCCAAATAGATGCAGCAGGCCAGTTTCGCAAACTCGACGGGCTGGAACTGGAATCCCCCAATGTGAATCCAGCGCCGTGCCCCGCCCGCCGAATGTCCGATCACAGGAAGATAGACCGCCATCAAAAGCATTATGGCGAGCAGCATGAATGCACGAGCGTTCCTTTTGTAGAAATCGATCGGGAGGGTAGACGCAATAAAAAAACCGATCGTTCCCAGTATCACATAGAGCCCCTGACGGATAAGGAAGAACAGCTCATTCCCGTGCCGATCGTGCGCCAAAACGCCGCTCGCACTATAGATCATGACGATCCCAATGCCGACCAGGAGATAAGTCACAACAAATAATAAACGCGCTTCTTTGGACATATTCACGACCCATGACTATCGGGCATTGACCATCGACAAAAAACTTTTAAACTTCGCATGACCTTTTCTGCTTAAGTCGTTGGTCGCTGGTCGTTAGTCTGTTAAGTATTTTTTCTTTAAACAACCTTCCCCGCTCCTGATAATTCTTAAACATATCGAAACTTGCACAGGCCGGCGAGAGCAGAACCGTATCTCCTTTTTGAGCCTTCTCAAAGCTCAATCGACACGCCTCGTCAAGACTCCCGACTTCCACCATTTCAGCAACCCCCTGCCAAGCCTTTTTCAAGATCGACCGCGCGGCCCCGATCAATACCGCACACCGAACCTTTTGAGCGATCACGGACCTCAGAGTTCTGAAATCTTCGACACCGGTCTTATACTTGCCGCCGCAAATAAGCACCACCGTCCCATCGCCAAACTTCTCCAGAGCCCAAGCGAGTGAAGCGGTCGTTGTAGCCTTGGAATCATTGACAAAGGTTACGCCGTCCCGCTCGGCGAATTTCTCGAGCCGGTGCTCGATCCCGCGGAAATTCAGGATCGTCTTTCCGACAAGTTCCCCCGAACATCCCAAAGCTTCCGCGGCGCAAAGCAGTGCTGCCTCGTTCGGATTGGATGCCGGACGCTCGTCAAAATAAACCCGCCGGGCCGCCGTCCGAAAGTTTGGAAAGAAATCGACTTCGTCCGATTTCCGGCAGATCATCACGTCCGTATCCTTCATCGCACGGAAAAGATTCAGCTTGGCCTCGGTATATTCCTTCATGTCGGCATGCCAATCCATGTGGTTCGGAAAGATATTAAGAAGCAATCCAACCGAAGGGGCGAAACTCGAACAATGCATCAATTGAAAAGAGCTGACTTCAAGCACAACCACCGTCTCCGGCGTGATCTTAGGAATTTCCCCAATCCAGGGATTTCCGATATTCCCGCAGAGCACGGCCTTGCGACCACTGGCTTCGACGATCTGGGCGATCAGGGTCGCAATCGTTGTTTTACCGCAGGAACCTGTTATCGCCACCACGGTTCTGGCCGGCGAGAACCAGCTCGCGACTTCGATCTCGCTATAGATCGGTTTTTTCGTGGCAAAGACCGCCTGATAGATCCCAGATCCGGGCGGGATCCCGGGAGAGATCAGAAACCAATCGGCTGCGAGGATCACATCCAATGAATGCTTACCGCACTCCGCGCGAATTCCACGCATCGCAAGCTTCGAAACATTCTCTTGGACATCTCCGGTGTCCGCGAGATCAGAGGCAAAAACCTGATAACCTTTTTCATGAAGACAAAGAGCACTCAGAAAACCGGTGTCCCGTAATCCCAACACCGCAACCCTTGCCCCCGGAGCCATCTCCATATCAACGGACCTTGAGAGTGCTAAGACCCACAATCGCAAGGATGAATGCAATGATCCAAAGTCGAATGGTAATCTTCGACTCCGGCCAGCCTTTGCGCTGCAGATGATGATGGAAGGGCGACATCAAAAAGATCCTTTTTTTCCGAAGCTTAAAACTCACCACCTGCAGAATCACGGAAAGAGCCTCCCACACGAAGATCCCACCGACGATCACAAGCACGAATTCTTTTTTGGTGAGCACCGCAATCGCGCCGAGCGCGCCGCCCAGGGAAAGCGACCCAGTATCTCCCATAAAAACCTCCGCCGGATAGGAATTGAACCAAAGGAATCCCGCGCTCGCACCGGCCAGTGCCGCACAAAAAACCGTCACTTCCCCTGCTTCCGGAACATGCGGGATGGCAAGATACGCGGCGAAGTCAGAGTGCCCCGTGACATAGATGATCAGAGCGAACGCGGTCGTCGCAAAAAGCGCGCACCCAATCGCAAGCCCATCGAGCCCGTCTGTCAGATTCATAGCATTCGAGGTACCGGTTAGCACCAGAATCACAAACGGAATAAAGAAAATCCCGAGATAAAAAACCCCTTTCTTTAAAAGCGGCACATAAAGCCATTTATCAAAAGTCGGATCACAGTAAAGATAAACACCGATCGCGAGTCCCATCAACACCTGGCCGAGAAGCTTTGTGATAGAACTCAGCCCAGCCGAACTTTTTGAGCGCATCTTGAGCCAATCATCCAGAAAGCCCACAAACCCGAACCACAGCATGACCATGATCATCATCCACACGAAGCGGTTCGTGAGATTGCCCCAAAGAAGAGTCGAAACGACCACACTCGCCACGACCAAAATCCCGCCCATCATCGGCACGTCTTTCTTGTGCTTGAAATGCTCGTGAATGGTCTCAGCGTAGGCACGTTCCTGGTTGGTCACCGCGCGCAACTGTTTGAGCCACGCGATACACCGCGGCCCTAGCCATAAAGACAGTAAAAATGCGGTCACACTCGCGCCGGCGGAACGGAACGTAATGTAGCGAAAAATATTGAAAACGATCGAGTGATCCGAAAGATGATGTAAAAAATAAAGCATTTTGTTCGTTTATAACTCGACAATTATGGTTGTGATGAAAATGAGATGTTGCGAATACCTTCCAGGACTTTTTCTACATGCATGCTGCGGGATCCCTTAAAAAGAATAATGTCGCCAGGACGCAACACGTCTTTGAGCGCCGCAAGCACTTCGAGGCTATCGCCAAAATGCTGGGCAACACAACCCGTCTTTGCGCGCTCCAAAGCCTCAATACTCGCCCGGGTCCTCTCCCCATAAGCCAGCGCCAAATCAACACCAGAGGCCGCGATCTTCTCGCCGAGTTCCGAATGGAATCGTTTTTCGTCAGCTCCCAGCTCAAGCATATCCGCAAACACCACGATCCTTTTCCCTGAGCCTGAAAGTGAACGAAACGCAGCCAGTGCGTTCCCGAAGGAAACGGGGTTCGCATTGTAGCTGTCGTCGATCACGCGAACACCATTGGGCAGTATTGTCTCACGAAATCTCCCTGATGCAAAGCCCACATCCTCCCACATGCGCGGGATCTCATCCCAAGCCAGTCCCAGACTCCTTGCCATCGCGACCGCAAGCCCTGCATTCAACGCAAGAAAAGACGCCTGACCCGGAAAAGAGAATCGCCCATCACCATTCAGTGAAAATGAGACTTCCCCGCCCTCGGATTTCACGTCCTCGATCCGATATTCTGCCCTCTCGGAATACCCCACGGTAGTGGCCGTGCGGCCTTTTTGGCTGATCTTTTCAAGAAGCCGACTATCGCTTTCCAGCACCACCAACGGATCGTCTTTCTTTAAGAAATCCGCCAATTCTAGCTTGGCGTTGTAGATATTCTCAAGAGATCCAAAGCCTTCCAGATGAGCCGGCCCAATAGGCGTAAGGATGCCGCCAGAAGGTGCGGCAATTTCTGCGAGAGCGTATATCTCGCCAGAATGGCTCGCGCCCATTTCCAACACACAAAACTGATGGGAAGGTTCTAGTCTTGAAAGCATGATGGGAACCCCCAAATGATTATTCAGATTACCCGCGGTTGCCAGCACGGAATACTTCCTGCGCAACAGGTAGGACAGGAATTCCTTGGTCGTGGTTTTTCCCACGCTTCCCGTCACCCCGATCACTTTAACCGGAAGGGTTTTGCGATATTCCGCTGCGAGCGTCGTCATCGCGACCTGAGGATCCGAGACAGGGATCACATTATGGATAGGAACCTTGGCCACGCAAAGGTTCGAAAAAACCGCTTCCTTTTGGCGAAGATCGATCAAGGCTCCCGAAGCACCTTTTTCAAAAGCGGTGGCAAGAAAATCATGCCCGTCACGCTGCTCTCCCTTGAACGCGACAAAAAGATCGCCCGGGTTAAGCGTTCGGGTATCGATGGAGAGACTGCGAACCTTCAGAGACAGGTCTTGAAATTCGGGAGAGACACGAAGGAGTCGACTCGCTTCAAGATAAGAAAACACGGCATCGTCTTTTTAATGCGGATTCAGCAACCTCACGGTCGTTGAAAGGGATTTTTCCATCACCAAGGATCTGATAATCTTCGTGACCTTTTCCAAGAACGAAGACGACGTCGCCAGTTTTCGCGAGCGAAGTGGCTTTTTCAATGGCCTCCTGACGGTCTTGGATCTCGAAAATACTTCCAGGAACCGTCAAGGGATGGGGAAGCCCGGACCGCATATCGCGAAAAATATCTTCCGGATCTTCCGAGCGCGGGTTATCCGAGGTCATAATGACTACGTCCGAATAACGGCACGCAGCACGGGTCATGAGAGAGCGTTTTCCGCGATCGCGATCGCCGCCGCAACCAAACACCGTGATGATCCTTTTGGGGTCCATTTGTTTGGCGTCATGAAGCACTTGCTCAAAAGCGTCAGGCGTATGGGCATAATCCACGAACACCGTATAGTCCATACCTGTCCCGATCCGTTCCATCCGCCCTGGAATCGTCGGGACCTCTTCCAAAGCACCACGAAAATCCTTGAGATCGAACCCGAGCAGGTCGATCGAACTTAAAACCGCCAAGGCGTTGGAAATGTTGTAGCGCATCGGCAAACGGATCTGGAACGGCAATTCCTGTCCCCGGCAGCACATAACGAAACGGCTCCCCTGAAAACTCATCTGGATATCCTTAACGTAATAATCCGCCTCGCCCAAAACGCTGAATGTCTTGGCCTGCGGCAGCTCTTCGATCAGTCGCCTTCCGTAGGGACAATCCTTATTGAAAAGCATTTTACGGGGAGCAGAAAAACCCGTGAAAAAATTTCGCTTGGTCTGAAAATATTCTTCCATACTGTGGTGGAAATCCAGATGGTCCTGGGTCAGCTGAGTGAACACCCCGAGCTCGAACTCCAACCCGTGAATACGCTTTTGGCTGATCGCATGCGAGGAAACTTCCATCACACAGTACTGAACCCCCTCCTGTTGCATCTGATGAAACATCGGGATCAGAACTTCCGCTCCCGGTGTTGTGTTGACCGAAGTCGCTTTGCCGGATGGGAGTTCATACCAAAGCGTCCCGAGTAAAGCGGTCGGAAATTTCTCGCGAAGGAGCCTGTGCAAAAGATAAGTCGTGGTGGTCTTCCCATTCGTGCCGGTCACGCCAATCAGCTTGACCTTTTGGTCGGGAGAGTCATAAAACATATTAAGGATGATGGCGAGCGCAGCCTTGGCATCCCGGACACGAACTCCTGTCACGTGAGGGGGAATCGCGATCTCGGGTTCCTTTTCGAACACGACGACTGAAGCCTTCGCGTAAATGGCCTGGCCGAGAAAATCATGGCCGTCCATCCGGGTGCCCGGACACGCAACAAAGATATCTCCGGACTCGACGGCGCGGGAGTCAGAAGTAACCTTGTTGAAGATGCGCTTGGAGTCCCAGTGATACTTCTCGAGGATCGCGACACCTTTAAACAGATCGTCAAGACGTTTTCGCATGGATTCTCAAAAGACCTCAGGTTTTCCGGGTTGTTCTTTTATCGGCGTTCTTTAAAGAAAATTGAAAACTTTGAGACTGCACTTCCACTTCATTGATACCGGCAAGACCCCGCCTGCCCAAGATGATATCCGCAAGCATAGAATCGACCGTCGCGTTCTCGATACCCTCCTGGAGGGCCCAACTTCCGAGGAACTTGATCTTGCTTGTCTTGCCCGTCAGAATGATCCGAATGCCGCGCTGGGACACCAAGGTCAAGGGGTCGAACGTCACCTTGAAATTCCCGTCCACCAATTGGACCCGGTCTTCCCAAATAAAAGTCCCCTTCCGAATTTCAAACGAGGGGATAAAAATAGCAGGAACATAGGTTCCACCCATCCGAATCTTGAGCCGTGACTGGATCTCCTGATAGACCCAAAAATTCAGGCCAAGTGACACAACGGTCAACCCCAAAAAAACTGCCAGCACAAGAGCGATCCGTTTGAGGACCTTTACCCAAGACCCCTTATGACCGGTCCGACGCATCAGAACCCCTTCCCGGTGCAATCACGATCTCAACACGACGATTCCGGTCACGGCCTTCTTCGGTGGCATTGGAATCCACAGGCCGGTATTCCGCGTAGCCGGCAACCCCGAACCTTTCAGGCGACAGTTCTTTAGAATCGAGAAAAAAGTGAAGGACCGCGGTCGCACGACCTATCGAATATTCCCAATTGGTGACCCCTCCCGCGTCTTCGATGGGCTGATTGTCCGTATGCCCTTCCAAAGTCACCCGATTCCTTGAAATATCTGAAGCTAACACGGAAGCGATCTTCCCCAGCGTCTCTTCACCGGACGACGTAAACTGAGTCTCATCAGGATCAAAAAGTGCATGATTCAGAACCGTCACCACAAGCCCCCTCGGCTCCAAAACGACCCGGACGTCTCCGCGAAGGATCTGCGCGGCCAACATCTTTTCAACCTTCGGCTTCACCGTTTGCAAATCCTCCCGCAGACTGGCCATTCCGTCCAACTCCTGATTGAGACGAAGAATCTCATTATTAAGGCTCTCAATGGTCGCGCTTTGTTGGCGGCTCAAAGGACGCTCGCCCAGGTCGTCGGCACTCGAGCACCCGATCAGTGCAAACAGAGTCAATCCAAGAAAACAAAACCATTTTTTGCGATCCATTGCAAACAGCCCCTTTCAACCTAATGAATTTCAGGGATGCGCGCTGTATTTTTGATAAACATACCAGATGGCCAGGCCCGAAAGAATGTAAGTGGCGAAAAGCAATAAACGAAAAAAGAACGGCGTCCTTTTCTCACCTGTTTCTTCATGGACCTCCTCCGCGGGTTCCTTGGCGGCAAGGTATTGCGGCTTTCGGATCTCTATCTTCATTTTCGGCACGTTCATCCCTCCTTCGATATCTTCTCAGTGTTCATATCATTTTTGACGCATATTTCAACTTTTTCCAAGATATCCTTGTCCTTCATGACCTTCAAAAACGCATCCACCACTACCGGGTCAAATTGTGTCCCCTTGCACCTGAAGATCTCCTCCAAAGAACCCTTGATCGTCAGCTGCTGTCGATAGTGGCGTTTAGAAACCATGGCCATGAAAGAATCAGCCACCGCGACGATACGAGCTCCCAACGGAATCTCCTCGCCCTTTAACCCTTGAGGATAGCCCTTCCCGTCATAGCGCTCGTGACGGTGCATGACAATCGGGAGCACGGGCTTGAGAGAACTGATCGATCGGAGCAAATTCGCCCCACGGATCGGAATGCTACGGATCTCCTCCAACTCCTTCTGCGTAAGCTTCTCTTTCTTTTGCCAGGCCTTCTCCGGAAATGCCAATTGCCCCGTATCCAAAAGAAGAATTGCCCGCTCAAGATGCACGAGCTCGGAACTCGGAAGTTCCATTTGTTTACCGACCGCAAGGACTATCTCGCCGATGATTTCGATATCTCCCTGCTTATCCCCGAAATGGCGTTTCATAAGTTCATTAATAGCCTTGATGCTGCCAAGCGTCAGCTCTTCGGTGCGTTCAAAAAGCTGGGCATTTTTGATTGCCACGACCGCCTGTTCCGAAAGAGACTTTAGTATCTCCAGATCCGTTCGCGTGAACGACTGTCGATCCGCTTTCCCCCAAAGCGTCATCACTCCCACCACGTCGTCTTCAATGAACGGCACGGCAATGTAGCGGTTATGCAAACAGAAATCGCCGGTATCCGCAATATGGCCTTCGAGGCCGCGGCCGAACCGCACACGTTGCTTGTGTACGAACTTGGGATGCGTGCCAAAAGAGAAGAACGGATTGAGATACTGCCTCTCAGGATCCGTCAGCATAATCGAACAACCCGAGGCCTTCAGGATCTGAGCACTCAACCGACCGATACGAGGAAGCAGCTCCGTAAGACGCAGGGAGGAGTTAATAACCCGGTGAACCGAGTGCATGGTCGAAAGCGCCAGTGCGCGCGGATGGACCGTCTCATAGAAATTATTGAGCTCGAAATTCTTAAAGGCCAATTCAACCTGACTTGCAAGAAAATAGCTGAAGGGCGTCATCAGCGGACGAATCTCCCGCTCAGGACGCTTCACGCAATCAAGAACGAGAAACCCCTTCAAAGAACCAACATAACGGAGCGGAAACACG
>Ga0156526_1160_pt2 | contig 16293 bp, 6 predicted proteins | sample RifOxyB3_FD_111921 | JGI IMG/M metagenome (GOLD analysis project Ga0156526, IMG submission 111921) | Omnitrophica bacterium RIFOXYB12_FULL_50_7
CAGGACTGTCCCAATCCTCATCAATTTCTGCACAGCGGAAATTGGGGCTGTCCTGATTACCTTTGATTCTTTTTAATGAGAATCAGGACTGCTCGCCGGCTTTCAGGATCCTCTGGCGAATATCGGATTCCCGGTCAAAGCGGTTCTGCCGGGATACGTCCAGGGTTCTCTGGGCCGAAGAAAGCTGCTGCTGGATATAGGGATCGTTGTTGTTACCGCTGCGCGCGGTCTTGAAAGCGTCTGCGGCGCTCCACGCGTGGTTAGCCAATAAGGGCCCCAGACCGACCCAAAAAAGCCCTCCGGTGGTCAATGTTGCAAGAAGAATCGTGGTGGTGACGGCGGCCACTTCAATGCCCGCCATGATCTTCGTCTTGGTAGCTCCAATTTCACCATTCAGGGCCTGCCCGGTGGTCGGTAAAAGCAGAGAGGCCCCAAATTCTTTCCCCCCCACGGCAAAAGCCGTCGTAGAAAAAGATACGAAGATCATTAAAAAAGCCATCAAACAAGAAAAATATTTTTTCATGGGTTTTCTCCTCCTAAAAGGTTGGTAATTTCCAGCCATTAATCTAACGACTTCCCAGGGGAAACCTTTACCCCGTTAGTACCGTTCGACATTTGATTTTTGGGGTAAACGGTACAATACTGCGAACCCATAAAATCAATTGGAGCGCAGTACTAGAAATAAGCGTCAACATGTCAGGGGGCAGAGTGTCATTTCTCTGATACTTTGACGCTTGGAACCCCTTCCCTACTTCTTCGAGATATTCTCCGAGCTCCAATTCGAAAGAACTTCGGCCAAAAGCCGAACGCCAAAACCGTTTGCGCCTTTGGGGCAATCGAAACGATTCGCCGTACACCAGGCTGTTCCCGCGATATCCAAATGCACCCACGGCGTTTTCTCCGGAACGAATTCCTTAAGGAACATCGTCGCTGTGATCGTCCCGGCATAGCCATCGCCCGTATTTTGAAGATCCGAGTGATGCGACTTGATACACTCTCCGTATTCTTCCCAGAGCGGAAGCTGCCAGCACCGCTCTCCAACCTTTTCCCCGGCTTTTTGAACAGCGTCGATCAGTTTTTGATCCGTCCCGAGAATCCCGCAGGTCTTATCCCCGAACGTGTGATGACACATCCCTGTGAGCGTTGCCGCATCGATGATCGCTATCGGCTTAAACTCAGCGCAGTAGGACAAAGCATCCGCGAGAATGAGCCGTCCTTCCGCGTCGGTATTCATCACTTCCACGGTCTTTCCGTTATACATCTTGATGATGTCCCCCGGGCGTTGAGGGTCCGCGGCAACATTGTTTTCCACGGAAGGCGCGAGGCCGACGATATGAAGCGGTAATTTCAGGTCCGCCACAAGTCCCATCGCTGTGATCACGGCAATCGCGCCGGATTTGTCATATTTCATTTCTTCCATGCCCTTTGAAGGCTTGATGGAAATACCGCCCGTGTCAAAGGTCACGCCTTTCCCGACGAGGCAGATCGTCCCTTGAGCCTGATATTCTTTCCCGTATTCCATGATGATCAGGACCGGCGGCGTCATGCTCCCCTGGTTCACGGCCAGGATCCCATTCATACCCATTTTCTTGAGTTCGGCAAATCCTAAAACCTTACATTCCAGCTTTTTTTCAGCCGCGAGCTTCTTGGCCTCACTGGCAAGCCGCGGCGGATTCATTACATTCCCAGGCTCATTATTAAGATCACGGGCAAAAAGAACGGCACGAGCAATCTTCTCGGAGCGACCCACCGTCGACCGAAGGGAGGAAACCAGTTCTTTTTTTTCCGTAACAAGTTCCACATCTTCCGGCGCTTTCGGCGGATCATCTTTCTTCTTCGTCTTATACTGCGTAAAGCGGTACGCCGCCAAAAAAGAGATCTCCGTAAAGATCTTTGCCGTTTCTTCCGCAGGAACCGCTGCGCTTAAGAAGGAATCGAGCAGAACGCGAACTTTCCTGGCTTTGCGCCCGTTGGCGAGCCCAATCAAAGTCCCGACGGACTTTCTTAGAGAGACAGCCTTGAGCTCTTTTTCCTCACCCAACCCCAAAAGCAACATTTCCGGCGCCTGACGGTACCCGGTCTGATAAGAACTGAAAACTTCGCCTGTTTTCCCTTCAAACCGTTTCTTTGCAATGGCCGCTTCCGCCGCTTTCGCGAACGCGGAATCGATTTTTTTAAGCGCTTTCAAGTCCTTTTCGCCTTTAAAATAACCCGCCACAAAAAGGTCCGCCTTGACCCCGGACTTCGTCAATCCCGCTAATGAAACTTTCATGTTGGATCTCCTATAGAATTTTCACCCTGTACACACCGGGTGTGGCCAAGGGTTACGATTGCTTGAAGAAAAAGAGTTTAACCGCGACTGCGACTAAAAAAATGGCGAAAATCCGTTGCAACATGACGGCCTCGAGCTTGAGCGACAGCTTGGTCCCAAGCCAAACGCCGAGAAAACTGAAGACCCCCATAATGACCGCAGCTTTCCAATCCACCATCCCGGCTTTCCCGTGAAAGAGCGCTCCGGAAAGCGCCGTAAAAATAATGATCAGAAGCGACGTTCCGATCGCGCGATGAACGTCAAACCCCTTGAGAAACATCAAGAGGGGCACAAAGATAGTCCCGCCGCCCACTCCAAAGAGCCCGCCGAGAAAGCCCCCCAGCACTCCGATTAACGCCGTCGCCAAGATTATTCTCCTTAATTTAGATGGTGAGCTTTTCGGCTTTTTATTCGCGGGGAACGGCAAACGTGGAACGGCGAACGCTTGCGTTTCCCGTTACCCGTTCCCCGTCTTTTAATTTCCCGCCCGATCGAGCGCCAGATTCACAAGCCGGTCGACGTGTTTGATCTTCGGATGCTCGCGCGGCACGTGAAAATAAGTGATGCGCTTGAATTTTTTTTCGAGTTCTTTGACCCGGATAAAGAACGGCTTGAGATGTTCGGCCTTGAGCTTGTAAATACCTGAGAGTTGGCGCGCGACAAGCTCACTGTCTAAAAAATAATCCGCTTCCGAGATGCCAAGTTCCGCCGCAAGAGTCAAGCCACGGACCACGGCTGTGTATTCGGCAACATTGTTGGTCGCCTCACCGATTGTTTCCCCATGATCGGTCAGCTTGAGATCTTTATCATCGCAAACAAGAACACCGATCGCCGCAGGCCCAGGATTTCCGCGAGCTCCTCCGTCGGAGTAGATTTTTGCTTTCGTGGACTTTTTAAAACTCTTTTCCATTAGTTCGCAGGGCAACGATCAACGTACAACGCGCAACGAAATTTCAACCATTTTTTTCTTCGTTGTCCGTTGACCGTTGAGCGTTGCGCGCTCCTTTGTGATACGCCTCGAGCTGCTCGACCTCTTTTTGAAGATGGCGGATGCGGTTTTTGAGTTCTTTCACAGGATCCGGAAGATCGCCGTGATCCAGGTCGATCGCATCCAAATTTTTTCCATCAATGCGCACAATTTCGGCCGGAACCCCGACCACCGTGCAATGATCCGGCACGGAATGGACCACGACCGATCCGCCGCCGATCTTCACGTGGTCCCCGATCTTGATATTCCCGAGTACTTTCGCGCCCACGCCGACCACCACATTGTGCCCAAGTGTCGGGTGGCGTTTACCGCGGTCTTTCCCCGTTCCTCCGAGCGTCACGCCTTGATAGATCGTCACATTCTCCCCGATCTCCGTCGTCTCTCCGATCACAACCCCCATCCCATGATCAATAAAAAAACCGGGACCGATCTTCGCGCCAGGATGGATCTCAACCCCGGTCAGAAAACGCGCGATCTGGGAAATAAGCCGCGGGATAAAGGGAATACGCAGAACATGCAGAACATGCGCGAACCGGTAAAAAAGGACCGCGTGAAATCCCGAATACAGGAGAATCACCTCAAGAACTCCGAGCGGTGTCCGGGCAGCCGGGTCACGTTCAAAAACAGCCTTGAAGTCGCGAAAAATTCTATAGAGTGGATTATGCATAACGGAGGGTATTTTAGAGCATCTTGAGAGGTTTATCTAATGTTTTGTCTCATGCCTCGCGCAACGGTCAACGCACAACGCGCAACGTGAAAACTTTTCGTTGTGCGTTGCGCTTTGCGCGTTGCGCGCGGTTCAGACACTAAATCGAAAGAGCATCACATCACCGTCTTGCGTTTCGTATTCCTTGCCTTCGATCCGGAGCAGGCCTTTTTCCTTCACCGCGGCCTGCGAACCGTATTTCAGGAGATCTTCATAACGCATGACTTCAGCGCGAATGAACCCGCGTTCAAAATCCGAATGAATCACACCCGCCGCCTGCGGCGCCTTGGAGCCTTTGGGAACAGTCCAGGCCCGAACTTCTTTTTCGCCAGCCGTGAAGTAAGTAATGAGTTGCAGCGCCTTATAACCGGTCCGGATAAGCGAATTGAGTCCCGGCTCTTCGAGACCAAGGTCTTTTAAGAAAACTTGCTGGTCCTCTTCGGAAAGATCGATCAGTTCCGATTCCACCTTGCCTGAGATAACAACAACTTCGGCACCTTCTTTGGCCGCCCGCTCGCGCAAAATATCGACAAAGGGCCCGCCTCCCGGCAGATCCTTTTCCGCGACATTCGCGCAATAAAGCACGGTCTTCAAGGTCAGAAACGCCATATCCTTCACAAGCAGTCTCTCTTCTTCTGTAAGTCCGATATTGCGAAGCGGCGTACCGTCCTCAAGCGCCTTCTTGACTTTTTCATAGACCGGCATTCTTTCTTTGGATTCCTTGTCACCGGACTTTGAGAGCTTTTCGGTCTTGTTGTAGCGCATGTTGATAGTGTCGAGATCCTTCAGGCACAATTCTGTATCGATCACGTCAATATCACGCGCCGGATCGATCGTTCCCGAGACATGGACAATGTTCGGGTCTTCAAAACAGCGGACGACATGAAGAATGGCTTCGACTTCCTTAATATGTCCCAGGAATTGATTCCCGAGGCCTTCGCCCTTGGACGCGCCGGCCACAAGCCCGGCAATATCATAGAATTCGACCGTGGTGGGCGTGGTCTTTTGGGGCTTATACAGCTTGCTCAGTTCCCAGAGGCGCGGGTCCGGCACCGGCACCATGCCGACATTCGGCTCGATCGTGCAGAAAGGATAATTTGACGCCGCGGCATGCGCCTTGGCAATCGCGTTAAAGATGGTTGATTTGCCGACATTAGGGAGGCCGACGATCCCGCATTTAAAGCCCATAACTCGCTATGCTCGCGGGAAACGGGAAACGGTTAACGGGGAACGAAAAAATGAAATTGATATCATTGAGACCCTCTTTTATTTTTGAAAGCGAGGCACTATAACAGAAAACCTGTGAGCAGGAAACGAGAAACGAAATCGTTCGCCGTTCTACGTTCCACGTTTCCCGCGCCGCTACACGGCGCTATGCCGCCCACGCCACAACTTGCTGGCTCAGGTAATCCTGAAGAACTGCGCGAAGCTCGGCGCGGACAAAAAGCTCGCCCGCGAGCGATTCCGTGACACCTCGTTCTTTGCCATCCGCGAGCACATAAAGCAATGAGAACGTGATCAAACCCTTTTCTTTATTCAGCCGGAGTGATTTCACTAACGGATGACGGCTCCGAAGTTCGGACCTCCCATAAAGATTCACGGCCGCCTTGTTGGGAAGACCGAATTTCTGGAATGCCGCACCCATTCCGAGCTCTGTCATAAAGATTTTCCCGCCTTCAATTTGCCGAAGCGTTTGCTCCCGCGTTTTGCTTCCATCAGTTGCCTTGCCGTAAAGAATGATCCGGACATCTTTGCGCCCTTCCGCAGCAGCCGATGCCACAATGAAAAATTCTTCCCATTGCTTGTCCGTAAGCGCGCGAAGTTCCGCGCGGCTCATCAGGATCGTCCCCGTCCCCGTGAGCGTCTCGATCCGGTTTCGCACCGCCAGTGCGTGTTGAACCGATTGCTTCGCTTCGCGCAACGCACTACGCGCAACGCGCAACGATCCTTCTTTCTTCACTTCCGTTGACCGTTGACCGTTGACCGTTGCGCTAATAGATTGAACCGCCTCCGACATCACTGGCGCATGTTGGACCGCTGTCAACACCCGGTGTTTACCCTCGGGCTCACCAAATTTAACACCGGGTGTTGGTTTGGGTAAGGTTAGCGTGGAGGACGAAGAAGGGAGCGAAAGCTGAGGGGACAGAACGCCTCTTCCCGTCACTCCACGCTGTTGAATGGAATTTTGACTCGTTGAGGTTGCCCGCAATTCCGCCCGAGTCTGCGACGGAGCGTCCGAAACCCGTTGCGGAAAGGACGCGATAAGGCTTGTGCCAAGATACTTAAAGGTTGATGTTGAAGGCAAACCGTTCAAAATAGCAAAACTTACCGTCGCTCCAAAAACCTTTTTCCAAATATCATCGTAGTTGTGCTCCATTCTCAATGCGCCACTCTGGTCTACTTTAAGGCGCGTCACGATCAGAAGCCCGCCCGGCTTCAGTGCTGCTTTGACATTAGTGACCATCGAATGTGATATGTAAAAGTCAGGGGCATTGATAAAGACAATGTCAAATTTAACATCCCTTGCGATCACGGACCGCTCAGGATTCAATTGCTCAAGTCCGATTTCTTCCAGCGTGATACCGCGCCTTTGCGCCTCCACAATCTCACTCGCATCCACTCTTCCCCATATCTGCTTTCGCGGTTGAATACCAAACACATTGGTTCTTATACTGTTTCCGGTAAGCAGATCCAGAATCAGATGACAGAACTCGGGCTTTTTTCCCGTTCCCACATCCAGGACATTGAGAGGTTCGGCCGCAGCGATCCTTTCAGCAAAATGAGCTCTGACAAATGAAAGAAAATCCAGGACAGGAACATCCCGTGGAACGGTACCAGGTTCACCACGGTGCTGCTCCGCTGCCTCGGGGACGGGTTGATCGGCCCGCGTCTCGGCACGGCGGCCCACCTTTGCCGCCGACTGAGAAGTACTTGAATATGGATTCAAGTGCACTTCCGAGCGGGATTGGACAAGCAAGGCGGGCTGGGCTATAATTCCTTCAGAAGCAGCCAACAGAAAATTGGCGAAGGAGAAATGAGGATGAGATACAAGATCGTTTTGGAGGAGGAACCAGAAGGCGGTTACTCCGTTTATGTTCCCGAGCTTCCAGGATGCGCCTCGCAGGGAGAAACCCGCCAGGAAGCGATCAAAAATATCAAGGAAGCCATTCATCTTTACTGCTGGTCCATAAAGCAGGACCATGACGCGCTTAAGAAGTCCCGCTCCCGGATTTGCATCCGGGACATTTCGGTCCCCTACAAGTAACCCATGCCCTTCATCCCCCAAGCCAACGGCACTCGTGTTATTCGGGCCCTGCAAAAGGCGGGGTTCGTTCTCTTGCGTCAATCGGGTAGTCACGCCGTCCTGCGCCATCAATCTGATCTTAGCCGCCGTGCGATTGTCCCGGTTCACGGATCCAGACCGGTCAAGCCCGGCACCCTGCGCGCTATCCTTCGCGGCGCCCGCATCGCCCCCGAAGACTTCGCCGACCTTTTGAAATAAACTCCCCTCCGCCTGTCGGGTAGGCCGCCGCGCCTCGGAGCGAGGCCTACCGCCCGTTTCGCCCGTTTCTCGAAATTTAGTATGTTTGACATATTCGCTTGTTATATCCCGTTTATAAACAATAGCCGAAACACGCGTCCCTTCAGTTATCAAAGAAACTTTCCCTATATCCTCAAAATCATTCCTCCGATTCTTGACCCATGTTTTCCCGAACGCCTCGATTTGGGCGGCATTAGGAAGAACTGATAAATGCGAAAGGCCCAAACCCCCATGAGGGATTTTTCTTCTGCTTTCTTCAAGAAGCTTTTGCACATCCGTCATGCCTTCCCCAAAATCTCTGGAAACCAGCTCTATCCCGATTTGACCGTTTTCTCTGATGAATTCAAAAACGGAAAACTCGCCGCCTCTTGATTGTGCCAACCCATGCCTGAAACTATTCGATATTAATTCATGCGTCAAAAGCTTGAGTGCCGTTGACGGAAAACCATTTCTCTCTGAATCAATAAAACCTGCTTGTTCGGCAAGATCAGACACCTGCAGGAAAGCTCTAGCGTTTTGGTCGCCTTCCGGTTTCCCAATTTTAAATTGCATTCTCCAAAGTAACCGACGCCTACCTTCAGGATATGGAACGGTATCGGCCCCCGGCTCTACGAGCCCATAGGTTCGGAGAGGTACTCCTTCGACACGCTCAGGACTTTGCACAGAGATGGGTTGAACGATTTGACTTGGCTGTTGTCTGCGGTCTGTGGTCTCTAATCTACGGCCTGATTCATCCCGCACTTCGGAGCGGCCAGGCGTTTGGAAAACGACGGCGGGCGTCATATGAAATTTCCCTTTGATATTTGTCCAGAGGACCCGGTTCCCGTTGACTTCGGCTTCCTGTAACATCATGGTTTCAAGTTGTTCCATCGAAAGATTCGCGGGACGCGGCATTTCCGGCGAAGCCCTCAAAATACCGATCCCGCCCGGCATTAACGCTTTCCGGACAGCTGAAATGATCGCGGCATTTTTTTCCGCCGTGTGATAATTAATACTTAAGATACCGTTCGCAAAAACAACCGCCTGGGAACTCGGCTTCAGTTCCTTTAACAGGTCTGCCGCATCCATCTGATAGATTCTGATCCGTTTGTCCAGCGCCCTATATTTCCTTTGGCTCCAAAGCGCCGCGGCTTCTTGTTCAATGATCGACCCTGAATAGTTGATCAAATGATATTTGGATGCATTCGGACAGGCCCTGTAAATTTTCCAGAACTCCTCCTTGCTGAACCCCAGGATTGTCAGCTCCTGTCCTGCCGTCCATTCGGCCAAATGGATCCCTGCTTTTTCAATATCCTCCAGGCTGTCCATCAGAAGCATTTGTGTCCCCATATTCACCTCATGGAGGTATTCCTCCTCTCCCAGAACGAGCTCCGTCGCCAGCCAAACCTTCATCCACGGTTCTTTCTCTCCCCGCGTCTCGGAGCGGAGAGAAGTACCAGGGGTTCCATTTAATCGGTTTATGAAAGCTTGAAATGCTTTCTCATCAAGCAGCAGTGCATCTTCACCATCGATGCCAACAAAATGGTTCGTTCTCGTAAGCATCAAGTCGCCTGAAGGTGCCAATCCATTCTCATTGGCGCGGGCGAAAATAACCGGAAAATCACGACTATAAACTTCGGGAAATGTTTTTTTAAGGTTGTCTAGCGTGCTAACCGTTTTCCCAATGACTATTTGCATCGCATAGCCAACAACTTCACCACGTTCATCCCGAACCACCCCATAGAATCTGGGATTGGTGCCGATTCGATCAAGCGCCTCAACCATTTGAAGGTTCCTTGTTCTATTTTTTTCCAACATTTTAATCGCAGCCGGAATCTGCCTGCCGTTTTGTTCAATGATCCCCACATAAACGCCTTTTGAATTTAAACCTTCCGAGCTCAAGGGCGGTTGTTCCAGAACCTCTTTCAATGGATGAACCAGTTTTGCCGCAGGGGCGTTTGTGAAATCAAATCTGTCTTCTAAAAACCATAAAGGTCTAGTTCCCATATCGCGCATTGCATCCATGACCCAGTCAACATTTTCCGGTACTGCGCTCATGTCTAATCGTTCGCCGGCAATTTTAATCCCGAACTGTGCAAGCGCCTCTGTTAAGGATGATCCCATACCCGGCTGGCCCCTGTTCCCCATCCGCAATTCCGAGCGGGCGGTGTTTTCATCGGCGCCGGGCAGCTGAGGCGCCGCGGCTTTACTGCCGGCAAGCGCGTTCCCAATCACCGTCTTTTCCGTGAACGGAACGCTGCGAATTAGATCCCGGAAATCCTGAAAGAATTTCTGGCCAAGATACATCATGCCGTACCGGGCTGCCGCGCCCTCACCATGCCCGCTCAACGCCCAAGGTTCAAACCTTATACGTTTCTCGTCCAAAACAGAAGCTGCCAATCCGATATTTTCAGCCGTTAACAACGTCAGGGCTTTACCGATCGTCCTCCCGCCGGGCTCATAGTGGTACGCTTTATGCCCGGGGATCCATTCCTGCCTGAAATCCCGCAGGTAATATTCATTGTCCGGATCGATCTCCAAACCTTTAAGGAGAGCGGCACCGTTCACGTCAGGCACCGGCTCTTGTCTCGCGCTGCCGACGCCTCCGGTCCAGTGATTGGGGTTCCATTGCCACATCCCAATGCCGATGTCGACCCATTCTTTCTTCCCTGTTTCAATGAGTATCTTGAGAGCTTCGGTATCCGAAACAGATACGACCCGTCCTTTTTCGTCTCTTTTGACGGCCTGTTGTTCGAACCATCTCAGATATTGGACATTAGCCGGGTCCGCTTTATAAAGACCCCACATCATTCTTTCCCTGGCTCCCGAGAAATAGTTTCTTTTCAGGCCTTTTAGAAGATCGAATATCCTAGCAAGCCTTACGGGCCCTTTCATAAACTCTATGGCCTCGATAGCTACTTGCACCGATTCCGGCAGATTGAAAGAAGATCTCCCGCTATCCCGTATTTCTTGATTTTGATCCAGGATGGTTAAGATGTGATCGAATGCTTTTTCGTCGCCCAGTTTCGCGAGCGCCAGAAGGGCTTCCGGCATGATGGCTTTTTTGTTATCCGCGTGACCGTTGAGTTCGCTGTCGTCCCAATAAAGGACCGACCGCTGGTATTCCGCATCGAAATCCACGGCTTTCCAGAGGACCTCCGCCGCCCGCGGATCGGCGACACCCGACCTTCCGAGCGCTTTGATGGCTCCCGCCTTGACCCACCAGTACGTGGTTGTCTTGGGATCAGCCAGGCGGAGCAGCCTCTCATAAACGCGCCTGTCTTTTCCTGCGAGCCGGCCAAGACTGTCTGCGACCGTTTCACCCAGGGTTTCAAACGGCTCCGCCGTGTCATTAAATTTCGGCGCTTTATCCTTCACAGCATCCCGACCCCAACTCGGACTGAACCCCAACAGCTCGAAGAGCCACGGCGAATATTCCGTAAGCCCCTGCTCCCCGATCATCTCCGCCGACAAACGCAAAAGCGGCATGGCCCACTGCCATATTTGATTGGTATAGTAGCTTTCGGGAAGGCCGGTCGGTTCGTTCTCAAACCTCTCGGAATCAAATGCTCCGAACTTGTCCATGCCGTATTCCCTTGAAAGCGGCATAAAGGTCTCGATGATGAACTTGGCGACCTCCGGCCTGTCCTTCATAAAAGCGCGGAGCGCATAAAGAATGGGACTCCCGTACTCCTCGATGATCGACATGTCACGGTTCATGAGACAGCTGCGCATGATCTTGATCAGGTCTGAGAACATTTTTTGTTTGGCATCGGCCGGATCCAGGCGCTTTTCTATTTCTTCGATGTACTTGCCCAGCCGGTCCATGCGGTTGAGCACCCTGCGCTCGAGATCTGCTTGTTTCTTCAGTTCCTTTTTTGGAAGCCGCATCGTGATCACCGTGCTTGAAAGGAATGTTTTAGGCGCTCTGGCCACGGCTTCCTGGCGCACCGCTAAGTCGCGGGTTATTTTTGCCGGCAAAACGGTTTCTACGAAACTCCCTTTGGCTTTTTTGAACCCGAACAAGCCCCGGCTTTCCCATGTAAAGATAAAACCGTCACGGTTGTTCTTTTTGACTGACTCTGCCACTTTCTCGGGTACCCATTCTCCCGGAACGACCATATCGATCAGGAAGTCTTCCGCGGTCTCCCTTACGGAGAACTCCGCCTTGAACGGAAACAGATTTTCATACGCCGGATACCGGTCAAAATAGATGGACGCAAAAACTCCAGCAAGGCCTTCGGTGAGATGAAATCGGCTGCTCGTACCAAGCAGCAGGCTGAGATCGGGAGATTTCGGGAAGGGCCTCCGGCACTTCGCCCAGGTCGGTTCGACCTCGAGGATCCAGTCAAACGGGGAAGAGTCCAGCGGATGTTTGGCATCGTGATTGAGGTGAACCTGCTGATGAAAATCATCGAACCTTTCGCGGAACTTTTTCCAGAGATAAGCCTCCGGGTCCCGCATGAATTCGTCATACTCCCGGAATTCGGGGTTATCGGGATCAAAAAAATCGTCAAAATCCGGGTTGCCCGTCGGATGAAAACCGCTTCTGCGGCTACCATGATCAATGCCGTCACGGTCATAAACCGCGCGCCGGACCGGATCGTTCAGGACTTCATAGGCCTCGCCAACTTCCTTGAAGTTTTCTTCAGCTTCTTTATTGCCGGGATTCACATCGGGGTGATATTGCTTGGCCTTTTCCCGGTAAGCCTTCTTGATATCCACAGCGGTCGCGTTCTTCGCAATACCAAGAATTCCATAGTAATCCTTTAACTCCCCCCGCACTTCCGCCCGCTTCCCGACTTCCGCAACATCGGGTGTAGCAGGGACAGCGTCCGGTTGTTTTCTGAAAATAATTGGCTCGTCATAGAAAAGTGACCATCGAGCTTCTTGCGATTGAAAAGCCCTTAGAATTTCCTTTACCATGGGATCGTTAACAACATCGACCCGTTCAAGATTTCCCGGAAAAACAATCTTTTGAAGAAAATCAAAATCTTCCTTTTGAGTTGTCGGTACAATGATCAAATGGCCGTTCGGTTTCAAAATTTTTATTGCCTGTAACATTTTTTCTGAGTTGGGATCTGAAAAAAAATAATTTACGGAAGGATGAAACGGCGCAGAGACAAAGATAATATCCGCTGCCGGACTTTTTTGATTTTTGAAAGCCGCGGAATCATCCGAAAACATGACGCGATAATTAGAAGGGCGGGGACTATACTTTAATAAATGATAAAGACCCACCACCTCAGCGGGGTCTCTTTCAATTCCGATAATTTGATATTCAGGATGGTTTTCCGCAACCTCGCGTAATTTCGTGGCAGCGCTGGGCCCCACGTCAATAATAAGCAGCCTCCCTCGCGCCACTTCGTGCCAAGGTTCGTCAGGACGAACGATGTTAGGATCCCCAGATTCTTCGAGTTTGCGGATCAAGTCGTAATCCGTTTGCCGCGCCTCGGAGCGGTGTTGAGTGTCCTCCTGACGACCGGCAGGCGGGGGCGAGCGGAACGGTTTGACTTGGATGGTTGCTTTTGATAATGTACGGTCATGATGAAGCAGGAAAAGCCCATCATCTTCAGTAATCACGCCAAAGCGCAGATGTTCTATCGCGGAACGGATGAGACTGAAATTGCACAGGCCATCCGCCAGTCCCCATGGGAAAAGGCCGAATTGGGGCGCCTGGAATGCAAACTGGACTTCCCGTATGGCAAAGATTGGAACGGAAAACACTACCGGACCAAACAGGTAAGGCCCATATTTATTGAGGAAGTGAATGAGATTGTTATTGTCACGGTTTATGTCTATTATGTTCCCTAAGAAGGAGACAGAGTCATGCATATCACTTACGACGCCAAAGTAGACGCGCTTTACATAAGATTTAAGGAATGCAAAGTTACCTCCCAAAAGATCGCGGAGGGCATTGCCGCCGACTACGACGCCAAGGGAAAACTTGCGGGCATTGAAATACTCTCTGCCATGAAGCGTTTCGGCGATTCTTCTACCCTGAAAAAGGTCACTCTCGAAGACATCGGCCTTTCCCGCTAGCGTTTTTCTCAGTTCACTTTCTTCCTCCGCTTTCAGTCTCGATTCATCAGGCAGACGCACCTCCGAGCGGGGTTCGAGAAATGCAGATTGAAAGATTGTTCCATTTTCGCTCCAGGAAGAAACTTCAAGCGCTGCTCCGTGAAGTTTAAAGGCATGCCAGGCTTCTGTGGCTCCAAGCCCCGTACCTCCCGGTTTTGTTGTCATGTCTAAATCATAGACGCGTTCGCGGTCTGGCAATTTACCTTCATAAAGAAGATCTTCCCGGATACCAGGCCCGGTATCCTCGATCGAAACTCGAATGTGCCCTTCTTCTCTCGCTAAAGTTATCCGGGCCAGGGTGCTCTTTCTTCCTGCCATCGCTTGCCCGGCATTGACAATGAGATTATGGAAAGCATTGAGAAGAGTGATGCGATCTCCTTCGATCATCCAAGGCCCGTTCCCTTCCGCAACAAATTCAACATCCTCCCATGGAACAACGGATTCATCCCAAATATATGCTTTTGCACTTTGTTTAATCAAAGCCAGAAGGTCGATAGGTTTTTTTTCTGCAACACCTTGGGCAAAACGCGCCCGGTTTTTGAAAATCTCCACCGTAATCCTTAATCGCCGCTCGGCTTCTTCAAGATGCATTTTCGCTTGTGCTACGAAAACTCCGCTGGCAGCCATGGAAGCTGATAAAGAAGGCAGGCCCTCCATTGCTTGTTGGAGGCGATCCGCAAGATGTTGGGTATCCTCCCCCGCTTTTCCCAATGCTGAAATCCATTCTTGTCTTATGCTGTCTTGCGCGATTTCTTCAGGGCTAATGCGGCTAAATTTTCCTTGAAGCGCCTGGACGCTTCTGGCGACGGCAACGATTTCATTCGAAATGCGTTCTAAATCTTGGATAAAGTCACCGGATCGAGACTCTGAAATTTGAGAAAGCGCAATGTTCATATTATTCCAAGCGTCTGTGGCCGGACTATGCCCAAAGGTCCGCGTCGTAATTCGAACACGCTCTGTCAGCTGAAATAGCTCCGCATCGATTCCTTTTGGGATCTCCTTGGGGCCTTCCTCTTCTTCTACAACCATGATGTCAGCAAACGAAGATGCTTCCCGCCGCACTGAAGGTAGGTCCTTCTTTCTTTGAATTCTTTTATACGTTTCCATCAACTGTCCATAGCTGTCTTGCAGCCCTATAAATTTTCCTGTTCCGTTAATCCACTCTTGAAGCGACTTCTCCTTCGCCTCGGAGCGGACAGGTAAAATATCCTTATCCGATCCAATATCGAAAATGTGAGGAAACTCAACTGCAGCGGTCATTAAATCAGGCCCATACCCCAGCCAAGATAAACTCATTTTCCCGTCAGACAACATCTTGATGCTTCTGATTTCCTCGGGTTTTTTCTTATCTGGGTATGGATTAACAAACAACACATTCGCGCCTGAGGGAAGTCTAATGAGCGTGCGAACCACACCAAACACATCTTCATGCACCTTCAATATTTCGCCCCTGGCGCTTAATTCATGAAGGAGTTGCGTCCATTCTTTCAATGAAAAAGTGTGGTTTTTCGTAAATTCAGACACACTGTCAATCGTCCCATAACTTGCCGTGGGGTACTCCGGGGTAACCTTTATCACATCTACTTTGTTTGCAAAAGTGCCGGCAAATTTTCCCAGATCGGAAAGATTGTCAATTCCACCTTTAAACGCCGTTAAATTAACTCTCACCGTTTTGCCCTTAGACACGAGAAAATGATTGATGTTCCCTATTTCTTCGATCGTCAATGTCGATGTCGCCATAATTGCGTCGTTTTTTTCCTTATCATAATGATGATATGAGATATTCATCGATGTGACCGCAGAATTTCCGATAAGTTCTAAGATTTTTTTATTCCTTAATAGCGTTCCGTTCGTCGTGATAGTAATCTCATGCAATTGCTCTTTGACCTTGCCCAACTCCCGCAATATTTCTTCCAGATGTCTTGCCATTAAAGGTTCTCCGCCCAGCAATATGACGTCTCTTACATTGTAAACGCTAATTGCTCTTCTGATTTTTTCTGAGAAATTACGCGCTACAGCATCGCCGCTATTTTTAGACCCTGTTGCGTTAATGCAAAAGGGGCATCGGCCGTTACACCCATCGGTCATCACAATACTTAAACTGGTTTCACTCGCGATATGATAAAGATCATCACCAATGCGAATAGGCGATAGAGAACCGTCCATTAAACGCATTTCTCGAATGTAAGGGGCATCGCGCTTTTGAACGGTACCAGGTTCACCACGGTGCTGCTTCGCTGCCTCGGGGACAGGTTGATCGGCCCGCACTTCCGCCCGGTTAGGGACTGGCTCCATTTTGTGCTTTTTTCCTTCAGAGAACGGATCCGCCCAACGTTTTGTGGCAGACAAAATGGTGCCTGTCCCTTTTACGCCAGCCGGTAAGGGGACAGGCACCTTTTCCTGCAGAAAAGGAGCCAGTCCCCCTCGCACTTCCGAGCGAACCTTACTAGCGGGCAGGGCGCTCTCTGCAGGGGCTGCTTCATGGAGCGCCCCGAGCATGAAATTTTCAAACTTGTTGTACTCTGCGAGGTCGAACTGCCCGGCTCGATTGACGACCACTTCATCGGACATCGCTATAATTTCGGGAGCATAGTCGATGCTTTCCCGCAACCGTGTTGCGAGCTCCTCATCCGACATGGTGCTGCGCCCCCGCAGGCGGGCCGCGAGGTCCTTTTCCAGCTTTGCCC
>Ga0156526_1159_pt1 | contig 16253 bp, 16 predicted proteins | sample RifOxyB3_FD_111921 | JGI IMG/M metagenome (GOLD analysis project Ga0156526, IMG submission 111921) | Omnitrophica bacterium RIFOXYB12_FULL_50_7
TTCAGCCCTTCTTTTTTCCCATTGAAAACCGCTCTCCTGGGCGAGCTTAAATCCCGTGTCAATGGCAATACGATCCATCACCAAAACTTTTTTTGACACCAGGTCCAGCAGCGTGCGTATCAAGGCATCCCTTGAGATGACCTTGGTAATAGATGCAAGAGCGCCGAGAGCAATGATATTGGAAACGATCGGTGCTCCCAACAGTTTAATGGCCTGCAAACTGAAGGGAGCCTTGAAAACACACTTGAATCTTGAGGGAATTTCCTTAACAAGCGTTTCGTCAGCAATCAAAAGTCCGTTGGGGCCCAATAAAAATCCATACTTATCCATCGCTTCCTGGGTCATCGCAAGAAGTATATCAACGTTCATCACTTTGGGATAATCAATTTTTTTCTCGCTGATAATGATCTCCGCACGGGAAGCGCCCCCGCGTGCTTCAGGGCCGTAGGACTGCGCCATCACAGCCTCTTTCCTGTCATAAATGGACGCCGCTTCGGCAAGGATCCTCCCGGCCAAAATAATCCCCTGTCCTCCCGAGCCGCTTATAACGATCTCGAAACGGCCGGGATCACCGGGGCTCTTTTTGAGAGACGACTTGTACCTTCTGAATAATTTTAGAATATTCATCCGTGTATTCGGGCCTTTCTGCTGAGTGGATCAATCCAATCGCGAATTTCCCTTCTTTCGCATCCTCGGACAGCATTTGGTATTGCTTCAGGTTCACGGAATGGTCTCTTTGCCACTCCAACATTTTTGAGGGACTGCGAAGACTATTGAACTTGCCATAATAGGTCGGGCACCCGGTGAGCACCTCGATCACGGAAAAACCGTGGTGCCTGATACCATTCGCGATAAGCTCAGGAAGTTGCAAAGCATGGTAGGTTGTCGAGCGGGCCACATAGGTCGCCCCGGCGGCTATTGCCAGAGAACATATGTCAAACGGCCGCTCAATGTTCCCGTAAGGAGTGGTCGGCGCAATGGCATTCAGACATGTGAGCGGCGAACTTTGCCCCCCCGTCATCCCGTAGTTGAAATTATTGAATATCACGACTGTTAGATCAATATTACGACGGGCGGCATGGATAAAGTGATTTCCCCCGATCGCAGCAATGTCCCCGTCACCGGCAAGAATGGCCACGTTAAGTTCTGGCTTCGCCATTTTAATCCCGGTTGCGAATGGCAACGCCCTGCCGTGCGCCGTATGAAGAGTGTCGAAATCGACATATCCCACCGCTCTCGAAGAACATCCGATGCCGGAGACGACCACCATATCATTTTTGTCAATGCCGGCATCAATAACCGCCCTCAAAAATGATTGCAAAATAATCCCGTGCCCGCATCCCGCACACCAGATATGGGGAAATTTTTCGATCCTCAAAAAATCTTTGACTTCAGATAAGGGTTCCAATTTTGTCCAGTATTTCCTTTGGGGTTATCATCGTACCACGGCAAGAGTGGACGCCCGTTACCTTGAAACGCCCGTTAGCAACTCTTTGGACCTCGTGGACGATCTGGCCTAGATTCATTTCGCAGACAATTACGGTTTTCCCTTTGCCTGCACACGGATCGAAAACGAAATCCGGAAAAGGCCATACCGTTTTGAGCTTGATCATTCCGATTTTTAATCCCTGACGGCGCGCCTCGGTAACAGCCTCGGCGCAGGATCTGGCCGTCGCACCGTAAGAACAAAGGATCACGGAAGCCCCTTCCAGGTTTTCCGTATCCGCCAGACAAATTTCCTTGACGCGAGAATAAATTTTTTCGTGTAAACGGGTAAGCAGGGCTTCAGTCGCTTGAGGCGATTGGGTCGGAAAGCCGTCCAGATCATGGATTAATCCCGTCACATTAAAACGGAACCCTTCCCCAAAATCAGCAATTCGCGGGACATCCGCGGGAGTGCTCGTCGCAAAAGGAAGGTATTTTCCGTCAGGCTTTTTTTCCGGCCGGGGACGACATGATAATTTCAAACTTCCCTCTTCGGGAAATGTCGCCTTTTCGTAGAGATGCCCTATCACCTCATCCGCCAGTAAAATAACGGGCGTGCGCAAACTCTCCGAAAAGTTGACGGCCTCGATCGTAAGATCATACATTTCTTTGACTGAAGACGGCACGAGAACAATAATCGGATGGTCCCCATGCGTTCCCCACCGGGCCTGCATCACATCCCCTTGCGCCGGAGAAGTCGGAAGACCCGTGGAAGGCCCTCCCCGTTGCACATTCACAATGACACACGGGATCTCACAGAGAGCCGCATACCCGATCAATTCCTGTTTCAGCGAAAAACCCGGGCCTGAGGTTGCGGTCATGGATTTTATTCCCGCCAAGGAAGCTCCCAGGATCGCGCCCAAGCCAGCGATTTCATCTTCCATTTGCATAAACTTCCCGCCGACTTCCGGAAGTCTTTTGGAGAGAATTTCAGCAATCTCTGTGGAGGGAGTGATCGGATACCCGGCATAAAAACGCACTCCGGCCGCGATCGCGGCCTCCGCGCACGCTGTATTCCCCTGCAGGAATTGTGCTTTTTTTTCTTTTTTCATGTGCATCTTAACCTTCGATCCATGTCATGACCCGTGATACTAATTTTTCGATCCCTGAAGCTACTTTGGAAAGGGTCGGCCCCAGCATGTAGGCAGGAGTCGATATAAAATACCGCTTATCATGACGATTACCCGGGAAAAAATCATGGCGGGGGTACCTTCTTCTCCGGATCTTCCTTCGCGCGTTCCACATCCACAGCAAAATCCGGACATCGTATCACGCAAAGCATGCACCGGATACACTGCTCCGGACGATTCACTAAAGGTAACCCGAAATCATCGGTATCAAATACTTTTTTGGGACAAAAAGCGACGCAGATGCCGCACTTCTTGCACCATTTTTCATGAATGGTTATTTTGGGAGATGTCTTCGGCGGGTCGGAACTCTTATCTATCTCTGACATGAGTATAGTTCAAAAATCCTTTGGCAACCGTACGTCGTTAACAGAAGCTGCACTATGGACTCGTGATAAAAACAACTGGGGGCATTATCTCTGAAAAGCTATCTTAAAGAAATACTTTTTTCGTTCATGAAATGCGGGAGGATCCTCCATGAATGACGGAGTAAAGAATCAAACTCCAACGTCTTCGTTCCAAAGCTTGGGGTTCACGGCAATAAAATCCTTCATTATCTTTTTGCACTCCGGAAGATCGCCTGGCCATCATTTAAATTTTATTGGAAGCCAGTGCTGCCCCAATTCGCCTTCGATTTCAATTGAGAATTGGGGCGAGATTGATCACCTTCACACCGCGCCTCCTGGAATAGGCCTCGGAACCTTTGAACGTCGTGTTCTCTCCGATCACAACAACGGGGATTTTATAGAGCAAAATGGCACCCGTACACATGTCACAGGGCGAAAGCGTTGAATAGATCACGCACTTCTCGTAATCCTTGGCCTTGAGGCGCCCTGCATTCTCCAAGCAATCCATTTCCGCGTGAAGAATGGCCGAACCTTTTTGGACCCTGCGATTATGCCCGCGTCCAATAATCTTGCCGTCCCTCACAAGCACAGAACCGATCGGGATCCCGCCTTCGCGCAATCCTTTTCGCGCCTCTTTCACAGCCTCTTTCATAAAACGCAAATGTTCTTGTTCCATTAGACGAGCGGCCGCTGCGCCTGCTGAGCTTCGTGCTGTTTCCCGGGCACTCCTCCGCCAAAACTGTAAGTAAGCCCGAACCAAATAGTTCCTTTCGAATATCGTTTACTCGGATTGGTATCGTTGGCAAGAAAATATTCTGCGCGGGTAAATAGCCCCACACCCCGAGGCAACGAATAGTTGAGACTGGTCGAGGCATAATAGGTAGGACGGCTTTGTTTGGGGTGCTGCACCTCATAGCCCATCGAAAGCTGGTTTTCCCAAAAAAGCTTTTTCCCGAGATTCGTGCTTCCGTAGATCCCTCCAGTATTGGAAAAGATTGAGGTGGGATTGAAATAGCCATGATTCATCTGGTCAGCCCAATCGGAGTAGTAGAAATTATAGAAAAGTTTCAGATAAGGTTTCTGCAATAAACGGTATTCCACCTTGCTAAAGATCGTATTTTGATTATTTTTGTCGCTATAGTGACTTCGTTTATATTTTGTTGAAAAGAGCCAAAAACGATCTGGCTTTAGGTCAAAGGAAATAGAACCACTGTTGGCAATAATCTTTTCATTCATGGATGTGATGTCCTCGAAGGTCTCTCGGTCATAGGCTCCATCAAACCGCAAGATATCGTTCGGCTTAAATGTAAGCCAGGTATTGGTCGTAAACGGCGTGAATCCTTCGGCGCTGTATTTGGCAAGATAGACATAGGAATTGCCCGTCAGATATTCATTCAACCGATGAGTGATGTCGAGACCGCCGCGGTTGCCGTTAAGCGGCGCTTTCCCCGGCTGGCGGTACAAATACCATTCATAAGCCGCTCCAACGATCGTGGAGTCTCCCACATAGGTGCCTACATGTGCTTTTTCGGCAGCAATATAAAGATGGTTCCGGTCATCGGAGAACCGGTTGCCCTGCAACGCATGGGGTTTCTTAATGTCTCTGATCTGATCATAAAGTTCCCCGCCCGCATGACGGTCCGGGTGCGCGGCCATGAGGGCTTCCGCCGCCGCCAAGGCCAATCCTTCCTGCTCATCCCAGTGATAGGCAAACGCAAGACCTTCCATGGCGTCAGGATTTCCGGGATGGTCTTTTAAGATCTTCCGATAGCGCTTGATCCCACGCCGGTGATAGCCTTGCCACACACAAATACGCGCGATACCATTCAGGGCATCGACATTCTGCGGGTCTATTTTCAGGACCGCATCGTAACTCTTTCTCGCCTTTTCCAGCTTATCATCCCAACTCAACACCTCGGCCTTCCCTAAAAGAGCCTGGATATTATTTGGATCTTTGAAAAGGCCTTTGTCATAAGATTTGAGAGCTTCCTTGTGCTGCCCGTCCCAAGCAAGCGCCTGGGCCAGGCCTAATTCGATCTGCAAATTCCCAGGATCCAGTTCGAGACCCCGCTGGTACACAGCGATCGCCTGCGTGAGCTGCCCGTTCCACTTATATTGATCCGCAAGTTCTCGAATGATCTGCTTCTCACGGTCCGGATATTCTTTTCTCACTTTTTCGAAAAGTTCAATCGCCTCACGATGGCGGTCCGCGTAAGTGTAAACTCTCGCCCATTCGATCAAAAGACCCGGATCGGTCAGAAGCTGTGCTATGATCTCGGTATAGGTCTTAAGAGCATCTCCATATTTTTTCTCTTCAACAAGTTTCCGAGCCTTCCCGAGGCGGTCGGGTGCTTCTTCCGCGTGTCCCAGAAAAACGAAAGAAAAACACAGGATCAGAAAAAAAACCGGGGCTTTCAGCACTTTCATCTATCGCTCCTTTTTGAAACAACCCAAGATCGTTCTCCGGCAAATTCGTCCCGAATCGCCACAAGATGCACAAAAGTCTTGAACAGGGTATACGCCCAAACAAAAAAACCGTAGGAAAAATAATCCCAAACCGGGACTCTCGGCCGAGAAGCGTTTTTGAATGCAACGAACGTCTGAAACGGTCCGCTGAACAGGGTGAACACAAGCGCAAATATGATATAAGCATCGATCGGCAAAAGAACCTTTCCTGCACGCCACCAAAACGCAAGCAGGACCGGAAAGAGAAGCGAACTGACAACATCATAGACAACGCGCCACATGAGAAGTGTGGTCCAGAGGAATTTTTGAGCCAGATTCAGATATTTTGTCTGCCATGTCGCCCACTGGTACTTGACAGAACACTGGAACCAGCCCTGCGACCATCGCTTCCTCTGAAACCAAAGGCTTCCGACCGTCGTAGGCGAAAGTTCCGTCGAAACGATCTCCCGATCATGCACGAAACGATAACCGGCAAGAATACCGCGCAACGTCGAATCAATGTCTTCGGTCAACATATCTTTATCAAAACGCACCTTCTTAATCACATCGGCTTTCCAGAATCCATTCGACCCTCCGAAAAGGCTCGTGTCAAAGAGGATAGAACGCGACGGATGGTTCACCCCGTACATGACCTCAAACTCTACACCGACGAGCCCTGCGACGGCACTCGCATCGGTATTGCGGATCTTGCAAAGCCCTTGACACACATCATATCCTTCATCCAACCACCGCCAGGCCAGAGGGAGACAGTCCGGAGAAACAAGATGGTCTGTGTCCATAAGACAGATCATTTTCCCGCTCGCAAGATCGATCGCATAATTCAGATTTTCGCTTTTACTCCGGGAACCATAAGCATTCGCGAGAATCAACTCCGGATATTGGTACGCCAGTTCGCGGAGCTTAAGTTCGATCGGCACCAAACTCGGCGTATTATAGGCGAGTATCACCTCGATGCCGTTTGCCGGCCGTATCACATTGCGCAAAAGATTCAGAAGGGTCGCTTCCACAACAGGGATCTCATTGGGGAGATAGGCGCTGACTATGAATGTGGCTCGGGGGACGGGTTTGTGGCCAGCCGTCGGAAGCGAAACGAACTTTTTCTTATTAAATACGCTTATCGTATACCAATAGCTGAGCGCCGACTGAAAAATAAAAATCGCGACGATCAAATGATAGCTGATCGGCAGAATGATTGGCCACCGGTTCCCAAGCAAATAAAAAACAAGCGCCGGCAGGACAAGGATCAGAAGCAGAACTTCGAAGACCTTAAACCATTCTTTGATCGTGCGAGATATGATAAATTTTCTCCAGACTTATTTAAACCTTGGCTCCATGCCGGAGAAGGGAGAAAATCTCTTTTTCCATGGCCAGATGCCTGGCCTCATCCTTCACCAGACGGCTCAAGAGCACAAGAATTTCTTTATCTTCCACTTGGGTTTGCAAATCGCTGTAAATGGCTAGGGCGTTCAGATCTGCAGCTTTAAGTTGACGCAACCGTTCCAACACCAGGTTCAATTCCATATCAGTTCTCCGAGAGATTTTTCAGCAGACCCAACACGATCTTTTGATGTTCGAGCGTATCAGCGTGAATAACAGCGATCAGGCTGCGGATCTTCTGCCTTTTTTCTTCCGATACTTCGCTCATCAAGACATGCGGAGAGACAAGATCCGTCAAGACACCGGCCATCACCTCTTCCATCTCAGAAGCCCTTCTCAGCTTATCGAGAAGTTCCTCCTTGGCGATTTTCACAAAGCCTCCCTAATTCACTTTAAAAAAATCGGATGATAATCTACGATGTGCGCCATAATACTCCAACATCTTTTCCGGGAGAAGAATTCTTGTCGGCACGGCAGAGACCCGCTATAATCCCCGTGTTTTTTCCTGCCTTTTGATCTCATATCTTCATTGGGAAATGGTGCCCCGGCCAAAAACCAGCCGGGACTGCGGATGACGGATAGTAGCATAGCAAGAAGCAGTGGCCGCAAGCAAGTTTGATGTCATAGCCTTTATTGGGGGATGGTGTAACGTGCGCCAGAGGACGCATTCGTCCTTCGGCGAAGTAGCACCGGTGACTCTGGATCACCTAGTCTAGGTTCTGCGCCGGAGGCGCACCCGTCCTTCGGCGGGAAATCTCAGCCCAAGGACTGATTCGTCCTCCGGCGGACAGGCGGAACAATCATGAGCTATTTTGTTTACGTTTTAATCAGTGAAACGCATAATACACGCTACGTTGGCAGCTGTAAAGACGTCCAAAAACGCTTGGATGAACATAATACCGGCCGATGCCGTTACACAAGCGGCCGCATACCGTGGCGATTGATTCTTCAGGAAGAATTTCCAACACTTTCTGAAGCCAGAAACCGTGAATTTTTTTTAAAGTCTGGCCAAGGTAGAAAAGAATTGGATCTGCTCCGGAGGCGCACCCGTCCTTCGGCGGGAAATCCTGATACATTGGGGGATGGTGCCCCGGCCGCAGATCAGCCGGGACTGCGGATGACGGATAGTAGCATAGCAAGAAGCAGTGGCCGCAAGCAAGTTTGATGTCATAGCCTTTATTGGGGGATGGTGTAACGGTAGCACCGGTGACTCTGGATCACCTAGTCTAGGTTCAAATCCTAGTCCCCCAGTTTTTTCATTCCATCAAAAGGATTTGAAGGGAGCACTTGTCACAAACATAACGGATGTTATGTTTGTAAGTGCGGGTGGCCTACCTGTAGCGAGTAAGACGAGCGAAAGGAGCCAAATCCTAGTTCCCCAGCCATGATTTTCCATTAATTATTTTGTTGTTTCAGGGTTAATCACCGTTTTAAGTTTCTTTTTGCCGCAGTTTGTAAGAGCTCTTTTTCAGAAAGGCCTACTACCTGAAAATATCACTGTCATGATTGTGATGCTTGCTATCCCTATTGCGTTCTTTGCGGGAATTTTTTCCGTATCATGCCTAATCGCGTTCTTATCACAGAAAAAAGAGTAACAGGCATAACAGGAGAAAGCCTTTAATCCTTAATATAATAAGGCGGTCGTGATTTGTGGAATGCTTGCGGCGACCATAAACAAACAGCTAAAACGCCGAGTGGTTTTCCCGCCTGTTTGTTCTTCAGCCTCCACAAATTCGCGCAAACTGAGAGTACCAACGGTTCGTTTATCGTAGCGGCAAGGTCCGATAATCCCTACCCCACGAGGCGATAAAAAGCATCGATGTCCACCCCACGGGCCCGGACATTTCATATCCTATTCAGCAATCATCCGCCACAAAGCGCTGGACGGATCTCCTCCACAAGGCTTTGGCGGACAGGCGTCCTTGCTGAAAGCAATGCGGATAAGTTGCAGTCCCAATCCCTATCAATTTCTACGAAGCGGTCCCAATACCAATCAATCACAGCTTTGCTGTGATTGGGGCCGTCCAAGTCGCCATCTCAATAAATAATGACTTGGACGGAAATTGGGGCAGCCCTGACTACCATTCATCAAAAGAAAATGAAAGTTAGGACAAAAAATCGAACCCTCAAAACCGTCGGCTTCCTAAGAATACTCTCTGGAGACTGTTTAAAGTGTTTAAATAAATATGTTTTAACATCAATCAAATATGCTATATTATCAATCTATGAATGGCCCTAACCCAAAGAAACTCATGAAGACCATAGCAGGCCTGCCTCGAGGCTACGCAAGATTTCTGGCTGATCTCAAGGGCCGCATCCGCTCGGCCCAGATCAAAGCCTCTCTGGCGGTCAACGCGGAGCTTGTTCTCCTCTATTGGGATATCGGGCGGGAGATCCTTGGGCGTCAAAAAAATACAGGGTGGGGCGCTAAGGTCATCGACCGTCTCGCGTCTGATTTGACAAAGGGGTTCCCCGGCACAAAAGGATTCTCTGCCCGCAACCTCAAGTATATGAGGGCGCTGGCAGAAGCTTATCCGGAAAAGTCAATTGTGCAGCAAGCTGCTGCACAAATACCCTGGTGGCATAACGTGGTGATTATCGAAAAGGTTAAGTGCCACTCAGAAAGACTCTGGTATATCCAAAAAACAATCGAGAACGGATGGAGTCGTGCCGTTCTTTGGCATCAGATAGAATCGAAACTTTATGAGCGGCAAAAAGGGACCCGGAAGCTCACGAACTTCTGCCGTACTCTCCCGCCTCCGCAGTCCGATCTGGCCAATAAAGTTCTTAAAGATCCGTATAATTTTGACTTTTTGGATCTGAAGGAAGCGGCACTTGAGAAGGATCTTGAAAAGGGATTATTGGAACATATCCGATCTTTTTTGCTTGAGCTCGGCAAAGGTTTTGCTTTTGTTGGAAGTCAGTATCCTCTGAAAGTGGACGGTGAAGAACTTTACCTTGATCTGCTTTTCTACCACCTCAAGCTCCGCTCCTTTATCGTGATCGATCTTAAGATGACGGAATTCAAGCCGGAATTCGCTGGAAAAATGAATTTTTATCTTTCTGCCATGGATGATCTCCTGCGGCATCCGGAAGATCGGCCAACAATCGGGATCATTCTCTGCAAGGGCAGAAATAAAGTCCTTGTGGAATACGCGCTCCATGATTCTCGCAAACCCATCGGAGTGTCTTCTTACAAATTAACGCATGCCCTCCCCAAGCAACTTAAAGGGAGTCTTCCCACGATCCAAGAGCTCGAAACCGAGCTAAAAAGCGGTATTGGTAATGCGGCTAAATAGTGTGGCGTCTCAGTTCTCCGTGGGGAGAGATAGCGGATTCATCTGATCTGCCTCCGGCAGGTTTTATGATTTGATTAGGATTTGAAGGAAGCACTTGTCACAAACATAACGGATGTTATGTTTGTAAGTGCGGGTGGCCTACCTGAAGTGAGTTAATCGCTTCTAATAAAATTCTACGCCACACCCAAGAAATCAGTCAAAACCGCATTGGTGACACTCTACTGACGGCTCGTGCGGTCCCTCTTCTAGGAACAAATCATCATCTTTGGATGTGGGACACACTATTTGCCTGACATAACCTGTCCTCTTCAGCTTCCCATTAGCGTCATAATCTTCACATCCCCCCGTCGCTAATTCAGCGTGATGGTAGAGAAAGGCACCGTCCTTTGAGTAAACTTTGATTACGGTTTTTCCAGACTCATAGTGGTATTCCTCAGCAAGAACTCCATTTTTCCAATAAATCTTTCCGCTTGGCTCGCCTTTCTGACCGTATTTTGATTCACTAAATAATTGGCTATTCTCATAAAACAGTTTGTCTTCCGTTTTCTTTCCGCTTTTAATATGAATCTCGCTTAGTTTTTTGCCTTCAGGAGACTGGATCTTAACGACACCATCAACAATTTTTTCCCCTTTTTCATTAAAATAAATATCTTCGTAGAAGTTCTTTCGGACCCGCTCGCGTTTATAGGCAATGTTGCCGTTGGGATAGTAAATGATGGCTTCATAGGCATGGATTAAACCAGCATTGTCATCGAAAAACTTGCGGGAAGTTCCCGAGCTGTAAATAGTCCCGTCAGGATAGTAATTCGTCACAGCAGCACTTACTGGCGATCTATCAATCACCGCCTTCTGTCGCACGGCACCGTTCTTGTAAAAGGCGCTCCGAATCCCAACAGGGTTTCCATTTTCATATTCTTGTTCGATTGCAAGTTCGCCGCTTTTATAAAAGAACTTTTTGAGTCCATGGAGCTTCCCATCTTGGTACATCTCGATAAACTTACGTTCGCCCGAAGCATAAAATCCTTCTTTTGTGGTTTCGGCCGAATAACAAGGGCTTGAGCAGCACAAAACCAGCAGTAAGGTCCATGATATTTTCTTCATATTGATTTCCTTTGTAGCCACGGTAGAAAATACTTTCAGATTTTGGGAAGAACACTTAACTCAGGTACTTACCCTTTTCTTTCAATCTTCTCCCACGTGTCACGCAAAGTAACCGTGCGGTTAAAAACCGGTTGGCCTGGTTTGGAATCGATTGTGTCCACGAAGAAATATCCGAGACGTTCGAACTGGAATCGCTCGCCGGACTTCGCATTCTTCAAGCTTGGCTCAAGGAGCGCCTCGGAAACCGTCTCCAGAGATTTCGGATTCAGGTTCACAAAAATATCCTGACCTTCCGGCACATCAGTTGGATCTTTTTTTGAAAATAAATGATCAAAAAGCCGCACCTCCGCTTTAAGGGCCTGCCTGGCGGAGACCCAGTGAATCGTGCCTTTTACTTTACGTCCGTCCGGCGGGTTATTTCCTCCCCGGGTCTCGGGATCGTAGGTACAGTGGAGTTCTGTGATCTTGCCTGAAGCGTCTTTCACAATTTTTTCGCACTTCACGAAATATCCATAACGCAGGCGCACTTCCCCTCCCGGCACAAGCCGGAAGAATTTCTTGGGAGCGTCCTCGCGGAAATCGTCACGCTCGATATAAAGTTCGCGGGAGAACGGCAATTGCCTCGACCCGGCCGCCGGATCCTCGGGATTATTTACAGCCTCCATCTCTTCGATTTTTCCTTCCGGATAATTGGTGATCACGACCTTGAGCGGATCAAGAACCGCCATGACCCGTGGCGCTGTTTTATTGAGTTCTTCCCTGATGGAATTCTCGAGCACGACCCTATCGATCGTACTGTTGAATTTTGCGACACCAATTTTGTCACAGAACGTACGGATCGAGGAGGGCGTATAGCCCCGGCGGCGAAACCCTGAGAGTGTCGGCATGCGGGGATCATTCCACCCGGAAACGATCTTCTGCTGGACAAGCTTCAGGAGGATGCGCTTACTCAAAAGCGTGTGCGTAAGATTGAGCCGCGCAAATTCGATCTGCTGGGGATGATGAATGCCAAGCTCCTTCAGGAACCAGTCATAGAGTGGACGGTTATTCTCAAACTCCAGCGTACAGATCGAATGGGTGATCCCTTCGAGGGAGTCCGAGATGCAATGTGTGAAGTCGTACATCGGATAAATGCACCACTTGTCGCCGGTTCGGTGATGCGACGCTTTTTTGATGCGATACATCGTGGGGTCACGCATGTTGATATTGGGGGAATTCATATCGATCTTCGCACGGAGTACACGCGAGCCTTCGTCGAACTCGCCTTGACGCATCCGCTCAAAAAGATCCAGATTCTCCTCCACGGAACGATTGCGATTGGGGCTTTCTTTGCCCGGGGACGTCAGCGTCCCGCGATGCTCTCGCTGTGCGTCGGAGCTCAGATCACAGACATAAGCCCTCCCTTTTTTGATAAGCGCGAGAGCATACTGATAAAGCTGATCGAAATAATCGGAGGCGTAAAACTCCCTCTCGCCCCAATCAAAACCGAGCCAGCGGACATCCTCGCGGATGGAATCAACGTACTCGACTTCTTCCTTTTCAGGATTCGTGTCGTCAAAACGGAGATTGCAGAGGCCTTGGTAGTCGCGGGCGATCCCAAAGCTGATGCAAATGGCTTTGGCGTGTCCGATATGGAGATAACCGTTCGGTTCCGGTGGAAAGCGCGTATGCACACGCCCGCCATTCTTGCCTTTGGCAACATCCTGGTTGATGATGTCGCGGATGAAATTGGATGGCTTTTGATCTTGTTCCATGCGCGGATTATACCATCCTTGTCTTGGATTTTCTTTAATAATGGTGACAAGGATGGCCCCAATTTCAACTTCGTTAAAATTGATAGGTGTTGGGACCAGACTCCCTAGCTACGCGCGAGACGATGCAGATGCGCCGCGATAAAAGTCTGGTACTTAACGCCAAGCTTCGCCGCCTTTTCTTTGATCAGCATCATATCTTCGGAATTGACGCGCATATTGAGAACAGAGCCCTTTTTCCATTGATCGATCGCTTCCTTAATCTTAAGGAATTCCGCCCGACTCACCGGGCGATAGCTGTCCGCTTCCCGCTCATATTTCTCTTCCTCAGGTGTTAATTTGATCTTATCCGGATCTATTTTCCGTTTCATATCACAACCCTCCTTCAAAATATTGCTTCGTATGTTTGCGACTCGGATAAAGTGTCTTCAAAAAAACTTCTTCTTCAGCGACAATGCAGGCAATAACCCAAACATAATTCTCATGCCAGTAAAACCAATGCCATTGATTCGGCCGCTTCAAGTTCTCTTTAATCCCGATCAATTCGCTCTTAAGCAGTTCCTCAAACGACACTCCACGCTGATATTTCAACACCCTGTCCTTTTCAACACACCATTTAACCTTCACGACTCACCCCAATCATAGCATGACTCTTTTGTATAGACAAGTGTATTGTCATTTACATTTGTTTATTACGCATATTTTATATCATTTTATGGCATTCTTCAAGCAAGGGTTATCCCGCCGAATTCTTTTATCGCCAGGGAAAACTATCAGGAAAGAGAAAGGGAGAGGCGCTTCGGACAAACTTCTTTGACAAGAGGTTCGTTGAGTATTCTTTTGATCTTATTGAGGAGGGCTTCCGGCTTGTAGGGTTTCTGAAAATAGGCGCACACACCCCCTTCTCCCAGGAACTTTTCTTTGATCGTGTCATCCTCAACGCCCGTGATCACAATAATGGGGATCTGCGCCGTTGAAACGGCCAGCTTCAACCGCCTCAGGACCGTACTGCCATCCCCGCCTGGAATATTAAGATCGAGAAGGATCAAATCGGGCATGAATTTATGAGCCTTTCGGACAGCCTGGATACCGTCAATTGCATGTTCAACGGCTGAAAAACCCTCCCCCCGGAGGAAATCTTCCAGCAATTCGGCGGCCTCTTTTTCGTCCTCAACGATCAGTATCTTTTTTTCATACATCTCAAGTATCCTCCATTTAAGATTTTCATTAACGATAGAAATTATAGAAAAAAAGCCGCAAAAGCGTCTCAGTCGAGAAAACCTTTGAGCCGCTTGAGGCAAATTTCTTTACCGAGAAGACTCATGAGTTCAAAAATACCGGGACTGGCGGTGCCACCTGTGAGAACAAATCGTAATGGGTGAATGATGTCCTTGGGCTTCAGGCCTGCGGCTTCGGCCACTTGCTTCGTTTTTTGATCTAACATTTCCACATCTTCGAAGTCCCCCACATCCTCAAGGACCTCTCCCAATTGCTTGAGAAGCCCTACCACGGACGCACTGTTTTTGATTTCCGCCATTAACTGCAAATCTTTATACTCGGGCGAGGCAAAGAAATAAGCCGCCTGAACCTTCAGCTCTCCATAGGTCTGGATACGAGGCCGGTAAAGGGTGATAAGCTTCCGCCATTTCTCTTCCGGGACCGGATCGATCTTGTCCTGGCCTCTATCCTGACTTTTATTTTCTTTTCCATTAGGGTAGTCAGGATTGCCCCAATTTCCACGCGTTGGAAATTGATTGGTATTGGGACTAGCCCCATTAACCTTTAATTCTTTCGATGGAGAATGGGACTTTTCTTTCCAAAACTCCGTGATCTGTTTCTCATAGTCCTCGCCCGATATCGCACGAATGTGCTGGCCATTCACCCAAAGAAGTTTTTCGGGGTTAAATTGAGCATTCGATTTGATCACACGCTTGAGAGAAAATTGCTTCACAAGTTCCGGAAGTGAGAAAATCTCCTGGGGCGTTCCGGGATTCCAGCCAAGAAGCGCGAGATAATTAACGAGTCCCTGCGGGAGAAAACCTTTGTTGCGGTATTCTGAGACCGCCACCGCACCGTGGCGCTTGGAAAGCGGCGTGCCATCGGAGCCAAAAATGAGCGGCAGATGCGCGTATTTCGGCGATTTCCATCCGAGCGCTTGCTGAAGCAGAATATGCCGGGGCGTGTTCGGAAGATGATCCTCCCCGCGCACTACATGAGTGATCCCCATGTCATGATCATCCACGATCACAGCAAGATGAAAAACAGGGTATCCGTCGGATTTCATAATGACAAGATCATCGAATTCCTTCGAATCATAGGTCACTTCCCCGCGGACAATATCGTAGACCTTGACCTCAGTTTTTGGGATCCTGAATTTGATGGCCCCTTCGAATTCATAGGCCAAACCTTTCGCGACTAGCTCCCGGGCGACTTCGCGATATCGATCAAGCCGCTTGCTTTGATGAACCAGATCTTCATCCCAATCAAGCCCGAGCCATTTCATCGAATCGAGGATCTCGCGCTCAAACTCAGGCATCGAACGCTGTTGGTCGGTGTCCTCAATACGAAGAAGGAATTTTCCGCCTTGCTGACGGGCATAGAGATAATTAAAAAGAGCGGTACGGACACCGCCAATATGGAGGAACCCCGTCGGGGATGGGGCAAATCGAACTCGAATGTCGGACATAAAGACCTCAGTCCTCAGACCACAGTAAAAACTCCCTTCCTCGCCTCTCCCTGAGGGAGAGGGCCAGAGTGAGGGGATCTTGTTTTCAGTCTGCCGTCTGTAGTCGGTGGTTTGTAGTCTTAAAATTTTTAACGAGAATGAACATGATCAACAAATACACGACCGATTCTCGACCGTGTGGATAAGCGACTTGACGCGGTCAAGATCCAAGGGCTTGCGCAGACAGACCATCGCCCCAAGATGCAGGATCTCTTTTTCTTTGGACTCTGTTAGAAAACCCGAGATCAAAGCCACCGGCACCCGGCTGAAATGGCGGATCCGTTCCAGGACTTTTTTCCCATCCATAAAAGGCATCGCGGAATCAAGGAAGACGAGATTGTAATGATGGGCCTGGATCTTCTGGAGCCCTTCTTTGCCGTTCAAGGCGCAATCCACTTCATGGCCTTCCTGCTCGAGGGTCTCGCGAAACTCCTCACAGATCATTTTTTCGTCATCGACGATCAATAGTTTGACGATGGGGCTACCCTTGGCTAAGGGGTCAGGCACCATTTTAAGAAATCCGAAAATGGTGCCTGACCCCTTTTTGATCACTATTGGAAATCAGGGAATTTGAA